>Ga0136640_10000135_pt1 | contig 26055 bp, 26 predicted proteins | sample AntDrymUQ8642106_2_FD_105498 | JGI IMG/M metagenome (GOLD analysis project Ga0136640, IMG submission 105498) | Polar desert sand microbial communities from Dry Valleys, Antarctica - metaG UQ864 (21.06) | ecosystem: Environmental > Terrestrial > Soil > Desert | place: Antarctica: Dry Valley...
CGCGATTTCGCTGACCTCTGGTTCGAGGCTTAATGCCTGATTCGTGAGCTCGGGAATTCGCTCCACATCGATCTGATTGTCGGCAAGCGCATTAGCCAAAAGGTAGAAGTGCAGCATCTGCCCCGTATACGTCTTAGTGGCTGCGACAGAACGCTCGCGGCCGGCGTGAATGAGCAGCGTATCGTCCGCAATTGCGGCCATCGTCGATTCGGCTTCGTTCGTGATGCCGAGCGTAAAGGAGCCTGACGCCTTGGCCGATTCCAGAACCGAATTTATATCGGTGCCTTCGCCCGATTGTGACACTCCGACGACCAAGGCGCGCCGAAGGTTCAACTTACCGCCATAAAGAGTGTGGACTGCCGGTGCACACAGGGAGACTGGAATACCTGTAGTGATTTCAATCAGATACCGCCCGAACAGTGCTGCATTGTCAGAACTGCCCCGGGCCGCAATGACAATCAATTCGATGTCGCGGGTCGCGAGCGTTGATTTGAGCTTCGAGATTTTTTCGCGTTCCAGGCGTATCGTTCTTTCCAGAACTGCCGGCTGCTCGCGAATCTCTTCTAACATTAGCGACATAAAAATCCAACAGAGTTGCTCAGAGATGCTAATCGACGATCAGAACCACGGCCTCTCCCGTCAACGTCACGTCGCCGTTCTGATTTGTACAGGTGGTGTCAATCGTTACCAAAGGCTTGTCGTCGCGGATGGACTTCACGGTGGCAGTTGCCGTTACCGCGTCGCCAATAAAAACTGGAGCGACGAATCGCATGGACTGAGAAACGTAGACGATCTTGCGCTCGCGAAATTCGTTACCGAGTACGGCCGAAAGGAGGGCGCCGCTCAGCATTCCGTGGGCGATCCTGCTGCCAAAACGCGTATTCTTTGCGAACTCGTCGTCGAGATGGATGGGATTGTAGTCGCCGGAGAGCTCGGCGAAAGCACGCACGACGGCGTCACTCATGACCTTACTAACCGAGAAAGTGTCGCCGATCTTTACTTGCATATCTTAGGTCAATAGTTCCTCGTCCTGATCCGAGTCGCGGAGTTCGTTTAGCACGGCGTTAATGGCTCCGCCGATCATTATGACCATCGCAGTCAGGTAGAGCCATAGCAGCATGATTATAACCGCACCAAGTGAGCCATAGGTGCGATCATAACTGTTGAAAAAATGCAGGTAAGTACGAAAGCCACTCGTTAGAATGAGCCACAGGGTGATCGCGACAAGGGAGCCCGCCGTAAGCCAAATCCACCGGAACTTACGGAAATCCGGCATGAAATTGTAGATAAATTCGCACGCAACAAGCATCACCAATAAAATCGAAAACCACTGTATCGCTACCAGAATCAGCGGCGAAGTAATCGGGAGTCCCGCCGACTCCGAGGCCTGTCGGAAGAATTGCCATCCGTAAAACACAATTGTAAGGCCGATCCCGGCGAGGATAGTCACGATGATCGTGAGCAGGATCGACTGCCCCTTCAGCCACCACCAGGTACGTCGTTCGTGCAGTCCGTAGATGGCATTGAGAGCTGCCCTTACTGCGTCCACGCCGGACGATGCGGACCATAACGTAGCGATCAGGCTCAGGGCCAGCTTACCGGTCGAACTATTGACGATCACCTCGTTAACGGTATTACGTACCAGCGTAAAAACGGAGAAAGGCATTACCTGACGCAGATAGCTAAACAGCTCGGACTTGAGATTATCGGTGGATTCGAGGACCAAGCCGAAGAGGCTCACCAGAAAAAAGATGAAAGGGAATATAGCGAATGAAAAATAGAATGCAGCTTGGGCGGCACGATTAAAAAGATCCGATTCGTCCGCGATCTCGTATAGTCGTTTGAAAAAATGCGACCACGGAAATTCGAAAATTGCGTTGATTTGGCCACGAAGCGACATTTTATTGGACAAATTCGCGACTTACACGACGCCCTATTCCACAGGTTATCTCATAGGAGATCGTTCCAGCGAGAGCTCCGAGATCCTCCGCGAGAATGAGCTCCGCGCCATCACGACCGATCAGTGTTACTTTGTCGCCCCGTCGCACGTCGCTGATGTCGGTTACGTCGAGGATCGTCCAATCCATCGAGATGCGTCCCACGACAGGGGCTTTGACTCCACGGACTATCGCTGACCCGTAGTTGGAAAGGACGCGCGGCAGGCCGTCGTGATACCCGATTCCAATTGTCGCGATCTGCGAATCGCGCTGCGTCCTGAAAGTCCGGCCATACCCAATCGACTCGCCCGCAGGCACGGACTTGAGCTGCCCGATCTCCGTTGTGAGGGACATTACAGGCCGGAGTTCGGGTTGTGGAATACCGTGAGGCAGGACATCGCCTCCAAGCCCGTACAGGATACCGCCAAGGCGAACCATCTGCGAGCGTGCGTTCCGATGGGCCACCGCGGCCGGCGAATTCGCCAGATCGATGATCTCGGGTTTAAGCCCCGCCTTGGAGAACGCTGATACCGCTTCATCGAACCTTCGAATTTGCAGCCGCGTAAACTCGTTTTCGCCCAGATCGTCTGCCGCGGCGAGATGAGTCATCATACCCTGCACTCGGAGATTTTTGAGCCTCCGAAACCCGTCGAGGAACTCATGCGTTTCACTGAACGGCACTCCGACTCTTCCCATGCCCGTATCGATCTTGATGTGAACATCGGCCAAACGTGACCGGGCTTCGCATGCCCTGTTGAACTCCGTCGCAGCGTCAATGTCAAAAATCGTCGGCACTAAATCCTGGTCCAGCAAGTCGTCGGTTTGGCCCGGCCAAAATCCGCCGAGACAGAGAATGGGCGCTGTGATTCCGGCGGCTCGAAGCTCGATTCCTTCTTCCACGAGAGCGACGGCGAGCCATTCAACTCCTAGGTGCGATAGCCTCTTCGCGCATTCCACAGCCCCATGGCCATAAGCGTCGGCTTTCACGACGGCCATGACTTTAACTGACTCCCCGATGAAAGTGCGGCAAGAGCGAAGATTTTGCTCGAGCGCGCCAAGATCGACGGTAGCAACCGTGGGGCGTCGGCGACGGATACTTATCGTAGATTCAGCAAACACGTGAGATAATGTTCGCATCTGTTGCAAATGCGATGTTTGGCGAGAAGTTAAAATAACACATCAATATCTTAGAGTGGTATATTCCCGTGTTTTTTCGGTGGATTCGAATCCCGTTTGTTTTGCAAAAGATTTAATGCACGGATAAGTTTAGGTCGCGTGTAGCGAGGCTCAATAACCTCGTCTATGTAACCGCGTCCGGCAGCAACATACGGGTTGGCGAATTTCTCAGTGAGTTCTGTCACTTTTTGCGAACGATACGATTCATCCTGCTCGGCGACTTCCCGTCGAAAGAGGACGCCAACGGCGCCCTCCGCGCCCATTACGGCAATTTCCGCCGAAGGATATGCGAAATTCACGTCGGTTCGAATGTGTTTTGAGGCCATGACGCAGTACGCCCCGCCGTAAGCCTTTCGCGTGATGACCGTTATCTTAGGAACCGTAGCTTCGGCAAAGGCATATAGCAGCTTCGCGCCGTGACGAATGATGCCCTGATGCTCCTGATTCACGCCGGGCAGAAAGCCGGGTACGTCCTCAAAAGTAATCAGGGGGATATTGAAGCAGTCGCAGAAACGGACGAACCGCGCCGCCTTTACCGAGGCGTCGATATCCAGCACTCCCGCGAGGAATGCTGGCTGATTCGCTACAATCCCGACCGAATGGCCGCCGAGGTGGGCGAAACCGATGACAATATTTGCCGCGAAATGTTCCTGCACCTCAAAAAAGTAGGCGTCGTCTACGACGTTGTGGATAATGTCGCGTATGTCGTAAGGCTGATTGGCCGATTCGGGAACGATCGAGTTTAGTGTCACATCCGCTCGATCCGTGGGATCGGAGGTCTCGACGAACGGCGGCGTCTCCAAATTGTTCGACGGAATAAACGAAAGCAGTTCGCGCGTCGTCTGCAGGGCGTGCTGGTCCGAATCCACGGCAAAATGGGCGACGCCCGATTTCGCGTTGTGGGTCATAGCACCGCCAAGGTCGTCTTTCGTCACGTCTTCGTGCGTCACGGTCTTAATAACATCCGGACCCGTGATAAACATATAGGACGTGTCCTTAACCATCACGTTGAAGTCTGTAATCGCTGGTGAGTACACAGCCCCGCCCGCACATGGCCCGAGGATGCAGCTGATCTGGGGGACCACGCCGCTCGATAGTACGTTTCGAAGGAAGATATCGGCGTAGCCCGCAAGGCTTACCACACCCTCCTGTATCCGGGCACCCCCGGAATCATTTAAGCCGATCACGGGAGCTCCGACCTTAATAGCGAAGTCCATCACTTTACAGATCTTTTCGGCGTGAGTCTCTGAGAGTGAGCCGCCGAAAACGGTAAAATCTTGTGCAAAGACAAATACCTCGCGTCCGTTCACCAGCCCGTGCCCGGTGATGACACCGTCGCCGAGAAATTTCTGTTGATCGAGTCCAAAATCGCTGGAGCGATGAACGACGAATTTGTCGAACTCCTCGAACGTGCCCTCGTCTAGAAAGAAGTCGATGCGCTCACGCGCAGTCAGCTTGCCGCCCGATCGCTGCTTCTCCATGCGATCGCGGCCGCCGCCTTCCTCTGCAGCTGCGGAGAGTTCCGCTAGCCGTGCGAGCTTGCTCGTGTGTTTAGTTTCGGGCTGCATACCGCCTAAGTTTAGCGATTTTAGATACCTTTTCAAAACGTCATTTACGTGATTAAATCCTTGAGACAATGGACGATCGTGACAGAATTTTGAGCCGCGAGAATGCCCGTATCGTTGATGCGAAGAAGGTTCGCGACGGTAGGGACCGTACTCGTATTTTTATTGAGGGAAAGCGCCTCGTTCGCGAGGCCCTACTATCCGCGATCGAGATTGATGCTGCTTTCGTTGCGGACGATTTTCGTGACGACGATCTTCGCCGGCAACTTAACTTGCGTCACAAATCCGTCTCGGTGGTGTCCCGTTCGGTAGCGGAGAGTCTGGCGGAAACGGCCAATGACCAGGGAATCTTCCTCGTCGCAGCCAGACCTATTGGCGGGCGTGAGTGGATCGAACAGAAACTGCTTACCGCGGATATCCCAATCGTCGTTTTACTCCATGAAGTAAATAACCCGTCTAATCTCGGCGCGGTGATCCGGACGGCCGAAGGCGCGGGTGCGGCCGGATTAATCGCAACTAGGAATTCGGCGTCGGCGTACTCTCCGAAATCTCTGCGCGCGTCTATGGGATCGGCTTTTCGCCTTCCGATTTGGGAAGGCGTGAATTTTGGAGAGGCGATTAGGTGGGCGAAGGACTTTCGGTTGATTCGGACGGCTGCCGCCGGTTCGACTGGGGCGAGTCACTACGAACTCGATTGGCGTGTGCCACGACTGCTCGTATTTGGCTCGGAGGCCGACGGACTATCTGATGAGCAGCTAGCACGCGTCGACAATTCGGTGTCTATTGAGATGGACCCCGAAGTCGAGAGTCTGAACCTTGCCGTAGCCGCGGGCGTGCTCCTATTCGAGGCACGCCGGCAGCAGGGGCTCGAATAACTTATCGATTTGTATTCGAATTCGGGTCTGCCGCGGGGCGAACAGCATTGATCTCCGATCGCAGAGCTGTCTGAACGGCAGTGTCGTTCATGATGCTCATTATTATCGCGAGATCTGTTGCCAAGACCCTTGCGTTCGCGGGATCCGTGCCAGGCAGTAACCTTTTGGCCTCTAGAAAGGCTGCGCGGGCCTTCGGAAAATCTCCCAATAGAACATGGGCGCGTCCCGTTAGGTAATAACCCTCGACGTCCTCAGGATGCGGATTTTTCAAAAGAAAACGATCAGGGTCACTCTCAACGTCGCGGCGCAAATCTTCGAATGCAGAGAGCGGTTGATTCGCGGAGGGAGTACTAGAGGGTGCAAGCGAGTTGCTGCTTTGGGCCGGGCGCAGCAGGTAGTGATACGTAAGGAGGCCGAGGATCGCGCCCATGGCGAGAGCAGCTGCCGCTAGCCCCACAGAGCCTCTAAAAGCAGCCGATTCGCCGGCGCCGGAAGAAATAGACATGGAATGAGTTTTCTCGGCCTGTATCCGCTCGGTGGCCGCGACTGACGGTGTCGGATGGCCGGCGTGCTCCCTGATAGAAGGAGCGAGGCCGGAGGCGACCGTGACGATTTCTACAGGCTGGTGTTCCAAGTCGAGAGTTTCCGAGTTTCCGTTAACGGTAAGATCAGCATTTTGCTTTTCTTGAACACTCGGGTCGCCGCGCTCCTTACCCGCAGATTTCAGCGCTCGTGGCAGCGTCCCGAGGTCAAGGAGATCGTCCTCATCTCGACGCCCGGCTGTCGTGACAGTCGCCTCGTCCAGGTCGGGAATTGAGAGGAAGTTCGCCGCGCTGTCATCTCTATTTTTCATCGCGGGACCCAAGGTCTCCGCCCGATTGAATCTGACGACAACGGCTGTCAGATTATCCTCGGCACCGCGCTCGTAGCAGATTTCTTTGATACGACTGCAGACATCGTGAGGCGAACGGATATGTGCAAGCACCTCGGCAATTTCCGTGTCGCTGACGTGGCGTGTGACACCGTCAGAGCAGAGCAGAAATATCGAGTTTGGCTCGACGAGGCGAGTCTGGAGATCGATTCTGACCGTTGATTCGGCGCCAAGGGCGCGACTTATAATGTTCTTGCCAGGATGAGTCTCTGCCTGCTCCTCGGTCATTCGACCAGCCCGAACTTCCTCGGCGACCATTGAGTGATCGTCGGTTTCCCGATGCAATGTGCCCGCTGAATCCACACGATACAGCCGCGAATCACCTACATGGCCGATGGTCGCGACATTGCCCTCGAGATGCAGAGCCACGATCGTAGTAGCCATCTGCGAAAGCTGTTCCACGTCGTTCGACATTCGATAGATGGATGCGTTTGCCTGCTCCAGGGCGCTCATCATGACATCCTGCGCATCTGCGATTGAGGATCGGTTTGCAAAGGCCTCGCCCAAGACTTCGACGGCCATTTGCGATGCGACTTCGCCCGCCTTCGCACCACCCACGCCGTCGGCTACCGCAAAGATCCCGCTTGCCGGAATCTCGACAAACGAATCCTCGTTCTCGGGGCGCTTCTCGTTAAGACCTCGGTCACTGATTGCGGCGGATTCGATGTTGCTTTTAAGAGTCATTCTAGACAGTTGACGCTGGTTAATAGTTCAACTTCACACCGCTCTGATCAGGCAGCACCTCGGCCTCGTCTTTCATTCGATCGATTGAGTTGCGGTGAGAAAAGGCGAGCAGCATTCCCAGCATCATGAAGCTAGTGAGCAGACTAAATCCGCCGTGGCTCACGAAGGGAAGCGTGATACCAGTCATCGGCAAGGCTCGTGTGATTCCGCCGATGTTGACTAGTGCCTGAAATCCGATAAACGCCGCGAGTCCTGTGACGCAGAGTTTGCTAAACATATCGCGAGAATCCTGAGCAGTTTTGACGCCGGCACTAACGAAGACAATCAGGGCCAAGATTAACAACAAACCTCCAAAAAGTCCAAGTTCTTCACCGAGGGCGGCATAGATGTAATCGGAGTCGGCGACGGGAATTACTTCGGGGTGGCCCAGCCCCAAACCGCGCCCCGTGACGCCGCCTGAGGCGATACCGAATGTTGCCTGCGCCGGCTGAAACGCATGGATATCGAACCATGCGTCGACGTTGATTGTTCTCTGCAAGGTCGGCTCTTCCTCTAGCATCGCCGGCAGCCCTGGTTGGCGCTTAACGAGGTCAGAATAGTAGTCATCGTAATCCGATTTCCACCAAGAGGTCTCGGGCGGCGGGGGATTAAATCCATCAAGCCAAAGGTGAAAGCGCTGCTGGATTCGATCGGGGAGCACCCATCGCACAGGGGTCGCTATTGTTGGCAGCAGCGGAATGCGCTCCTGCGTGGTACGCGGCAAGGCGCCAACGATCAGGACGCCCATCACCACACCAACGCTGCCTACGAGAACAAATCGCTGCGAGAACCGACGGACTGCGATCAGGTACAACGTTGCATATACAGCGCCGAAAACCATCATCTGTCCGAAGTCCTTCAGGACGAGGAAAGGCACGAAAGGCAGCACAGCCATGAACGCTAGCGGAAGGACGTCTTTCGCGTGGGGCAAGCCCCAATGCGTTTTTGCAAGCTTCTTGTAGAGAACGGAAAGAATAGCGGCGAAACCGACAAGGAATGGAATCTTTGCGGGTTCCCACGGAGTCATGTTACCGATGGATTTACCACCGCTGGAGGTTATAGCCGCCAGGATCAACGGCACTAGGGTGAGCAGTACAATAATGAACCCGTGCTCTCGCAGAAATACGACGACGTCATCACGTCGCATCGCGATAAAAGCCATCACAAAAAACAGAATGGCGAAGATTGGAATCAAAGTGTTGCTCGAGGTGAGCACCGTTGAGAAGGCGACATTTGACGAGCGGAACTTCTCCTTTGATAGGTCGACAGGTTCCGCAGGTGTCGCGGGTAAACCCATCATCTGCTTTTTTTCGGGCGAGTAGTTCTCCTTTATGTAGCGCATTTGCTGCGTCTCGATCTTCTGCTCGCGTTCTCGAGCGATCGCTTGAAGGCGCAACCGACGGAGCTCTCGTGATTTTTCCCGGTCCGGTAGGTTCGAATTCTCGACCTTTGCGACATCGTCACGGCTCACGTCGGCGAGGTATTCCTGATCGGTAAATAACCGATATTGAATTACGAGACCTATCGAGAAAAGCAAAATGCAGCTCGTGAAAAGGGTCCAGCCGCCATGATAATTGAGGAATTTCTTAAGGAAAACAGGCAGGGCCGCCATGATAGCGACGAGCGCGATATTGCGATATGCGGCAAACGCACTCGTCTCATATCCGCGAAGCATCGCGGCATAATGGATCGAGTAATGGGCGATGCCCGTCAGCAAAACGGTCACAGCCAAAGCGAAAACGTGTGAGGAGGTTCGATTTTTCATCGCCGCCTCCTGACGGGAGATTTTGCCGGCGCTGCTGCAGCAGCGGCCGCAGAGCGGGGCCGATATCTGTCGCCGAGCAACCCGAGTTGGCGTGCCTTCAAGATAAGATCGGCCGCAACCGGGCCCGCCGTTCCGCCGCCGTATCGATTCTCCCCGATGTCTTCGATCACTACAGCGATCGCGAGTTGCGGGTTCTCCAGCGGGGCGATACATATAAACCAACCATCGGTTCGTCGATAGGTGAGCCACACTTTTTCGTCCACGGTCTCACCATTATCGCCGCGTCGTTTCCGGATCGTGAACCTTCGCTGGCCCTTGTCATCGTAAGCGGGAACGCCATCCTTCTCCGCCGTGCCGGTCTTGCCTCCGACGACGATTCCCGTCCCGGCGAGCTTCGACTTAACGATCGCTCCCGTGCCGCCAACCTCCTCCGTGACAGTAGACATAATCTCGCGAACGAGAGCTGCGTGTTCCGGTGAAAGGACTTGCGAAAACACTTCGGGTTGACGATCCGCCTCGATCTTCGGCTTCATCAAACGGCCCTGCATGTTGCCCGCTGCGGCCGCGATAAGAGCCATCTGGAATGGCGTCATCTGCGAAGCGAGGCCCTGGCCGATTCCCACCAGGCCGAAATCGAAAAGGCTTAAGTCCTTGCCGACACCGATCGTTGAGCGAGACGGCGAAATCGAATTCCCGATTCTCGGGTCGCTCACGTTCCAAACCGCCGGGAAGAAGCCTTGCCTCAGTGCCTGGTCTGCTTCCTCCACCGGAGTGATGCCGAATTGGCGCGCGGTCTCGGCCATTCGTTCACGCCCCAGGGCGTTGGCCATTTGTGCAAAATACTGATTGCTAGAAACCCTAAACGCGTTCCGCAACGGTGCTTGACGAACGCACAAGTCGCAATTTCCGCCCGCGTCGCAGATCGGACGAGAGCCTCGGAAGGGCGTGTAGCAAGGCGGATCATTTGCCGCCGGAAGGTCGTCGAAGAGCAACCCTTGTTTACCGGCACGAAAAGCCGAGATCATCGTCAAGGTTTTGAAGGTCGAACCCGGAACATAAAACTCGCGGGTTGCGCGACTCAACAGCGGGTTGTTGGCCTTATCAGCCTCCGCACGCAGGTAGCCTTCCAGCGTCTCGACGTCCGTGAGCTTGTACGATGGATTCGAATACATCGCAAGCACATCGCCGGTTTGCGGATTAATTGCAACGATCGCCCCTTTTTTTCCGTCGAGGAGTTTCGCCGAGTATGCCTGCAGTTCTCGGTCAATTGAAACCCGAACGTCCTTCTGTTCCGGTTCGGGCTTTCGATAGCTGGTGAGTATCTCGAAAGCCTCCGGCATGGGGTCGGAGTTTCGTCGATACAAAGTCCGTTCGAGCCCCGGCGTTCCGCGTTCAGTTCCCAGCAGGTGGGCCATCTCCCGCTCCAGCGGATAGCTGCGCTTTATCTTGCCGTTTTCGTCAGTCTTGTAGAGTGCCAGTGTGGCGTCGAGCTTGCCGGTGCGGTCGAGCATCCAGCCGCGGAGCGTGGCGGCCGATGCTCGACGGCTCCGCAGGTCTTTGTAACTGAGAGCGTGCATCTCACCATCGACGACGTCGGCTTGCCTAACCCAATAAACATGGAAACCGAACGTAAACAGAGCAAGGGTGACGAACACCCCTTGCCACATCCGAAGACTACGGTTCGCTAGAGATGCTGTAAGTCGTCGGGCTGTTTTGGGATCGATGTCGCGCTCGAACTTAAACTTCCAGCGACGTACGTTTCCGAGCAGGGAGAAAATCAGAAAGGCCACGAGCACCGCAACACCGGCGAGATAGACGATCGACAGACCCGCGGGCGTGCGTTCCAAAATTTGCCCGCCAAATATCGAGTCGAGACCAAGAGAAGACAAAAGGAGGCTAGCGATCATTGTCCGGATTGTTCAACCTCGCTCGTGCATTCGAGGAAGCTCGAAGGTCACGTCAACGGAGCCGAACGTCACGACATCTCCAGCCGCGATGGCCACTGCAGTTCCGTACGCTATACGTTCGCCGCTAACGAATGTTCCGTTGGTGGATCCGGTGTCGGCGACGGTCATGTGCCCGTCGCCAGTGACGAGAAGTGTCGCATGTATCTTCGACATGCTCGCGTCGTCGATCTGAAGGTCATTCGCGGCCCCTCGGCCGATCGACACACGCCCGGAGGAAGGAAGCAGAATCTCGCGCGTGACCGGTTGTTGGCCCTGGACGGATGCGACGAGAGTTGATGACACTTCGTCCGCCCCTTCATTCTCGGGAGCGTCTATCAGGCTGTGGCTATCCGGGAATGTTAGATCATCTGCCGCCTCATCCGTATCATCGAAGCGCGCGCCGAGACTCACACCCTGCGTAAAATAATCAAGGGAAGCGGTGACACTTACCGGTGCATAGGTGTGATACAGCGAATCGTTTATATGATCGACCGCCGCGATACACAGCTCCGATTCAAGAGCGTGAATCATTTCTTCAGATTCGTCCGAAAACTTATCCCACTGCAGCTTTAGGCTGATGTTGTGCGGCACGAGCGTGCCTTTGCCGGGAATATCCCGAGCCTTTTCGTCGAGCAATTGCTTTAATCGCTCAGCGAGTTCACTGGTAGCAAGGCCACTCTTGACGACTGGAACGCGCCCTAGCCAGCGGTCAAGCATCGTCCCGAGTTTGGTCAGCACACCCTGGACCAGCCATTCGTACGATTGCTTGTCTTCTCCCATTTTAATAATCTGCCGAGATTCTAGCCAAATCCAGAGATGATTTCCATCGCGGTCATCCGTTTAACCACCAGCAGTGCTTGGGAGATGTTCCGGTGCTCCGTTTCCTATCTGTGCATCCGAACTTATTGGGTGTGATATCGTAAATCCATCTGGCTTTACCGATGAGGGAACTCGCACTCCACAACTGTCGAATCGATGCCCGATACGACGTAAAACGTCGCCTCGGCAGCGGCAGCTATGCGGAGATCTTCGTTGCAACGGACACTCTGTCCTCACCTCAGTCGCCACACAATCAGGTCGTTATAAAGGCATTGAATGTATTCATGCAAGACGACCTCGACGTTGATCTTGAACGCACGCTCGTAGAAAACTTTCAGAATGAGGCGATCGCACTCGACCGAGTTCGACACCCAAACGTGATCAGCCGGCTCGGACATGGAACCGCCCGCGATCTGAGCGGAGCGATCTTTCATTACCTTGTGCTCGAGTATCTTTCGGGCGGCGACCTACAGCATTCCGGCGTCCAAAAAAAGCTTCCGATCGATCAGGTGCTCCGTTATATCGAACAGATATGCGCCGGCCTCGCCCACGCGCATCGACTTGGCGTTATTCACCGGGATATTAAACCTCAGAATTTACTGCTGACCGCGGAGCGGACAACGGTAAAGATAGCGGATTTCGGTGTGGCCCGTTTCTCAGTTGCGGATTCGCCGATCACGCGTGTCGGGACCAACGTCTACGCTCCTCCCGAGCACAGCCCTCTGCAAGCCGAGAGTGCCGTGAACACTGGTGCACGAGTGACGCCTGCGTCCGACGTCTACTCCCTCGCCAAGACCCTGTACGCGCTCATCAGCGGCCAGTCCCCGAGGCCCTTCGCAAATCGATCTATCGATTCACTGCCGGATCATTGCTGTGACCTCTCATGGAGCGATGCACTGCGGAAAGTAATTCGGGGTGCCACTGATACAGATCCGAACCGTCGACCTCAATCGGTAGACGAGTTTTGGCGAACGCTGGAGCAGGTCCGAAATCTCGTAGCGGACGAAGAAGTCGGCACATTAGTTCGGAAACGGGACGCGGAGCCCCAGCCGCACGTAGCTCGGGGATACACGCCGATCGCGCCGAAGCTCCCAAGCTTCGAGGCTACGGGTACCTCACGAAAAACGTCGCTCGCGCCGCCGAGGGCGCATGACTCGGTTCCGGTCACTGAACTGGGCGCTCAAAACGCTCCCCTTTCGCCGTTCGCCCGCGGGGGCGCCAGACCAGCCGGCAAGACCTTGCAGTACAAAAGCGGCGTCAGTAGACTCGGACGCGCTGTAGCCGCGGCGCTAATCGCAATTTTTATTGTCGGAGCCCTAATTGCGGGTATCGTCGGCTATGTGGGCGATTCAAGAATATTCGCCGGGATCGCAGACTCTCTTCGACAAAAGACCGCGACGGCGAATACAGATATCTTTCTCCGCTCGGGCCCCGACGCGGAGAACGCTAAGATTGGACTTGTAACTCGCAACTCAAGAGTTCGAATTATGGATTCGAAAAACAATTGGTATCACGTAGACGTTATCGAACAGGGTCACGACCGGTCGGGGAGTGATCTAAGAGCGAATCGCGGCTGGTTGAATGGTAAGCATCTGGTTCTAAACAATAATTAAGTGAGTATTCTCGAAAAAGTCAGAACTTGGATCGACGGTGATTCGAACGAGCGTGTCCTGGAGAATGCGGCACGCGACGCCCAAGTGAAGCCGAGGAGCGCGGCGGAAGCTTTTATTGTAAAGATTGCGAAAGAGATCGAGGGCGTAATGCAGGCCGAGATGGTGCCGCTGCCGCAGGGGACCGTGATTATCCCAACTGAGTATACGATCTTCCTGAGCTCGGTCGATGACAAAAGCTGGAAAGGAATTAAGCGTCGCGGTCTCGAGCAGGGGCTGCATCATATCCTGGCCGAGCGTGCACGCGAGATCGCGGGTAAAAAACAACTTGCGACGAAGGCCCTCGTTCTCGAACTGCGGCTCGATCCTACTCTCAGTGAGGGTGAGGTTCGGGTCCTCCACAGCTGGGAGGATTCCGCAGGAAATAAAACCGGCGTGCTGGCTCGGCCAAAAGCGACCGCGGCCTCGGCGGACCAGGCCACCGAGCCTTCGCAAAAACCAACTGAGACCGAGGCCCATCCCTATGCTGCCCCGCCTGCGGAAATAAGGCAGGCAATTCCACTTCCGGACGACGCGGAAGAAATGACCGCGGTTGCGACACGTTCGCAAGAACTCTACAAACTCGAGATCTATCGCGATAACATTCGTCAGACCGTGCTACCGGTATTTACCGAGCAAATTGTGATCGGTCGCGGTTCGAAGTCGATGCCGGTAGACGTTCCGCTCGCCGGTGATCCGGAGATTAGCCGACGACACCTGACGATCGGGCGCGATCCAGATGGAAAGTTTTGGGCCGTCAACAAGGGAAAAAACCCGGCGGCTATTAACGATTCCGAATTGCCGTCCGGACAGCGAGTAGATATAACGGCAGGCGTTCCCATCACCGTGTGCAGCTATGTAGTCAGGATTCAACCTTCGTGACAGCTGGGAGAAATTGGAATACGTCGCTGCGTCGCTCGATAAGCTCAAGTAATTCCTGCAGCGCCACTTCGGCGCCGTGCTTCAACTCCTCTGAATAAGAGAATCGTTCGGCGTTCTCGTAAAACTCGTCCAGATCGAGCACCTTCACGGTGCCGTCAGGAGCTACGGACACGTCGATATCCAGATCAACATATCTTAGGATCGAATCCTCGAATGTCGGTGGCATTGCTATATTGCAGTAAAAGCTCCGCAGCTCGCCTGACGCCTCAGTGAATTCGAAGATGTTGTACCAACGGTCGGCGAAGAAAAACTCTCTCGAGCGTGTGCCGCGGCGAATGATTCCAAGTTCGGGATGGTTTATATCGCGGTGGAATTCACCGAGCAACACAATGCGATCATCCCGGCTTTCGAGTAGGCGGGCATGCCAACTCTTTCGCAGGCTAAGGTCGAAATTTAATGCCTCGACAGTTACCGCGTAGTTGTTCATCTGATGACGAGCACGGAGCAGTGCGCGTGGTGAACAACGGAGTCGGAAACCGATCCGACCAGAAGCCGCTCAAGTCGGTTACTGGCGTGCGAACCAATAACGATAAGCTCCGCCTCAACTGCTCTTGCCGCTTCGACGATCCGAGCCTCCGGGCTTCCGTGGAGCACCTCGCCGTCAATCGCTACGCCGGCGCCGCCGAACTCTATATTCAATAATTCTATAGCTTCGCCCACAATCTCGTTTGTCGAGTCGGCGCCCGCGTGGTCCATTTCCGCGAGTTGCGGCGCCGCACCGCCGTACAGATCGACTCCGATCGGCAGGCCGACGTCCACCACGCTTATCACATGTATGGAATCGCCTTCTCCAAGCCTGAATTGTTGAAGAGCTTTTACGGCAGTTTGGCTGTTAGTTGTGCCATCGGTGGCCAGCAGAATCTTCATCTAGCTCAGTCCTCCTCGACCGCCTCGCGTCCGGTATAGGCGTTGCGCAGCCGGGTCAGCAGATCGAGAAGCATTAGGCGCTCGGTCTCACGAAGCTCAGATAAGCCACTCTGTTCGAGGTCGACCCATTGCGCTTCAACCTGCTCCCGAATCGCATATCCTTTCTTAGTAAGATGCACGAGCGCAGAGCGCGCGTCGGCCGGCGATTTCTCCCGATGAACTAGATTTATCTCTTCGAGTCCGCCGAGCATCTTGCTGATTGTCGGCGCAGAAATGTTCAACCGTTGCGCGAGGTCTATCTGCCTCAACCCGTCTCCCTGCCAGAGCTCGACAAGAACAAAGACCATCCCGCCGTGCAGGCCGATGCTTCCCATCGACCGCTCCAGGGAATTACGGAAGGCGGTCGCCACTTTCGCCAACAGATAGCTTACAGTCTCGTCGAATTGTATCTCCGAAGCGGGCATTCTTAGTCTCATAATACTATTCGATAAGCGCCCTAATCAAAAATGCTTAGATAGCTAACTAAGTTTGCTTAGGGGGCTAACAAAATGAGGTTAGCGCGCTAAGTGGGATCAAATAGCAGGCTCTGTTAAAAGTAAATTAGGCTAGAATCGGCGGTATGAGTGACGCTGAGATCCTAAAAGCGGCCAGGAATGACCTGCTGAAACTGCATAAGGTCCTTTTGGACGACGAGAGATTTACCTACGAGAGGCAACACGGGCTCCTGAGCCCTACCGAGTTCCTGCAGGTCCTTCTGGAGGACACGGACTTCGCCTGGCTCCGTCGCTTCTCAATATTGATTGTGGAAATCGACGAAATGTTTGCTACAAAAGGCGGGTATAGCCCGGACTCCGTACCGGCCCATCTCCGTAAGATCGACGAACTGCTTAAGCTGCAGATTCTCGATGATCAGTTTGTTGAAAAGTACAGCAGCGCACTTGAGGCCAATGACGAAGTGGCTACCCTCCATGCCCAGATCGATCGAACTCTTGCTGGCGTCTGATAACGAAGGGGAGGGTTAGGTCCGCCCACTTTTCTTCCAATCGGACATGAATGAGTCGAGACCCTTATCGGTCAGCGGATGATTCGCAAGCTGCTGAATTACCTTGAAGGGAATCGTGGCAACGTCGGCCCCGGCTAGCGCGCAGTCGACGATGTGCATCGGATGGCGGATCGACGCGGCCAAGACTTCGGTTTCAAAGCCATAGTTGTCGTAAATCTGCACGATGTCACGGATCAGCTGCATTCCGTCCTGGCCGATATCGTCGAGACGCCCTATGAACGGAGAGATGTACGATGCTCCCGCCTTTGCAGCCAGCAACGCCTGCGCGGCAGAGAAGCAAAGTGTCACATTCACTTTTGTCCCTTCCGAGCGGAACGTCCGCGTCGCCTTAAGTCCTTCCAGCGTGAGCGGACATTTTATAACGACATTTGGAGCGATTTTTGCGAGCTCACGGCCTTGCGATAGCATCGCGTCAGCATCCAAGGCGGTCACCTCGGCCGACACATCGCCCTTGACTACCTCGCAGATTCTCGCGATGTGTTCATTAAAATCGATGTCGCCTTCCTTTGCCACAAGGCTCGGATTCGTGGTAACGCCGTCAATCAATCCAAGCTCCGTGGCCTGTTTAATCTCGTCTAAGTTCGCGGTATCGATGAAAAATTTCATTTTAAATAACTGGGTTGCTAAGGATTCCTACGCCCTCTATCTCGACCTCACAGATGTCGCCTGGACTGAGTCTTGAGACGCCCCCGGGCGTTCCGGTGGCGATTATATCGCCGGGCATGAGGGTCATCTGGTTCGAAATGTATCGTATCAAAAAGTCGACTGAAAAGACCCATTTGCGATGTTCTAGAGTCCTGCCTAACGTCGCCGTTTACGCGGCACTTAATTCGTACGTCGCTGGTATCGCAGTCGGCTTGCACAAGTGGCCCAATCGGGCAAAACGTGTCAAAGGACTTCGCGCGCGTGAATTGCATATCGCTGCGTTGAATATCTCGTGCAGTTACGTCATTGAGACACGCATAGCCAGCGATAAAGTCAGCCACCCAATCCGCACCTGATAATCGCTTACAGGTCTTAGAGATAACCACCGCAAGTTCAGCTTCATGCTCAACCTGATCTGACTGATCAGGTAACACTATAGGATGTCCGTGGTAAGTGGTAGCGGATGGAGCCTTTAGAAAGAGGAGCGGGGCCGATGGCAATGTGTTCCCTAGTTCCTTTGCATGATCCGCGTAATTCCGGCCGACGCAGACGATCTTTGATGGGGCCAATGGTCTGCCCGGAAGATTTTTCATCGGAGCGTCTCCGAAACGATCTCAGAAGGCGTGCTCACATTACCGGCGGTGTCCGTCGCCGTCAAATAATAGTAATAGATTTTGCCCGGTTCGACGGTTGTGTCCTGAAATGTGTTCCTGATGAGGAATTCGGGCGTCAAGACTTCCCATTTCTTTAGATCAAGATCTCTTTCGACAGAACGATAGATGCGGTATCCGGCGATGTCCTTCTCAGTGTTGGTCGCAAAAAAGATTGAGATGACACCCTGGCCGACGGCGAGCGTGATGGCCGTCGGTGCGCTGGGAGCGAAAGTATCAACTGGTGAGACCTTTAATATGTTCGACTCGGCGCTCTCCACGGGCTCCGCTTCTACACCCGCGGAAACCGCGCGTACGAAGTAATAGTAATCCTTACCGAATTCAAAAAAGTCATCGTCAAACACGAGGTTCGTAAGCGGACTTTTATTCAGCAGCCGCCCCGGTTCCTTCTCGCTGGGAGAGCGGTAAATGTTGTAACCTAAAATCGCTCCGAGCGGTGTGCCGTCAATATACTTTTCGGCCGGCTTCCAAGCGAGCCGAATACTATCTTGCGAAACGGTCCCAACGAGTTCAAGAGGCTGTTCCGATATGCGAGTCGTCGGTTCGATCAAAAGAAAGTTTGAAAAGGGAGCTTTCTGTCCATTCGCATTTACGAGCCTGATGGCGTACCTCAGTCTCGCAGTTTGCCCGACGAACTGTAGTTCGTCCCGGTATTGCAAAGTCTTCATTCCGAAATCGTCATCGGAAATCTTTAGAGCAGCGATCAAAGTGCTTCGGTTTGCAAACTCCTCCTCGCTGAGCGTAAGAGGGGAATCGACGCGCTCCACGAGGCGGTAAACATCGGCACGATCGATATTCAAAACGTCATTCTTAGCAGCATTTCGCGCGGGCATTCTCCACGAAAGGATGACACGGTTACCGCGTTGAAAGCCACTGATCTCGACCCGCTGCGCGACGCGTTCCTTCGGCGGCACCGGCGGCATGCGTTTGCCGCAAGCCGAAAATGCGAGGAGAGCGAGTAAGACTGAAGAAATAATTTTTGCCACAAGAGTCTAAAGAATGTACTGCCGCAGGTTCTGATCTTCGATCAACCCCGCAAGCTTCTCGTTAACGTAAGCGGCGTCGATGATCTGTTTCTTCTCAGCCAGCTCGGAGCCTTCAAAACTAATGTCTTCGAGCAATCTCTCGACCAGAGTGTGCAGCCGGCGGGCCCCGATGTTCTCGGTCGACTTATTCATCTTTTCCGTAAGCTCGGCCAATGCGTCGACAGCGTCGTCTGTAAAACTCAGCTCAATATCTTCGGTGCCCAGCAGGGCCTGATACTGTTTAATGAGTGAGTTCTTCGGTTGGACGAGAATCCGCTTTAGGTCTTCGATTGTCAGCGCCTCGAGCTCTACCCGTATCGGGAAACGCCCTTGGAGTTCCGGAATAAGGTCCGACGGTTTTGCGACGTGAAACGCCCCGGCCGCGATGAAGAGAATATGCTCAGTGCTCACCATTCCGTACTTCGTATTTACGTTTGTGCCCTCGACGATTGGGAGCAGGTCGCGCTGAACGCCCTCTCGGGAAACCGCCGGGTTAGAGCCCGATTCGCGGCCCGCTATCTTATCGATCTCGTCCAGGAAAATAATCCCGGACTGCTGTGCCTTGTCTAGCGCAAGCCGGGTGATCTGTTCGTGGTCGATCAGGGATTCTTGCTCGTCCCGGAGGAGGTATTCGCGAGCCTCTCTAATCGCCATTCGTCGCGCTACGGTTTTTGTCGGGAACATATTGCCGAGCATATCCCGTAAATTGACGCCCATCTCTTCCATTCCCTGACCGCCAATAAAATCGATCGAGGGGTTCGGCCGCTCCTGCGTGTCAAAGTCGATTAACCGATCTTCGAGATCGCCGCTTCTCAACTGCTCCCGAAGTTTCTCTCGAGTGCGCACGTGTGACGCCTGACTACTGTCTTCCTCACTATCCGAAAATCGTTGCGGCGGAAGAAGCAGGTCGAGCAGTTTTTCTTCTACGTTTCTTTCGGCACGGGCGCGGACGTCTTCGACAGCCGTCTGCTTCGCCAGGTCTACCGCAACGTCTGCGAGCTCGCGAACCATGCTCTCAACATCGCGTCCGACATATCCGACCTCCGTGAATTTAGACGCCTCGATCTTAATAAACGGGGAATTGGCGAGCCGGGCGAGTCGGCGAGCGATCTCAGTCTTGCCGACGCCTGTGGAGCCGATCATGAGAATATTCTTCGGCAGGACGTCCTGAGCGATTTCTGGGGGCAGCTTTTGTCTGCGGATGCGGTTGCGCAGGGCAATCGCGACAGCGCGTTTTGCTGCGTTCTGACCGACCACGTACTTATCGAGCTCCGCGACTATCTGCCGCGGCGTCAGGTCGTCAAGTTTTAATGCGGGAGCCGCCGTTTCGCCTCCCAAATAAATTGCCATTTCGAAATAGGTTTAGATCTCTTCGACGATGATGTCGGAATTTGTATAGATGCAGATATCGGCCGCGATTCGGAGCGATTCCTCAGCAATTTCAGGAGCGCTAAGGGTAGTGTGTTTTAGCATCGAGCGCGCCGCAGCGATCGCATACATGCTCCCAGATCCGACAGACAGCAAGCCGTCATCCGACGAGACCACATCACCCTTTCCCGAGATCAGAAAGGCGTCGGCCTGGTCGGCGACGATCAGGAGAGCCTCGAGGTCGCGCAGGTACTTATCCGTGCGCCAGTCCTTGCTAAGCTCAAATGCCGAGCGCTCTAGCTGGCCTTGATACTGTTCCAGCTTTTGTTCGAAGCGTCCGAGCAGCGCAAAGGCGTCCGCTGTCGAACCTGCAAAACCCGCGAGAATCGAGCCCGACGAGATTCGACGAATCTTCTTGGCGGTCCCTTTTATTACTGTCTGCCCCAGTGTCACCTGGCCATCAGCAGCCATCGCCGTCTTCCCGTCACGCTTGACGAGAATGACCGTCGTCGACCGGATTCGCTGCTGGTTGTTGTCAGGCTCCATCGTGAGTAGATCATACGATTTTTAATTTGAAATGCTCAAATTGACATCCGTCACGCGATTGCACGAACATTAATTCAGTATGGCGAAACGGCCAAAGATCGCGGTGACGACACGGCTCGAGCTCGCGACAAACCGATTCTATCTTGCCCGCGACTACACTGAGGCTATCGCTGCATTTGGCGGGACGCCGCTGATGGTCAGTCTCATTCCGGAAGGGGATTACATAGCCTCTGTGCTGGATGGTGTCGACGGGGTCCTGCTGCCGGGGAGTGACTCCGATGTAGATCCGCTATTATACGGCCAGGAACCGCATCCGAGGCTCGGCCCTGTGGTGATGGAAAAAGATGCGACTGACCTTCTCGTGCTCGCGGAAGCGGAAAAGCGGAATTTGCCCGTTTTCGCGATTTGCTTTGGGATGCAATCTCTAAACGTTTCGCGTGGCGGAACGCTGATTCAAGACATCGGGTCTCAGTTCGACGGCTGCCTAAAGCACGAGCAGGGAATTCCGCGAGACAGGGTCTCGCACACGATCACGATTGAAAAGGGGACTCGGCTCTTCCAGCTCAGCGGCAAGGCCGCTCAGGTACGAGTCAATTCCCATCACCATCAGGCGGTCGCGATGGTCGGCAATAACCTGAAGGCTGCTGCCTATGCGGCCGACGGCGTCGTGGAGTGCATCCAGGACGCCCGGAGCGGACGGTACGTCGTCGGTGTACAATGGCATCCAGAGCTCTCTTGGAAAACGGACACCCTATCAAGGCGTCTTTTCCAAGATTTTGTAAAAACTGTATTAAAGCAAAACATTAACAAATCTTAAATCGTTTAATTACAACAAGTAACTTTCCTAGGATGACCCAAAATGGTAACTACAAAAGCAGTGGTAAGTGATACGGGAAGCCGCATGCTTGCGGGCAATCCGTGGTTTGTCGGCATAGTTGCGTGGATGGTTCCAGGCGCTGGACACCTAATGCAGCGGCGGATGCTCCGTGGCGGACTGATTTTAGGCATATTCTGGGCTATGTTCATTGTGGCTGTACTTAGCGGGGGAGCCCACTATCCCGGGTTTGGTTTTGCCGACGGCCCATTACTATATCTTTTGAATGTGTTTGGCCGATTAGGTAGCGGCTTGGGGGCACTCATTAGCTGGATCGCCGCATCGACGCCAGCTAAGGACGTTGCTGCGCTCGCGACATTTGAGTATGGCGGGCGATTTCTCGAGGTCGCGGGCCTGATCAACTACCTAGCCGCGATCGACGCGGTCGACATCGCCGTCGGGAGGAAGCGATGATCCACTTTATTTATCTCATCCTATTCGCTGTGTTCGTCTCGGGCGCCTTTGGAATTTTTGCTACGGGTACTACGAAAGAAAGGGTCTGGGTCGCGGGCAAATCTTTCCTTCAGTTTGTCGTAGTCAGCCTCGCGCTCGCGTGGCTGCTCTACTTTATTCCGTGGTAACGCGATGGCACTTGTCGAGACGGAGAGCCTGGTACTCAAGAGCTACGATCTTGCCGAGGCCGATAAGATCATAGTATTTTTAACTCGCGAGCACGGCATCGTTCGCGGTGTGGCTCGCGGCGTTAAGCGTCTAAGGAGTAAGTTCGGCAGCGGACTCGAGCCGCTCTCGGTCATCAGGCTTACTTACTTCCAAAAGGACACGAGCGAGTTGGTATCGATTCAGCAGATCGATCTCATTCGGTCAAATTTTGATATCGCCGCAAATCCCGAGTTTTTGCAAAAGTTCTCCTATCTTTTCGAACTCCTGATCACTTTCTCACCGCCACATGATCCCAACGAAAAGTTGTACCGAATGACGTGTGCCGCGTTGGAAGCTGCTGCGATGGACAAAGGATCATTAGCGGCAGTTCAGCTTTATTTCGAAATTTGGCTTCTCCGGCTGGCGGGATTTCTGCCCGACTGGACGCGCTGCGAAAGATGCGGACGGGCATTCGACGCGAGCACCGACACCGTCCTTTCTGCCAGCCTTTCATTGCATTGCCAAGCATGCAGTTCGGGGAAAGCAAATCAGGTAATCACTCCGCGTGAGCTAGGAATATTTCGCTCCGCCCGGAACCTTTCTCCTATCGCGTTCGCTGCCTCGGTGACCGACGGGCTGGTCGAAGTCGCGCGACTTTCAGCGATTTTGCGCAGAGTCATTACACAGGCGGCCGGACGCGAGGTGCGCGGCGAGGTATCGCTCGCGATGACACAAAAGGGGCGATGATGAAGTGGACCAGCTTAATAATTTCGCGTTATCTGATCGCCGCCATCCTTCCATACTTTGTGTTCTCATGGGTGCTGCTTAGCGTCATACTTTTTGTACAGCAGGCGAGTCGATTCTCGGACATTTTCTTTAATGTAAATATTCCGGGGTCACTCGTTTGGCAACTCGCCCTCGCCCTGATCCCAAATGTCATCGCCTTCACGTGTCCGATGGCGATCCTCGTCGGAACGATCATCGGGCTCGTCCGGATGCAAAGCGACAGCGAGCTTATTGCAATCCGTGCCGCAGGCGTCGGGACCCTGCAAATCGCTCTTCCGATCGCACTTCTCGGGGTGTTGCTATCTGCGTTCGCTTTCATAGTAAACCTTCGAGGTGTCCCACTAGCCGCGGCCCTGGTTCGCAGCGTTGCCCTTCAAACCGCGATCAAGAAACTCGAATCGCCGATTGAACCCGGTGTCTTCAATACCGAGGTAGCTGGCTACACGATCTACGTAAAAGGCGGGGACGTTTCGACAGGTCGGTGGCGCAACATTTTTATTCATACCGAAGATGCGGCAAGCGGTACGACACGCCTAATTACGTCAACGAGCGGAAGAATCGACCTGACGGATCAGGCGTCAGAACTCGTGCTGGAGAACGCCACAGTCTCGACGATCCCGAGTTCGAATAGTGCAGGTAAGTTCGTATCGGAGAATGTCGGCGAGGTGCGCTTCGCCATCCGAACGAGGCGCGGAGAGCTTATTGAAAAACTGTCTACGTCGGCAGGGGCACCGGAGGAATTAGGGCTCGCGCAATTGGCAGAGTACGCCAAGGGTCGGGATGGCCGCGAACGCACCGAGGCAAATATTCTGTGGTACCGACGGATAGTCCTCTCGATCACTCCACTTCTATTTTGCCTGCTTGGCACGGCCATGATGCTCAGATTTAATCGCACAGGTCGCGGAGTCGCAATCGCCATGGCCTTCGCCGGATTAATCGTTTACTACTTTCTCGCTTTTGGAGCTGAACAGCTTGCTCGCACAGATGCAATATCACCGCTTCTAAGCGCAATTCTTGCTCCGGCGGTCGCGATGGTGCTTATCGTTTATCTCTGGACTGCTCGGGGCCTCGGAACGAGAAGCATTCTGCTGAAGGGTTATCTGGATGAGGCGACAGCGCGCCTCCGGCCGGAACGATTACGGCCGACGCGGAAGAATTTGTTTGTCGACCTTACGACCGGACTCCGCGACTTCGATATGGGGGCGAACCTGGCGAAGTATTTTCTCTACGCATTGATTTTTCTCTCAGCGATATTTGTTATCTTCACTGCGTTCGAGCTATGGAAATTTGCGGGTACGGTCGACGGAGGTTTTGCCCTCCTTGCCGAGTATCTGTTTTACCTCCTGCCATTCGTATACCTGCAGCTCGTTCCGTCGGCTACGCTTATCGCGGTCCTCGCGACATACGTCATCAAATCGCGCCAGAACGAGATCGTCACATGGATCTCTGCTGGACAGAGCGTCTATCGCCTGCTTCTGCCCTGCTTCGCGTTATCGATTTTGATCGGACTCTTTAATTACGGAATCCAGGAAAAGATCGCCCCGCAAGCGAACATCCGTCAGGATGAGACCCGAATGAAATTGCGAAAAGGCGGCGTAATGACGAACACGGCAGGACGCTTCTGGGTTGCTAATGATCGGCGAATCTATTCGTTTGAGCTGAGCAATCGCGATGTAGCTTCGGCAAAGAGGGGGATCAAACCGGCAGGCACGAAATTTCAAAGGGTCGCATCGCGCGAGGAGCGTGGTATCGATTCGATGTCGGATTCGGCTCCTCGGAGCGCGGAAGTTGGAGTCAGATATCGTTACGCGTCTGATAACGACTCGGGCATACGTGTTCATTATTTTGTGAAACTAGGCTTGATTTCTGCTCAAGCCGGGCCGAATTCATTACCGACTACCGGCCTTCACGGAGCAGCTTGGGCGGAAGGCCCCCGCGGGGTCCGAATGGGCGCGTTTAACGTTCGGGAGCCGGCGATGGTAGTGAATATCGGCAATGTGTCTGATAACGATATGCACACGCTAGATTGTTCTCGGTGCGTAAGTAATCTGGTGGTATATGAATTTTCAGAGGAGGGGACTCGCTTGCAAACCGTATACCGAAGCACGACGGCTAGCTGGCTGGGGCAAGGAGTCGTTGTGTTGGAAGGGGATGTCGAGCGGAGCGATCTATCGCCCGTCGGCATTGTTCATTCTAAGGACCCAGGAAGGGAACTGTCCGAGGATACGAATCCGTTTGCAGGTGTTCGAGGGAAGCCGAGCCATTTAACGGCGGGAGACCTCCAAACTCGTATCTTGGAGTCCGAAAGCGATGTAGAACGGAAAGCTTTTTCGGTCGCGCTCCACAGAAGGTATTCGACGCTGATCATGCCGCTGGTAATCGCGCTTTTTACCGCGCCGTTTGCGCTATCGCTGAGCCGCAAGGGAAAAGCGGTGACGGTTGGTTACGCGGTTGGTCTGTGGTTGGCGTTCACGGGTGTCACTAACCTACTTGCCCAGTTTGGGGACGCGGGATCCCTCCAACCCGGGATCGCCGTCTGGGCGCCTCTAATCCTTTTCGCGATGCTTGGCGTATATCTTTTGTCGAGGCTGCGTACCTAGCCTCTTGTCCTCAACGGCGAATGCACTGAGAGTATGTGTGGCAGAGCATCACAAGCTGAGATCAAAGCGTATCGTCAGAAAATCTTTGCGTGGATGCATCCCGAAGTTTTTGTCCCACGGCGGAATCTTCGTCCAACTGAGCCAGCCTGGATAGTGGCACATCGCAACGACGGCGAAACTCAAACTATTGAGGCCCGTTGGTGGTGCCAATGGGATAATTCACCACGCTGGGAAGCGAAGTACCCAACGTTCAACGCTCGCGTCGAAACAATGCACGAAAAAAAGCTCTGGCCAAAGCTTCTTGAAAAGGCGCAACGATGCCTCTTTCCGATCGATAGTTTTTACGAGTGGCCGGTAAAAGGGAAGGGCAGGCCGCCGGTCGAGATCTTGGTGAAGGGCCGCGAGCCATTTGCTCTCGCTGGCCTCTGGAGTCGTTATTACGAAAATGGAAAAACACGTTACTCGTTCGCTTCTTTTACTACCGAACCGAACCCATTCATGCGGCCGCTCCACGACACGGCGATGCCAGTTATCCTAACCAGCCTCGACGAGCAAAAGCTCTGGCTGCTCGAGGGCGACGAAGCGCTGCTCCGCCCCTACGAAGGCGAGATGGAATACCAAGAACTCCCCGACACCTTAGAAAAACTCTTTCCGGAAGAGCATCAGAAATATTAGAATTACA
>Ga0136640_10000136_pt1 | contig 25998 bp, 28 predicted proteins | sample AntDrymUQ8642106_2_FD_105498 | JGI IMG/M metagenome (GOLD analysis project Ga0136640, IMG submission 105498) | Polar desert sand microbial communities from Dry Valleys, Antarctica - metaG UQ864 (21.06) | ecosystem: Environmental > Terrestrial > Soil > Desert | place: Antarctica: Dry Valley...
CAACGACGTAGTCCAGTTGCTCGCAGTCGCTGGCGACGTTCTCCAGGTTGATCGTTGGCGGCAAGACCTTCTGGTTTATCGCCAACGCGCACATGATTCCCTCGATGGACCCAACCGCCCCGAAAGAATGCCCCATCATGGATTTCGTACCGGAGACCGCCACATGCGGCATAAGCCGGGAGATAGCTTTGGTCTCGGGACCGTCACCCGTGGGCGTGGACGTCGCGTGGGCGTTGACATGACCAATATCCTCGGCGGCGAGGCCGGAGTCCTCCAGCGCCAGGCGCATGGCGCGCTCGACGCCTCGGCCTTCGGCGTCGGGAGCGGTGACGTGGTAGGCGTCGGTGGTGCGGGCATAGCCCGCGACGGCGGCTATCGGTTCCGCGCCGCGCCGTTCGGCGTGCTCGGCGCTTTCGAGTACCACCGCGCCGGCACCTTCGCTCATTACGAAGCCGTCGCGGCCCGCGTCGAACGGACGGCTCGCCTTGTGCGGTTCTTCGTTACGCGTGGAGATGGCGCGTATGGCGCAGAATCCGGCCATGCTCAGGGGCGTTATGGGGGCTTCGCACGATCCGGCTACCACCACGTCGGCGTCGCCGGTGCGGATCAACTCCAGACCCTCGGCTATGGCCTCGCCGCCGGTGGCACAGGCCAAGACCGGACACTGCGATGGCCCTGTAGCGCCCAGCATGATCGCAAGCTGCCCGGCGGCCATGTTCGGTACCATCATCGGGATGAGAAACGGGCTTACCCGTCCCGCGCCGCGTTCGTGCAAGACCTGATACTCGCGTTCCCACGTTGCGAGACCGCCAATGCCGCTACCGATGACGATAGCGACGCGCTCCGGGCGGTTCTGAAGCACATCCGAGAGGCCCGCATTCTCAGCGGCTTGGAGGCCAGCGGCTATGCCCATTTGAGCGTAGCGGTCCATGCGGCGGGCTTGTTTCTTGGTCATGAAGTCGGTAGGGTCGAAGTCCGAGCACTCGCCCGCGATGTGGGACGGGAAAGGTGAGGAGTCAAACAACGTTATGGGTCCGATGCCGCTCTTACCGTGGAGTGCCGCGTCCCAGAAACTCTCGGTGCCGGTGCCGAGCGGCGTTACCGCTCCGGTTCCGGTGATGAGTGCGCGGTCCCTGCTCCCTTCTGACCGGCCTTCCGTCACGCCGCCTGGTGCTCCTGCACGTAGTTGACGGCCTCTTCGACGGTCGTGATCTTCTCGGCTTCCTCGTCCGGGATCTCCATCCCGAACTGCTCCTCAAGTTCCATGATGAGCTCCACCAGATCCAACGAGTCCGCTTCCAGGTCCTCGCGGAACGAGGCGTCCGGGGTCACGTCACCCTCGTCCACGCCGAGCCTGTCGGCGGTGATCTCCTGTATCTTCGTTAGTACCTCGTCTCTCGACATCCTATTTCTCCTCTCTGAGTCCTCCACTTTCGGCGGCAATCGCAGGCGATTCGCCACCGAAGATAGCGCGTAGTGTAGCGCAATTTTCCCTACTGCATGACCATCCCGCCGTCGACCGTCAAAGTCTGCCCCGTGATGTACCCGGCGCCCTCACCCACCAGAAACGCGACCGCCTCCGAGATGTCCTCCGGCGATCCGAACCGCCCCGCCGGAACCTGAGCCTTGATCCGCTCCTTGATCTCCTCGGACAACCCACCCGTCAACTCCGTCTCCACGTATCCCGGCGCGACGGCGTTGACCGTAATGCCCCGCTGCGCGACCTCCCGCGCCACGCTCTTCGTGAAGCCGATGATGCCGGCTTTCGAGGCCGCGTAGTTGGCTTGACCAGCGTTGCCCGAGATACCGACGACCGACGAGACGTTCACGATTCTGCCCCACCTGGCCCGCACCATCCCCCGCAACACAGCTCGCGTACAAAGATATGTCCCCTTGAGATTCGTCCGCACGACCTCGTCGAATTCCTCTTCCTTCATCCGCATCATCAAGTTGTCCCGCGTGGTCCCCGCGTTGTTGACCAGGATATCCAGCCGCCCGAAAGCCTCCTGCGTTCCCTTGACCAGCGCCTCAACGTCCTCCGGCGAGGCCACGTCGCCCTTGAAAGTTTCGCACTTCGCGCCCGTCTCCCGCACCATTTCGGCCGTCTCCTCCGCCGCCGCGTCGTTGGAGCGGTAGGAGATGGCGACGTTCGCGCCTTCTTTGGCGAGCCGCACGGCTACGGCGCGACCGATGCCGCGTCCGCCGCCAGTCACGACGGCTACTCTTCCGGCTTCGATCATTCGGCCTGCTCCTTCTCGGCGAACGCAAACATCAGATCAGCTTCGCACACGCGCTGGCCGTCCACTGTCGCCCGGCCCTTGCCACGCCCGATTTGACCTTTTAGACGTGAGATCTCGACCTCCATTCTCAACACGTCGCCCGGCACCACCTGCCGCCGGAACCTCACCCCGTCTATCCCGGCGAAGAGCGCGAGCTTCTGACGATACTCCTCCACAGCCATCACACCAACCGCCCCAACCTGCGCCATTGCCTCGACGATCAAAACCCCCGGCATTACCGGATACTCCGGGAAATGCCCCTCGAAGAACGGCTCGTTCTGCGTGACGTTCTTTATGCCGACCGCCCTGACCCCCGGCTCCAACTCATCCACCCGGTCCACCAGCAAGAACGGATACCGGTGCGGTATAAGCGCCCGGATCTCGACCGCCCCGAGCGGCAACTTCACCCGAGCACCTCCTTCGCGGCCCGGCCCGTCAGACGCTCCTCCTTGAAGTCCCGCAGCATCCGCGTGAGGGTGCCATCCGCGCCCGCCTCCACGATCTCCTCGACCCCGAGGTCCAGGAAACGTTCGATTACGGCGACCCACCGCACCGGCGAGAGCATCTGCTCCCGCAGCGCCAACCGTACGTCGTCCGACTTCGCCAGCACCGCCCCGTCCGTCGCCGAGACCATCGGTATCTCCGGGTCCCGAAACTCCACCTCGTCCAAAAGACGCTCCATTTCCAACGACGCCTCCAGCATCAGCGGCGAATGAAACGCCCCCGCGACTTCGAGCTTCACCTTCCGGCCTCCGACACGCTCCGCCACCGCTTCGAGCGCCGATGGCTCGCCGGATATGATGGTCTGGCGTGGGGTGTTGAAGTTTGCGGCTACGATTATGCCGTCTTCTTCCGGGAAGTTTTCGACGGCTACGGAGACCTCTCGCGGGTCGGCCCCGATCAAGGCCATCATTCCACCCGCGTTGCGTCCGGCCGCCTCGTTCATCAGGCGATCGCGCTCCGCCACCAACCGCACCGCCTCTTCCAACCCAACGCTCCCCGCCGCGTGCGCCGCCGCGTACTCTCCGAGCGAATGCCCGGCGACCACGTCCGGCGTCACACCGCGTTCCAGCAACTCGCCCAACAATCCCACGGAGCTCGCGAAGACCGAGAGTTGATACGGCACTTCTCCGTCACCGACTTGTCTCCGCACCGCCTCCGCGACCTCACCGGATATTGCGCCACCGGCGCTGCCCTGACCGGGGAAGACCACCGCTCTACGAATCTCCACGCCGTCTCCTCCCCTAAATCCTGTACAGGTTCGCCGCCCACGTCAGGCCGAAACCGAAGCCCACCGTGATGATGTACCTGCCCGGCTCGAAGTCATCGTAGATGTCCGGGTAGGAGATCGGGATGCTCCCCGCCGACGTGTTCCCATACCGCCCCACGTTCGTCACGATACATCCCTGCGGCACCGCCAATTTCCTCGCCGCTGCCTGTATTATGCGGGCATTTGCTTGATGCGGGATGATGTACTGCACGTCGTCGAGGCTGATACCGTTTCTTGCGACGAGTTTTTCGACCATCTCTGGGAATACCTTTACGGCGAACTTGAAGACTTCGCGACCGTTTTGGGAGAGTTTCTGTTCTTCGGCGGGGTGTCCGGCGCGGCCATAGGGCGCCATGCGGCCATCCGCGCCGAGCAGGTGGTCCACGAAGCCGGACTCGCCGTCGCCGCGTTCCAGGACCACCGCGCCCGCGCCGTCGGCGAAGAGGACGGCGGTGGCACGGTCGTTGGGGTCGACTATGTCGGTCATGGCGTCGGCGCCGATGAGCAGGACGCGGTTGGCGATGCCGCTGCCGAGCATGGAGCTTGCGACCGAGGCGGCGTAGGTATACCCGGCGCACGCGGCGGCTACGTCCATCGCGCCCACGCCAGGAGCGTTTATGGCTTCGCCTACCAGGCAGGCTACGGAGGGCATGGACTCCGGGGATGTGGAGGTGGCGCAGACGATAAGGTCTATGGATTCGCCCGTGATGCCCGCGTGTTCGAGGGCGGCTTTGGCGGCGTCGATGGCGAGGGTGACGCAGTTCTCTCCGTCGGCGACGAAGTGACGTTCCTCGATGCCGGTGCGTTCGACGACCCAGTCGTGGGTGGTGTCGAGGCTTTCGGACAGATCGTGGTTGGTTACGACCCGGCCCCCGAGGGCGCGTCCGACGCCCGAGATCTTCCCGACCGCCGGCCCGCTCAATTGACGTCCCCGACAGGCGTGGCGACGCCGGAGAGAGCGGTTTCCAGTTCGTCCGGGAGCCCCGCGCCGGTCTTGGAGATGCCGATCAGGGCATTCCTCACGCCGCGAGCCCGCGAGTCGCCGTGGCCTATGACGACAGAGCCGCGCACGCCGAGCAGGAAGGATCCGCCGTAGTTCTCGGGGTCGACTTGATCTCTAACTTCTACCAGTCGTGGGCGCAGCCGGGCGGCGGCGAGCTTGTCGAGGGCACCGCCGGTCATGGCGGTGCGGACCATCTGAAGCACTTCACGCGCCACGCCCTCGGCGGTCTTGAGGACGACGTTGCCAGTGAAACCGTCCGTGACCAGCACATCGGCGGCGCCTGTCCCTACGTCGCGGCCTTCGACGTTGCCGACGAAGGATATTCCGGTTTGTTCCCGGAGGAGTTGGTGAGCTTGTTTAGTCAGGTCGTTCCCCTTACCAGGCTCTTCGCCGACGTTGATCAAACCAACGCGCGCATCCTTCAACCCGAAGTATTTGCGTGCGAACACGCTCCCTAGAATAGCGAAATTCAACAGGTCGTGCGGCCTGCATTGAACCGTCGCCCCCGCATCCACGAGCAACACCGGCGACGTAAACGGCAACACCGTAGCAATACCCGGCCTACGACAACCCTTTACGCGCCCAACCCGCAACAACGCCGCCGCTACCGTCGCCCCCGTGTTCCCAGCGGAGAAAAACGCATCGGCCTCACCGTCCCTGACAGTCTGCGCCGCGACGCTCACGCTAGATCTCGGACGCGCTCGCAGCGCGGCGGCGGGGTCTTCGGTCATGCCGATAACGCCGTCCGCCTCACGCACCGAGACGTTGAGCGGCGGTTCGGGAACGAGGCCGCTTTCGAGTGACGCCCGGTCGCCGACCAGCAAGAATTCGTCTTGCGGCAGGGTACGGGCGGCTTCGAGGGTTCCGGTGATTATTTCGTGGGGGGCGTGGTCTCCACCGAGGGCGTCGACCGCGATCTTCAAGAAGAACCAGGTCTCGTTATTCGGTGGCTTCCACGGCGACTACGGTACGGCCCTTGTAGTTTCCGCAGGTCGGACAGACCCGGTGCGGGCGGCGCGGCGAGCCACAGTTCGGGCAAGCCATCAGGTTGAGGCTCTTCATCGCGTGGTGCGCCCGGCGCTGGTCGCGGCGGGCCTGTGAGGTCTTCTTCTTCGGTACGGCCATGTCTGTTACCTCCTGTAAAGCGTTCGTTGTACTATCAAAAGCCCGAGGCGAACAGCCCGTCGAGCCCCCGCCAACGCGGGTCTATCTCCTCTTCCCCGGCCTCCGGGCGCACCGGTTGGCTACCGGGGCTGAACACCTGCATCGGCACCTCGCTCATCAGCGCCCGCACCGCGTAGTCCCGTACGTCCAGCTCCCATTCCTCAACGGAAAGATCCGTGTCGTCCGGGCCGGTAAGCAACTCCGAATCTCCGAACTCGAGGTCAAGCGCCGTTGGTTCCAGCGTCCGGTCACACGTCGTCCACAGCTTGACGACGAAACTAAGGTTCAGATGCAAACCTTCGGAGACCTTTGTCACGACGATGTCGGCTCTAGCGTTCTCTGTTTCGTGTTGACGACCGTAGAGTTCGAAGGGCTCGACGTCGAAGCTCGCAGAGAGTTCGTGCCGGTCCCCGACCTCGGCACCGGAACGCCGCAGGGGGATCTTCTTCATGCGGCTATTTTACTCTTCCTGGACGCCTTGCAACCTGGAGCGGCCTTTTTGGACCGCTTCCAGCAAGCGCCCGAGGTTGTCCTCCAGGTTGGCGAGGACTTCGTCGGCGTAGTCTTCGGCCCCGAGGCGTATCTCGCGCTCGCGGCGGCGGGAGTCCTCCATAATTTCGGCGCTGCGCTTCTCGGCGCGCTTGAGGACTTCCTCCTCGGAGGTGATCTTCTCGGCCTCCTCCTGGGCGCCCCGGATGATGCGGTCGGACTCGCTGCGGGCCTCGTCGAGCATGGCCTGGCGCTCCTTGACGATCCAACGCGCCTGCTTTAGCTCCTCGGGGATGGTCTGGCGCATCTGGTCTATGACGTCGAAAGCCGCGTCGCGGTCGACCATCGCCGTGTTGCCGAAGCCGGGGAAGCTACGCGCTTCCTCCACCAACTCCTCCAACCTGTCTATGAGTACCAGTACGTCCATCCTCTTACCTACCCTTTGTCGTTATTCGTCTGTATCTTACCGTGTCCGCCCGAATATATTTCGCGCACGCTCTCAAGTATGCCCTCCGGCACCAGCCCGCGCACCTCGCCATCGAACAACGCGATCTCTCTCACCGCGCTCGACGACAAAAAACTGTGCTTGGCCTCGGCCATGATAAACACCGTTTCGAGCGCCGGATACAACGTCCGGTTGAGCTGCGCCTGCTCGAACTCGGACTCGAAGTCCGAGACTGCCCGCAAGCCTTTTATAACCACCTGAGCGCCCTGATCGCGGGCGAAGTCCACCAGCAGCCCGTTCATTATCTCGACCGAGACGTTCTCCATCCCGACGGTGACTTTCTCGATGAGCCGCGCCCGGTCGGCGGCGGGGAGCTTGGGGTGCTTGCGCGAGTTCCCCCCGACGGCGACCACGACGTGATCGAAGAGCGCCGCCGCCCGCCGGATTATGTCCAGGTGTCCTTCCGTAACCGGGTCGAAGCTGCCGGGACACACCGCTACGTTCATCGTAAGCTCGGTTCTCTCAAAAAAAGTAATGACCGTCTTACCGTAACGACGGCTGACTCCCTTCAACTCTAGCGTGCTCTGTTGTGGCGGATCGCCACTCTCGTATACGACCTTCCCATCCGGGACGAGCCGCGAGCGCAACCGCGAAAATAGACTTCCCACCTGCGCGGGCGCGATTCTATATGGCGGGTCCAAGAATATCAAATTGAATAGTTGACTGCCCCCGGCTAACTTCCTCACCCCACGTTCCACATCCATCCGCAACACTTCCGCTCTCTCAGCCAACCCCGTCCGCCGCAGGTTGTCCCGAATCGCGGCCACCGCCCGACCATCTTTTTCGACAAACACCGCCCGCTCACACCCCCGGCTCAGAGCCTCTATCCCCAGAGCCCCCGTCCCCGCGTACAGATCCAACACCGCTCCACCGTCGAAAAACTGGCCCAAAGAATTGAATAGGCTCTCGCGAACGCGGTCGGTCGTAGGACGAACGCCGGGCGGTACGGGAGCGAGCTTCACGCCGCGAGCGGTACCGGCTATGACGCGCACTCTCTAACTCATTCCCGGAACAGCCACTCGACGTCCGCGCCGAGTTGCTCCCGAATCTCACGCCGCAAGGGCCGATGGTCCGCTCTTTTGAGCGTCGGGTCGGCGGCGACCAGCTCGAACGCCTCGCGCCGCGCCTCCACCAGCACTTCGATGTCGCGCAAGAGGCCCGCCACCTTGAGATCGCGCATACCGCTCTGGCGGCTCCCGAAGAGCGTTCCTTCACCGCGAATCCGCAGGTCCACCTCGGAAAGCTTGAAGCCGTCCTGGTGTTCGACGAGGGCTTCGAGGCGGCTGCGGGCATCGTCGGTCTTTGGAGACCCGATCAGGAAGCACTTCGGCGGATGCAAACCCCGGCAGACTCGCCCGCGAAGCTGATGAAGCTGCGAGAGCCCAAACCTCTCGGCGCCCTCGATCACGATGGCGCTCGCGTTCGGCACGTCCACCCCGACCTCCACCACGACCGTAGCCACCAGCACCTCGATCTCCCCGGCCCGGAACGCCGCCATCACCGCCCGTTTCTCGTCGGCCTTCATCCGACCGTGCAGAAGCCCCACGCGCCGCTCGGGATAGACCTCCGACTCCAACTCCTCGAACAACTCCTCCGCCGCCCGCACGTCCTCCAGCGCCTCGGACTCCTCGACCAGCGGGCAGATCACGAACGCCTGACGACCGTCCTCCAACTCGCTGCGCACCGCTTCGTAAGCCTCGGCTCGTTCCGCGACCTCCACGATGCTCGTCTCGACCGGCTTTCGTCCCGGTGGCAGCTCGTCGATGATCGAAACTTCCAGATCGCCGTAGAGCGTGAGAGACAGCGTGCGCGGGATGGGCGTGGCGGTCATGATGAGCGTGTCGGGAGTGGTGCCTTTCTCCCTGAAGACCATACGCTGACCGACTCCGAAGCGGTGCTGCTCGTCCACGACGACCAGCGACAAATCGCGGAACTCGACGCCCTTCTGGATCAGGGCGTGCGTCCCGATCACGACGTCCGCCGCCCCGCTAGCCACAGCCGCCAACGCCTCCCGCCGCTCCACCGCCCCCTGAGACCCCGTCAGCAAGACCACGTTCAACGGCAACTCCGAAAGCGCCCCGGAGACGGAGAGGTAATGCTGCTCGGCTAGTACCTCCGTTGGGGCCATCAGAGCCCCCTGTCCGCCGGACTCGACCGCCGAGAGCAAGGCCGCCACCGCGATCACCGTCTTGCCGCTCCCGACGTCGCCCTGCACGAGCCGGCGCATCGTCTTCTTCAGGCGCATGTCCGCCAGTACTTCCTCGACCACACGCTCCTGCGCCCCGGTCAATCCGAACGGCAAGCCCTTCAGGAATGGGTTTAGGTGCCGACCGTCGCCGATGTGCCGGGCGCCGGTCTCGGTGCGCTCGACGCGGGCTTTGCGGGCGGCCAGGGCTGTCTGTATCAGGAACAACTCGTGAAAGATGAGGCGGCGCATCGCGGCCTTGAGGTGCGCCTTGCCGGTTGGGAAGTGGATCTCTTGGATGGCGTCGTGCAGGGTGGCGAGGCCGTGGCGCAAGACTATCTCGGCTGGTAGTGGGTCGAGGACGCGACCCGCTTCGTCGAGGGCGCGGTGGATCAAGGTCCGCATCCGGCGCGCCTGAATGCCCTTGTTTACGGGGTAGATCGGGACGAACCGCCCCGCGTGTGGACTTCCCGAGCCGTCCGGGTCGTAATCGTCCACCACTTCGAGGCTCTTGGCGGCTAGTTGGATGCCGTGTCGACTCTGTACCTCGCCGGAGACGACGACCCTAGTGTCAGTGACTAGCTGGCTCTGAAGCCAGCCCCGACCCCAGACGGTTGCGGATAGGTATCCTGTGCCGTCGTAGAGTTGAACGGAGAAGCCCGGCGCACGCCCGCGCACCGGCTTGCCTACAGGCCGCATACCGACGACCCGGCCTACGAGGGTGGCTTTTTCGCCGACGCGCACCTCGGAGATGCGCTTCACGTTCGAGAGGTCCTCGTGGCGGGACGGGTAGTGCGAGATCAAATCGGCCAGCGACGTGACTCCAAGTTCCTTCAAAGCCGCCGCGATGCGCGGACCAACTCCCGGCAGATCCGTGACGGGACGCTCCCGAAGCTCGCTCAAAGTGTTGCGCGGAGTGCGTGAGAGCGCGGACCTTTGCGTCCCCAACGCTCCGGCGCTAGAGGTAGGCCACGCCATAGGCTCCCGGACCAACGTGGCACCCGACGACGCCCCCGATTTCGGAGACGTACCGCTCCTCGACCCCCAGAGCTTCGGCCAGCTCCGCGAGCGCGTCTGGCGCGGCTACGTGTCCGAAATACAGCGTACGTCCGGCTTGAACGGCGGGAGAAACCTCTTCGACTATCGCCGCCATCTGACGCTTGCGCCCGCGAGTGCGCTTATGAGGCACGACCTCGCCGTCCTCGACCTTCAAGACCGGTCGGATATCGAAAGCTGTCCCTAGAAGCCGCTGCGCCCGACCGATGCGCCCACTTTTCTCCAGATATTCGAGCGTGCCGACGGCGAACAAGATCTCGCAGCGTCGCACCGCCTCGCCGACAACCTTGCGGATATCTCTATAGTCCCGGCCCTCGTCAATGGCGCGGAGCGCTTCGCGTAGAATCAGCCCGGCGCCCATCTCGGCGGTCTCGGTATCCACGACCTCCACGGGCCGATCCACCATCCCAGCCGCCGTTACCGCAGAGTCGTAGGTCCCGCTGAGCCCCGAGGAAATGGTCAACACGAGTATGTCGTCGTAGGCGCTCAAGTCCTCGTACGCCTCGACGAACGCTCCGGCGGGAGGTTGCGAAGTCGTCGGGAACTCGTCGGACGTCCTTAGTCGCTCGTAGAACTCCTCGTTCGAGAGGTCCACCTTATCCGTGTAGGACTCCTCCGGGCCGAAGTTGAAGGTGAGCGGGACCACCCGCACGTCCGGGCGCTCCAGCACGCCGGGCGGCAGGCTCGTCGTGGAGTCGGTGACGATGGCCGTGGTCATTCGGCCACCATCTGCAGCGGGTACATTGGCTGTCCACCATGGCGAACCTCCACCTCGACCCCGGCGTCAAGCGCCGAGACCTTATCCGCCAGTTCTCCGAGCGTACCTTCGAACATGTCTTCTCCTCCGAGCAGCGTAATGACATCCGTTCCGTCGGCGACGATACCCTGCGCTACTTCCAGTGCCGCCTCTTCGACCGTATGGGAGATGGAGACGAGCTTGCCATCCACGAGGCCCATGAACGCTCCCTCGGTCACGTCCCGGCCATCGACCTTCGCGTCGCGAACGGCGCGTGTGATCTCCGCGCAGCGGATCGAGGCGGCTATCTCGCGCATCTCCTCAGCCACCTCGTCCGGCTCGCCCTCGGCGTCGAAGCCGATCATCACCGCGATCCCACCCGCGATGCTCGTCGTCGGCACGACGTGAACCGTCGCATCCACCAGCCCCTCGACCTGCTCCGCCGTCGGGACGATGTTCTTGTTATTGGGCAACAGCACCACGACCTTCGCTCCTGTTTTTTGGACAGCTTCCGCAAAATCGGCGGCGCTCGGGTTCGCGCCCTGCCCGCCCTCGATCACAACCGCCCCCATCGACTCGAAGATTTTACGGTTCCCGGCACCCCGGCTCGCCACGACAACACCAATTTCGGCTTCCGACACGTCCGGCTCGCGTTCCCGAACCTGCGCCTCCATGTCATCCACCTTGACCCCGGCCAGCCGCCCGAACGAGCCGCCATACGAGATGATGCTTCCAGGATCTTGCGTGTGGATATGAACCTTTACGAGATCCGATTGCGAAACCACCAGAACGCTCTTGCCGGACGAGTGGACGTGGTCCTCGAACTCCTCCGCGTCGCCGGAGAAGTCCACCACCATGAACTCCGTGCAGTAGCCCCACGCCTCCTCGCCGCCGTGGGCGATGGCCGCGAGGTCCGGCGTATCCGCCGCCGCCCCGTCCTCTTCGGACAGTTCGATCTTCTCTCCGCTAACCACCGAGTACAGACCATCCAGGATGACGGCCACACCCAACCCGCCGGCGTCCACGACGCCCGCGTCGCGCAGCGTCGCGAGCAACTCCGGGGTGCGCCGCACAGAGGCGTGAGCTTCGCTGGCTGCGGCCCGAACTACGCCAACGATGTTCTCACCGATTTTGGTCGCGGATCGCGCCGCCGCCGCCGCATCTTTTATTACGGTGAGCATGGTTCCTTCGACAGGGGCGCGCATCGAGGCGTAGGCCCGGTCGCGGGCGCCTTCCATAGCCGCCGCGAAAGTCTCGGCGTCCAGTTCGTCCTTTTTGGCGAGTACGTCGCACGCGCCCCGGAGCATCTGAGAGAGGATCACACCGGAGTTACCCCGAGCGCCCATGAGCGCGGCCCGCGCCCCAGACGTGGCCGCGTCGCGCGGGGTCGGGTAGATCTTCTTGGAAGTCTCTTTGAGGACGGATTCGAGCGTGAGCAACATGTTCGTGCCGGTGTCGCCGTCCGGGACGGGATAGACGTTGAGGGCGTTGATGCGGGCTACGCGGGCTTTCAGGGCGGCGTGCGCCGCAGCCACCATCGAGCCGACCTCTATGCTCACTACTTCGTATCCCGCTTCATGCCGCGCTCCTATTCACGCCTCGCGTCACGTCCCGCAGCGAGCCGCACGGCCCATGTCGCGAGAACCGCCGCGCATAACTCCAATAACCTGCTAGAATCACCAGCCGGGCGCATCCCGTGGACGTAACAACGGCCCGGACCCCACGTTGATCGGTATCCTAGCACAGGAGATTCACATGGCGAAAGTCTGTTATTCGTGCGGAAAGCACCCTAGCTTCGGCAATGCCCGCAGCCACTCCCTACGCGCCACGCGCCGCCGCTGGGACCCGAACCTTCAAAGGGTCCGCATTCAGGAAGGCGCAACCACCAAGCGTGTCACCGTCTGTACCTCGTGCCTCAAAGCATTCAAGGTGACAAAGGCCGTAGCCCGCGTGCCCCGCCCGGTCGAGGCCTAAGCCCCGCCGGACTACCTCAAACCGCACCACCCGACCCGCTGGCGCTAATCGCCAGCGGGTCTTTTCTTGCCAAGCTTCTCCATCAGCGACGCCATTTCGATGGCGTTCGCGGCGGCCTCGAAGCCCTTGTTACCGGCTTTCGTTCCGGCGCGTTCGATGGCTTGTTCGATGTTCTCGGTGGTCAGGACGCCGAAGATCACCGGCACCTCAGCCTCCATTGCGACCGTGGCGATGCCGCTCGCGGCGCCACCGGCGACATACTCGTAGTGGCTGGTGGAACCCCGGATCACGCACCCCAGGCACACGATGGCGTCGTAGCGCCCCGATAGCGCCATGCGCCGAGCGACGGGCGGTATCTCGTAAGCACCCGGCACCCACGCTACGTCCACCGACCCCAACTCGCCTCCGTGCCGCCGGATGGCGTCCAGAGCGCCGTCCAGCAGCGGCCGGACGATAAACTCGTTGAATCGGGAGGCGACGACGCCGAAACTCCGGCCCGCCGCGCTCAGGTCTCCTTCCAGGTAATTGACTTCATTTTGCATCGGTCTTCGTCTCCCTAGAGCTTGTCGAGAATGTGGTCGAGCTTGTCGCGCTTGGTCTTGAGGTAGCCCTCGTTGTGCTCGTTGGGTTCCACTTCGAGCGGTACGCGCTCGGTGATCTCCAGGTCGAAGCCTTGAAGGCCCACGACCTTCGTGAGGTTGTTCGTGAGCAGCCGGATACGGCGCAAGCCTAGATCCTTGAGGATCTGGGCGCCGATGCCGTAGTCGCGCAGGTCCGGGGCGAGCCCGAGCCTCTCGTTGGCCTCGACCGTGTCCAGCCCTTCGTCTTGTAGATGATAAGCCTTCATCTTGTTCAGGAGCCCGATACCCCGGCCCTCCTGCTGCATGTACACGATCACGCCCGTACCCTCGGCGGCGATCTGAGCCATCGCGGTATCGAGTTGCTCGCCGCAGTCGCAGCGTAGGGAGTGCAAGGCGTCGCCGGTCAGGCAGGCAGAGTGTACGCGCACCATCACGTCGTCCTCGGCCTCCGGCTCGCCCATCACGATTGCGAGGTGCGTGAGCTCGTCGATGTCGTTCTCGTAGGCGCGCAGACGGAACTCGCCGTGGGTGGTCGGCAACTTCGTCTCGACGGCGAAGTTAACGTGTTTCTCGTAGGCACGGCGGTACTCGATGATCTGCTCGACCGTCACGAGCTTTATGTCGTGCTCTTTGGAGAACTTTTCGAGATCCGGGACGCGGGCCATCGTGCCGTCGTCGTTCATGATCTCGCAGATAACACCGGACGGCTTGAGGCCCGCCAAACGACTAAGGTCGACCGCCGCCTCGGTCTGCCCGGCGCGCTGCAATACGCCGCCCGCACGGGCGCGCAGCGGGAAGATGTGGCCCGGCATTATTAGGTCTTCGGGACCGGTCGCGTCGTCGACGGCCACCCGGCACGTCTGGGCGCGGTCGGCGGCGGAGATGCCCGTCGTGACGCCTTCTTTGGCCTCTATGGACGTGGTGAAGGCGGTGTTCATGCGGGAGGAGTTATGCGTGACCATCTCCGGTATCTCCAGGCGGTCGATCAACTCCCCGGCCATCGGCAGGCAGATGAGCCCCTTGGCGTAGGTCGCCATGAAGTTGATGTCGTCGGCGGTGACGAGCTCCGTCGCCATCGTGAGGTCGCCCTCGTTCTCGCGGTCCTCGTCGTCGCAGACGATGACCATCTTGCCCTTCTTGATGTCCTCCAGAATGTCCTCTATCGGGCTAAACGGCATCTTCGATTCTCCTATCGTCGTTTTTCATAGCAGCCAACCGCGGCGCCAAAAGTCGCTCCACATATTTGCCTATAACATCCGCCTCCAGATTCACCCGATCTCCCTCGGAGAGTTCCCCAAGGTTCGTCGCCGCCCGCGTCTGCGGCAGGACGGAGACGGTGAAACCAACTTCGTCCACGCAGACCACGGTAAGGCTGATCCCATCGACGCAGATGCTCCCTTTCTCGACGGTGTAGCGCAGCACCTCCTCGGACGCGGCGAACGTCCAGATCTCGGCGTCCCCCTCGGCCCGGACGCCGCTCACCTCCCCGACCCCGTCCACATGTCCCTGCACGATGTGACCCCCGAAGCGGTCCCCGGCGCGCATCGCCCGCTCCAAATTGACCACGCTCCCCACGCGGAGCCCGCCAAGCGCCGTCCGCCGCAACGTCTCGTGCATGGCGTGGAAGGTCACGACGTTTTCTCGCACCTCGCTGACCGTGAGGCACGTACCGTTTACGGAGACGGAGTCGCCGACGGACAAACCTTCGGTCAGGGGTCCGGCGGAGATCTCGATGCGGGTCATGGGGCCGGTTTGCAGGGATTCGACCCGTCCGCGCGTTTCAACCAGGCCGGTGAACATCTTCCTCCTTTTGGTAATTTTTCGGATAGAGCGTTACGGCAAGGTCTTCACCGAGTTGCTCCACGGCGGAGATCTCATACCGACCAGCATCTGCCACGCGCTCCAGACCTAAAGGCCCAACGCCGGGTATTCCTTCCGCGCCGAGCAGCTTTGGCGCGTAGAAGAACGTCAGCTTGTCCACGAGACCGTTCTTAAGAAAGCGGCTCGCGGTCTCACCGCCGCCTTCGACCAACACGCCCCGCACTCCCCGTTTGCTCAACGCAACGAGCACGCCATCGAGGGTGAGTCCATCGGACGAAGAATCCGTCCGCACGACCTCGACTCCCCTCGCCTCGTACTTTCGCGCTTGTTCCTCCGGTACGTTGGAGTCGACGAACAGGATCACGGGCGAGTCCGCAGCCGTCCCGACGAGACGCCCATCGAGCGGGACGGTGAGGTGCGGGTCAAGGACGACTCGGGTTACTTGTGGCGGCTCGTCGGGGAGATCCCGCGGTATCAGCAATGGATCGTCGGAGCGGGCGGTTCCGGCGCCTATTAGGACGGCTCCGGCTTCGGCGCGCAGCAGGTGCGCGCGATGGCGGGCGGCTTCGCCGGTGATCCACTTGCTGTCGCCGCCCGCCGCCGCGATGCGGCCATCCAACGTAAGCGCGAGCTTGAGATGCACGAACGGCCTGCCGGTCCTCATGCAGTGAAAGAACTGCTCGTTCTGGCGCTCGAACGCGATGCCGTCAGCAACTTCGACTTGTACACCGCCCTTCCGCAGCACGTCCACGCTGTGCCCCCGCATTCGAGGGTTCGGGTCCAGGTGACCCGTCACCACTTTGGAGATGCCCGCACGTAATACGGCGTCGGTGCAAGGCGGGGTTCGACCGTAGTGGTTGCAGGGCTCCAGGGTGACGTGCATCGTCGCGCCGCGAGACGCGGTGCCAGCGTTCGCTAGGGCGTGGATCTCGGCGTGGGACTCGCCGGCGCGGACGTGAAACCCCTCGCCGACGGGTTTGTCGCCGTAAGAGATCACGGCTCCTACCAGTGGATTAGGCGCGACGGTGTATCGACCGCGCTCCGCCAACTCGCGGGCACGCTCCATTAGCGCTTCGCTTGCCAAGTGTTCCTTTCTCCCATCCGGACTCTTACCGTCGGCACCGGAATACGGTTCGTTGCGAACCTTCACCGGCTCAACCCCCAGATGGTTCTCTTGGAGGTTCGCGGGCTGTCCTCGGGAGAACACTCCCTCGGAGTCACCGCCGGTGCGGGAATTACACCCGCCCCCGAAAGCTACGCTCGAAAATTACCACACGCCTGGCAACCCAACAAGTAAGCGCGTTACGGGCAGTGTCAGGACGGGCTACCGCCGACGGGCTGTTCCTGGCGGCTCATGACGGTTTTGATCTTCTCCAAGTCGCCGGAGATCTTCTCCAAGGCTCGGGCCTGGTCTTCGAGAGCCTGTACCTGGTCCTCGTAGCCCTTGTAGTCCGAGTACCCGCTGCCTTCGAGCAACAGAGAGTTTATCGTCCACTCGGTCTCGTAGTGCTCGCCCTGGCGGTCCTGATACTTGGAGGTGATAGTAATGCCGTCCGTCAGCCCCTGTTCCTTCATGTTTCGCACCACGTTCTGGTACGAGTCCTAAACAGAGGGAAGGTCCGTCTGCGGGGCCATAAAGTTTATTTCGTGCTTGAAGTAGGGCAGCTCGGTAATAGCGTAACCGCTCGTGGTTGCGAGAGGCGCCGAGAACTCGAAGGTGATGTTCTTGGCCGTGCCGTGCCCGATGTTACGCACCACGATGTTCGTGGTGAAACGCCCGGTGTAGTCGGTGTCCACGATGATCTGGGGCCGGTCCTCGTCGTCGCGCGCCCGCCGTGCCTCCCGCCCCTGATAAAGAATGCCCGCCGCGACCACGAACGTAGCGAGCGGAGATATGATTTGGGCCAATACCGCGATGTCCATTATTACCAAAGTTCCTTTCGCTAACCTCGCCGGGGTCCCGGCTCCGCCGCGACTGTAGCACGAAAGGATGAATCGGTGAACCGACGCACGGGACGCGGATTCGAGCGTGAGGCGAAACCCGTAATTCGCTACGCGGTGGCGGCCCGGCCGGCGGTGATGATCTTCCGCATCTCCACGGCCGGGTCCCCGCGGTAGACGGCCGATCCGGCGATCAAGACGCGAGCCCCCGCCTCTACCATCACCGATGCCGTAGTCTCGTCGATGCCACCATCCACGGCGATGGGAAAGCCCACCGTCCCTCGCAAACGACGCACCTTGTCCACCATCTCCGGGATGAACGACTGTCCCCCGAAGCCGGGGTCCACGCTCATCACGATGACGAAGTCCAGATGCGGCAGCGCCCACTTTATAGCCTCCGGCGGCGTGGTCGGGCTGAGGGCGACGCCGGCTTCGCAACCACTGGTTTCGATGAGTTCCAGCGTCCGGTGCAGGTGCGTGACGATCTCGGGATGCACGCAGATGCTCGCAACCCCCGCTCCAGCGAACGCCGGTATGAGGTTGTCGGGGCTGGCGACTTGCAGGTGGACGTTGATCGGCAGGTCGGTGGCGGCGGCGAGGGAGGCGGCGACGGCTGGGCCCACGGTGAGGTTCGGGACGAAATGGTTGTCCATCACGTCGAAATGGACCATTTCGGCCCCACCGTCCCGTGCGCGCCGAACCTCGTCGGCCAGATGCGCGAAGTCCGCAGCCAGGATGGACGGCGCACCGACTACTCGGTCTTCAAGCTCGTTAAAGAAACCCACTGCGACCCTTCCCAATGGCCTATACGCGGCGGTTATTGTACAGAAAGCGGCGTTGCGGCGGGCGTTATTTGCGGGCACCGAGAGTTTCGCGCAGGGATTTCGTGGCGGCGGCGATAATGCGGGAGACTTTGCGCCGCGGGAGTTTTAGCAACGTGCCGATCTCGGTCTGGGAGAGGTCTTTGTAGAAGAACAGGTCGACGACTTGTTTTTGGATCTCGGAGAGCGATTCGAGGGCCTGCTCCAGTTGGATCCTATCCTCCAGCGGTAGCGAAAAAGCTTCGTACTGGATGTTTTTGATCGCGGACACGTCCGCGCCGTCCTCGTCGTTTTTCTCTTCGTCCAGCGAGGCCACGTTGGTGTCCAAAAACAGTTTCATCAACTCCAACACACCCTCGGGCGTAACGTTAACGTCCTGTGCGATCTCCTCGACCAGCGGCGGACGGCCAAGCTCCGCCGTAAGACGGACAGTCGCCTCGGAGACCTTCGAGTACAGACTCCGCGCCCACCGCGGGCGCTTGACAAGCGCCGTGTCCCGGAAGTGGTGACGGATCTCCCCGTCGATCATCGAGTAGGCGTAAGAGCTAAATTTCGCCGTGGAGTCCATCTTATAACCGTTTACCGCCTTTACCAGACCGACGTATCCGACCTGAAGGAGGTCCTCGTAGGACTCGTTGGACGAGTCGGAGTAACGCCGGACGATATGGTTCAGGATGCGACCGTGAACCTCGAAAAGCTTGCGGATGGCCCGTTGGTCACCGGTATCGCGATAAGCTTCGATAAGGCGCACAACGCGGTCATTCTCCACCCGACCGGTGGTATCCACGGCGGCGGGGATACCCTTACTCGATCAGTTCGAAGATCTTGAACATCGGCAGGTACATCGCCACGATGATGCCACCGACTATCCCACCCACCACCACGATCATCAACGGCTCGATGATCGAGGTCAGCGCCTTGACGGTCGCGTCGATCTCGGACTCGTAGAACTCCGCGATCTTTATGAGCATACCGTCGATGTCGCCAGTCTCCTCTCCGATGGCGACCATACGCGTCGTCATCGGCGGGAAGACCCACTCCTCTTCGAGCGGCTTGTAGATCGGGATGCCCTCGCGGATGGCGTCCCGGCTCCTGAGCAGCGCCCGCTCTATGACCCAGTTGCCCGACGAGGTAGCGGTAATCTCCAACGCCTGCAAGATAGGCACGCCAGCCGCGCTCAACGTACCGAACGTGCGCGCGAAACGAGCCAGGGCGACTTTTTGAACCACGTCCCCGATCTTCGCGGGCATCTTCAACACCACCCGGCCCCACACTTTCCGGCCGCTCTCCGTCTTGATCCAACGCAGAAAGAAGAAGATGCCGAGCCCCAGACCCACGTACAAGAACACGCCCCATATGCTCGTCAGGACACTCGACGCCCCCATCGCGACCCGCGTCGGGAGCGGCAGGGTGCCGCCGAGATCCTCGAACATCTTGGCGAAGATCGGCACGATAAAGATGAGCATGAACGACGCCGCGAGAACCGCGATGATCAGGACCACGGTAGGATAGGTCATAGCGCTCTTCACCTTGCGGCGAAGCTCCTGGTCGTTCTCCAACTGGCTTGCGACCCGCTGCAAGACCCCGTCTAAAATGCCGCCGATCTCACCGGCCCGCACCATCTCCACGTACAACTTGTCGAAGACCTTCGGATGCTTCGCTAGAGCCTCGGAGAGCCCTAGTCCGGCCTCCACGTCCTTGCGTACCAGCACCACGACGTCCTGAAGTTTCTTGTTCGTGGTCTGCTCCGAGAGTATGTACAGCGTCCGAACTATTGGCAGGCCCGCGTTTATCATGGTGGCGAACTGCCGGGTGAAGATTACGAGATCGCTGAGCTTGACGCTCTTGAACGGGTCGAGAAGGTCTTTCTGGGCCGCGCCCTGCTCTTTGATGTCGATGACAAGCAGACCCTGCCGACGCAACTCGGAGGCGACGGCCATCTGGTCGCTGCCCTCGATCTTATCCTGCAGGATCTCGCCCTGCCGACTGCGAGCCTTGTACGCGAAAACCGCCATCCAAAAGCCTCCCTTATCTCCGCATGGCGGCGTACCCGCCTCCGCTGCTTGCCGCGTTCATCGAGCCTCCCGCCAGACGGTGCATCTCCTCCGGGTTGCTCGAACGCTTCTCGGCCTCCTCGCGGGAGATGGCACCCGTTCGCATCAACTCCACGAGCGCCGCGTCCATCGTCTGCATCCCGAACTTCCCGCCGGTCTGCATGGCCGAGTAGATTTGATGGTTTTTCCCCTCGCGGATGAGGTTACGGACGCCCGCCGTCGGCACCAGTACCTCACAGGCCACGACCCGGCCCTTTCCATCCCGCTTGGGCAACAACGTCTGCGTGATGATGCCCTGAAGCGCGTTGGCGAGCTGGGCGCGTATCTGCGCCTGCTGCTCCGACGGGAAAACGTCGATGATACGGTCCACGGTCTGCGGAGCGTCCTGGGTGTGAAGCGTCCCGAACACGAGGTGTCCGGTCTCCGCAGCGCTGATCGCCAACTGAATGGTTTCGAGGTCGCGCATCTCGCCAACGAGGATGACGTCCGGGTCCTGACGCAGGACGTGCTTCAGGGCCTGCGCGAAGCTTTTGGTATCCTGGTTGACCTCGCGCTGGTTGACGATGCACTTCTTGTGGTTGTGCAGGAACTCTATCGGGTCCTCGACGCTCATAATGTGCTCGCTGCGGGTCTCGTTGATGCGGTCTATCATCGACGCGAGCGTCGTCGACTTGCCCGAACCCGTCGGTCCGGTTACCAGCACGAGGCCGCGCGGCTTCTCGGTCATGTCCTCGACAGCCTGGGGAAGCCCCAGGTCCTTGAAGCTTTTGATCTCGTGTGGAATCGCCCGGAACGCCGCCCCCATCGAGCCGCGCTGGAAGTAAATGTTGACTCGGAAGCGGGCGACGCGGGGGACCGTGTAGGCAAAGTCCAGTTCCCACTCGTTTTCCAGGCGTTGACGCTGGTCGTTGGAGAGTATGTCGTAGATCATCTCCCGCGTGGTGGTCGCGCTCATCTTCGGGTAGTCTAGCGGCTGGACCTTGCCGTGCATCCGGATCATGGGCGGCACGCCCACGGTGATATGCAGGTCGCTCGCGCCCTGCTTTATCGCGTCGAACAAGTAATCGTTTAGCCCGCTTTCCATTATCATTTTTACGCCTCCAGAACTTCCGCGAGTTAACACCCCGAATAATCTATATCCGTTATATCGACCCATTCGGCGAAAAACTTTAGCCGGGCTCCCGGCGCGTCGCCTAGACGATGGTCCTGAATATCTCCTCCATAGTCGTGAGTCCTTGCGCGACCTTCAACATACCGTCGTCGCGCAGGCGTACCATCCCCTGCTGCTCCGCAGCGCGGCCTATCTCGCCCGTGGAAGCACGGCGCAGGATCATGTCTTTGATCTCGTCTCCAACGACCATCAATTCGTACACTCCGACCCGCCCCTTGTACCCCGACCCGCCGCACCGGTCGCATCCGACGGCTTTATAGAAATTGAACCCCTCATCTCCGATGATGTCTCGCGGGAAGTTAGCCTCGTCGAGGACGGGATCTTCTATCTCCGTAGGCTGCTTGCAGTTCGCACACAACCGTCGGGCGAGCCTCTGCGCGATGACGCAGTCCACCGCCGAGGAGGTGAGAAACGGCTCCACTCCCATGTCGGTGAGGCGGCTCAGGGCGCCGGGGGCGTCGTTGGTGTGCAGCGTGGCAAGCACAAGGTGGCCCGTCAGGGCGGCCTCCACGGCAATTTTGGCGGTCTCGAAGTCCCGGATCTCACCGATCATCACGATATCCGGGTCGGCGCGCAGTATGCTCTTGAGCGCGCTGGCGAAGGTCAGCCCAGCCTTCGGATTGGTCTGCATCTGGTTGATGCCCCGCATCCTGAACTCGACCGGATCCTCGACCGTGATGATGTTCTTCTCTGGGGAGTTGAGCTCGTTGAGCGTCGCGTAGAGCGTGGTGGACTTGCCGCTACCCGTCGGCCCCGTCACCAGGATAGCGCCGTAGGGCCGCCGGAAGATCTGCTCGTACTTCTCGTAGACTTTCACCGGGAAGCCCAGGGCCGTCAGCGCGATCTCAGCGTTCGACGTGTCTAGGAGCCGCAGCACGATCTTCTCCCCAAAGACGGTCGGCAGGCTGGCGACGCGCAGGTCGATCTTCTGGCCGCCAAGCTTGACCGAGAAGCGCCCGTCCTGCGGTACGCGCTTCTCGGCGATGTCGAGGTTGGCGACAATCTTCAGGCGCGCTATGACGCCGTTTTGCAGCTTCGGTGGGATGGCCATGACCTCTCTCAGCACGCCGTCCACACGCATCCTAACGGTCAACTCGCGGGCACGCGGCTCGATGTGAATATCCGACGCGCCCTCGCCGACGGCCTGTTGAAGGATCGAGCTGACCAAGCGGATGATCGGGGCCTCGTCCGGGCTGGCTTTCCCGAGGTCGATCTCGTCGAAGTTCTCGTTGATGGCTTCCTTGCCGGCCTCTTCGAGGAATTCGGTGACTTCTTCACCCATCGCGTAGATCTTGTTCTGGACTTGCTGTATCTCCTGTTCGAGCGCCACCACGGGCGTGACGGGGTAGCCGGAGATCATCATCAAGTCTTCGATGGCGTAGATGTTCGTCGGGTCGCTCATGGCGACTATCAGACGGCCGTTCTCCAAGCGTAGCGGGATCACGCCGTGCTTGCGAAGCACTTTCTGGTCCACCAGGGCGGCCACGGCCTTGTCAACATCCGTCTCGGTAAGCTCAATGTACTCTAGCCTGAGCCGCACGCCGAGCGCCTGCGCGAGATCCACTTTGCTGATGAACCTCAAAGAGATCAGGATCTGCCCCAATTCCCGAGCGTCCGTCTGCTGCATGAGCAGCGCTTCTTCGAGCTGGATGTCCGTGATCTTGCCCTGCTCCACCAAAATGTCGCCGATTTTGCCGCCGCCAACCCTGACCTTGCGGCTCTTCGGAATCTCTTCGAGGCTGGTACCCGGTTCTCTTAGTGCGCCGCCGTCGCCATTGGAGCCTCCGTCGGTCCCGCCGCCGTCGAGGTTTCCGCTGGGCTCGTGCCCGACGGGTGGCGCCTCGGTGATGCCGCCGTTCGTCGAGTGGTCCTCGGTGGAAAACAAGGGGGTCAACGCGCCGTCCAAGTCCTCTTCGGTGACGACTACGGGCGCGATCGGCATTTTGGCGATAATTCTCAGGTCTTCGAGGGCGAACAGATCGTTGGGATCGGTCATCGCCAAGATCAAACGCCCCTCCTCGACCCGCAACGGCAGCACGGAATATTTCCGCATGGTCTGCTCGTCGAAAATGTCGAAGGTCGCGCTATCGAACTCGCCGTCCTTCAACTCGGAGAGGACGACGTAACCGACCTTCAAGCGCTGACCGAGCGCGGCGGCCATCTCCGGCCCTGAGACGAAACCCAAAGAGACCAGTATCGCGCCCAGCCCCCGCGGGTCCTGCTTCTGCAGGGAGAGCGCCTGATCCAACTGCTCCTGCGTGATCTTCCCGGCCAGGAGCAGGATTTCTCCGATCCTAGGACCTTTCTTGCGGCTTCGACCGGGACGCTGAAGACCATCGCGGAAAGTGCCGCTCGGCGCTGATTGGAACCCGTTTTCAGGTGGCTGCGGCTCTGGCTCCGGCGTCTCGATAACGGTTTCCTTCGGCACCGCGCCGCTCTCGAATAGCTTTTGGTGCAGCGACTTTATGGCGTCGCAGGCGGCGACCACCGGCGTGATCGGATGCCCGCCGCTGACCGTGAGGTCGCTGCGAGCGAACAGATCGTTCGGATCGGCCATCGCGACGATCAAACGTCCCTGCTCGATTCTCAACGGCACCGCGTTGTGCTGAATCAGCACTTCTTCATCGATGAGCCCCAAAACCTCCGGCTCGACCTCGAGATCGAAGAGCGCCGCGTACTCGACGTTGAGCCGTATGGAAAGAGCTATTGCGAGATCATCCTCGGTGATAAAACCCTCCGAAACCATGATCCTACCGATGCTCCGGGGGTCGGTATCCTGGATCTTGAGCGCCTCGGTGACTTGTTCTTCGGTAATCTTCCCCTGCGCGACGAGGATCTCCCCGATCCTGCGTGTCTGTCCGCCTACCCCATACATCTCAGGAGATTGCATAGCTCGTCACCTCCGCCGCCAAATCGCCGTCCGTCCAGAATCTCTCGGGCCGCACTGCCTCATACAGTACCATGCTTGCTTCCTCAAACACCCGCATCCACCACTCATAAATCAATCTAATGAGCCAGCCTCCACGAAACCTCCAGCACCCGAGTGGACAGTCCCCGCAATGGCCGCGCAAACGCCTATCCGCACTGCACGCTCGACGCGCCTATCCGAACCTCAAAAAAGTTGCCGCCTAAATCTAGGCTAACGCTGTACTCTATGGGATGTCCCATCATGGCTTGTATTTGCGGCTTTCCGGCGCGCTTCACTCTACGCTGCTGTAACCGAAGGCAACAGCAGGATGCCTTCTCGCACCAGAATTATCGGTTCGGGACGCGGAAAGCTTTAGCGTCCGGCCTCGGCTTTGGCCACCAGAAAATCGTCGTAGGTGTTGGTGAAGTAGTGCTCCTGGCCGTCGGCCTTGAGGACGTAATAGAGGTAATCGGTCTCCTGAGGCTCGATCGCGGCCTGCAGCGACTCGCGACTAGGGCTGGCTATGGGGCCAGGAGGCAGACCGGGATTGTTGTAGGTATTGTACGGAGACTCGATCTCCAAGTCGTCCAGGGAGAGTTCTTCTTTGGGCTTACCGCGAGCGTACTGAATGGTCGCGTCGATCTGAAGCGGCATGCCCTGCCGGATGCGGTTGTAGATCACCGACGCGATGATCGGACGTTCCTCGGTGTTGGCCGACTCCCGCTCGATGAGCGACGCCGTGGTCACCAACTCGTATTCGGTCAAACTGAGCCGCTCTTCGGCCCCCTTGAAGTCCAACCCTTCCGTCTCGATCAGGTACTGCTCCAACTGCCGATTGACCATCTGCGTGGCGTCAGTGCCCTTCTCGAACTCGTACTGCTTGGGAAACAGGAAGCCTTCGGTGGTCTTTATCGCCGGATCTTTGAGAAACTCGTAGCTGTAGTCGGTCTTGTTGGCGGCCTCTTCGAACTCCGCCGCAGAGACGCCGCTCCCCTGTTCGACGGTCTCGGCGGTCTGTTTGAGCGTAAGACCTTCCGGTATGGTCACGGCGAAGGTCGGCGCATCCTTGCCCGAGTTTAGCTTCTTGAGGATGGAATCTCCGCTCTCGCTCTTGCTGAACTCGTACTCCCCAGGCTTTATGTCGGAGCCCTGACCGTCGACACGCGCCTGGACCTTGAAGACCGTGGCGCTGCCTATTACGTCCTTCGCCTCTAGTTTGTCCGCGACGCTGGAGAGCGTGTCACCCTCCACGACTTCGACGGTCGCCTTTTCGCCGGATTTAGAGGCAGTCGCCGGCTCTCCGCCGCCCGTGGCGCTAGTGTAGATGAAGTAGATAGCACCCAGCACAGCCACGATGGTGAAGACTCCCAGGATCATTGGTCCGGCGCTGGAGCGCTGCTTGCGGCGGCGCTTGGGTGTGGGCGACTTTAGCGCGTTCAGGCGAGCGTCGAGATCTTCTTGATCCCGATGCCTAGGCCTGTTGTTCGTCCGTCGCTTCAAGAACTTCCCCCCGCTTCGCCGTCCAGGTACTCCTGGAGCATACCGGCGGCGGCTAGATGGTCCAAGCGCCGCTCGCCTTTCTTGCCGCCTCTTCGCCCCTTCGTGGCAGCGGCTATGCGCGTCGTCAGCCGCTCGTCCCACCGCACAAATCTGATGCCGGGCAATGTATCCTCCAGAGCGTCTATTCTACTCAAAACGCGCCGCGCCTGAAAGCCCACCACTCCGTTCATGGTCTTGGGTACCCCGACAACCACTTCGGCGACGTCTTCCTCGGCGGCGAGCATTCTGAGGTAGGCTTCGATCTCGCCGCTCGGCACTATCTCGACGGGCCGGGCGAGCGTCCGGCCCGCGTCGGAGATGGCGACGCCGGTACGTACCTCTCCGAGATCGAGGGCCGCTACTTTTCCGGTGGACGCGACGGCTCTACCCATTGGCGTCTCCAGCGAGCCGGTCTTTCAGAAGGTTCCGCGCTTTGGTCAGAGCCGCCGGTATAGCGGATATGTCCCCGCCGCCCGCCTGCGCCATCGTTGCCCCTCCGCC
>Ga0136640_10000137_pt1 | contig 25895 bp, 26 predicted proteins | sample AntDrymUQ8642106_2_FD_105498 | JGI IMG/M metagenome (GOLD analysis project Ga0136640, IMG submission 105498) | Polar desert sand microbial communities from Dry Valleys, Antarctica - metaG UQ864 (21.06) | ecosystem: Environmental > Terrestrial > Soil > Desert | place: Antarctica: Dry Valley...
GAAAGTGGCCGCCGAGGCGCCCCACGATGAGTGATCCGCGGCTGGAGGTGCGCAAGACCTACAAGCTGTACGTGGGCGGCAAGTTCCCGCGCTCGGAGTCGGGCCGCTCCTACGAGGTCACCGGCGCCGGCGGGGCGTTCCTGGCCAACGCCGCGCGGGCCTCACGCAAGGACGCGCGCGACGCCGTGGTCGCCGCCCGCAAGGCCTTCCCAGGTTGGGCCGCCGCCACCGCGTACAACCGAGGCCAGGTGCTGTACCGCGTCGCCGAGCTGCTCGAGGGCCGGCGTGACCAGTTCGTGGCCGAGGTCGCCGACGCCGGTGCGCAGGCCGACGCCGGTCCGCAGATCGATGCCGAGACGCAGGTCGACGCCGCCATCGACCGCTGGGTGTGGTACGCCGGCTGGGCCGACAAGATCGCGCAGGTTGCGGGCTCGTCCAACGCCGTGGCCGGGCCGTACTTCAACTTCAGCGTCCCCGAGCCCACCGGGGTCGTGGCGGTCCTGGCACCGCAGACGTCCGGCCTGCTCGGGTTGGTCAGCGTGGTGGCACCGGTGATCGTGTCCGGCAACACCGCCGTGGTCGTGGCCGCCGAACGCCTGCCGTTGCCGGCCGTGACCCTGACCGAGGTGCTGGCCACCTCCGACCTCCCCGGCGGGGTGATCAACCTGCTGACCGGGCGGACCGCCGAGCTGGCACCCGTGCTCGCCGCGCACATGGACGTCAACGCCATCGACCTGTGCGGCGCGCCGGCCAACCAGGTCACCGACCTGGAGCGCGCCGCGGCCGACAACGTCAAGCGCGTGATGCGCCCAGCCGGCGACAGCGAGGACTGGACCGCCGACCCGGACCCACAACGCATCCTGGCCTTCACCGAGCTGAAGACGGTGTGGCACCCCGTGGGGGTCTGAGGTGCGCCTGCGAGCGGGGCTAAGGCGCTAGGCTGCCGCGACGGAAGGCGGACACACCGCCTGACATGCCCCTTGGGCTTGGCCGCGAGTCGGGAGACGACCCTTGACCAGACACACGCGTAGGACCCTGTTGCTCGCCGTCGTGCTCGCCACGGCCGCGTGCACCTCTTCCGGTGGCCAGGCCGGCGAGGCAAGCGACGAGCCCGCCCTCGGCGCCGGCAGCGAGGTGGCTGCCGGCGCCCCTTCGGGCGGGTCCGAGGGCGGCAGCGGCGCCCCGGCGGGCGCCCTGCTGGAGGAGATCCGCAGCCGCGGCAACCTGCTGTGCGGCGTCAACGAGGCGGTGCCCGGCTTCGGCTTGCAGAACCAGGAAGGCGAGTTCGAGGGCTTCGACATCGACATTTGCAAGGCCATCGCGGCCGCGATCCTCGGCGACGCCGAGGCCGTGGACTTCCGCCCGCTGAGCGCCGAGCAACGCTTCACCGCGCTGCAGTCCGGCGAGATCGACGTGCTCAGCCGCAACACGACCTGGACGGCCTCCCGCGACGGCACCGAGGGCGTTGACTTCGTCACCACGACCTTCTACGACGGCCAGGGGATCATGGTCAAGGCCGACAGCGAGTTCCAGACCATCGAGGACCTCGAAGGATCACCGATCTGCGTGCTCTCGGGCACCACGACGGAGCAGAACCTGGCCACCCGCTTCGCCGACATCGAATACGAGCCGGTGCCGTCCGACGACGTCGAGGTGCTGTTGCAGTCCTTCCAGGAGGATCGCTGCGACGCGTACACCTCGGACCGTTCCCAGCTGGCCGGGCTGCGCAGCAGCCTGCCGGACGGCCCCGATTCGGTGCGGATCCTCGACGAGGTCTTCTCCAAGGAGCCGCTGGGGCCGGCCGTCCGGGAGGGTGAGGCGGACCTGTTCGACGCGGTCAACTGGACCGTGCTGACCCTCATCGCCGCCGAGGAGTTCGAGGTCACCTCCGACAACGTCGAGGACATGACCAGTTCGGAGGACCCGGCCATCCTCGCCTTCCTCGGTCAGGCAGGCGGCGAGGAGGGGGCCGTGCTCGATCCCGGCCTCGGCCTCGAGCCGGACTTCGCCGTCGACGTCATCTCGGCGGTCGGCAACTACGCGGAGGTCTACGAACGCAACATCAGTCCGCTGGAAATTCCCCGCGAGCTGAACTCCCTGTACACCGACGGCGGGCTGCTGTACGCCCCGCCGTACCGCTAGCCCACACGAACGGGCACGGGGGCGTGAACGCCAGCCCCCGTGCTTCGCGGTACAGGAGCGCCGGTGAGCGCCGAGCAGGCCGCCCCTTCCTACCGGACGCAGACACGTCCGCCGCCGTGGCGCGACGTGCGCGTGCTGCGTGTCGCCGGCCAAGTGCTGTTCCTGGTCCTCGTGGCGGCCGGGCTGTGGTTCCTGTTCACCACGCTGCTGACCAATCTGCGCGCCCTGAGCCTGCCGACCAGCTTCGACTACCTCGAGCAACCGACCCGGGTGGACATCCGCGACACCGACTTCAACCCCAGCCAGCCCGTCAAGGACGCCCTTGCCGTCGGCCTGCTCAACACGGTGCGGGTGGCGGCCGTCGGCATCGTCATCGCCACCGTGCTTGGTACGGTGATCGGCATCGCCCGCTTGAGCCGCAACTGGCTGGTGCGCAGGGCCGCGGCGCTGTACGTCGAGCTGCTGCGCAACGTGCCGGTGCTCGTCGTGATCATCTTCCTGTACACAGCGGTGATGCTGCGCCTGCCGCCCATCAGCGAGGCGTTGGAGGTCGCGGGGCTTGTCGTGTTCTCCAACCGCGGCCTGAACGTCCCCTGGGGCGACGGCGTCGGCAACGTCGGCGCGTTCACGATCGCGCTGCTGGTCGTGGTGGCGCTGGCGATCGGCGTGGCGCGCTGGCGGACCCGCCGCTCGGACGCCACGGGTGAGCCGAGCCACCGGTTCTTGTACGGCCTGGGCGTCCTGGTCGCGGGAGTCGTGATCGCCTACTTCGCTCTCGGGCAGCCGGTCGCGTTCAGCACGCCGGTCCTCGACGATCGTCGGGTGACAGGGGGCATCGGGTTGGGACCCGAGTACGCGGCGTTGCTGTTCGGGCTGGTGCTGTACACCGCCAGCCACATCGCCGAGATCGTCCGCGGCAGCATCCTCGCGGTGCCCAAGGGCCAGACCGAAGCGGCCAGCGCTGTGGGCCTCACGAGCTGGCAGCGGATGCGCTACGTGATCCTGCCGCAGTCGCTGCGGATCGCCGTGCCACCGCTGGCCAACCAGTACCTCAACCTGACCAAGAACTCGTCGCTGGCCGTCTTCATCGGCTATTTCGATCTCACCCGCATCACGCAGCAGGCGATCGCGAACGGCAACCCGGCGCCGCAGGCGATCCTGGTGCTCATGGGATGCTACCTGGCGCTGTCGCTGACGATCGCGCTGTTCAGCAACATCGCCAACCGCAGCCTCGCGCTCAAGGGCAGCCCATGACCACCGGACCCACCGGCACGGCCACGCTGGAGCCGCTGCCGCCGCCGGAGGCCGACACCGGAAGCGTCGCGCGCCTCGGGCCGCGCCGTTGGGTGCGCGAGAACCTCTTCGGCTCGCCGCTCGACGGCGTCCTCACCGTCATCTTCGGGCTGCTGCTGGCCTACGTCGTCTACCGCGGCTTGCGCTTCGCGTTGGTGTCAGGGCGCTGGGAGATCATCCGCGTCAACCTGACGAACTTCGCCATCGGCCGCTTCCCCCGGGAGCAGATCCCCCGGCTGTGGGCCGCCATCTTTGTGGCCGCGGCCGGCATCGGCCTTGGCAGCGGGATGGCTGCCTCCGCGGGCCCGACCTCGAGGCCGGTCGACACCTTCCGTCGCCTGGCGCCGCTGGCCGTGCTGGTCGCGGTGCTGCTGTCGCTGGCCCGCACGCCGACCCCCGCGCTGCTCACCCTGTGCGCCGTCGCGGCGTTGGTCGGCGCCCATCTGCTCGGTCGTCGCCTCCCTACCCGCCTCGCCCGCCGCGTCCCCTGGGTGTATCTGGGCACCGTTCTGGTGATCTTTGTCGTCCTCACGCAGTTCGGAGGTGTGGCCTGGAACGCCTGGGGCGGCCTGCTGCTGACGCTGTTCCTGGCGGTCGCCGGGATCGCGCTGTCGTTCCCCATCGGCGTCCTGCTCGCGCTCGGCCGTCGCTCGTCGTTCCCGGCTGTGCGGGTGGTCTGCGTCGGCTACATCGAGCTGATCCGCGGCGTCCCGCTCATCACGCTGCTGTTCATGGCCGGTTTCGCTCTCGGCTTCTTCCTGCCGGTCGGCGTGCCGCGGCCGGGACTCGTCACGCGGGCGCTGGTCGCCTTCGTGGCATTCACCGCCGCCTACATCGCCGAGATCGTGCGCGGGGGCCTACAGGGGGTGCCCCCAGGACAGGTCGAGGCGGCGCAGGCGATCGGGCTCTCGCCGCTCAAGACCACGCGGCTGATCGTGCTGCCCCAAGCTCTGCGCAACGTCATCCCCGCGCTGGTCGGACAGTTCATCAGCCTGTTCAAGGACACGTCGCTGGTCTCCTTCCTCGCGGTGCTGGAAATCCTCAGCGTCGCCCAACTCGTGACCCAGCAGGACGACTTCCGCGGCCAGGGTCTGCAGGCGGAAGCGCTGGTGTTCGTGTCCTTCGTCTACTGGACGTTCTGCTTCGCGATGTCGCGCGCCAGCCAGCGGCTGGAGCGCCGGCTCGCGGTTGGAGAGCGCTGAGCGCAGCGCAGGAGGTCGACACCTCATGACCGACGCCACCATCAATGCCGACGCCACAACGGTCGGCGGGACGGGCGAGCCCATCATCGTCTGCGAGCGCGTCGACAAGCTGTTCGGCGACTTCCAGGCGCTGGAGGGCATCAACCTCCAGGTCGGCAAGCAGGAGGTCGTCGTGGTCATCGGGCCGTCGGGCTCGGGCAAGTCCACCCTCATCCGCTGCATCAACCGCCTGGAGAAGCACGACCGGGGCCGGATCGTCGTGGACGGCGTCGAGATGAGCGACGACGTGCGCCACATCACCGAGATCCGCCGCGAGGTCGGCATGGTCTTCCAGCAGTTCAACCTGTTCCCGCACATGACGGTGCTGGAGAACATCACCCTCGGCCCGCGCCAGGTGCGGCATTGGAACAGACGCAAGGCCGAGGAGACGGCGATGCAACAGCTCGAGAGGGTGCAGATTCCCGAGCAAGCGGCCAAGTACCCGGGGCAGCTGTCGGGCGGCCAGCAGCAGCGCGTGGCCATCGCCAGGGCGCTGGCCATGCAGCCGAAGGTGATGCTGTTCGACGAGCCGACCTCGGCGCTGGACCCCGAGATGATCAAAGAGGTTCTCGACGTCATGCAGGAGCTCGCCGAGTCCGGGATGACGATGATTGTCGTCACCCACGAGATGGGCTTCGCGCGCTCGGTCGCCGACCGCGTGGTGTTCATGGCCGACGGCCAGATCGTCGAGGTCGGCACCCCGGAGCACTTCTTCACCAGCCCCCAGGAGGACCGCACCAAGCTGTTCCTGTCACAGATCCTGTAGGAGTTGGCTCGAAGGGGCGCTGACATACCGCGGGTGTGTCATTCGTTGCCCCGGGGGTCGCTGCATAGTGCGGCTATGTCGTCGGCTGTTCCGACGGGCCGCCGCGGCGCTCTCGCTATGCTCGCCGGCGTGACCGATCTCACCCAACTTTCAGCTCCGACCGAGTCCGACCTGCCGCCCCCGTTCTCCGCCGACGTCAACCGCGTTGGCCCGGACGCGCCGACCGCGCCGGGCGACACGGGTGTCTCCATGGAGACAATCGTGGAGCTGTGCAAGCGGCGCGGCATCATCTTCCCGTCTTCGGAGATCTACGGCGGGCTGCGGGGAGCGTGGGATTACGGCCCGCTCGGCGCCGCCCTGCGCGACAACGTGCGGGCCGCCTGGAAGCGGTCGCTGATCCAGCTGCGCGACGACGTCGTCGGGCTCGAATCCTCGATTCTGATGCACCCGAGGGTGTGGGAGGCGTCCGGCCACGTCGAGGGCTTCACCGACCCGCTGGTGGAGTGCATGTCGTGCAACCAGCGGCTGCGCGCCGATCACCTCGAACCCGATGAGTCGGGCGCGATCACCTGCCCTAACTGCGGCGGCACCGAGTTCACCGAACCAAAGCAGTTCAACCTGATGTTCCGCACCTTCGTGGGCCCCACCGAGGACACCGCGGCCCAGGTGTGGCTACGTCCCGAGACCGCGCAGGGGATGTTCGTCGACTACGGCCACGTGCAGCTGACCAGCCGCCAGAAGGTGCCCTTCGGGATCGCGCAGATCGGCAAGTCGTTCCGTAACGAGATCACGCCGCGCAACTTCATCTTCCGGGTCCGCGAGCTCGAGCAGATGGAGATGGAGTTCTTCGTCCGCCCAGGCACCGACGAGGCCTGGCACGAGTACTGGATCGCGCAGCGCTGGCAGTGGTATGCCGACCTCGGCCTTCGCGCTGAGAACCTGCGGGTGCGCGACCATTCCGCCGGGGAGCTGTCGCACTACTCGAAGGCCACCGTGGACTTCGAGTACCGCTTCCCGTTCGCCTGGAACGAGCTGGAGGGGGTCGCCAACCGCACCGACTTTGACCTGCGCCGGCACGCCGAGTTCAGCGGGCGCGACCTGTCCTACTACGACCAGGAGCGCGACGAGCGCTACGTCCCCTACGTCGTGGAGCCGGCCGTCGGCGTGGACCGCTGCGCCCTGACCTTTCTGATCGACGCCTACCGCGAGGAGGAGGCGCCGACCGCCAAGGGTGGGACGGATCGAAGGGTGGTGCTGCGCCTGCACCAGGCCCTGGCGCCGGTGAAGGTGGCGGTGCTGCCGCTGTCACGCAACGCCAAGCTCGTGCCCACCGCCCGGCGGGTCAGCGACGTGCTCAAGCGTCGCTGGCCGGCGCAGTACGACGACGCCGGCGCCATCGGCCGGCGGTACCGCCGCCAGGACGAGGTCGGGACCCCCTTCTGCGTCACCGTCGACTTCCAGACGGTCGAGGAGGACTCCGCGGTGACGGTGCGCGACCGCGACACCATGACCCAGGAGCGCGTGTCGATCGACCGGCTACCGGGCTATCTCGCCGAGCGCCTGACCTTGACCTGACGGGCGCGGTATGCAGGGGGAACGCAAACGCCTCGCTCAGACCAGACCGGGCCGCGTTATCCCGGGCAACCGCAGACGCCTCGCCCCTGACCTGACCACGGGCGCGTTATTCCGGGCGACGCTGTCAAATAGAAGGGTTGGTCACACTATCGTGACCAACCCTTCTACTTGTATGGCCGGCCCTCTCGCTGGATGCGCTCAGTGCCAGCCGGACCCCCAACGGCGGTAGGGGTCGGGTGGTGCGGCCTCGCGGTCGCGGGCCACACGGTCGCTGCGCAGATCGGTGATCCCCTCCTCGATGCGGGTCTGGCGGTCCAGCAGCTCGGCAACCCCCCGGGTCAGCCAGGCGGCCAGCCGCAGACCCGCGCCGGCGACGAACGTCAGGCACCACGCGACGATCGCGAAGCCGATGTCGCCCCGGCGCAGCAACAGCGCGCCGGCCACCACGCCGGCCAGACCGACCGCGTAGACCAAGGCGTCGGCGATCCGTGCGGCAGTGCGCAACTGAGCGGGTCGGACCGTTTCCATCGCTCCTCCACAACGAGCGGGTGCGCCTCGAAGGAGGCGAATACCACCGATGTTACGATTGGCTGCAGTGAAGCCGCTGACGCAGTTCCGGGAACGTACCGAAGAGCTGGAACGTGCCAGCCTGTCGACGTGGGCGACACTCGCGGTGGAGTCCAAGGGCCGGGACCGTTATGAAGAGCCCGACCCGTTGCGCACGGCTTTCCAGCGGGATCGCGACCGCATCACGCACAGCAAGGCGTTTCGCCGCCTCAAGGACAAGACACAGGTCTTCATCCGCGCCGGCGACCATTACCGGGTGCGGCTGACCCACACGCTGGAGGTGGCTCAGATCGGGCGCACCATGGCCCGCGGCTTGCGGCTCAACGAGGACCTGGTCGAGGCCATCGCACTCGGTCACGACCTCGGCCATACGCCCTTCGGCCATGCCGGGGAAGAAGCATTGTCGGTCTTCACCACCGAGCCGTTCCGGCACAACGAGCAAAGTCTGCGGATCGTCGAGCGGTTGGAGCGTGGCGGGCGTGGCCTCAACCTGACGTGGGAGGTCCGTGACGGGATCCTCAATCACCCGTGGGCCATGCCCGAGCCGGCCACCACCGAGGGGCAGGTGGTGCGACTGGCCGACCGGATCGCCTACCTCAACCATGACCTCGACGATGCCTTCCGCGCAGGGGTGCTCGACGTCGATGACGTGCCCGTCGAGGTGCGGCTATCGCTGGGGGAGACCACCTCCCAGCGCATCACCACGATGGTGACCGACGTCATCGTCAACTGCCTTGACCGGCCGGTGGTAGCCCTCAGTCCGGGCGTCAACAACCTGCAACATCTGTTGCGTGACTTCTTGTTCGAGCGGGTCTACCTGCGTCCGGAATCCAATGCGGAGCGCGACCGCGCGATCCACTGCCTTCGCAGTATCACGGTGTTCTACCTGGAGAACCCCGAACGCCTGCCGGCGGAGTTTCGCGGCGATGCGCCGCTGCTTGAGCGCGTGTGCGACTATGTGTCGGGGATGACCGACGGCTACGCGCTGGCCGAGTTCTCCCGCCTGTTCCTGCCGAACAGCTGAGCCTCGGTAAGGGTGCAACCGCAACCGATGTTGCTAGCGCCGGTCGCGGCGACGTGCACGGCAGGCACCGCTCCGGCATCGGCGTACTGCCTGCCGAGAGGTGACGCGCTGTCCACAGGCTGAGCCACGCTGCGGCGGTTACCGACCCGGAGCCGCTGCATGCGGACGTACACTGCACTGCGTTGTCGGGGAAGGAAGCCGGTGGCCGGCCGCATCAACGATGAGGACATCCAGGCGCTCCGGGAGCGGGCCGACATCGCCGTGGTCGTCGGGGACTACACGTCGCTGAAGCGGGCGGGCAGCACGCTGAAGGGGCTGTGCCCCTTCCACGCCGAGAAGACCGCCTCGTTCACGGTGGACTCCGCCCGTGGCTTCTTCCACTGCTTCGGCTGCGGAGAGGGCGGTGACGTCTACGGGTTCCTGCAGAAGGTTGAGGCGCTGAGCTTCCCCGAGGCCGTGGAGCGGCTGGCCCGGATGGTGGGCTTCCAACTGCACTACGCCGAGTTGTCCCCCGGCCAGGCCAAGGCGTTGGGCCGGCGAACCCGTCTGACGCAGGCGCTGGCCGACGCTGCGGCGTTCTACCGCGAGCAGATCTTGGCCGACGGCGGCGCCCCGGCCCGCGACTATCTGCGCAGTCGCGGCCTCGGCCGTGCCGAAGCCGATCATTTCGGGCTCGGCTGGGCACCCGACGAATGGGACGAGCTCGTGGGGCACCTCAGGGGTAAGGGGTACCAGGACGAGGAGGTCGCCGACGCCGGCCTCGCCACCCGAGGGCTACGGGGACAGATTGACCGCTTCCGGGGGCGCGTGATCTTTCCGATCCTGGACGCCAGCGGCAAGGACGTGGTCGCGTTCGGCGGACGGGTGCTGCCCGGGGTGCCGCTGCGGACCGGCCCACGGGAAGGGGCGCCGCCCAAGTACATCAACTCCTCGGAGTCGATCGTCTACAAGAAGTCCCAGACTCTGTACGCCCTGAACTGGGCCCGGTCGGAGGTCACGCGACGCCAGCTGGTACTCGTCGTCGAGGGCTATATGGACGTGATCGGCCTGCACTGCGCGGGGATCCGTCACGCCGTCGCCACCTGCGGCACCGCCCTGACGGCCGATCACTTCAGGGCGCTGGAGAAGTTCACCCCCCGAGTGGTCCTGGCCCTCGACGCTGACGACGCGGGGTTCGCCGCGGCCGAGCGGGCCCGCGCCCTGGCCGCCGAGGTGCAGCTGCGGGAGGTCGGCGTGCTGCCCCTGCCGCCCGGCAAAGACCCGGCGGATCTGGCCGGGGAGGGTGAGGCGGCGGTCGAGGCGGCGTTGGCCAACGTCAAGACCGCGGTGGAGTTCCAGATCGAGCATCTACTGCGCGGCGCCGACGTCAGCACCCCCGAGGGTCAGGTCGACGCGTACCGGCGGACGTTCCCGCTGCTGGCGCGCCTCGACGACCGCTTCCTGCGCTACTCCTACATCCGCGACCTCGTGGCGCCGTCGGTGCGGTTGTCCGCCGACCGCATCGAGCGCGAGCTCGACGACGAGGTCGCCGCCCACCGCACCGCGCCGGTCGCCGGATCGGGGGTGTCGAACGCCTCGGCGTCGAAGGCCCCGGGGGCGGGGAACGCCTCGGCGGCATCGACCTCCTCGGCATCCGGGCGGCGTCTGCCAGGTGACCTCGCCGCCGCCACCCCCGCGGACCCGCAGCTGCTGCTGGAGCGAGAGGTGTTGCAGGCGGCGCTGCAGACCCCCGAGTTGATGCCCGCCGCATGGAAACTCGTCACCGCCGATGACTTCCGCGCGCCACTGTCGCGGACGTTGTTCGCAGCGTTGAATGAGGCGCCTCCGGGCGACCTCGGCGCCGTGCTCGCCAAGCTGGCGGACGACGACACCCGCTCACGGGTCCGGGCGCTGGCGCTGACCGAGGCTCGGCACGGCGCAGACGTGAGAAAGGTCGCCGAATGGGTGGCAGGATTGCGAGCAGCGGCGGTGCAACGTGAGATCGACGCGGTCTGGGAGCAGGTGGCGCGTGTGGGCGAGCAGCTTGACCCGGCGGAGCGGCGGCGGTTGACCAGCCGGCGCTACGAGTTGGAGCGGCGGCGCCGGGATCTGGTCGAGGGGAGGGACGCCTAGTCCAACAGGCGGTGACGACCATGACCACTACGAGCCCGGAAGCTGGCGTGCCGATCCCGGTGCCGACGGTGCCCACCCCGCCGGCGAGCGACCGCACGGGCACCCAAGTGTTGCGGGTGCCACCCGGGCAGGTCGCCACAGGCACCGCACCGCCTCGGCCCCGGCCTCGGCGGCTGCCCGAGCCGGCGCCGCGGGGACGAGCAGACGACCCGGTCCGCATGTATCTGTCCGAGATCGGGCGCGTGCCGTTGCTCAGCGCCGAGGAGGAGGTCGACCTCGCCAAGCGGATCGAGGCGGGGCTGGCCAGCGCGCGACTGCTGCAGCGCAACCCGCCGCCGTCAGCCGCCTTGCAGGCCTCGTTGCGCCGGCTCGAGCGTGGCGGGCAGGTGGCCAGGCGCAGGCTGGTCGAGGCGAACCTGCGCCTGGTGGTGTCCATCGCCAAGCGCTATGTGGGGCGGGGTCTGTCGCTGCTGGATCTCATCCAGGAGGGCAACGTCGGCCTCATTCGGGGGGTCGAGAAGTTCGACTACACCAAGGGCTACAAGTTCTCGACCTACGCGACCTGGTGGATCCGGCAGGCCATCACCAGGGCCATCGCCGACCAGGCACGCACCATCCGCATCCCGGTCCACATGGTGGAGACGATCAACAGGCTCGTGCGCGTGCAACGTCAGTTGCAGCAGGAGCTCGGTCGCGAGGCGACCCCCGAGGAGATCGGCGCCCAGATGGAGCTGACCGCCGACAAGGTCGAGCTGATCATCAAGGTGTCACAGGAGCCGGTCAGCCTCGAGACGCCGGTGGGCGAGGACGAGTCCAGTCTGGGCGACTTCATCGAGGACACCGCCGCCGTCGTGCCGATGGACGCGGCCAGCTTCATCCTGTTGCAGGAACAGATCGCCGGGGTCCTGCATACCCTGACGGCGCGGGAACGCAAAGTGATCCGGCTGCGCTTCGGCATGGCCGACGGACAACCTCGCACACTGGAGGAGGTCGGCGCGGAGTTCGGGGTCAGCCGGGAGCGAATCCGCCAGATCGAGACCAAGACGCTGTCGAAGCTGCGTCATCCCTCACGCAGCCGCAAGCTCCGCGGCTATCTGAACGAGTAGCCGCAGGCTTACACGGACGGCGGGGTGGTGCCAGCAGCCGGCTCGTCGTCGCTGTGGATCAGCTCGCTGACCTTGGCGACGCCGTCGCTGGTCTTGCCGCCGATGGCCGTGCCGGCCCGATCCTTGGCCTGACGGGCCTCGGCCTGTAGTTGCTGGCCGGCGTCGGAGCCGGCGATCCGGCGGCCGAGGTCGCGAAGCTGTTCGTAGCGCTCCCGACCGGCCTTCGTCCCCAGGACGTAACCGGCGGCCGCGCCAACGAGTACGCCCAAGCGCATCTTCATGGGTACCACTCCCTTCTCTTGTGTCCTACCGCTTCGCTACATGAGGACGTGGTCGTGGGTTCAGGGTGGGTTACGCAGGTACGTATCCCGTTCAACGCAGGCGCTAACCCTCGGCCAACGGCAGCGGCCCCCGCCGACGTGGCGCGGGGGCCGCTGAGCGCTCCGGGGGCCGGGCTCGAACCGGCGACATCTCACTTAACAGGCGAGCGCTCTGCCTACTGAGCTACCCCGGAAGGGCATCCGCCTCCAACGTGGCCTCCACGAGGCCCATCACGGCGCGATGCGTTCGTGAGCAACTGTAGCGGACTGTGGAGCAGCCGTGCACGTGCTTGGAAGAGCGGATGCTGGGATCTGCTACGGCCCGGTAGGGCCGGATGAACTGGCTGAAGGGTACGGCGGTGAGCGACGACCGGAACACCGTCGACGCCGCGAGATCCAGGCACTGGTGCAGGTAGAGCCGTACCCGTAACCGCCGCTCGTCGATGTCGAAGAAGTACCGCAGCCACGAGCAGAACAGACGCATGATCCTGGGATCACTGTTGGCGAACAGGACGCTTCCGTCGGTCTTCGCGCCTTCGCCGGCATACAACGCCACGCCGGCGATGAGAAACTGTTGGTCGTCCAGCCGGCCGATGCGCTGCCGGCCCGCCGCACGCAGGCGCTCGATCTCGGCGAGCTTGCGCAGGTGCAGGGAGCTCGGGCGGCGGTCTGGCGTCCACGCTCGCCGCTCTGGCCGCAGGGGCGGCTGGAATGGCACATCGCGGGTCCACAGCGACACTGAACTGCGGGACACACCCAGGCGCTCGGCAATGGCGGGCATGGTCAAACCCTGCGAGCGCAGCGCTCGGGCGGCGTCGCGTTCCGCGAGCTTTCCTCGGTAGCCCATGAAGTGACCATGGCACGAGGGTGTGACACGTGAGCCCGCGTCGCCTGGGGATCGCTATGGCACGACGTGTGAATCCTGCTCCGCAGAGTCCCTTATGTCATTGCCGGGCGGGGCTGGTAGCGGTGCCGAGCTCTGCCAGCCGCCGCTCGAGCAAGCGCCGCTCGGCGGTGTCGTGGACCAGCGCCAGCGCACGGCGGTACGCGTCGCGGGCCTCTTCCGTTCGACCGAGGCGGCGCAGCAGCTCGCCCCGCGTCGAGTGAAGGTAGCGGTAGTCGGAGAGGGCGAGGCGATCGACGATGTCGAGCCCCGCCTCGGGACCCTGCTCCTCGGCGACGGCGACGGCCCGGTTCAGCTCGACGACCGCCGAGTCGGTGAGGCGGGCAAGCTCGCCGTAGAGGGCGGCGATCTGTGGCCAGTCGCGCGGCTCGTCGGCGTGCAGGGACGCGATCGCCGCCTGCACGACGTAGGGACCGCGGCCGTGCAGAGTCAGGGCCCGGTCGAGCACCGCCCGCCCATGGGCGATCTGCGCTGAGGCCCACAGCGAGCGGTCCTGGTCGGCAAGCAATACCAGGTCACCACCCCGAAACCGCGCCCCGCGGCGGGCGTCGTGCAGCAGCATCATCGCCAGCAGACCGTGCACCTCCGGCTCGTCGGGCATCAGCTCGGCGAGTGCCCGCCCGAGCCGGAGCGCCTCGGCCGCCAGCTCGCTGCGGCCACCGTAGCCCTCGTTGAAGATCAGGTAGACGACCGCGAGCACGGCGACGAGGCGATCGGGCAGCAGGTGGTCGGGAGGCACGCGAAACGGGATCCCGGCGGCCTTGATCTTGCGCTTTCGCCCGCACCAGCCGCTGCGCCATCGTCGGCTCTCCGACCAGGAAGGCGCGGGCGATCTCCCCGGTGGTCAGGCCGCCGAGTGTCCGCAGGGTGAGAGCGACCTGCGCGTCGGTGGCGAGTGCTGGATGACAGCAGGTGAAGACCAGCTCGAGCCGCTCGTCTGGAAATGTCGTCGCGTCCACCATGTCCTCCGCTGCCTCGGGCACCTGCAGCAAGCGGGTCTTCGCGGCCAGCGAGCGATCGCGGCGAATGTGATCGATGGCTCGGTTGCGCGCCGTCGTCAGCAACCAGGTACTCGGGTTGGCGGGAGCTCCGTCGCGCGGCCAGCGCTCCGCGGCGATCGTGAAGGCCTCCTGTGCGGCTTCCTCGGCGAGCTCGAAGTCGCCGAGGTAGCCGATCAGTGCAGCGAGGACATGTCCCCACTGGTCGCGGAAGGCCTGCTCCAGGATCGCTACCACTCCACGATTGGGCGCACCTCGATCGCGCCGCCCATGCGGGCCGCCGGGACTTGCGAGGCCAGTTCGATCGCAGCGTCGAGGTCGTCGGCCTCGAACACCAGGTAGCCGCCGATGGCCTCCTTGATCTCGACGAATGGGCCGTCGGTGGTCAGCGTCTTGCCGTCCTGCACCCGCACGGTGGTTGCCGTCTCGGGGGGCGCCAGCTGGAGACCGGGGCTGACGCCGGGGGTCTCGTTGATCGCTTGGTAGTCGGTGTAGACCGCCTTCTGCTCGTCCTCCGAAAGGCTCGCCCAAACGTCCGGCGACCGCGGCGTCGGGGCGGCGCCTTGATGGATCAGCAGCATGTACTTCATCACTTCCTCCTTCTGGGGAATGGTCGCCTATAAGGCGAACGGGGAGCGACGAAATCGACACCGCGCCAAAGGTGTCCGCGAAAACAGGCCATCATTGCCCTGGCAGACCGACGTCGTCTGTGTGCCAAGCGAGCCGCTGGTCCACCCTCATGACGCCGTCGATGTCGGCCACCACGCCGATGACACTCCTCACACCGCTGCGCCGTTGCGCCTTGCCTTCGAGGGTGACCACACCCGCCTCGACGGTCGAGTCGACTTCGTGCTCGCCGGCCTCCGTCAGAACGGCGGCGACGGCTGCTTGTAGCTCGGCGTCGGGGCGGATCAACGAGCGCAGGATGTCGTGCCGCGTCACGACTCCGACGACGCGCCCGCCATCGACCACAATCAACCGGGACACCTGCCGGTCGATGAGTTGACGGGCGACGTCGTGCACTGACGTGTCCGCAGCGATGGTCAGCGCCGGCCGGCCGCATACCTCGCCGACTGTCGAGGCCTCGTGGCGGCGGTGAGAGGCCGCCACGCCTGGCCGCAGCCCGTAGCGCGGATGGGCCTCCTTTTCGAGCAGATCATGCTCGCTGAGTACGCCGATCAGCTCGCCACCGTCGTCGACCACGGGAGCGCCGCTGAAATCAGCCTCGTACAGCAGCTGCGCCGCGGCCCGCAGAGGCATGTCAGGACGCAGCGTCACGGGATCTACAGACATGATGTCGGCAGCGCTCAGGGCAGCTGGTTCTCGCGGGGACGGCGAGGCGGGGGAACGCGACACGGTTGCACTCCTTGTCTAGCAAGGCCTGGGGGGCATCTTCTCGACAGCTCCGTACTCGTGGGAAACGCAGTCTGCCCGCATCCGGGATCCATTGCCTTTGCGGCTGTTGACCACCAGGCGCAGGCAGGCGGTGGTTGTAGCCTCAGCGCTGCCCGGGCGCGTAGCTCAGCTGGTTAGAGCAGGGGACTCATAATCCCTTGGCCGCAGGTTCGAGACCTGCCGCGCCCACCGAGGCCCGTCAGCGCCCACGGGGCTCAACCTGCTCAGTGTTGCAGCCTGGCGCTCAAGGGCAGCGCGTACCACAAGCCCGCAAAGACCACGGCGGCCATCACCGTAGTCCCCACCGCCTGCGCCGGCCCAAAGACAAAGTCGGTGACGACGAAAAGCGCGCTGCACACCGATGCAGCCAGAAAGACCGTCCCCGCCAATGACAGCCACCTGGCGTGGCGCAGCAGCCGTTCCTTGTCCGACTCGCGGAACTGAATTCGATGGTAGGTCGACGGGGCGATGAGCAAGGCCGTTGCCAAGGCGGCGAACAGCAATGACGTGAAGTAGACGGTGCGCTGCAGCGGCGTGACCTGGGCGAAGCGCTGGCTGAACGGCACCGTCAGCAGAAAGGCGAACAGTACCTGCACCCCAGGTAGCACAACCCGAAGCTCCTGCAGCAGCTCCAATAGCTCGCGGTTCAGCCGTTCCGTCCGGTCTTCGGTCATCGTGTCTCCGCTCTCATGGCGACAGCACCATAGCGACCCGTATCCGCGTGGCCGGGGTGAGCTTGCGGGGAACGACGGTTCAGGACCGCTACCTTCGTGCTGCCCGCTATACCGTTTAGCCCAAAGGGGAGCTCGCGATGACCGGCCCACCCAGGTGGCGCGAGAGCCGCTTGTTCGGCGCCGCCGAGGAGGGTGCGACCCAGGTGATCCACGCTGGCGGCTCGGCCTTGGACCGCATCGAGGAACGGCGGTTGCGGGCGGTCCTGTCGTGGCGCAGGGGCGAGCGGCATCGCGGCGTCGTCCACCTTGACTGGCTGTACCTGGTGCTGCCCCTGCTGGGTGTCGCCGCGTCGTTCCTGGTCATCATCAACCTGCCGCTCGCCGCCTCCGTGCCCGTGCTGGCGGTCGCCCACGGCTTCGTGGTCTCCCGCAGGGTGCCGGACCGCTGGTCCGGCGGTGCGGTCACCGGTGCTGAGCTCGTTAGCGCCCTGGTGTTGTGGCAGGTGGCCGGTGTCGAGGCGCTGGCGGTGGCGGTGGTCACCTACATCGCGGCGTGGAGCGTGCTGGCGGTGATCGGGTGGCGGGTCGACATGCTGGTGACCACGACCCACCGGCGCATCCTGCGCACCCGAGGCCTGCTGCTGTTGAAGCGGACGACGCCGGTGCCGCTGGACTCGGTGCGCGCCGCGCCGTTCGTGGGCCCATTCCTCAACCGGGGGGCCGTCACCGTTGACTCGGTGTCTACCGAGGACAAGCTGCTGCACGACTTCGGGCCGGTCCGTGACCCCTCCGAGGTTTCCGCCTGGGCGCTTCGTGAGCGGGACTGGGCGCTCGGTCGTATCCCCGACCCGATGGAGGCTCGCTTGGATGAGTAAAGCCTGCCCGGCTAGTCCTACCGACGAACGACAGAGAGGTGTTCTGGGATGTCTGACTTCATGAAGGCAATCCTGTGGGTCGTCCTGATCCTGGTGGTGCTCAGCTTCTTCGACGTGACGGCTTTCGAGATCGGCACCATGATCCGAGACCTGTTCCGAGGCATGCGGGGGCAGTGACGCGCGCCAAAGCGACTGCCCCACCGGCGCCGGCGTTGCACTAGGGCACCGACACGGTCGTCTCGCAACCTCGGGACGTGTCGGTGCCGCTGCCGCCGCCGCAGTGGTCGGTGCCGTCGCCGCCGGTCAGGGCGTCGTTGCCCGCCGCCCCGTCCAGGGTGTCGTTGCCGGCGGCCGCGTACAGCTTATCGTCGCCACCGTTGCCATCCAGGACGTTGGCCGTCGGGGAGCCCCGCAACGTGTCAGCCCCTGACGAGCCCACGGCGTTCTCGATCGTGTCGAGGGTGTCCGTGCCGCCCTTGGTGGCTGCTGTGCCCGCCGTCAGGTCTAGCGACACCGGGGACTCATAGGTCACCACGTCGGTGCCTTTGCCGCCGCTGGCGATGTCCAGACCGCGACCGAGAAACAGCCGGTCATCGCCGCGGCTGCCGAACACCCGGTCGTCACCGCCCCCGCCCGACAGCTCATCCTTACCGGCCTTGCCGTCGATCAGGTTGGCGGTGTCGTCGCCATACAGGTAGTCGCCGTACAGCGATCCGATGACGCCGTCGATGCCCGACAGTGTGTCGCTGCCCACGTCCTCCGAGGCGATTCCCATCGACAAGTTCACGTAGACCCCCGAGGAGGCACCGGAATAGTCCGCCACGTCGAATCCGGGCCCGCCCAGCATGACGTCGTCACCCCCGCGCCCCACGATGACGTCGTCGCCGCCCAGCCCGCAGATCGTTTCCGACGCCGCCGTACCGATCAGCACGTCATCGGCGTCGGTGCCCCGGATGACACAGCGGTCCCGGGCGATTCGGGGCCACAGATAGTCGCTGTTCGCGGTGTTCCAATGCGTTGACAGATAGTTGCTCGCGGGCGGCGTGCCCGGGTAGTAGTAGTCGTCCCGCCCGCAGTCCATGATGTATGCCTGTGAGCCTGGGCAGGAAAAGACCAGCGAGTCACCGTTGGAGAAGTAGGGACCGCCGTCGTCGTAGCACATAAGGTCGTAGGCGTCATAGCAGTGGAACGCGCCGGAGGCGTGTGGCGCGGAGTTCTGCACAGCGCCGATGTTGTGGCCGATCTCGTGGCCCACGATGAAGGCGTCGAAGTAAGCCGTCATGGAGTAAGCGTTGGTGGTCTGGTTGTTGTAGTTGACCGTCGGGTCGGCGGTGTCGTCACCGTAGATCGTGCCCTGACCGCCATAGGCATAGTCGTTGGTGACCCTGTCGACGAAGGCCATGTAGATGCGCCGGTCGGCGTTGTAGTCGACCGGGCCCAGCCCGAGACTGACCTGCTGCTGCAAACTGTCGATGTAATCGGAGAAATCGAAGGAGCCGTCGCTGCCGACCGCCTTGAGGGTGACGTTGCGAATCGTGATATCGGTCCCGTTCTCGCACAGCCAGCGGTAATGCTGGCCGTTCGCACCGCCGGCACTGCTGAGGTTGGCGTCAGCCTCCGCCAGGACGTTGCGCATCGTCGGGAGCATGGTGCGGTAGCGATTGTCTCGGTCCGCTGGCACGGCGTAGAGCACCTCGATACGCCTGCCGCTGGTGCCGCCGTCCATGCATGCGGCCGCCGTTGCCGCCTCGGCGTCCACGCTGTGGGCGATCACGGGAGCGGCGACGCCCTTGGTGACCGACGGGAAGGCGCGGGCCGGGTCGCCGCCGTGGCTGCACAGCGGCACATGCGTACGGGGAACCCGCCGCAGCCGCTCGCAGAGGCTGGCCGCGTCCGGCTTCGCTGCGACCGCCTCGGCGGCGGCTGTGGCAGCCGCGGCACTGTGATGCCCCTCGTGGGCCCAAGCCGGTGACGCGACCAGCGCTGACAGGCACAGCAGCAAGGCGAGGAGGGGAGCAACGGTACGGCGAGTTCTCAAAGCAGCCTCCGAGGCGGGACGTCGATCTCTTCCACCAAGGGTCGGGCCCAGCCCTCCGTGGCGCCATCGTCCTGTGTGACCATTCAGGCGTGGCTAACGCGCAGGCGGCAGCGCGCCGACGGGCGGGGATATGCGGTAACGCGCGCGCGCCTGCCGTTATCCTCAGCCCCACCCCACCCACAGGAGAATGCCGTGGCCGACATCATCACCAAGACCGATCAGGGCCTGCAGGTCCCCAACGAGCCGGTCATCCCGTTCATCGAGGGTGACGGGACGGGTCCCGACATCTGGGCCGCCTCGGTCCGCGTGTTCGACGCCGCTGTCGACAAGGCCTACGCCGGCGGCAAGCGAATCGTGTGGAAGGAGGTTCTCGCCGGCCAGAAGGCCTACGACGAGGTGGGCGACTGGTTGCCGGCAGAGACCGTCGAGACGTTCCGGTCGCACCTGGTTGGCATCAAAGGCCCGCTGACCACACCCGTCGGGGAAGGGATTCGCAGCCTCAACGTGGCGCTGCGCCAGATCCTGGACCTGTACGTGTGCCTGCGTCCCGTGCGGTGGTTCACCGGCGTGCCCAGTCCGGTTCGCCACCCCGAGAACGTCGACATGATCATCTTCCGCGAGAACACCGAGGACGTTTACGCGGGCAAGGAGCTGATGGCCGGCAGCGAGGAGGCCAAGCGGTTGCTGGAGTTCCTGCGCGACGCCTATGGATGGGACATCCGTCCCGACTCGGGGCTGGGCATCAAGCCCATCAGTGAGACCGGCTCTAAGCGCTTAATCCGCGCAGCCTTGCAGCTCGCCATCGACCAGCGGCGCCGCTCGGTCACGCTGGTGCACAAGGGCAACATCATGAAGTACACCGAGGGGGCCTTCCGCCGTTGGGGTTACGACCTCGTCCGCGACGAGTTTGCGGATAAGGCCGTGTCGTGGGAGGACTGTGGAGGCGACCCCGGCGACAAGGTCCTGGTGCAGGACGTCATCGCCGACGCGATGCTGCAGCAGGTGCTGACACGCGCCCAGGAGTACGACGTCATCGCCACGATGAACCTCAACGGCGACTACATCTCCGACGCCCTGGCCGCGCAGGTCGGCGGTATCGGCATCGCTCCCGGCGGCAACATCAACTACGAGTCGGGCCACTCCATCTTCGAGGCCACCCACGGCACTGCGCCGAAGTACGCGGGCCAGGACAAGGTCAACCCTTGCTCGGTGATCCTGTCGGGCGAGATGATGCTGCGGCGCATGGGCTGGGACGAGGCGGCGGACCGGGTGCTGACTGGACTCGAGGGCGCGATCGGCGACAGGGCCGTCACCTACGACTTCGCCCGCCAAACCGAGGGTGCGACCAAGGTCAAGACCAGCGAGTTCGCCGACGCCATGATCGAGCGCATGTGACGCAGCAATCGCCCGCGCAGTCGCCGCACTCGCTGGGGCAGCCGGGGCAGCGGAGAGCGCCGCGGCTGGGGCCCGACGACCGGATCGCGCCCTACATCACCCGCCGTGGGCGCTTCCGCAAGGTCGACCCCACCAAGGCGCGCAAGTTGCCCGGCTGCGCCGCCGTCCTGGGGGTCGTGGCCTGGGCCGCGCTTCTCGGCGAGGCGCTGCGCCGGGCCGTCAAGGCGTCACGCGGCGCCGCCGGCGGGGGATGACGCGGCGGCGCCAGCGCGTTGTCGCTGGCAGAGGACGTGTGCGACACTGCCGCGCGTCCTACCAGATGGTGGTCGCCGCCAGGGCGGCTGTAGCGGCCGGGTAGCCAAGTGGGAAGGCAGGGGACTGCAAATCCCTTATGAGCGGGTTCGACTCCCGCCCCGGCCTCGCATCACAGGTCGCTCGCCATGTCGCCGTTAGCGACCCTTCGACGCAGCAATAGCCATCCTCATTGGCCTTGCACGAAATCGTAATCTTACATCTGCTTAATAGTGCGGTCCGCGAAACAACTCGCCATTTGCTCGACTCCTGCGAACGATACCGGCAAGGTGATGTTGTCCTTGTCGAATCGTTCCAGGAGGCATCGAATGCGAACCATTGCGTTGGCACCATCCGCACGAAGAATTGCACTGGCCTTGGCGCTGTTGCTGACCGCCAGCTTGTCGCTGCTCGCAGTCGGCGACGTATCGGCGCGTGCGGGTGGGCAGCAGCCCCGGATGAGCGGCGACGTCGACCTTCGCCGTGGCGCCGTCTACGGCCTGTCCAACGATCCCGCCGGCAACCGCGTGGTGGCGTTCAGCCGCAGCTCGGACGGCACGCTGGCCCCCGCGGGCAGCTTCGCCACAAAGGGCACCGGCAGCGGTGGCTTCGAGGACTCGGCCAACGGCCTGGTGCTGGGCTCCGCCCGAGGCGAGGCCGCGCCCAACAACCTGCTCAACTACGGCCGGCTGCTGTTCGCCACCAACGCCGGCAGCGACAACCTCTCGGTGTTCCGGGTCCACCGCCGCAAGCTGGCGCTGGTGGAGGTGCAGGACTCACGCGGCGCCAAACCGGTCAGCGTGACCGTCAACCGTGGCGTCGTCTACGTCTTGAACAGTGGCGAGACGGTGGACGGGTTGACGCCCCGCAACTGCACGCAGGGCGCGAGGCCGAGCGTGACCGGCTTCCGGGTGACCGATGGTGGGCAGCTGACGCCGATTCCCGGCTCCACACGGCAACTGTCCGGCGACCGCGAATCCGGTTGCGCGCAGGTGTCGTTCAACCCCAGCGGCGAGGTGCTCATGGTCACGGAGCGGTTCGCGCGTACGGCCGGCCAGGCCAGCGGTGACGAAGGGGTCATCAACACCTTTGTGGTCAAGGCCAACGGAACCCTCGGACGCCAGCGCATCTTCGATGCCACCGGTCAAGGGCCGTTCGGGTTCACCTTCAACAAGCGAGGCGCCCTGCTCACCACCGAGCAGTTCGACGGCATCCTCGGCCAGGCAGGGGCGCGGCCGCCGGCTACACCGTCAGTGAGCGGGGCCGCCTGCGCGCCACCAGCCGCTCGGTGCACAACGGTGGCACGGACACGTGCTGGTTCGTGGTCACCGACGACGGCAAGTACGGCTATACCACGAGCTTCTTCGGCGAGGGGCAGATCTCCAGCTACCGCGTCGGCGACAACGGCTCGCTGCGGCTACTGCAGGCGAAGGCCGCCGACCCAGCCGAGGGAGAGGTCCACACCGGCGCCAGCGACCTCGCCCTGAGCCGCTACAGCAGGTACCTGTACCAGCTGAACAGCTTCGATGGCACGATCAGCGCCTTCCGGGTCGCCGGGGACGGCAGCCTGATGCTCCTGCAGGTCGTGCAGGCTCATCCGGGCAGCGGCACGGCCGCTCCGCTCGGCATCGCGGCCAGCTGACCGTTGCTGCTGGGGGGCCACCCTCGGACCAGGCACCGTCTGGCCCGGGGGTGGCCGCTTCGCTGCAATGGGTACGAGAGTTCCAGAAGGCGGTGACGCCCGCGTCGCAGGTGCGCGTGGCGCTAGCGTGGAAGGCCAAGGAATGTCGAGCAGCGGAGGTAGGCGATGAGTGCTGAAGTGACCAAGACGGAGCAGGAGTGGCAGGTCGAGCTCACACCGGAGCAGTACGACGTACTGCGACGCAAGGGCACCGAGCCGCCCTTCACCGGCAAGTACGTGCACGCCAAGGATGACGGCACCTACCGGTGCGCCGCCTGCGGGGCCGAGCTGTTCAGCTCGCAGACCAAATTCGACTCCGGCACCGGGTGGCCGAGCTTCACCGAGCCCGCGGTCGCCGAAGCCGTCGAGCTGCACGCCGACCGCAGCCACGGCATGACGCGCAACGAGGTCGTCTGCCGCCGCTGTGGCGGTCACCTCGGCCACGTCTTCGATGACGGCCCCGGTGAGAATGGGCAGCGTTACTGCATCAACTCGCTGGCGCTGGAGCTGGATCCCGAGGTCTGAACACAGGAGGGGAAGCGACGATGGCAATCCGCAGACTCGTCCGACCGCGCCGCGGCAAGATGATCGCCGGGGTGTGCGCGGGTGTCGCCGACTGGTTGGGGTGGGACGTCACTACCGTGCGCTTGGCGTTCATCCTGTTCGGGGTGTTCGGCGCCGGCGAGCTGGTCTACATCATCCTGTGGATCCTGGCGCCCAAGGAGCCGGCCTACTAGGCCATTCCCACTGGCCGCTGGCCGGCGCGTGAGGGCTGCCGGGCTGTCATGCCCGAAACGGCGACGCCGCCATGAACGCCGCCTCCTGGCGCCCCAGGTCGGTAGCCGGGGCCGCGTCACTGGACAGCTCCTGGGCGATGCGGTACCAGTTCGCGGTGGCAGCTAGCTGACCCAGGATTGAGTTGACCCCCACCTCGATGCGGTTGAGCAGCAGGTAGTCGGGCGGCAGGTTCAGCCGGCGTAGCAGGTCGAAGTAGCCCTCGCGAGGATCGCTGGTGGTGCGCAGCACCTCGCGCGCGAACTCGCCGGTGTAGGTCCACTCCCGGTCCTCGAGAATCGGCTCGTTGAGCTTGCGGAACCAGCGCAGCAGCTTGTCGGTGTCGATGCGCTGGCCAGCCGGCAAAAAGTCGGCCTCGCGCAGCACGGCCACCATCCGCTCGGCGTCGTTGGCCTGCACCGCGGCGATCTGCTCCTGCATCTGCGTCCGGGTGACGGAGCGGAACATCTTGACGCTGCCGAAATCGAGGAACACCACCGAGCCATCACCGGGAAACAGGTAGTTGCCGGGATGCGGGTCGCCGTTGAACAGCCGGAAGCGGTTGAGCGACCCGAACACGAAGCGGTAGATGATCTCACCGTAACGCTGGCGCTCGTCGTTGCTGCTGGCGGCCAGCATGCGGTCGAACGACACGCCTTCGGCGAACGCGCTGGTCAGGACCCGCGGCCGGCACCAGTCCTGGTAGATGCGGGGCACCCTGATGAAGGGGTGACCGTCGTAGCGCTCGAAGAACGCCTGCTGGTAGGTCGCCTCACGTTGGTAGTCCAGCTCGTCGACCAGGCGGTCGCGCAGCTCCTCCATCAACGGGCGGATCTGCAGGTTGGGGGAGAGGATCTTGGCCAGCGGCGTGAACAGCTCGGCGTTGGCCAGATCGGCCTGCACGGCTTCGGCAACCCCGGGGTACTGCACCTTGGTGACCACCGCGGTGCCGTCAGGCAGTCGCGCGCGGTGGACCTGCCCGATGCTGGCGGCGGCTAGAGGCACCGGGTCCCACTCGGCGAAGACGGTGTCCGGCGGCGCGCCGAACTCCTCGGTGACCACGCCGGCGATGTGCCCAGCATCCATCGGAGGGGCGGCGTCGCGCAGCTGTGCCAGCACTTCGTGGTAGGTCTGCTGCACCTCCGGTGGCAGGTCCATGTCGATGAAGCTGGCGATCTGCCCCAGCTTCATCGCCGCCCCCTTCATGGAGCCCAGCAGCTCCAGCATCTTCTCGGCGGTCTCGGTGTGGAAGCGGGCGTCGGCTACGTCGCCTTCGCGCAGGCGGCGCACGCGCGAGCCGAGGAAGCCGGCGCCCGTCGAGGCCGATAGGCGCGCCAGTTCCGCCGCCCGCTGCCTGCGCGAGCCCAACGCGCCGGCGGCAGCGTCGTCAGCGGCTCGCGAGGGGTCGGCCATGGCGCCCATCGTGCCATGTGGCCCACCGCGTACCCTGGCCCCTATGCGTGCCGTGCTGTGGGGACGTGATCACACTGAGTTGGGAATCACCGCCGTCGAGAAGGTCGACGGTGGCGTCGCGCTGGCGCTGAGCCGTGGTCGGCACCGCAAGGCCTATGCCTACACCGACCCCAACGAGGACGCCGTCGCCACCGTGGTGGGGCCGCGCGCCACGGTGCTGGTGCTCGCCGACGGGCACAACGGCTGGCCGGCGACCGAGGCGGCCGTGCAGGCCGTGCTCGACGAGCTCGGCGACGACCCGCCGCCGGCCGACCTGACCGACGACGAGATGGCGGCGCTGTTCTGGCGCGCGCAGCAGGCGGTGGTGGCATGCACGCAGCGTCGGGGTAGTGACGCCCCGGAAAGCCGCACGACGCTGGTGGTGGCGCTCCTGGCGGGTCGCCGCCTGCAGTGGGGATCCTTTGGAGACTCGGCGGTCTACGTCGCCGGCCCCGCAGCGGCCACACGCCTGCCGGCCCCTCGCCATCGCTTCATCGGCTACCGCGACATGCCCCGCTGGGCACTGCCCGACCTCCTCGAGCGCGGAAGGACTGACTTGCACGACAACCAGTGGCTGATCGTCGCCAGCGACGGCTTCAGCGACTTCGCCCACCCCTTCCCAACGGCGCTGCTCGCCGGCGGTCCCGACGCGGCGGTGGTCGCCCAGGGTCTGATCGACGCCGCCTTCGACGGCGGCGCGGGCGACAACGTCGCCGTCGGCGTGGTGGCGCCGTGACCGACATCGAGCACCGTGCCGCCGCCGGCATCGCCGAAGCCGCGGGACGCCTGTTGCTGCAGTTGCGCGCGCAGCCCGAACTGACCGACAAGGCCCTGCGCGACGAGGGCGACCGGCGCTCCCACGACCTCATCATGTCGCTGCTGGCCGAGGCATTTCCCGACGACGCCGTACTGTCGGAGGAGGGCAGCGACAGCACGGAGCGCCTTGATCACCAGCGCGTGTGGATCGTCGACCCGCTGGACGGTACCCGCGAGTTCGGGGAGCCGGGCCGCAGCGACTGGGCGGTGCATGTCGCCCTGGCCGTCGACGGGCAGCCAGTGGTCGGCGCCGTTGCCCTGCCCGGCCTTGACCTGGTGCTGTCCACCGGCGACCCGCCGCAGGTGCCGGCAGCGGGCGGCGGCAAGCCGCGTCTGGTGGTCAGCCGGACGCGGCCACCGGCGGTCACCGAGCAGGTCGCGGCTGCGCTGGACGCCGAGCTGCTGCCAATGGGGTCGGCGGGGGCCAAGGCGATGGCCGTGGTACGAGGGGAGGCC
>Ga0136640_10000138_pt1 | contig 25877 bp, 24 predicted proteins | sample AntDrymUQ8642106_2_FD_105498 | JGI IMG/M metagenome (GOLD analysis project Ga0136640, IMG submission 105498) | Polar desert sand microbial communities from Dry Valleys, Antarctica - metaG UQ864 (21.06) | ecosystem: Environmental > Terrestrial > Soil > Desert | place: Antarctica: Dry Valley...
CTTGCCGAGGCGATCGAGGCCGCCGCCAGACGCTATGCCGCAATCGGCGCAGCCATTGCCTTGCTCCTCGCCTTCGCCTGCGCGGCGTTCGCTTACACCCGCATCACGCCCGCATTCCGCGCCCGAACCCGCGTCGAGCGCGTGGTCATGATCACGCTGCTGGTCGCCTCGCTGATCGCGATCCTGACGACGCTTGGCATCGTCCTTTCCCTGTTGTTCGAATCGGTGCGCTTCTTCAGCATCGTATCCCCGGTCGAGTTCTTGTTCGGGACGAACTGGAGCCCGCAAACCGCGATTCGAGCCGACCAGGCGGGCTCGTCCGGCGCGTTCGGGGCGGTACCGCTTTTCTGGGGGACAATCTTCATCGGCGCGATCATCGCGATGATCGTCGCCATTCCGCTCGGCCTGTTGTCGGCGATCTACCTCACCCAATATGCCCATCCCCGCGCACGCCGCTGGCTGAAACCGATCCTCGAAATGCTCGCCGGCGTTCCCACCGTCGTCTACGGCTATTTCGCGGCGCTAACCGTCGCCCCCGCCATACGCGATTTCGCGGCGATGATCGGCATCCCGGGAGCAAGCAGCGAATCGGCGCTCGCTGCCGGCGTCGTGATGGGGATCATGATCATCCCCTTCGTCTCCTCGATGGCCGACGACAGTCTGTCCGCGGTCCCGCATGCGATGCGCGACGGAAGCCTGGCAATGGGCGCGACGACTTCGGAGACGATCCGTAAAGTGCTCCTTCCGGCCGCGCTTCCAGGGGTGGTCGGTGGGGTTCTCCTCGCCGTCAGCCGCGCGATCGGCGAAACCATGATCGTCGTCATGGCCGCGGGCCTTGCCGCCAATCTGACCGCGAATCCGTTTGCCAGCGTCACCACGGTGACGACCCAGATCGTACAGCTGCTGACCGGCGATCAGGAATTCGACAGCGCCAAGACGCTGGCCGCGTTCGCGCTCGGGCTGGTGCTGTTCATCGTCACCCTCCTTCTCAACATCGTCGCCCTGCGCGTCGTCAAACGCTACCGCGAAGCTTATGAGTGACAGCCTCGTCCCCCAGCTGCCGATCGCGGGCGGGGTCCACAGCCCGCAACCCGAACGCGTCCCGACCGACTGGAAGACCGGATCGATGCAGGGCCGCATCCGGCGGCGCTACGCGTCCGAACGGCGCTTCCGGCTGCTCGGCCTTGCCGCCATCGCGCTGTCGGTGTCCTTCCTCGCTTTCCTTTTGGTGACGATGCTCGGCAACGGGCTTCGCGGCTTCACCGAGACCCAGATCCGCGTCCCGATCGATTTTCCGCGCTCGACGCTAATCCTCGATCCGGCCGCGCTCGAAGGGATCGATGCCAAAGCCGCGATGGCCGGCGCCGACATTGACGGAACGGTCGCCGCAGCGGCCTCCGCACGCTTCGGTCGGCAGGGTCCCGCACTTCTATCCGACGCCGCCTGGGTCAGGGTCCGCGACGCCATCGCCGACGACCCCTCGATTCTGTCGGGCCGCCAGGAATTCTGGCTCCCGGCCTCGACCACGCTCGATCTCGTAAAAAAAGGTAAAGCGCCCGAGGCCAAGCCCTTCTTCCATCAGATCGCCGCGCTCGATGGCGCCACCCGCACCCGCCTCAATACTAATTTCCTGACCGGGGCCGACGCCACCGACCCCACGGTCGCCGGCATTTGGGGCGCGTTCAAGGGCTCGCTACTGACCATGCTGGTGACGCTTGCGCTCGCCTTCCCGATCGGCGTCTTCTCGGCGGTCTATCTCGAGGAATATGCGCCGAGGAACCGATGGACGGACCTCATCGAAGTCTCGATCAACAATCTCGCCGCCGTCCCCTCAATTATTTTCGGCCTGCTCGGGCTGGCGGTGTTCCTCAACCTCATGCATCTGCCGCGCTCGGCGCCGCTGGTCGGCGGGCTTACCCTCGCGCTGATGACCATGCCCGTGATCGTCATCGCAGGCCGCAACGCGATCAAATCGGTGCCGCCCTCGATCCGCGACGCCGCGCTTGGCATCGGCGCGAGCAGGGTGCAGGTCGTCTTCCACCATGTCATTCCGCTCGCGCTGCCCGGCATCTTAACCGGCACCATCATCGGCATGGCGCGTGCGCTCGGCGAGACCGCGCCGCTGCTGATGATTGGAATGCGCGCTTTCATCGCGTCGCCGCCGGGCGGGCTGACCGATCCCGGCACCGTCCTTCCCGTCCAGGTTTTCCTGTGGTCAGACGAGGTCAGTCGCGGTTTCGTCGAGAAAACGAGCGCCGCGATCATCGTCCTGCTCGTCTTCCTGCTCGCCATGAACGGGCTTGCCATCTATCTGCGCAACAAATTCGAACGCCGTTGGTGAGCCCAGTGAACGATCAAAGCCTGAACGAAATGGCCGGCCATCACCAGGCCGGCACCGCCGACGCGGTCAAGATGATCGCGCGCCACGTGTCGGTCTCCTATGGCGATAAGCTCGCGGTCGACGGCGTCTCGATCGACATCGGTACCGAGAATGTCACGGCGTTCATCGGCCCGTCGGGCTGCGGCAAGTCGACCTTCCTGCGCACTCTCAACCGCATGAACGATACCATTCCGGCTGCGCGCTCGACGGGACGGATCGAGCTCGACGGCGAAGACATCTACTCGCCGAGCATGGACGTCGTGCAGCTCCGTGCCCGGGTCGGGATGGTGTTCCAGAAGCCCAATCCTTTCCCCAAATCGATCTATGAGAACGTCGCCTACGGCCCGCGTATCCACGGCCTCGCGCGCGGCAAGGCGGATCTCGACACGGTCGTCGAACGCTCGCTGAAGCGCGCCGGCCTGTGGGAGGAGGTCAAAGACCGTCTCACCGACAGCGGCACCGCGCTATCGGGCGGGCAGCAGCAGCGGTTGTGCATCGCGCGCGCCATCGCGGTGGATCCCGAGGTCATCCTGATGGACGAGCCTGCCTCGGCGCTCGATCCGATCGCCACCGCCAAGATCGAGGAGCTCATCCACGAGCTTCGCGGCCGCTACGCGATCGTGATCGTCACCCACAATATGCAGCAGGCCGCCCGCGTGTCGCAGCGCACCGCCTTCTTCCATCTCGGCAAGCTCGTCGAATATGGCGACACCAGCCAGATTTTCACCAATCCCAAGGCCGAGCGCACCAAGGATTATATCACCGGGAGGTACGGCTGATGGCCGCGACCACAGGCCATACCGTCAAGGCGTTCGATGACGATCTCGATCAGCTGCGCGCGATGATCAGCCAGATGGGGGGCATCGCCGAGAACGCGATCGCCGAATCGATGCGCGCGCTGATGCAACGCGATCATGATGGTGCGGAGCGGGTCGTGCGCGACGACAAGAAGCTCGACGCGCTTGAGGCCGAGGTCGAAGCCAGCGTCGTCCAGCTCATCGCGCTTCGCGCGCCGCTCGCCGACGACCTTCGCGAGGTCGTCGCCGCGCTCAAGATCGCCTCGATCGTCGAGCGCATTGGCGATTATGCCAAGAACATCGCCAAGCGCGTTCCCCTGCTCGAGGACATGGCGCGGATCGAGCCGCTCTCCCTCCTCCCCGAAATGGCGCGCCTCGTTTCCGAAATGGTCCACAAGGTCCTCAACGCCTTTACCGAGCGCGATGCCGCGGCGGCGGTGCAAGTGTGCGAACGCGACCGCGCGGTCGACGATTTCTACGATTCGATCTTCCGCACCCTGCTGACTTTCATGATGGAGGATCCGCACAACATCACGCCCTCGGCGCACCTGCTGTTTATCGCCAAGAACCTCGAGCGCATCGGCGATCACGCCACCAACGTCGCGGAAATGGTGTATTTCGCGGCGACCGGCGAGCGAATGGCCGAGCGGCCGCGTGGCGGCGGATTGGCACGATGAGCAAGGGACGGCTCCTGCTGGTCGAGGACGACACCGCGCTCGCCGAGCTTCTCACATGGCACTTCGAGCGCGAGGAGTTCGAGGTGCGCCGAACTTCGGACGGGGAAGAAGCGCTCTTGATGGCCGAGGAAAGTCCCCCGGACATCGTCATCCTCGACTGGATGATCGAGGGCCTGTCGGGAATCGAGGTCTGTCGCCGCCTCCGGCGCAAGGCCGACACGGCAAATGTGCCGATCATCATGCTCACCGCGCGCGGCGAGGAAACGGACCGCGTCCGCGGGCTCGAAACGGGCGCCGACGATTATGTCACCAAGCCCTTCTCGCCGCGCGAGCTCGTCGCCCGCGTCGGCGCGGTGCTGCGCCGCGTGCGCCCGGCGCTCGCCGGGGAGCAGCTTAGCTACGGCGACATCGAAATGGACATCGTCAGCCACAAGGTGCGCCGCGGCGGGACCCCGGTGGCGCTCGGTCCGACCGAGTTCCGGCTGCTGAAGCACTTCCTCGAGCATCCTGGCCGCGTCTTCTCGCGCGAGCGGCTGCTAGATTCGGTTTGGGGGCACGACAGCGACATCGAAGCGCGCACCGTCGACGTCCACATCCGCCGCCTTCGAAAAGCGATCAACGCCGAAGGCCGCGACGACATCATCCGCACCGTACGTTCGGCAGGCTACGCGCTCGATTCCGAGGGCATCGCTTAGCGGCGCCTCGCGGGCTTACTGAGGCTGTCGTAGACCGTTGCGACGAACGCGTCGGGCTTGACGAAGCCATCGGGCATTCCATAGCGCATCGCAGGCTTCGAAGCGACGATTTGCGCCTTGGATCGCCGGGCGGCGATGCCCGCGGCGACCTTGGCGCGAATGTCGATCAGCATCGCGCGATACGCCACGAGGTCTGCGCGCGCGGCGACCGGGCCGTGCCCGGGAATGATGCGCGTCGCGGCATTGGCGAAACTCAGGCCCCTCCCCACCGCAGCGATCGCGCCGTCGATCGATCCGCCCGAGCCGAGATCGATGAACGGAAAGCTCGCGCGATGAAAGAAGGTGTCGCCCATGTGAAGGACGTTGGCCTTTTGCCAACGGACCAGCGAGTCGCCGTCGGTGTGGGCGTTGGCGACGTGGATGACGTGCAGGGTATCGCCGTTGAGGTGCAGCGTCACGCCTTCAGCAAAGGTTACAACCGGCAGCGCTAGGCCCGGCGCGGGCGGGACGGTCTGGTTGACCGCGGCCATGAACTGACCCGCGGCCATGCGCGTTCGGACATTGTCGTGCGCGACGATGACCGCGCCGCGCTTGCCAAGATTCTCGTTCCCGCCGGTATGATCGAAATGCCAGTGGGTATTGACCACGAACTTTACCGGATCGGGATCGACCGTCGCGATCGCCGCGAGAATCTTGTCGGTCAACGGCGCGAACTGATCGTCGACAATGATGTTGCCGTCGGCGCCGTAGCTAACGCCGATATTGCCGCCCGCGCCGAACAGCACTGCTACCCCCGGCGCCAGCCGCTCGACCTTGATCGTGGCTTGCGAGACATCCTGCGCGCCCGCGGCGGTAGCAGTCAGTAAAAGTGCAGCGATCAGCAAGCGCATATCAGTCCCCTCAGCCCAGCATGGTTTTCATTTTGGCGAAGAAATTGCGCGATTCGGGGCATTCGTCGCCTGTCTCCGTCGCACGAAATTCCTCGAGCAGCTTCCTTTGTTTGGCGGAAAGCTTGCGTGGCGTCTCAACTTCGATCTGGACGATCATGTCGCCCGACCCTCGCCCGCTCAGAACTGGCATGCCGGCGCCGCGCTGGGTGAGCTGTTTGCCCGATTGAATTCCCGGCGAAAGGCGGATCGTGTGGCGCTCGCCATTCAGCCCCGGCACTTCGATCGTTCCACCGAGCGCGGCCGTCGTGAAGGTCACCGGGCAACGCGCGAACAAAGTCGTCCCCTCGCGCTGGAACAGCTTGTGGCGGCTCAGATGGATGAAAATATAAAGGTCGCCTGCAGGCCCGCCGTGCATCCCAGCCTCGCCCTCGCCGGCAAGGCGGATGCGTGTGCCCTGATCGACCCCTGGCGGGACGTTGACCGACAAGGTCTTGCGCCGTTCGATACGCCCTTCGCCGCGGCATGAGGCGCACGGATCGGCAATCATCTGTCCGGCGCCGCGGCACGTCGGGCAGGTGCGCTCGACGACGAAGAAGCCCTGCTTGGCGCGGACCTGGCCGATACCGTCGCACATCGAACAGGCGCGCGCGCTGGTGCCGGGCTTGGCCCCGGTACCGCCGCACGGTTCGCAATGGGCGAGAACGTCGACCGCGATTTCCGAAGCCTTGCCGGTAAAGGCCTCCTCGAGGCTGATCTCGAGATCGTAGCGCAGATCGGCGCCGCGCAGCGCGTTCGAGCGGCCTTGCTGGCGGCCGTCCATGAAATCACCGAAGATATTCTCGAAAATGTCCGAAAAACCGCCGAAGCCAGCCCCCGCACCACCGCCGCCATTCTGAAAGGCGGCTTTTCCGAAGCGGTCATACGCCGCGCGTTTTTGCGGATCGGAAAGGCAGCCATAGGCCTCGCTGATCGCCTTGAACCTAGCTTCGGACTTATGGCAGCCGGGATTCTTGTCGGGATGGCATTGCATCGCGAGCCGCCGGTACGAAGACTTGATGCTCTTGTCGTCGGCCGAGCGGTCGACTTCGAGCAGATCGTAATAATCAGCGTCGAGCATGACGAACCCCACAGTTCGTCACCCTCGCGAAAGCGGGGGTCCAAACTGACTTATCACCAAGGCCTAAGTCGGTCTGGATTCCCACGTTCGCGGGAATGACGAAGTAATGCATCGCCCACTCAGCCCTTGTTTTCGTCCACTTCCGAAAATTCGGCGTCGACCACCTCGTCGGCCTGGTCGCCTGCCGCGCCGCCGCTGATGTCCTCCGCGCCGCCATCGGTCGCGCCGGCATTGGCGGCCTGTTCCTTGTCGTAGATCGCCTGGCCGAGCTTCATCGCGACCTGCGCAAGCGCTTGGCTCTTCTCCTGCATCGCATCCGAATCGCCGCCCTCAACCGCGGTCTTGGCTTCGGCCACCGCCGCCTCGATCTCGACCTTGAGCGCCGCCTCGACCTTGTCACCATGCTCGCCCAGTTGGCGCTCGGTCGAATGGATCAGGCTTTCCGCATTGTTCTTGGCTTCCGCCGCCGCGCGCCGCGTCTTGTCCTCCTCGGCGAACTGCTCGGCGTCCTGCACCATCTTCTCGATGTCGGCATCGCTGAGACCGCCCGAAGCCTGGATCTTGATCTGCTGCTCCTTGCCGGTGCCCTTGTCCTTGGCATGGACGTTGACGATGCCGTTGGCGTCGATGTCGAACGTCACCTCGACCTGCGGAACGCCGCGCGGCGCGGGCGGGATTCCGATGAGGTCGAACTGGCCGAGGATCTTGTTGTCGGCGGCCATTTCGCGCTCGCCCTGGAAGACACGGATGGTGACCGCGTTCTGATTGTCCTCGGCGGTCGAATAGACCTGGCTCTTCTTGGTCGGGATCGTCGTGTTGCGGTCGATCATGCGGGTGAAGACCCCGCCCAGCGTCTCGATTCCGAGGCTCAGCGGCGTGACGTCGAGCAGCAGCACGTCCTTGACGTCGCCTTGCAGCACGCCCGCCTGGATCGCCGCGCCCATGGCGACGACTTCGTCGGGATTGACTCCGGTATGCGGCTCCTTGCCGAAGAAGTCCTTCACCACATCGCGCACCCGCGGCATGCGCGTCATTCCGCCGACCAAAACCACTTCGGCGATGTCGGCAGGTTTCAGGCCAGCATCCTTGAGCGCCTTTTTCAACGGTTCGAGCGTGCGCTTGATGAGTTCCTCGACCATCTTTTCAAGGTCGGCGCGCGTGATCTGCTTGACGAGATGCTTGGGCCCCGTCGCGTCGGCGGTGATGAAGGGTAGGTTGACCTCGGTGGTCTGCGCCGAGCTCAATTCGATCTTGGCCTTCTCCGCAGCTTCCTTGAGCCGCTGCAGCGCGAGCTTGTCGCCGCGAAGATCGATGCCTTCCTGCTTCTTGAACTCGGCCGCGAGGAACTCGACCACCTTGGCGTCGAAATCCTCACCGCCAAGGAAGGTGTCGCCGTTGGTCGATTTGACCTCGAACACGCCGTCGCCGATTTCGAGGATCGAAATGTCGAAGGTGCCGCCGCCAAGATCGTAAACCGCGATCGTCTTGCCGTCCTGCTTCTCGAGCCCGTAGGCGAGCGCCGCCGCGGTCGGCTCGTTGATGATGCGAAGCACTTCGAGGCCCGCGATCTGTCCGGCGTCCTTGGTCGCCTGGCGCTGGGCGTCGTTGAAGTAGGCCGGGACGGTGATCACAGCCTGTTGCACGGTCTCACCGAGATAGGCCTCGGCGGTTTCCTTCATCTTCTGGAGCGTGAAGGCCGAAATCTGCGAAGGCGAATAATCCTTGCCGCCCGCCTTGACCCACGCATCGCCGTTTGGGCCCTTAGAGATGGTGTAGGGGACAAGCTCAGTGTCCTTCTTGGTGATCGGATCGTCGAAGCGGCGACCGATCAGCCGCTTGACCGCGAAGATCGTGTTGTCGCCATTGGTCACCGCCTGGCGCTTGGCCGGCTGGCCGACCAGCCGCTCGCCGTCCTTGGCGAAAGCGACGATCGACGGCGTCGTACGCGCACCTTCAGAATTCTCGATCACCTTGGGCTTGCCGCCTTCCATGACCGCGACGCAACTGTTGGTGGTTCCCAGGTCGATGCCGATGACTTTGGCCATGTTGTTTGAAGTCCCTCTGTATCAATTGCATGAAAGCCCGCGCCATAGCGGCAGCGAAGCGTTACGGAGGCGATATAGGAGGCGCTTTTCTTGCGACAAGGATTAGGGCAGGTTAAGCGCGCGGCCGTTGCCAGGCGGCTTCTGCTGTGCGCCTTCCTCGTGCTGGCGGGATGCGACGATGGCCCGCCGCATCTCAGCGCAGGCGGCGCCTACATCGTCATGCCTCCCGCCCCGGGCCGCCCGGCCACGCTCTACTTCGTCATCGACGCGACGAACGATCCCCTTGCGGGTCCGTTGCGCCGGCTTGTTGGCGTCAGGGTAGAGGGCACGGCCTATGCCGAGATGCACCGGTCGATGACCGTCGACGGCATGGCCCAGATGCGGCCGCTGCGATCGCTGCCGCTTGCCGACGGCGTCACGCGCTTTTGTCCCGGCGGCCACCATGTCATGCTTTTCGGGCTCGACGAAAGGATCAAGCCCGGCGCGCAGGTACGAGTCCATCTCAAGCTCAACGTCGGCGGACATCTTGATCCCGACGCAATGATCGTCCGCATGGGCGACGCGGTGCGCGCCGATCCGCCTTTCGATTGCCGGCGAGGCCCCGGATGACCTCCCGCCCGCTCACTCCTGCCGAATCCGCCCTCGCCCGCTCTGTGTTCGGCGAATCGATCGACACCGGCCGCGTCACCATCCGCCGCAGGAAATGGTTTCCCCTGCAGCCGCGCGATACCGTCATGGCGCCCTCAGGCCACATCCACTTCCATCCCAAAACGCGCCTCTATTGCGAAGACTTCTGCGCGAACGATCTTGCCGCCCAAGGCCTCTTCATCCACGAAATGACCCATGTCTGGCAGCATCAGCGCGGAGTCTGGCTGCCGGCAGCGCGCCACCCCTTCTGCCGCTATGGCTACAGCCTCAAACCCGGCTGGCCGCTGTGGCGGTACGGGATCGAGCAGCAGGCCGAGATCGTCCGCCACGCCTTTTTGCTGCGCGAAGGCGCCGAAGTCCGCGGCGCTCCGCCGCTCGATCAATACCGTTCGCTGCTGCCGTTCGGGACTTGAGCGCGGGCGTATTCGCACAGCGCGAAGGCCTCGCCCGCACCCAACAGCACACCGCGCAAATGCAGCGGATCTTGCGGCGCGAAGCGATGGCTTCGTACCAGCGACCAGAAGCCGTGGTCGGTCGACGCGGCCTGACAGCGATCGCGTGCGATCAGCATCCGCCGGTCGCGTCCGACAGCCGGATGCGCGGGAAGGCGGCGCACCGCCGACACCAGCGTCAGGACGCGGCGCGCGGTCTCGTCGACGGCCATTCGGTCCCGCCCTTCCGCCGCCCAGCGCGCAGCGGCGGATTCGATCCTCGCGATGTCGAACGCTTCATAGGCGTGTGCCGCGGTGACCAGCGTCATCAGAGTTAACGTCAGCGCAAGCGCCGCGCGCGCGGCGCCGCGCCCGATTTGACCCCCCAATATGCCGACGATCGCCGCCCCTGCGGCCGCCACCGGCAGGAACATTCGCGGGGTCGGATCGATCGCCAGCCCATAGGTCAGCGCGCCAAAATAGAGCGCAGCGAGCGCGACCAGGATGGCGGGAATGCGTCCCGCCGCCCGCCCGCGGCCCACGTCGCGCCGCTTCAGCACGAGCAGCGCGAGCGCCGCCACCAATGTCATTCCGATGCGCGGATCGGCGAGCAGGTTGAGCGCCGCGTCGATCGTCCAGTGGACACGAATCCCCATCGCCCGCGGCCAGCCGGCGATGAAGTCCGGGTTGAACAGCGGGCTGGCGCCGCGATCGACGCCGGCCGCGAGTTCGCTCGTCTCGAGCCGGCTATGCCCAAGCGCGAGCTTCCAGCTGTAAAAGGGATCGCCGGTCGCCGCTAGATAGGCCGCGGCCTCCGCGCCGAGCAGACCCGCAAGGCCAAGCGCGAACGGCAGCGCCAGCCGGCAATGCGCCGATGGCAGCAAGGCGAAGGCGATGACCGCGATCGGCACCAGCGCGAGTGAAGTCGCCCGCGCCAGAATGGCTAGGCCAAGAAGTACCCCCGCCCCGATCGCCCAGCGCCGGCCGTGTCCGCGAATCGCGCTTTGCAGGCAAAAGATCGCGGCGATTACGAAGCAGAGTTCGAGGCTGGCGATGTTGAGCGCGGTCAGCTGCCCCCCGACGATCGGCGTCGCGACGAGCGCCAACCCACCGATTAGCGCCTCGATCCGTCCGAATCGCCGCGCCAGCGTCGCGGTAAACAGCACGATCCCGACCAGCCCATAGACCAGCGGCACCAGGCTGATCGCCGCGCGCGTCTCCCCCAGCAAAATTGCAGCCGCCGTCGGCAACACGATCGGCCACCGCGCCGCCCAATGGCTTTCCGGAAGGCAAAATCCCTCGGCCACCGCGCACCGCGCCGCCTCCAGATATTGCCAGTCATCCCCGCCCCCGCCGAGATATCCGACCGGGTTTATCGCGGCGATTGCGAGGGCGAACGAAAGGACAGCCGCGACGGGCAGTGCGAAATGACGAACTCCATCGGTCTTCATTGCCGCGATCGCCCGCTGGACGCCCGCAATTGCAGGCCTAATCCCCCGACTTCGCCACTCCGACCATCGCCGGGCGCAGCAGCCGATCCTTGATCATATACCCCGCCTGCATTTCCTGGACGATCGTCCCGGGTTCCGCGTCGGCACTCGGCAGCTCGATCATCGCCTGATGGCGATTGGGGTCTAGCGCCTGGCCGACAGCATCGATGCGCGTGATGCCGTTGCGCGCGAACACCGCGTCGAGCTCGCGCCCGGTCGCTTCGATCCCCGTCACCAGCCCCTGGAAGCTCTCATGCCCTTTCATGTCGTCCGGCATCGCGGCGAGCGCGCGTTCGAGATTGTCCTTCACGCTCAGCATGTCGCGCGCGAATCCGGTCGCGGCATATTGGCGCGCGTCCTGGGCATCCTTTTCGAGCCTCCGCCGCACATTTTGGGTGTCGGCCTGCGCGTACAAAATTTGCTGCCGGGCATCGGCAAGCTCGGCCTCGAGCTCGGTCACGCGGCCGAGCTCGGCGCCCTCCTCGGCCTCGGCGGCCTCGTCGATATGTTCGCCCAGGTCAATTTCGTCCTCGTTCAAATCGTCAACAATCATGCCATCAATCTCGTCAGTGCTTGCGCGGTGAAATCCACCATGGGCACCACCCGCGCATAGTTCAACCGGGTCGGCCCGATCACGCCAACCACGCCGACCACGCGGCCTTCCTTGCCGCGGTAAGGCGCGGCGATGACGCTCGAGCCCGACAGCGAGAAGAGCTTGTTCTCCGAGCCGATGAAAATCTGCGTCGCGGGGCCCGAGCGCGCCGAATCGAGCAGCCTCGCGATCTCCTCCCGCTCCTCGAGCTCGTCGAGCAGCTTGCGCACCCGATCGAGATCGGCCGCCGCCGCATGATCGATGAGATTGGCCTGGCCGCGCACGATCAGCACCGGCCGCCCCCTCCCCTCAGGAGATGCGCCATCCTGCGACCACACCGCGAGGCCGCGCGCGACCAGCTTCCGGCTCGCCGCGTCGAGCGCGGCCTTGCCCGCCTTGAGTTCGGCGGCAAGCCGTGCTTGCGCCTGGGCGAGCGTAAGCCCGCAAAGCCGCGCGCTCATATAATTGCCCGCCTCGGTCAGCGCCGATTGCGCGGTGCCCACTGGAAGCTGGACCACCCGGTTTTCGACGCTTCCGTCCTCGCCGACCAGCACCGCCAGCGCCTGCCCCTGTCCTAGTGGTACGAATCCAAACTGCCGCAGCACCGGCTCGCGCGTCGGCACGAGAACGATTCCCGCGCATGCGGACAATCCCGACAAGGCGGCGGTCGCCACCCCCAGCGCCTCCTCGATCGGCCCGCCGCGCTCTAGCCGCCCCTCGATCGCCGCGCGCTCCTCGGCGCTCGGTTCGGCCGCCTGCATCATCGCATCGACGAACAAACGGAGTCCTGTCTCGGTTGGCACCCGCCCCGCCGAAGTATGCGGATGGCCGAGCAGCCCTAGCTCCTCCAGATCCTGCATCACGCCGCGGATCGAGGCCGGCGAAATGTTGAGCCCGCCGAGCTGCGACAGTGTTTTCGACCCTACTGGCGAACCCGTATCGAGATAGGATTCCACCACCAGCCGGAACACATCTCGGGCGCGGGCGGTGAGCTCGGTGACGGGCGGGATCATGGGCAAGACTTAAGTGCCCTACCCCCGTCATTCCAGCGAAAGCTGGAATCTCGTGGGCCGGCTGAGTAAAGCCGCGCCAGACCACAAAAGGAACATCCATGCGCCCTTCCGGCCGCGCTCCCGATCAAATGCGCACGGTTCTCATGGAGCCCGGCTTCACGCGCCACGCCGAAGGCTCGTGCCTCGTCTCGTTCGGCGACACCCGCGTGCTGGTCACCGCCTCCGTCGAGGATCGCGTGCCGCCCTGGATGCGGGGCAAGGGCAAGGGCTGGGTCACCGCTGAATATGGCATGCTCCCCCGCGCCACGCATACGCGCGGCTCACGCGAAGCTGCAAAGGGCAAGCAGTCGGGACGTACTCAGGAAATCCAAAGGCTTATCGGCCGATCCTTGCGCTCTGTGACAGACCTGGAAGCGCTTGGCGAACGCCAGATCACGCTCGATTGCGACGTCATTCAGGCCGACGGCGGGACCCGCACGGCGGCGATCTCCGGCGCTTGGGTCGCGCTCAAGCTGGCGGTAGATACGTGTAAGCTGGACGCCAATCCGATCGCTCAGAAGATTGCCGCGGTAAGCTGCGGCATCCACGACGGGACCGCGGTTCTCGACCTCGACTACGCCGAAGACTCCACCGCCGGCTGCGACGGCAATTTCGTGCTTCTCGAAGACGGCACTATTGCCGAGGCGCAGGTCACTGCCGAGGGTGCCTGTTACGGCGAGGAAGCGCTGCTCCGCCTACTCCGCCTTGCCCGCATCGGCTGCGCCGACATTTTCGCGGCGCAGGAACGCGCCGTCGCATGAGGAAGCTCGAGCCGGGCCGGATCGTCGTCGCCAGCCACAATGAAGGCAAGGTGCGCGAGCTTGCCGATCTGCTCGGCCCCCACGGCGTCAAACCCGTCTCCGCGGCTCAGCTTGGCCTGCCGGAACCCGAGGAGAATGGCACTAGCTTCGTCGCCAATTCCGAGCTCAAGGCGTTGCAGGCCGCGGACTTGTCCGGACTGCCCGCGCTCGCCGACGACAGCGGCCTATGCGTTGATGCGCTGCACGGCGAGCCCGGCATCTTGTCGGCACGATGGGGCGGTGGGGAGAAGGATTTCTCCATGGCCATGCGCCGCGTCTGGGACGGCGTCAAAGCCGCGGGTCCCGAGGCTGGCCACGACGCGCACTTCGTGTGCGCACTGTCGCTCGCCTGGCCCGACGGCGAAATCGAAAGCTTCGAAGGCCGCGTCGACGGCGCCCTCGTCTGGCCTCCACGAGGGGACAAGGGCTTCGGCTACGACGCGATGTTCGTTGCGGTGGGCGAGAGCCTGAGCTTCGGCGAAATGGAACCGACCCACAAACACGGGCTGAGCCACCGCGCCGATGCCTTCCGAAAGCTGGTGGCGGCGCTGCTATGAACCTAGCCCTTCTCCTTCAGGGGAAGGGTTGGGATGGGGCCAAGAACCTCGTTCGAGCCCCTATGTCACCCACCCCTAGCCCCTCCCCCGAGCGGGAGGGGAACCTCGCCCTCTACATCCATTGGCCGTTCTGCGTCTCCAAATGCCCTTATTGCGACTTCAACTCGCACGTCCGCGCGGCCGTCGATCAGGAGCATTGGCGCGCCGCCCTCCTCGCCGATCTTACCCATGAAGCGGAGCGCCTCCCCCATCGTCGCCTGACCTCGATCTTCTTCGGCGGCGGCACACCCTCGCTCATGCCGCCCGCGACCGTCGCGGCGCTAATCGAGGCCGCCTGCACCTACTGGCCTGCCGACCCCAACATCGAAATCACGCTCGAAGCGAACCCGTCGTCGGTCGAAGCCGCGCGCTTCGCCGATCTTGCGGCCGCAGGGGTCAACCGCGTCAGCCTCGGCCTGCAGTCGCTTGACGACGAAACGCTTCGCTTCCTCGGCCGCGCGCACGGCGTGTGCGAAGGCCTCGCAGCGCTCGATACCGCGCAGGCCGAATTCGCCCGCGTCAGCTTCGACCTGATCTACGCGCTTCCCGGGCAAAGCGTGAACGCGTGGCGCCGCGAACTGACACGCGCCCTGGCCTTCGGAACCGGCCATCTTTCGCTTTACCAGCTCACCATCGAACCCGGCACGCGCTTCGCGACGCTCCTTGCCCGGGGCGAACTTGCCCCCCCCGATCCCGATCTTGGCGCCGACCTGTTCGCGCTCACCCGCGAGATGACCGAGGCTGCCCACGTCCCCGCCTATGAAATCTCCAACCACGCTCGCGCGGGCGAGGAGAGCCGCCATAATTTGAGCTATTGGCGCTACCGCGATTATGCCGGCATCGGCCCCGGCGCGCACGGGCGGCGATGCGGTGCCCGCACGCAGCGGCATCGCAAGCCGGAAAATTGGTTGGCGGCGGTCGGCGCGCGCGGCCACGGCATCGCCGAGGAGGAGGCGCTCGCGAACCGCGAACGCGCGACCGAGGCGCTGCTGATGGGGCTACGGCTAGCCGAAGGCATCGACCTCGACCGCGACGATTTGGACTATGCAACCATGATCGACCGCCGCGCCGTCGACCGCCTGGCACGGCAAGGCCTGCTTGCGGAACACGGTCACCGCCTGTCCGCCACCCCCGCGGGGATGCCCGTACTCGACGCTATTCTGGCCGAAATCGCGCTTTAGTCGCTGAATCCCGTCGCGGCGGGCGAGACGATCGTCGTTCCTCCGGTCGTCACTGCGTGAATCGCCATCATGCGTTCGGCGGTCCCGTCGCGCCGGAAGCGGAAGGCGCCGTCGACGCCCGAAAAGCCATCGCGGTCGGTCAGGCGGCGCTCGGGAAACCGAGCGCCGATGTCCCAGTCGCGGCTGATGCGCACCGCCAGAAGCACGCCGTCATAGCCAAGGCTCGCCAATCGATAGGGGGTCTTCCTGTAGCGCGCGCGGTAGCGAGTCACGAGCTGGTCGAAGCGCATGTCGGCAACCCCCGCAAACCACGCCCCGCGCAGCGCCGGGCTCTTGCCGAGCGTGTCGTCGGTGCTCCACAATTCGGTGCCGATGACATGCGCGCCTCTGGAAGGCCCGCTGCGGATCAGCGGCGCCGCGGCGGCGGCGATGCGGCCGCTGTCGGCGATTACCACAGCGTCGAATCCGGTCCTGGCGTTGAGCGCGCGTGCGGCCGCGCCGAGCGATGCCGGCGCCCGGTTGAAGCCCTGCATCGCGACCATGCGCCCGCCGTTGCGCTCGACCGAACCAATCAGCGCCTGGCTGGCGCGCTGGCCGTACACCCCGTCAGGAACCAGCCCCGCGAAGCGCACCGCGCCCTTGTCGCGGGCATGGCGCACCGCGCGTTCGATCGATTGGTCGGGGGTGAAGCCCATGATGTAGGTGCCGTCGCCCGCGACGCTCGCGTCGTTCGAAAACGCGATCACCGGCACTCCGGCGCGCCTTGCGATCGGCGCGATGGCGCGGACGTCCTCCGCGGTCAAAGGGCCGAGGAACAGTCGGTTGCCGTCGGTCAGCGCGGCATTGGCGGCGACCGCGGCGCCCTGCGCGGTGTCGTAAACGGTTATTCTTATGCTCGTCTCGCCGCTGTCGAGCAGCGCCAGATTGGCGGCGTTTGCGATCGAGGTCCCGACGCCGGCATTGGGGCCGGACAACGGAACCAGCACCGCGACCTTGTTGCGCGCCTCGTCGCGCGGAATGAGCGTGGGCGGGCCCTCGTCGGGGCGCTCGACCGGTCTGGCGGGTTCGGGCCGCGCCTCCGGACGCTGCTCGCGCGGCGGTTCGCGCCGCCCAACGCAGGCGCCCGCGAACACCGCTAGCGCGGCGCTTGCGATCGTGACCGCACGCCGAAGCCCTTGCGGGCGACTTGCCGCCTCTGCCATCACTCATCCTTCATGAAACTTGCCCCCGGCCTTTACATCGTCGCGACGCCGATCGGCAATCTTTCCGACCTGTCTCCACGCGCCGCCCAGACGCTGGCCGCGGCCGACCTCATCGCGGTCGAAGACAGCCGCGTCACCGCTAAGCTGCTCAACCATCTCGGCGTCAAGCGGCCGATGGTCCCGTATCACGATCACAATTCCGACGCGGTTCGGCCAAGGCTGCTCGCCGAAATGGCGGACAAGGCGGTTGCGCTCGTCTCCGACGCGGGAACGCCGCTGATCTCCGATCCGGGCTACAAGCTGGTCCGCGAGACACGGGCGGCGGGCATCGCGGTCACCACCCTCCCCGGCCCCTGCGCGCTGATCGTCGCGCTAACCCTCGCCGGTCTGCCGACCGACCGCTTCCTGTTCGCCGGTTTCCTCCCCGCCAAACCCGGGCAAAGACGCGCCGCGATCGAGGAGCTTTCCAGTCTTCGCGCGACGCTCGTCTTCTACGAATCGGGACCGCGGCTCGCATCCGCGCTCTCCGCTTTGCGGGAGGGCCTGGGGACCCGCGAAGCCGCGGTGGCGCGGGAGATCAGCAAGCGTTTCGAGGAAACCGTGACCGGCACGCTCGTTGAACTCGCGGAGCGCTACGCCGACACGCCGCCCAAGGGCGAGATTGTCATCGTCGTCGGTCCACCCGGCGAGTCCCCACCGCCCGCCGAGGCCGACACCGACGCGGCGCTTCGCGAGGCGCTGTCGACGCTTTCCCCCTCTCGCGCCGCGGCGAGGGTTGCCGCCGACATGGGCCTCGCCCGAAAGCCTCTCTACGAACGCGCCATCCTGCTGTCCGCAGAGCCGTGAGCCGATTTGCCGCCGAACGGCGCGGGCACAAGGGAGAGCGCCTCGCCGCGCTTTGGCTGCAGCTCAAGGGCTGCGCATCCTCGCCCGTCGTTTGCGCACTCCGGTCGGCGAAATCGACCTCGTCGCCAGGCGCGGCGGCACGGTCGCCTTTATCGAGGTCAAGGCCCGACTGGCGCGGAAGCCGATTTGGCGCTCGACCGCAACCGCCTGCGCCGCGTCGCCGCTGCCGCGAACGCGGTCATGGCGCGCTATGTACGGACGGGCGACGTGTCGCGCATCGACGCGGTGTTCATCCTTCCGGGCCGCCTCCCGCGCCACCTCCCCGATGTCTGGCAAGGGTGACATAGCCTAGGCGCTCGCCTAAGCGCCCGCAATGCCACGCCCGAATACGCCACTCAGCGTCGCCGTTCAGATGGACCCGATCGCGGGGATAAACATCGCCGGAGATTCGACCTTCGCGCTGATGATCTCGGCGCAGGCTCGCGGGCACCGGCTGTTCCATTATCCGCCGCAGGATCTCACCTATCATGACGGCCGTGTCTACGCCGGCGTTCATCCCGTGACCGTCCGACAAGCGGAAGGGGATCATTTCAGCTTCGGGGAATGGACCATCCTCGATTTCGGTCGCGACGCCGATGTGGTGCTAATGCGCCAGGATCCCCCGTTCGACCTCGGTTATATCACCGCGACCCATCTTCTCGAGCGGATCAAAGATGAGACCCTGGTCGTGAACGACCCGGCGAGCGTTCGCAACGCGCCCGAAAAGCTTTGGGTACTCGATTTCGCCCGCTTCATGCCGCCGACGGTGATCACCAGATCGCTCACTGTCACCCGGCACTTCCTCGAAGAGCATGGCGAGATCGTCGTGAAGCCGCTTTACGGAAATGCGGGTTCGGCGGTGTTCAGGATCGGGCGCGACGGCGGCAACCTCTCGGCCCTCGCCGAACTCTTCACCCAGGTCTGGCGCGAGCCGTTCATGGTCCAGGCCTTCCTCCCCGCCGTCGCCGCAGGCGACAAACGCATCGTGCTGGTCGACGGCGAAGTCGCCGGTGCGATCAACCGCATTCCCCGCTCGGGCGAAATCCGCTCGAACCTCGCCGCCGGCGGCCGCGCCGAGGCGACCGAACTCACGGATCGCGAACGCGAAATCTGCGACGCGCTCGGACCAGAACTTAAAGCCCGCGGGCTGCTGTTCGTCGGGATCGACGTGATCGCTGGGCATCTCACCGAAATCAACGTCACCTCGCCCACCGGCATCGTCGCCATCGACAGGTTCAACGGCACCGACACGCCGGCGCTTATCTGGGACGCAATCGAAGCGAAAATTGCCGCTCGTGGCTGATTGGGTCGTCGATCTCGTCCGTCAATCGGGCTATCTCGGCGTCGGTTTCCTGATGTTCCTCGAAACCATGTTCCCGCCCATCCCGTCCGAAGTGATCATGCCGATCGCGGGGGTCGAGGCGGGCCAGGGGCGTCTCAACATCTACGGCGTCATTGCCTCGGGGACTGCTGGGGCGATGCTCGGCAACATCCTTTGGTATCTGATCGCCCGCGCGCTTGGCATTTCGCGCCTCAAGCCCTTCATCGACCGCTTCGGCCGCTGGATCACGATGGACTGGCGCGAAGTCGAGCGCGCCCAACGCTGGTTCGACAAATCCGGGCTGTTCTTCGTCTTCGTCGGCCGCATGCTGCCGACCGTGCGCTCGCTGGTCTCGGTGCCAGCGGGGCTGCTCAAGATGCGCTTCAAGCGCTTCGTGCTAGCGTCGACCATCGGAACCGCGGGCTGGACGGCGCTGCTCGCCTTCGCCGGTTTCAAGCTCGGGCAAAATTACGGCGAAATCGGCAAAATCCTCGGTCCCGCCTCGACCGCGATTCTCATCGTTTTGGCGGGCGGCTACGTCTGGCGCGTTTTCCGCTGGAAGCCTTCGGCCTAGGCGCGCGGGTGCGCGTTGCGGTAGACGTCCATCAAATGCGCCGCGTCGACCTGAGTGTAGATTTGGGTCGACGACAGGCTGGCATGGCCGAGCAGCTCCTGCAGCGCGCGAAGGTCGGCCCCCCGGCCCAATAAATGAGTCGCGAAGCTGTGCCTTAGCGCGTGCGGGGTCGTCCGCTCGGATAACCCCAGCCGCCCACGCGCACCGCGCACCGCGCGGCGCACGACATCGGCCGACAACGGCCCGCCCTTGGCGCCGCGAAAGAGCGGGGCGTCACCCGCGAGCGGGTAAGGACATAGCGCCACATAGCGCTCGATCGCGGCCTTTACCGGTGCGAGCAGCGGCACCACCCGCGCCTTGTCGCGCTTCCCCGTCACGCTCATGCGGTCGCTGAGCGGTAGCTGGCGGGCGGTGAGCCCCATCGCTTCGCCGACGCGAAGCCCAGCGCCGTAAAGTAGCAGCAGCACCGCCTCGTCCCGTGCCGCGATCCACGGCCGTTCGGCGGCGTTGGCAACGTCGGCGGCAAGCCCAATGGCATCCTCAGGCGCGATCGGCCGCGGAACCCCGCGCGCACGCTTCGGTCCGCGGATGCGCGGAAAGTTCGGCTGAGCGCCCGCCTCGCTCGCGGCAAAGCCGAGGAAACCGCGCACCGCCGACAGCTCACGCGCCGCGGAACTGTTTGATAGTCCATCGCCCCGGCGCGCGGCGAGATAGGCGCGCAATTCTGCCAGCGGGACTCGGAGCAGATCGGCGGCATCGATTTCGCGGCCATGATGATCGCCGAGGAAATCGATCAGGCGATGCGCGCATGCGACATAGGCCCGCACGGTGTGCACGGATCGGCGGCGGTCGTGACGCAAATATTGGCCCCAGCGCGCCGTAAGTGCTCCGGCCGGATGCGCGTTCAGGGAAGCAGCCACCGGCCCATCGAACGGGTGAGGACGCGGCCAAGGAACATCAGCAACTCGGAGCCGTGGCGCGTTTCGAACGACTGTTCGGAGCGCTGCCCCAACGCAAGCATTCCCGAAGGAAGCGGCGGTTCGCTTTCGAGCCTGATCAGCGCCTCGGCGCGGATCAGCTCGGATGCCGGTCCGAACAGTGGATGGCCGCGCTCGACCCCACGCAGCAGCACGCCGGAAAATTCGCCGATCGATTTTCGAACGACACGGGGGTTGACGAACTGCAGCCCGCCCGCGTCGGCGCGAAGCCCCTTGTCACCGACGAACAATGCCATCGCCACCGCATCGACGCCGAGCATCAGCGGCCAGTCCTGCGTCACGATATGGATGAGATGGTCGAACCCCTCCGCCTCGACCGTCGCCAGCACCGCCTCGTGGATCGCCGCCACCGCGCCCGAATGGCCGCGCGCGAACGCGATCAAATCCTGGTTGGCTTCCTCGACCTCGGCGACCCGCGCGCGCAGGTTCGCGACCGCCCGATCCTCGAAGTTGATCACCGTCCCCATGCCCGTCAGCATAAGCGGGACATGGTTAAGATCAAACGATAGTCTGGCCGGTCGATTTCCAGTCGGCAAGAAAACCCGCGATCCCCTTTTCGGTGAGCGGGTGATTGACGAGCTGCTTGATGACCGACGGGGGCGCGGTCATCACGTCGGCGCCGATCCGCGCGGCCTCGAGCACGTGGATCGGGTGCCGCACGCTCGCGACCAAAATCTCGGTCGCGAAGTCGTAATTGTCGTAGATCAGCCGGATGTCGGCGATCAGTCTCATGCCGTCGAACCCGACATCGTCGTGCCGCCCGACGAACGGCGAGACGAACGTCGCCCCCGCTTTGGCCGCAAGTAGCGCTTGGCTCGCCGAAAAGCACAAGGTGACGTTGACCATCGTGCCGTCGTCGGTGAGCGCCTTGCAGGTCTTCAAGCCATCGATCGTCAGCGGCACCTTGACCGCAACATTGTCGGCGATCTTCCGCAAAACCTCGGCCTCACGCATCATCCCGTCATGGTCGAGCGCGACGACCTCGGCCGACACTGGCCCCTTCACAATGGTGCAAATCTCCGCGACCACATTGAGGAATTTCGCCCCCGATTTGTGGATCAGCGACGGATTGGTGGTAACCCCGTCGAGCAGCCCCGCATCGGCAAGCTCGCGGATTTCAGCGATAACCGCGGTATCAGCGAAGAATTTCATGGCGGGTGTTCCCTGAAAATCACCCCGCCACCCCACGCCGTTCGGGCTGAGCCTGTCGAAGCCCCCTCCTTCTTATGTGTACCGCTGGAAAGTAAAGCCCTTCGACAAGCTCAGGGCGAACGGGGGACGATATTACCCCAGCACTCCGAACACCCCGATCAGCAGCGGATCGCCGGTCTCGCGCGGGTTGGCGCGGATCGCGGCTTCCTCTCGCCCGATCGCGCGGAAAATAGCGTCGCCGGTCTTGCGGCTGACATCGTCGGCAAGGCCGGCGAAGTTGATCCCGGTGGCGGCGCGAAGCGCTTCGTTGACGATCGCGCTGTCGAACAGGCGTAGTGCGCTCCCGACGTCGGGAAGCAACCGGCTCACCACCGCGCCGCCGACCGCGTCGCGGAGGATCGATGTCGCCGCCCGCGGCCCGCCGCGGACGATCGAGACCGCGTCGGCGAGGCTCAGCGAGCGAATCGAATCGTACACCACGGGCGCCGCCGCGTCGGCTGCGTCTTCGGCGGCGCGATTGACCTGTCGCAAAAGCCGGTCGCGTACAGGACCGGTGCGAAGCAGCGCGGACAGGATCGACGTCGCGCCCGAACCGCCGAGTTGCTGGGGCAAGCTGATCCGCGCCAGCTCATCCTGAAAAAATCCGTCGGGCGCAAGCAATCGCGCAAAGGCGCGTTGGGAGGATAAGGTGAGCAGCCTCCGGATAGCGTCAGCGAGGCCGAAACCCCCACCCAAATCGCCGAGCGTGTTGCAGCTTGGCAAAGCCAGAAGCGGCACCGCGCTTGCGGAAACGAGAAATGCGCGCCGATCGAGAAACGCCGTCATCGACAAATCCTTTCATTACAGGGCCGAAACCTTGCCAAGAACGCGGGAGGCGTTGATCTGTTGCCTTTCGCGACTGCGGCCATGATCTAACAGCCATGTCCCGCGCCCGCGTCCTCCTCCTTAACGCCGCGCTTGGGCCGCTCGATTACCGCATTCCTTATGGTATGCACGCCGAGCCCGGATCGATCGTCCTCGCGCCCTTGGGACCCCGTCAACTCGCCGGCGTGGTTTGGGAGCCAGAACGCCTCGGCGATGCAGGCGAAGACGTCGGCGACAACCGCTTGCGCCCGCTCGCCGCGGTCTACGATTTGCCGCCGTTGCCCGCCGCGCTGCGCCGTCTGATCGAATGGACCGCCGATTATTATCTTGCGCCCAAGGCATCGGTCCTGCGCATGGCGCTGGCCTCGGCGAGCGCGCTCGACGGCGGGCGCACCGTGATCGAATATCGCGCCACCGGCCTCGTCCCCGATCGCCTGACCCCGCAGCGCGCCCAGGCCCTCGAACGCATCGGCGAGCGCCAGGGCCTGGTGCGCGAACTCGCGCTGGCGGCAGACGTGTCGGACGGAGTCGTCCGCGGTTTGGTCAAGGCCGGTGCGATCGAAGCGGTCGAAGTTTCGGTCGAAGACCCGTTCGCCGCGCCCGATCCCGACTTCGAACCCCCGAGGCTCGAGTCCGCGCAGGCCGAAGCCGCGGCCTCGCTCACCGCAGCGATCGGCAAAGGCTTCGACCCGGTCCTGCTCGACGGCATCACGGGCTCGGGCAAGACCGAAGTCTATTTCGAAGCCGTTGCCGAGGCGCTGCGCCAGGACCGCCAAATCCTCGTGCTGCTCCCCGAAATCGCGCTGACGGAGCCCTTCCTCAGGCGATTCGCGACGCGTTTCGGCGCCGCGCCGATCGCCTGGCATTCGGACCTTCGCTCTTCGCAGCGCCGCCGCGCGTGGCGCGCGATCGTCTCGGGCGAGGCAGAGGTCGTGGTCGGCGCCCGCTCCGCGCTCTTCCTTCCGTACGCCAGCCTCGGCCTGATCGTCGTGGACGAAGCGCACGAAGCAAGCTTCAAACAGGAAGAGTCGGTGATGTACCACGCCCGCGACGTCGCGGTGATGCGCGCAAAGCTCGAAGACATTCCGATCATCCTGTCCTCCGCAACGCCCGCGATCGAGACCCGGCAGATGGTCGAGATCGGCCGCTATCGCGAGGTCGTTCTCCCCACGCGCTATGCCGACGCGCAGCTTCCCGGCATCGAAGCCATCGACCTCATTGTCGACCCACCGTTGCGCGGACGCTGGCTGGCCCCGCGCCTGGTGCGCGAGCTCGCGGCCAACCTCGCGGCAGGCGAGCAATCGCTTCTCTTCCTCAACCGCCGCGGCTTCGCTCCGCTCACTTTATGCCGGCATTGCGGCCACCGCTTCCAATGTCCCAACTGCACGGCATGGATGGTCGAGCACCGGCTGATGGCGCGGCTTGCCTGCCATCATTGCGGCCACGTCATGCCGCCGCCGCGGGCCTGTCCGGAGTGTGCCGCGGAGGACAGTCTGGTCGCGGTCGGCCCTGGCGTCGAGCGAATCGCCGACGAAGTCCGCGCCTTGCTTCCCGACGCGAAGCTCGCCATCGTCACTTCGGACACCATCTGGTCGCCCGCAAAGGCCGCCGAATTCGTCGCCCGAATGGAAGCGCAGGAAATCGACATCGTCGTCGGCACCCAGCTCGTCACCAAGGGCTATCATTTCCCTAACCTTACGCTCGTTGGGGTGGTCGACGCTGACCTCGGCCTGTCGGGCGGCGATTTGCGCGCCGCCGAACGCACTTTCCAGCAGATCGCGCAGGTCGCCGGCCGCGCCGGCCGCGGCGCCAAGCCGGGGCGCGTTTTCGTTCAGACCCACGATCCTTCCGCCCCGGTCATCCAGGCGCTCGTCACCGGCGACGCCGCCAGCTTCTATGCTGCGGAGACCGAGGCGCGCAGGGAGGCCGCGATGCCCCCCTTCGGCCGGCTCGCCGCAATCATCGTGTCTTCGGAGGACGGCACGCAGGCTGCGGAGACTGCCCGCCGCATTGCCCGCGCCGCGCCCGAGGTCGAACATATGGCCGTCTACGGCCCCGCGCCCGCGCCGCTCGCCATGCTCCGCGGCCGCCACCGCCAGCGCCTCCTCGTCCACGCCGCCCGCGCCCTCGACGTCCAGGACGTCATTCGCGACTGGCTCGGTGCGCTCGACATCCCGCGCACAGTGCGCGTCTCGGTCGATGTCGACCCCTATAGCTTCCTGTAAACCGGCGCGTTATCAGCGGGTTGGTCATTTACGGGGATTGTCATGGTCACGCGCGCTTTCCTCGTCTCCACTGCGCTGTTGCTTCCGAGCGCCGCCGCGGCCGAATGGCGGGAGGCCGAAACCGCCCATTTTCGAATCATCAGCTCGGCTCCCGACAAGGAACTGACCAAGTTTGCGGGGCGGCTCGAAATGGTCGACGCGTTGATGCGCAAGGCCAACGGAACGCGCAGCAACGTCCGCGCCAACAAGGTTCGCGTCTTCGTCGTCCCTAGCCTCGACGAGGTCCAGCGCGCGATCGGCATGGTCGGCTCGGGCGTCGGCGGCTTCTACACTGTCAATGAGCATGGCCCCTTCGCAGTCACCCCGCGGCGTACTGGCGCCGACTTTGGGTCATTCACTCCCGAAGTCGTGCTGTTCCACGAATATGGCCACCACTTCCAACTGCAATATTATCCGAAAGCCTACCCCGCCTGGTATGTCGAAGGATCGGCCGAGCTTTTCGCGACCGCGACGGTGCAGCCCAATGGTAAAGTGCTTTACGGCAAGGCCGCGTCGCATCGCGGGCAATCGCTGTCCTACGCGCGATGGGTCCCGATCGAGGTGCTGCTCACTCGGCCCGCCGACGAATATCCTGACGACGGCGATTTTTACGGGCAGAGCTGGCTGCTCAGCCATTATCTGACCTTCGCACCCCAGCGTAAGGGACAGCTCGGCCAGTATCTTCGCGCCTTGTCCGACGGTAAAAGCGCGAACGAAGCGAGCCGGGTTTTCGGCGATCTCAAGCAGCTGAGCGCCGAGCTTCGCAAATATTTCGAATCGGCCAATTTCCCCTATCGCGAAGTCGCGCTCGAAATGCCCGCCAAGGTTATCGAGAAGATCCGGGTCCTCCCGAAAGGCGAAGTCGAACTTATTCCGGAGACGATCTCCTTTCGCGACCATGACCTTTCCGAGGTCGAGAAGGAGAAGGACCGCGTCAAGGAACGCTCCGAACGCGCGACCTATATCGAACGTTTGCGGCGCAAGGCCGCGAAGCTTGGTAACGATCCCTACGCGCTGCGCCTGCTCGCCGATGGCGAATTCGTCGCCGGCAACATTGCTGCGTCGCGTACCGCAACCGACAGATTGCTTGCGGTCGATCCGAACAATCCGGGTGGGCTCTACCGCAAGGCCGCGCTGCTGCTGCACGAAGCCGACAAGGCTGACGGCGCCAACGGACGCGCGCTGGCGCTTCAGGCGCGCGAATTGTCGCTACGCGCCAACCGCGC
>Ga0136640_10000139_pt1 | contig 25487 bp, 27 predicted proteins | sample AntDrymUQ8642106_2_FD_105498 | JGI IMG/M metagenome (GOLD analysis project Ga0136640, IMG submission 105498) | Polar desert sand microbial communities from Dry Valleys, Antarctica - metaG UQ864 (21.06) | ecosystem: Environmental > Terrestrial > Soil > Desert | place: Antarctica: Dry Valley...
GCCCCGTACGTCCGAGGACCTTGCGGCCGGGCGGTTCGAGCCGCGCTGCCCGGCCTGCGGCGCCGCTCTGGAGCCGGGCACGATTCCGGAGGATGCGCCGGCGGACCCCCGCAACACCTATGCCGCCACGAAACTCGCCCAGGAGCACCTGGCAGCGGCGTGGGCGCGGACCACCGGCGGGACCGCCGCGGCCCTGCGCTACCACAACGTCTACGGGCCGCGGATGCCGAAGGACACGCCGTACGCCGGCGTTGCCTCGATCTTCCGCTCGGCGCTGGAGCAGGGACAGCCGCCGCGCGTCTTCGAAGACGGCGGCCAGCGGCGCGACTTCGTGCACGTGCGCAACGTCGCCGCAGCGAACCTGGCGGCCCTGCGGCACGACCTGCCGCAGGGGGAGCTGCGCGCATACAACATCGCGTCGGGCACGGCCCACACTGTCGGGGAGATGGCAGCTGCGCTGGCCGACGCGTTCGGGGGGCCGGCGCCGGTGGTCACCGGCGACTACCGCCTCGGCGACGTACGGCACATCGTGGCGAGCCCCGACCGCGCCCGCGGCGAACTGGGCTTCAGCGCGGGGATCGGCTTCGCCGAGGGGATGCGCGAGTTCGCGACGGCTCCGCTGCGCGGCTGACCTTAGGTCGACATCCGGTCCCCGCCGCTGCAAACGTCATGGTGCTCACCATGACGTCCGCACCAGAACCTGTACGGCGAGAGCGGTCCCGGCCTGGGCAAGCAGCCACCGCGCGCGTTGCCGTTCGTCGAGCAGCGCCGTGGCAGTGAGCAGCCAGCCGAAGAAGGGCAGGTAGATGCGCTCCACCTCGCCCTTGCTCAGCAGGGACAGATCGGCGATCACGATGCCGGCGAGTGCGGCCAGCGGAAGCACCGCCACGGCCGTACGACGGCCCGTTCGCGTCACCACCTGCCCGATCCCGGCCACACCCGCCGGACCGATGGCGACCGCGATGGCGGCGAGATTCGCCACGATGAAGAACAGCGCCGGCCGGCTCTGGGCGGCCCCGCCGCCACTGACCCGCTCGATCGTGGCGAGCAGCCCCGAAAGCCACCAGAAGCCGGCCAGCGCGAAGGCGGCGACGACGAGGAGCACCCCACCTGCCGCTACTGCGAGAACCCGCCAGCTCCGGCGGACCAGGACCACCGCCAACGCCAACGGCCCGAGCAGGACCAGCCCGTACGAGAAAAACAGCGTCAGTCCCAGCAGCACGCCGCCGACCAGCGCGAGCCGATCGCTTCTCGCGCGGGCGGCCACCGCGAGCGCCGTGACGCCCCACGCGCTGACACCGAGGAACAGCGCGTCAGCGGACGTCGCGAGCCAGATCGCCGCGGGAGCAAGTACCAGGAACGGCGCGATAGTCCGTGCGGTGCCCTCCCCCGCCATGACGCGTACGGCTATCAGCACTGCCGGTACGGCGCTGGCGCCGGCACCGATGCACAGCGCCGCCGCCCAGCCCGCGCCACCCAACCCGAGCGCATCGAGGGCGGCGAACGTCATCAGGGTGCCCGGCGGGTGGCCGGCCACGTGCGTGGTCCAGGCGGCTGCGGAGTCGGCGGGAACGTTGGCCACGTATCCCCCGAGCAGCTCCCTGAAGGAGTCGACGCGAGGCACGTCGTTGAGATAGTCGTGGGTGCTGGACAGGCCACGGGTGAGGCCGCTGGCACCGTCTACGAGCGCGAGGGCCACCGCCCAGGCCGCCGCAGCCACGCCGGTAACCGGCAGCAACCGCGGCCACGACATCCCGCCCACCACCCGACCGGCGGAGGCGAGCAGCACAGCGCCGACCAGGATCGGTGCCAGGACCCCGGGCTCGAGCCGCGGGTCCCAGGCTGCGGCGAGCAGCGGCCCGCCCAGATAGAGCCGGACGTCGTTGGCGCGCAGCACCAGGCCGACCGCCACGGAACCGGCGAGGACGACCGCCGCGATGAATACGGCGACGGCCGCACCGCGCTGTCGCTGGCTCGGTGCCGTGACCACCGCCCGACTCTAGGCGGCTCGCGCCCCAGCGGATCGGGGGTGCGGGCCGGTAGGATCCCTCGATGACCCGCGGGGGCGGTACAGCGACCGGCCGGGAGTCGGTGAGCCTTCCGCGCGGAAACCGGATGCCGCGATCTGCCCGCCGGGAGCAGTTGCTGAGAGCCGCACAGGAGGTTTTCGTCGCCCAGGGCTACTACGGCGCGGCGATGGACGACATCGCCGATCGGGCCGGGATCAGCAAACCGGTGCTCTACCAGCACTTCCCGGGCAAACTCGAGCTCTACCTGGCGCTGCTCGACACCCAGATCGACGCCCTGATCCAGCGCATCCGCTCGGCGTTGGCCGCCACCACCGACAACCGGCTGCGGGTGGAGGGAGCGGTGGCAGCGTACTTCGACTTCGTGGACAGCAAGAGCGAGGCCTTCCGGCTGCTTTTCGAGTCCGACCTGCGCGGCGACCCAGCAGTCCGCGAGCGGGTTCGCGCCTTTTTGCTGGAGTGCGTCAGCGCCACCGCGGTAACCATCGCCGAGGACACCGGCGCGCCGCCGGCCCGAGCCCATCTGCTGTCCTCGGGTTTGACTGGGCTCGCCGAGATGAGCGCCCGCTGGTGGCTGGAGCACCGGGACACCGTCGACAAGGCCGAGGCGGTCGAGTTGATGTCTGCACTGGCCTGGCGCGGCATTTCCGGTTTCCCGCTACAGGAGCACGGTCCGGCTCCATCGTCACGAACCGACGGTTCGCCTACGGCGTAGCGGCCCGGCCGCTCGGTGTACGGCGCTGGGATAGCCTCGGAGTCCAAGACGGACGCATGACACCTGGGAGGACAGCGGTGGAGGTCAAGATCGGTGTGCAGCACTCACCGCGGGAACTCACCGTCGACAGCTCCCAGAGTCCGGCTGACGTGGAGCAGGCCGTTGCCGACGCCATCGCCGCGGAGTCGGGCGTCCTGACGCTCACCGACGAGAAGGGCCGCAAGCTCATCATCCCGGCCGCCCGGATCGCCTACGTGGAGATCGCCGAAGCCGACAGCCGCAGGGTCGGGTTCGTGGTCGGCTGAGCTGCCGCGCTGAAGCCGCCACGCTGATGTGCCGCGCTGAGCTGCCTACGTGCTGAGGCCCAGCGTCTGCATCCGCAGCGCATGCGCAGTCGTGATCCGCTTGAGCAAGGCGCCCACACCGGCGAGGTCACCGGTGCCTGCCACGATCAGCTCCGCGATCCCGTCTCGCTCGGCGATTACGCGCTGGGACTGGGTCAGCGCCTCTCCCACCAGCCGCCGGGCCCACAGCGCCAGCCGTCCGGCCACCGCCGGATCGCGCGTCGTGGCGGCGCGCACCTCGCGTACGGCGAAGTCCGCGTGCCCGGTGTCGGCGAGCACCTCCAGCACGAGATCCCTGGTGTCGGGATCCAGCAACTGCGCGACCTCGCGGTAGAAGTCCGCGGCCAGCCCGTCACCCACGTAGGCCTTCACCAGACCCTCGAGCCAGGTGCTGGGCCGGGTGGAGTCGTGGAAGGCATCGATAGCCACGACGAAGGGCGCCATCGCGCGCTCGGGGTCGCCACCGCGCGCACTGATCTGCTGGTGCAGCACCGCGTAGTGACCGATCTCGGCGGCAGCCATCTGCGCCAGCGCTGCCCTGCCGGCCAGTGTCGGCGCCAGCCGGGCGTCCTCGGCGAGGCGATCGAAAGCGGTGAGTTCGCCGTACGCAAGGACACCAAGCAGATCGATCACCGCCGGGTCAGTCTGGGTGGGCAGCGTGGCTCCTCAGCAATGACGCACGGATCACAGGCGCGTTCGGACGCGCCGACCCTACTCGCGGGGTCATGGCGGGTAGACTTGTGGCAGACCGGCGGATTCGCCGCCCGGTCACTGTGTGCGTGGACTCCCGGTGTGTATGCCCCGCGGTCCGCGCGAGCGGACGACGAGAGCACCACCGACGGAAGGCGACACCCTGACCAGCCTTGGCACAAACATCACCAGCACCGACGACCCGACGATGACCGACGCCACTCCCGCAGTGGTCCTCGACCACTCCGAGACCGGCGCCCCCGACATCGAAGCCGAGGAGCTCGCCGCCCGGGCCCCGGTCCTGCCCACCAGCCCGCTCTTCGCCGATCTCGGCGTACGCCCGGAGACAGTGCAGGCGCTGGCCGGACATGGCATCACCCGCACGTTCGCCATCCAGGAGCTGACCCTGCCCCTGGCGCTGGTCGGGCACGACCTGATCGGCCAGGCCCGCACCGGCACCGGCAAGACCCTCGGTTTCGGCGTACCCATCCTGCAGCGGGTCACCGGGCCGGACGAGGGAGCCGACGGTGTCCCGCAGGCTCTCGTCGTCGTACCGACCCGTGAGCTGTGCGTTCAGGTCGCCAGGGACATCGCCGCAGCCGGTGAGCTGCGCAGCGTGCGAACTCTTGCGATCTATGGCGGGCGCGCGTACGAGCCGCAGGTGCAGGCCCTGCGCAACGGGGTCGAGATCGTCGTCGGCACGCCGGGGCGCCTGCTCGACCTGGCCCAGCAGGGTCACCTGATTCTCGGCAAGGTCTCCATCCTTGTGCTCGACGAGGCCGACGAGATGCTCGACCTGGGCTTCCTGCCTGACATCGAGCGGGTGCTGGCGATGGTGCCTGAGAAGCGTCAGACGATGCTCTTCAGCGCCACGATGCCCGGCCCCATCGTTTCGCTGGCCCGCCGCTTCATGCGCCAGCCGACGCATATCCGCGCCGAGTCCCCCGACGAGAACCGCACGGTCCCGGAAGTCGACCAGTTCGTCTACCGCGCCCACGCCATGGACAAGATCGAGATGCTCGCCCGCATCCTGCAGGCCGAGGCGCGCGGGCTGACCATGGTGTTCTGCCGGACGAAGCGGACCGCACAGAAGGTGGCCGACGACCTGGCCGACCGTGGCTTCGCCGCCGCCGCCGTGCACGGTGACCTGGGTCAAGGGGCGCGCGAGCAGGCACTGCGTGCCTTCCGCAACGGCAAGGTGGACGTTCTGGTCGCCACCGATGTCGCAGCCCGCGGCATCGACGTCGAGGCCGTCACCCACGTCATCAACTACCAATGCCCCGAGGACGAGAAGACCTATCTGCACCGCATCGGCCGCACCGGCCGGGCCGGCGCATCCGGTACGGCGATCGCGTTCGTCGACTGGGACGACATCCCCCGCTGGCACCTGATCAATACGGCGCTCGACCTCGACCTCGCCGACCCGCAGGAGACCTACTCGACCTCGCCGCACCTGTACGAAGACCTCGGCATCCCGGCCGGCGTCACCGGCCGGCTCCCGCGCGCCCGGCGTACCCGAGAGGGCCTCGACGCCGAGACCGTGGAGGACCTGGGCGAGACCGGTCGGGCTCGCCGCCAGCCCGGACACTCGGGCGGCTCGGTCCAGCGCGGCGGGCAGTCACACGAACGCCGCCGTACCGGTGCGGACGAGCCGTCGGCACCGGATCGTCCGGCCGGGCAGGGCCGGGCCCGCCGTCGCACCCGCAGCGGGGGCGCCGCGAATGCGGCCGCTCCGTCAGGCGGTGCGCCGGCCGGTGCGTCGTCAACGCAGTCGGCTACGCCCGGCGGTACGCCGCGTCGCCGTCGCCGTCGCCGTGGCGGGGACGGCCTCGGGTCCGCCGCCACCTGAGACCCTGAGACCCGTCGTGCGCCGGTGGAGGCCCAGCCCCCGAATGCTGCGGTGGGTCGCGGCGACCGCGATCGGGGCGGTCGTACTGAGCCTGCTGTGGACCGGCAGCGACTACGCCAACACCAGCTTGCGTACCGCCGCGGGTGAGCCGAGCCAGCCCGTCGAGGGCGAGCCGGCGAGTCGGGTCACGATGACCTGGGAAGCCGAGACCGGCCCGGCCGGTCTCGGACCCGTCCAGGACCACACGGTGGTCATCGGCGAGGATCACGGGTTGCGCGGACTGGATCCCGTTACCGGGGTGGAGCGTTGGCACTACCTGCGCTCGACGGCCCTGCTCTGCGACTGGACCGCCGCCGACGGTGTAGTCGTGGCCGTCTTCCGAACCGACGCCGGGTGCAACGAGGCATTGGCCCTGGACGCCGGAACCGGGCAACGCGAGTGGTACCGCAACGTCAACTTCGCCGCAGAGATCTCGATGAGCAGCACCAACCAGCTCACAGTGGCCGCTACGCCCACCGGTGTCACCGTCCTCGGGACCACGAGCAACGGCCTGCGCTGGCGCTACGACCCGCCCGAGAACTGCCGGATCAGCGACACCGTGCCCGGCGATGTGGGCGTAGCCGTGACGCTGGACTGCGCCAGCTCGGCGAGCCTGGTACTGCTCGACGGTTTCACCGGCGAACAACGCTGGAGCGGCACCCTCCCGGCCGGTGCCGCCCGGATCCTCACCGCGGACGGCGTGGTCGGCGTGCTTGCGCGGGACCTGACCGGGTCACTGCAGGTCTTCGACCGCGACGGGGTCGAGCTCGTCGCCCTGCGCGACCCCTCACTCGGCGCCGACGAGGTGGTCCAGCCGGCTGCACAACTCCTCGGGGATCGGCTGGCTGTTTTCACCGGCTCGACCCTGTTCGCGGTGAATGTACAGACCGACGCGATCGAGTGGTTCGTACCGGCACTCAACCTCCCGACACTGCTCGGCTCCGGGTTACTCGTCTTCGACGGCACCGACCTCGTGCAGCACGACCTGGTCACCGGGGCGGAGCTGCGCCGAATCACCGTCGACGGCCCGGTTCCACCGACGGGGGGAAGGCTGGACCGGCTCGGTTCAGCGATCGTGGTCAGCACCGCCGAGGCGGTAGCCGTCTACCGCTGACCCTCGGGGTCGCGCCCCCGAGGCGAATCGACACCCAACTCAAGCGCCGGCAGGCGGGACAGCGCAGCCAGGACCGGTGCCGCGCCGGTAGCGGCAGGTGCAACGACGGCAGCAGCGTCCGCACGGCCTGGGGCACGGTGAGCACTGAAGTCTGCGTACAGCGGGCGCACCGGATCGTGACCGCGCCCATCGACGGGCAGGACTCTACGGGGCTGAAGAGTGCGCGGGTGCCGTCCACCGTCGTACGCCGGCCGGATCCGGCGTCGGTACGCCGCCGAACCCGGTCCAGCCCGCTGATCCGATCGCTCACCGCGCCGCCGCCACGTCCTCAGCCACCTCTGCGGCCTGCGACCGTTGCGCCACCATCCGAGCGGCCAACTCACGATATGCCTGCGAGCCGCGCAGCCGCCTCGCGGTGGTCAGCACGGATCGACCAGCCGCGGGAGCCTCGGCGAAACGCACCGAACGCGGGATCGGCGGTTCGAGCACGGCAAGGCCGTAGCGGTCGTTGATGTCGTCGAGGACGTCTCGTGCGTGCAACGTGCGGGAGTCGTACAACGTCGGAAGGACGCCGAGCACCCCCAGCCCGCGGTTGGTCAATCGGCGGATGTCGGCGACAGTGTCCAGCAGCTGTCCCACGCCGCGGTGCGACAGCGTCTCGCACTGCAGCGGGATGAGCAGCTCGTCCGCCGCCGTCAACCCGTTGATGGTCAGGACTCCGAGCGACGGCGGGCAGTCGATGATGACATCGTCGTAGGCCGCCTCGCTGCCCGCAACGAGTTCCTCCAGAGCGTTGCGCAACGCGTACTCACGGCCGGTCCGTGTCAGCAGCAGCGCCTCGCAGCCGGCCAGGTCGATCGTCGCGGGCAGCAGATCCGGGCCGTCCTGAGTGGCGACGACCGCCATGCTCGCCGGCACCTTTCCCAGCAGGACGTCGTGGATCGACAGTTCCAGCGCGTCCGGGTCGAGGCCGAGGGAGAAGGTGAGGCAGGCCTGCGGGTCGAGGTCGACGAGCAGGACTCGGCGCCCCATCTCGGCCAGAGCGGTACCCAGAGACGCCACGGTGGTTGTCTTGGCGACGCCACCCTTCTGGTTGGCGACGGCGAGAATGTGCGGCACGGGACACCTTGGGCTGGAGGTCGGGCGGGCACCGTCGAGTCTTCCCGTCCGCCGCGCCGGTGAGCAAGCAGGCAGCGGTGAGCTTCGCCACGCGCCCGCCGCCCACCGCGAAAGGGATGAGTCGAACGCGATGTCCACGGAGCAACAACGCCTCTCGGCTTCTCGGCATAAGGTCGGTCCCATGACCCGGCCGGATTCAGGACTCTTCGGCCCGGACAGCGTCACGTGGCGTGTCCACGGCGACCCGGTGCTGGCGGTTGGTGGCCTGCGCGCCCTGGTGCTTCAGTCACTCCACCCGTTGGCGATGGCCGGCGTCGCCCAGCATTCGGGCTTTCGCTCCGATCCGTGGGGACGTCTGCAGCGCACGGCCGAGTACATCGGGCAGATCAGCTTCGACACCACGGCGGAAGCTGAGCGGGCGGCGGCGCGAGTGCGCGGTATCCACCGCAAGCTGACCGGAACCGACCCCGCCACCGGCGCACCCTTCCGGATCGACGATCCGGACCTGCTGCTGTGGGTGCACTGCTGCGAGGTGGACTCGTTCCTGTCGACGGTCCGCCGCGCCGGTCTGCCCATGACCGACGCAGACGCCGAGCGGTACCTCGAGGAACAGGTGCTCGCCGCCACGTTGGTGGGCCTGAACGCCGCCGCAGTACCCGCCTCGTCAGCTGACCTGGCCGACTACTTCAGCAGCATGCGGCACCAGCTTCGGCTGACCGCCCAGGCCCGTGAGGCTGCCCGGTTCCTGCTGCTGCCACCGATGCCGACCTGGGTGCAGTGGCTGACGCCCGCGCGCCCGGCCTGGGGCGGGCTGGCCGGACTCGGCTTCGCCCTGCTGCCGCGGTGGGCGCGCCGCTTCTACAAGCTGCCCGGGCTGCCTACGACGGATGCCGGAGCGACCGCCGCCGTACGGGCACTCAGGCGGTCGCTGCTCGCGCTGCCGGCCTCGGTCCGAGAGGGACCACACCAGAAAGCCGCTCGCGATCGTCTCATCGAACCCGCGTCGGCGTGACCCTGCACTTCGACGCGGCGGCCGCGCGCCGGGTCGAGACGAGCTACCTGACGCCGGACGTGATCGAGCAGCGCAGGCAGGTGATCGCGGCGTTGCACCTGCAGCCGGGGGAATCCGTCCTCGACATCGGCAGCGGTCCCGGCTTGCTCGCCGTCGATCTGGCGGTAGAGGTCGGACCGCACGGCAGCGTCGCGGGAACCGATATCAGCGACAGCATGCTGGCGTTGGCCGCAGCCCGCTCGATTCCAGCCGGCGCAGCACCGCTCACGTTCCAGCTGGCCGGGGCCAAAGCCCTGCCCTTCCCGGACGACAGCTTCGACGTCGCCGTGTCGACGCAGGTGCTGGAGTACGTCGCGGACATTCCCGGCGCACTGGCGGAGATGCGCCGGGTGCTCTGCCCCGGCGGAAGGGCGCTCGTCCTGGACACCGACTGGGACTCCGTCGTTTGGCACTCCAGCGACGTGTCCCTGATGCAGCGGGTTCTGACAGTTTGGGATGAGCACCTGGTCGACCCGCACCTGCCGCGAACCCTGCTGGGCTCGCTCAAGGGAGCCGGTTTCGACGTAGAGCCGCCGTGGATCATCCCGCTGTTCAACGTCGGGTACGCCGAAGCCACCTACAGCGGCGGACTGATTCCCACGGTCGCCGCCTTTGTGACCGGTCGCGGCGGGCTCACTGCCGACGTCGTCGACACGTGGACGGCGGACCTGCGAGACCTCGGTCCGGCGTACTTCTTCAGCCTCAACCGCTACGTGTTCCTAGCCCGGAAGCCCGGTTGACCGGCTCATGATCAGATCGGGGATTCAACCTCTCCCACATGCATGAGGCGTTGGAAAAGCCCGATCTCGCCACCCGGCGCGAGCACGAGCATGCCCCACCACCGCACCCTCCCCGCGGGGACGACGGCCTACGCCCGCGGGCGAAGCGTGGCGAGCCGGGCAACTGCCTCGTCGAGCACCTCGTCCCGCTTGCAGAACGCGAAGCGGACCAGTGAGGCACCGGCCTGCTTGTCGTCGTAGAAGACCACGTTAGGGACACCCACGACGCCGCAGCGGTGCGGCAGCTCACGGCAAAAGGCCACGCCGTCGTCGTACCCGAGGGGGCGCACGTCGGTGGTGACGAAGTACGTGCCGGCGGGTCGGTACACCTCGAAGCCGGCAGGGGCCAGCCCAGCACAGAGCCGGTCCCGCTTGCCCTGCAGCGAGGCCCCGAGGTCGGCGTAGAACGCGTCGGGCAGACCCAGGCCGACGGCGACCGCCGGCTGGAACGGTGCGCCGTTGACGAACGTCAGGAACTGCTTGACTGTGCGTACGGCGGTGACCAGCGCGGCCGGGGCGCAGACCCAGCCGATCTTCCACCCGGTGAAGCTGAACGTCTTGCCCGCCGAAGAGACGGTGATCGTGCGCTCGCGCATCCCGGGTAGCCCGGCCAGCGGGATGTGCGGTACGCCGTCGTACGTCATGTGCTCGTAGACCTCGTCGGTCACGACGATCAGGTCGCGGTCGATGGCCAGCTCTGCGATGCAGCCAAGTTCGGCGGCGGTGAACACCTTGCCGGTCGGGTTGTGCGGCGTGTTGAGAAGCAGCAGCCGGGTGCGGTCGGTCACCGCCGCCCGCAGCGCATCCGGGTCGAATTGGTAGTCCGGCGGTCGCAGTGTGATCAGGCGGCGGCGGGCACCTGCCAACGCGATGCCGGCGGCGTAGGAGTCGTAGTAGGGCTGGAAGCTCACCACCTCGTCGCCGGGCTCGCACAGCGCCAGCAGCGCGGCGGCGATCGCCTCGGTCGCCCCGGCGGTGACGAGCACCTCGGTGTCGGGATCGAACGTCAGCCCGTAGAAGCGGTGCTGGTGCTCGGCGATCGCCAGCCGGAGTTCGGGGATGCCGGGACCAGGCGGGTACTGGTTGCGCCCGCCCCGGATCGCCTCGACGGCGGCCTCGCGCATCTCCTCCGGGCCGTCGGTGTCGGGGAAACCCTGCCCGAGGTTGACCGCACCGGTCTGCACCGCCAGAGCCGACATGTCGGCGAAGATCGTGCTGGTGAAGTCCTGGAGCCGGGAGTTGAGGTACGGCGTTTCCACCGCCGGATCCTACGTTCTGAGCGCCGCCCAGGGTTCGCGCGCCGGGGCGGCGCGCTGACCCTCCGGGCAGTGCCGCCGGAAGTCGCACCAACCGCAGTGGCTGCCGGTGCGCGGCGGGAAGGCGTCCTCGGTGGAGCCACCCGCGGCGACTGGCGCGGTCGCCGCGACGATGTCCGCCCCGGTGTCCTCAGCCCGGCCGACATGCCGGGCGAGGGACTCCTCGGTGTGCTCGAAGACCGCCGTGGTCCGGCTCGGCACATGGTGCAGTTCCACCCGTCGGCAGGTGGCGCGGAACGTCCTGCGGACACCGAGGACGTACAGCGCCAGCGGCTGGGATCCTCGTGCGTCGTCCGCGTCGGGAACCCACCGGCCGGTCTTGTAGTCGACGACGACGAGTTCCTCGCCGCGCCGGTCGATCCGGTCGACCCGGCCGGACACCGCCAGCCGCCCGGTCGTTGTGGCAACTGTGCGTTCCACCCCGGGCGGTTCGTCGGCCGGGTCCAGGTCGGCGAAATACCGGATCAGCCAATCGCGGGCGGCGTCGCGCCACTTGTCACACTGCCTGTCGTCGCGGAAGCCGTCGCGCAACCAGGCCGCGTCGAGCAGGGCGCCGGCTGCTTCCGGCGTACGCCGCGACAGCGGCAGGTCCCACCACCGCTTCAATGCGATGTGGACCGCCGCACCGACGGAGTTGTGCGCCCACGGCGGTCCCTTGCCCGGCGGCGGCCGGTCGAGGTAGATCATCCGGTAGCGGCGCGGGCAGTCGGTGTAAGCGGCCAACCTCGACGGCGTGCAGGCGAAGAGCCGGGCCGGCATTCCGTCGAGCAGCCGCTGGACGAACCCGCTACCAGCGATTGCCGCCACGCCGGCCCCCGCGCCCACCGCCCCAGCTGCTACGTCGCCCGCCGCCCCAGCTGTTGCGCCGCCCGCCGCTGCGTCGAGCACCGCCACCCCAGTCGCCACCCGTCACGGACCCGCCCCAATCGCCCCGGGTCCGTCTGCCAAACGAACCACCGCGAGACCTTGGCATGGCCGCACCCGGGCGGTCGTCGTGGTACAGGATCCCGCCCCGGGTCCGCCTGGACAGCATCGAGCCGATCAACGCGCCCTCCCAGAACCGGGACCGGTACCAGCCGCCGGGCACGCCCCCGCCGCCCCGGTAGTAGTACGGAGCCCCCGGGGTGTACTGGGGAAAGCCCTCGTGCGTCTCCTCACCCACGGTGACCTGGCGGGTCTCGGCCAGCTGCTCACCGAGCGGTTCCTCGACCGGCGGGATGTCGGGGCCGGGGTCGAGGCCGAGCCGTTCCCGGGCGGTGCGGGCGGCGATGAGGCCCTCCAGGACGGTACGCCGGGCCGCGGCGTACTCGCCTCGCGTGTCGGCGTGGTCCAGCAGCGCGCCGGTGCTCGTGTACCGCTCAGACGCATCCGCGACAGCCTGCACCGTGACCGGGTCGTCGTCCGGGCTCAGATTGGAAACGTCCGCAGCCAACCGGTTGTAGTGGGACATAATCTCCGCGCGCAGGCCCTCGAACTCGCGGTCCTGCTTCCTGCGGCGGTAGACGACGTAGGCACCGAATCCGGCCAGGCCGATCCCGGCGAACCAGAGCCACCCGCTGCTGCTGCCGCTGCCGCCGTCGCTGCTGTTGTTGTTGCCGTCGCCTCCGCCGCCGACCGGTTCGCACTCGTCCAGGCCGGGTGCGGACTCCATCCGCTCGGCGAAGTTCACGAGCATGGCGGTGACGTCACCATCGGCTTGTAACTGGCCGATGTTGTCGTCCACCGCGGCTCCTGCGGCGTCGTCGGCGAACCCGGAGCAGACGATGTCCGACCCGGCGCGGATGTCCCGGTCGGCGACGACAGCGACGGTGTTGCCGTCCAGGGCGAGCCCGATCCGCGTCGCCGAGTCGAGCGCGTCGCCGGAGTCGTCCGGCAGCACCGCGATGATCAGCGGCTGGTCACCGATCGCGTCGCGGACACGATCTTCGTCGATCGGCGTGTCCGCAGCCGGGTCGACGTACAGGGAGTCGCTCTCCAACGCGTCGATCGCGTCGTCGACCGCATCCGCGACGGCCGGCCCGATCGGCAGGATCAGCATGAGGACGGTGGTGAGCCCGGCAAGAACGGGTAGCCGTTGCACGGCAGAGGCGAGCGGTCGCGGCACGAGACACACGGTAGCCCGCCAGCGGCGTCAGTCGGCGTACGGCGTGGCGCCGGTGGACAACCCGACGATCATGTCCAGGACGTCCGGCTCCGTCATACAGACGCCGATCGGGGTCCGCTTGTTCGTCCCGTGGTAGTCGCTGGAGCCGGTGCAGAGCAGGCCGAGCTCGCCGGCCAGGCCACGCAGGTGCCGGCGGTCCTCGTCGCTGTGGTCGGGGTGGTCGACCTCCAGCCCGAGCAGCCCGGCCGCGGCGAGGTGGGCCATGACGTCGTCGCCTACCACCCGGCCCCGGCTCCGGGCCAGTGGATGGGCGAGCACCGGCACTCCCCCGGCCGCCCTGATCAGCCGCACGCCGTCGGTGACGTCGACGTCGGCCTTGCGGACGTAGGACGGGCTGCCGTGGTGCAGGTGCAGTCGAAAGGCCTCGTCCACCGTTCCTGCCGACCCTGTCTCGACCAGAGCCAGCGCCATGTGCGGCCGGCCGACCGGCCCGCCGGCCGCGATCCGCTGCACCTGCTCCCACTCGATCGGCAACCCGGCGGCCCGCATCCGCCGTACCATCTCCTCGGCCCGGCCGTGCCGGCTCACGCGCAGCCGAGCCCGCTCGGCCCGGAACGCCGGATGCCCGCGGTCGAAGAGATAGCCGAGCAGGTGTACGCCGACGGCGTTGTCCCCCACAACCGGGCTGGCGCAGGACAGCTCGACGCCCGGGACGACGGTGAGCCCGCGGGGACGGTGGTCGGCAGCCTCGGCCCAGCCGGCGGTGGTGTCGTGGTCCGTCAGGGCGATCACGTCGAGCCCGGCGGCCACCGCCGCGGCCATCAGCTCCACGGGACTGTCGGTGCCGTCGGAGCGGGCGGAGTGCGTGTGCAGGTCTGCGCGAATCATGACCGGCGCATCATCGAGGCGACGGCGTGGTGGGTTCGGGTCCAGGGAACGGGGAGTCCACGGCATCGGGCCGCCGGTATCCCGGCCGCACGGCGCCCTGGACGTACAGCAGGTCCGAGATCGTGTGCCAGGCGGTCAGCGGGTCGGGCAGGTACCGGATCTGGGTCAGCGCCTGATCCTGCCCGGCCGACTCGGCGATGATCGTCCCGTAGCCGAGGATCCGGCCGAGGACCGGCTCGTGGATCGTGAGGTCGGTGATCTTCGTCAGCGGCATCATGCCATAGCGGCGAGCCAGCCAACCCTCGACGAAGACCACTCGGCTGTCGGTGATGATCAGCCGGACCGCCGCACGGTTCTCGATGGCGGACAGCAACGGCAACCCGAACCAGATGAGCGCGCCGACCAGGACCACCCAGGCGAAGGTGGCCTGGTCGGAGACGGTGACCAGGGCCGCACCGACAACCATCGAGCCGGCGAGCAGGGCGACCGGCTTGGTGAGGTACATCCAGTGGTAGGTGAACTCCAGCACCCGGTGCTCGCCCTCGAGCAGGTAGCGGTCGAAGCGATCCCCGGTGGGCACTGTGGCGTTCCGGCTCAGAACAGCGACTGGAGGAACCGCGCGATGGAGCGGGCGGCATCCTCGAGGGCGTCGACGGCCGAGCGGACGATGTCCGCGGAGTTCTCCGGCGCCGACAGCACGTAGAAGAGCACGAAGGCGATCAGCAGCCCGGCAGCCACTTTCTTGACTGAGACCACGCCTTCCCCTCTCGATTCGCAGTCGAACCGCAACGAACTTGTCTACCGCATCCGGACGCGGGCAGGCCCTAGGCGCGCCGTTACCTCCCAGGACGCAGGTACGGCGAGGGCGGCCCGAAGCGCAGCCCGCCGGGGATCTGCTCGCGCAGGTCGTGCAGGACGAGATCTTCCAACAGCAGCACGCCGGCCTCGGCCGGCCACAGCACCGCCCAGAGCCAGCGACCCAGCGCCTCACCGACGTACACGCAGCGATCGGCACGGGTGGGCAACGACCAGAGGGGCATGGCGTGCCCACCGATGCGCACGCTTGCCTGCGGTGCGCCGGTGAGCAATCCGGCGCCGGGATCGGGACCGCTCAGCGCGGCGTACCCCGATCCGAGACCGGTGCCCAGTTCCTCGGCGACGAGCACGAGTTCGGCCATCCCGCCGAGGGGCGCCGGTCCGGTACCCGCTACCGCTGTCGCCGTCGCCGGCCGGTCCGGGTCGCCGGCCAGGGCGAGACCAGTGGTGGCCCATTCCGGCGGGCTCGGCCACGGCACCCACAGCGGTACGCCGCTGCGCCGCCGGCTCCGCTCCATGTCGTCGCGGTCCAGCTGGCCGTGCAGGCTCACCGGGTCGACCACACCGTGCGTGGCGCATCGCCAGACCGCGACGTCTCTGCCGGGCGGCTGGACCACCACACCACAGCGTGGACAGCACGGTGAGTCGATCATGGTGGGTTCACGGTGGCCCGGCGCCGGGTGGACCGTCAAGACTGGGTGACGTGGTCCAACGAATCTCGTGCGTGGGTGCCATCGTCGTCGACGCCCGACGCCGGCTGCTGCTCGTTCAGCGTGGGCGGCCGCCGCAGGTGGGCAGCTGGTCACTGCCCGGGGGGCGGGTCGAACCCGGGGAGACACCGGAGCAGGCAGTGATCCGCGAAGTGGCGGAGGAGACCGGGCTGATCGTCGTACCGGAACGCCTTGTCGGCCGGGTGGAGCGGGCCGGTCCGGGCGGGGTGGTGTACGTCATCGACGACTACGCCTGTACGGCAGTCGGCGGCCGACTGCTCGCCGGAGACGATGCCAGCGACGCCCGGTTCGTCGACCGCCCCGGCCTCGACGCACTCCTTCTCTCCCCGGGCTTGCTGCAGGCGCTCATCGAGTGGGGCGCGTTTGCCGGTATGACGTGAGCGGTCTTTGGCGATACCGTGCCGGATCGACGCTCGCGAGTCCGCGGGCCGTGGGCGGGAGGTGGTATCGGATGTCCGGTAGGGCGGTAGGGGCTGTCACAGCAGTGCTGGGGCTTGCTGTTGGGACTGGCCGGTTGCGGTGGCACGGTGGAGGCGGATGACGTCGAAACACAGATCAGCGACCAGCTCGAGGCGCAGGTCGGGCAGCGACCTGACTCGGTGGACTGCGCCGAGGATCTGCCAGCTGAGGTGGACGCGACGATCCGCTGTGAGCTCACCGCCGGTGAGGACATCCTCGGCGTGACGGTCACGGTGACCGAGGTGGATGGTGACAAGGTGAACTTCGACATCCAGGTCGACGAGTAGACAGCCGAGGCTATCCGGTCGTGGGGCGGCCCGGCTGCTCGCCGCCGCGGGTGTCGCCGTAGGACTTCTTCGGGATCATCACCTTGCGCCGGAAAACGCAGACGACGGTCCCGTCCTGGTTGTAGCCCCGGGTCTCCACGTACACGACGCCGCGGTCATCCTTGGTTTTCGACTCCGTCTTGGACAAGACCGTGGTTTCGCCGTAGATCGTGTCGCCGTGGAACGTCGGGGCGACGTGCTTGAGCGATTCGACCTCCAGGTTGGCGATCGCCTTGCCGCTGACATCGGGGACGGACATGCCGATCAGCAGTGAGTAGACGTAGTTGCCGACGACGACGTTCCGGCCGAACTCCGTCGTCTCTCCGGCGAAGTGCGCGTCCAGGTGCAGCGGATGGTGGTTCATGGTGATGAGACAGAACAGGTGGTCGTCGTACTCGGTGACCGTCTTTCCCGGCCAGTGCTTGTAGACCGCCCCCACCTCGAACTCCTCGAAGTAGCGCCCGAACTGCATCCGCGTCTCCTGTCGTCGCCTCCTCCCATCTTCCTATGTCTGGTACGGCGTCGGCTTCGCGGGTCCGTTGGTCCACGTGGTCGGGATGCCGTGCCCGGCGGCGGTGGCGAGCAGCTCCCGGGTACCTCCGGGCCAGCTGGTGAGGGTGACCTCGAATCGGCTGCGGGCGTCGGGTTCACCGACGTTCTCCATGCCCACCACGGCCAACGGAGCGCTGCCGGTCGCGCGGGCACCTGCGGCGATGAACAGGGCGTCGATGTCGGCCCGCTCCGCGGCGTTGATGTACTGCCACACGACCGAATGCCAGACGACCGTCACGGTTCCGGGCCGCGGCCAGCCGAGCCGGTGGGCAAGCCAGGGCGCGGCATGGGACCGATCGACGGTGGTCGGGTGGTCCACAGCGATCCGGAGGGCGGCGCGCAGCCGCTCGAGCCGTTCGATCCAGTCAGCCCAGACGTAGGACGTCAGGGTCAGCCGCCCCGCGGCGGTTCCCGGGTCGATCGGCAACGGATCGCAGCCGGTACGTTCGACGATGTCGAGCGGCCGGGCGAGGTCGGCCCGCGGGTAGTTGCGCCACGGCGACTTCAGCCGAAGCTGCGAGTCTGGGTGGCCGAGTACCCGGTTGTCGACGGCGTAGGCGTAGCGGTCGACGTTGAGGTTGAGTCCGGCGCTGGCACCGATGTCGAGCAGGCGGATCGGCAGGCCGGTGCGCGAGGCGATGACCAGCAGCACGCCGACGAGGGCCGCGCACCGGCCGACGTCGTTGGTCTGCACCGGTCGACCGGCGAGGTGGGCGAGGTCGGCGGCGCGCTGGGCCAGCAGCCGTTCGGCAGCGGGCCAAGCCTCCCGCACCGGCGCCATGCCGCCGACGCTGGGGTAGTGCAGGGCCAGTTCGGGGGCGCGCCGTTCGAGCACCATGCGGTGCAGCGCGCCCATGAGCCGCAGCGGCGGGACGCTCGTCGGCGGATCGTCCCGGTACCGGTGCATCACCGCGGCCGTCACACCGCCGGCGTCGAGGTCGTCGGCCATCGCGGCGAGCAGCGTCGCGTACAGCGGCGAGCCGGGCAGGCAGTGCCGGGCCTGCCGCCGGAACTGCTGCGACAGCGGGTGCATCACGCACCTCGCTCAAGGTGGTTGATGAGCGCCTCAGTCATGCATCCCCCGCGCACTCGAGCAACACCGCCCTGACCGCCGCGCTGCCTCCGTCGGCCCTCGACCGGATGATGTTAGGTGGCCTGGCTGGCCAGCGCGACGGTCCGATGTAGCCGTATCCCCGGGCATGGCCGCCCCGACAGCTCCGAGGCGAAGTTCACGCAGTGACCGAATGCCGGATCGCCCGCAGCGCGGCGGGAATGGCGTCGACGACGTCCATCGCGATGATCGGGGCTCCGGTGTCGGTGGTAACCGGATCGCGCGCCCCTGCAGCGTGTGCACCGGCGACGCCGTGCACGTACGCCGCCGCTGCCGCCGCTGCTGTCGGCTCCCCACCGGCGGAGAGGAACGCGCCGATCAGGCCGGACAGGACGTCACCGGTACCGGCAGTCGCCAGCCAACCGCTGCCGGTCGGATTGACCAGAGCCCGCCCGTCCGGTGCAGCCACTATCGTCGCCTGCCCCTTGAGCAGCACCGTCGCGCCGATGTCAGCCGCTGCCCTGCGCGTGGCACCCAGGCGGTCCTCCCCGACCGGGCCGAAGATCCGCTCGAACTCGCGGTCGTGCGGAGTGAGCACCGTCGGCGCCGCGCGGTCCCGCACCAACTCCGGCATGGCCGCCACCACGGTGAGTGCGTCGGCGTCGACGACCACGGGCAGCTCCGTCCCGAGCACCTCGGCCACCAGGCTGCGGGCAGGCCCGTCGGTGCCCAGACCAGGGCCGATCACCCAGGCCTGCACGCGGCCGGCGTCGGTCGGCCTTCCGTCGCTGACCACCGCCTCGGGCCACCGAGCGCGCACGCCGTCCGCCGCGCTGCCGGCGTACCGCACCATGCCGGCCTTGGCCCGCAACGCTCCCCCGACGCTGAGGATAGCTGCGCCCTCGTAGGCTGCCGAGCCGGAGACGACGCCGACCACCCCGCGGCTGTACTTGTCGTCGCCCGGGCGCGGAACCGGTAGGAGCGCGGCGACGTCGGTCGACTCCAGCACCACGGCTACCGGCTCACCGAGATAGGGCCACAGCCCGATGTCGATCACCTCGATCCGTCCGCTCTGCCGCACACCCGGGCCTACGACGAGACCCGGCTTGAGACCACCGAACGTCACTGTGCTCGTCGCCAGCACCGCCGCGCCGGCCACCCGGCCGGTGTCCGCGTCGACGCCGCTGGGGACGTCCACCGCCACCACCGGGCACCGCAGAGTCGCGGTGAGCGCGTCGGCCGGCGATCGCAGCGGGCCGTGGCCTCCGATGCCCACGATGCCGTCGACGACGAGATCCGCGCGGGCGAGCCGTTCCGGCGCTCCGTCCGCCGTGCCCACCGTTCCTCCCGCCCCGGCCAGGGCCAGTAGGCCGCGCGGGTGAACGCGATCGGGGGTGAGCAGCACCGCATGCACCGCAGCCCCCCGGGACAGCAGCTGTACGCCGGCGTACAGCGCGTCTCCCCCGTTGTTCCCGGCGCCGACCAACAGGACCACGCGGGCGCCGTACGTCCGACCGAGCAGCCGTCCACAGTGGACGGACAGGGCGTACGCCGCCGGCTGCATGAGTGCATCCGGGCCGGTACTGGCGATGGCTTCGGCCTCGGCAGCGCGGATCTGACCGACGGACCAGACGCTCTTCACGACTCTGCCACGACGACGGCGGAGGCGATGCCGCCGTCGTGGGACAGAGACACGTGCCAGCTGGCCACTCCCAGCATCGCCGCCCGAGCGGCCACGGTCCCGACGACCTCGAGCCGTGGTTGCCCCTGTTCGTTGACCTGAACCTCAGCGTCGTGCCAGCGCATGTTGCCCGGCGCGCCCAGCGCCTTGGCGAGTGCCTCCTTGGCCGCGAACCGGGCAGCCAGGGACTCCGGCGTACGCGGGTGCCCGGTCAGGGTGACCCGCTCTGCAGCGGTGAAAAGCCGGTCAGCCAAGGCGGGCGTCCGTTGGAGTGCCGCGGTGAAACGGTCGATGGGTACGACGTCGATTCCGACGCCCACGATCACTGGGCCGCCTATTCGACGGTGACAGACTTGGCCAGGTTGCGCGGCTGGTCCACGTCGTTGCCGCGGGCATCGGCTATCTCGCACGCCAGCACCTGCAACGGCACCGAGGTCAACAACGGGGCGAGCAGGGTGGGCGCCACCGGGACCCGGATGACGAGATCGGCAAAGGCGTTCACGGCGTCGTCACCTTCCTCGGCAATCACGATCATCCTTCCGCCGCGGGCCCGGACCTCCTGGATGTTGTTGACGACCTTGCCGTGCATGATGTTGCGTCCGCGCGGAGAGGGAACGATCACCACGACCGGTGTCCCGTGGTCGATCAGCGCGATCGGGCCGTGCTTCAATTCGCCCCCGGCGAAGCCCTCCGCGTGGATGTAGGCCAGTTCCTTGAGCTTCAGCGCACCTTCGAGTGCGATCGGATATCCGACGTGCCGCCCGAGAAAGAGCACGGTCGGCGCCGTTGCCAGGTCGCGGCCGAGTTCGCGCACCGGCTCCATCGTCGCCAGGGTCTGCTCGATCAGCGCCGGCATGCCGCGTAGTTGCGCCACGATCGCGGCGACCTCATCGCCGTACTTCACCCCGCGCACCCGGGCCAGATACAGCGCGACGAGGTAGCAGGCGGTGATCTGAGCGAGGAAGCATTTCGTCGACGCAACCGCCACCTCGGGACCGGCGCGCGTGTAGAGCACCGCGTCGGACTCGCGCGGCATCGTCGAGCCGTTCGTGTTGCAGATGGACAGGATTCGAGCCCGCTGCTCCTTGGCGTGCCGTAGCGCCTTGAGCGTGTCCATCGTCTCGCCGGACTGGCTGATCGCGATGACCAGCGTGGAACGGTCGAGTACCGGATCGCGGTAGCGGAACTCGCTGGCGAGTTCCACCTCGCAGGGGATCCGGGTCCAGTGCTCGATGGCGTACTTCGCGACGAGGCCGGCGTGGTACGCCGTACCGCAGGCGATGACGAAGATCTTGTCGACGTCGCGCAGGTCCTCCTCGGACAGGCGAACCTCGTCCAGGACGATGTCCCCGCCGGCGCTGAGCCGGCCCCGCAAGGTGTCGGCGACGGCAGCGGGCTGCTCGGCGATCTCCTTAAGCATGAACCAGGCGTAGCCGCCCTTCTCCGCGGCGCCGGCGTCCCAGTCGACGTGGTACTCGTTCCCCTCGGCGGGATGGCCGTCGAAATCGGTGATGTTGATGCCGCGTTCCCGGTCGATCTCGACGACCTGGTCCTCGCCAAGTTCCAGGGCGTCCCGGGTGTGGGCGATGAACGCCGCGACGTCGCTGGCGAGGAAGTACTCACCGGTACCGATGCCGGCGACCAGCGGGCTGCTCCGTCGGGCACCGACCACGGTGCCGTCGTGGTCGCGGTGTACAGCCACGAGCGTGAACGCGCCCTCCAGCCGGCGGCACACCACACGCATCGCGGCGGCGAGCCGGTCCGGCCGGTCGGGCAAGTCGGCGTACGCCCGGCTCAGCAGGTGGGCGGTGACCTCGGTGTCGGTTTCGGAGACCAGCTCGGTGCCGGTTCGTTCGAGTTCGTCGCGCAGCTCGGCGAAGTTCTCGATGATGCCGTTGTGGACGACTGCCACGTCACCGTGTTCGCTCACATGCGGGTGCGCGTTGACGTCGTTGGGTGCGCCGTGGGTGGCCCACCGGGTGTGCCCGATCCCGGCCGTCGCCGGCGGCAGCGGAACCTCGGCGAGCGACTTCTCCAGGTTCGCCAACTTGCCCGCCCGCTTGTCGGTCGCCAGACCCTCGGCGTTGACTATCGCGACACCGGCGGAGTCGTAACCGCGGTACTCCATCCGTCGCAGCCCTTCGACCACCACCTCGAGCGCGGATTGCTGGCCGACGTACCCGACGATTCCGCACATGTCAGACAGGGTAGTCGCGAGGCACGCCCGCACGACGCGAGCTGACCGGCGCGTACGCAGCTGCCGCCCGCGATCGCCTACGCTGCCTGGATGGCTGCAGCACCGTCTGCATGGCTGCGCTGGGGACCGACCGTCGCCATCGTCCTGGTCTTCGTCGCTCTGGCCATCATGAGTCCCGAGACACTCCTCGTCACGGCGAAGAACCCGTTGGCGTGGCTGTTCATCGCCGTCGTGGTGGCAGTGTCGGCCGGAATCACCCTGATCGGCACCAGAGTGTTCCACCGCCCGGTGTTGGCCCGGACCCTCGCTCTGATTCCGGTGGTGGCGGCGCTCGTGTGGGGATTTCGGCCGGCGTTCGTGGACGAGAGGATCAACGATGCCGCACCAGCCGGCTTGTCGTCGGCTTCCTCGTCGCCGGGCACGACACCCGGGACCACGACCCCAGTTGCGACCCCAGCGACTACGACCCCAGCGACTACGACCCCAGCTGCGACCCCAGCTGCGACCCCAGCTGTGACCCCAGCGCCTACGTCAGCGTCGCCCCCCGCACCGACGCCGTTCGACCTGGGCTCCGGGTCGATCCAGTCCCTGGACTACCAGGCCAGCGGGTTGGGCCGGCTCATCCAGGTCGCCGATGGCGAGCTGCTTGTCCGTTTCGAAGGGCTCGACGTGGAGAACGGGCCGGACTACGTCGTGTACCTGGTGCCGGGCACCGACCAACGCGCTCCCGGCGACGGCGTCTTCCTGGGCGAGCTGCGCGGCAACCAAGGCGACCAGAACTATGTGGTTCCGGCCGGTACCGAAGCCGGCGGGCCGCAGACGATCCTGATCTGGTGCCGCACCTTCGCCGCGCCGGTCGCCAACGCCTCCGTCGGCTGACCCGCTGACCTTCGGGTCAAGCGACGGCGACGACCTCGGCGAGCTTGGTGGCGATCGCGTCGGCCTGGTGCTGGGTCGGCGCCTCCACCATCACCCGGACCATGTGCTCGGTCCCGGATGGCCTGAGCAGGATCCGGCCGCTGTCGCCGAGCTCGTCCTGCGCGGCGTTGACCGCTTCTGCGACCTCGTCGGAGGCGGCCACGGCCAGCTTGTCGCTCACCTTGACGTTGATGAGCACCTGCGGCAGCCGCTGGACAACGGCTGCGAGTTCCCCCAGCTTCCGCCCGGTCGCGGCCATCCGGGCCATCAGCTGCATTGCGGTGAGCAGCCCATCACCGGTCGTCGCGTGCTCCCGGAAGATCATGTGGCCGCTCTGCTCGCCGCCCAGGGACAGATCCTCCCGGTTGAGCTGCTCAAGAACGTACCGGTCCCCGACCGGGGTGGTGTGAACCGTGATCCCGTTCGCCCCCATGGCGTTATGCAGGCCCAGGTTGCTCATCACGGTCGCCACGACGGTGTCTTGCCGTAACCGGCCACCGTCTCGCAGTGCCAGCGCACATATGGCCAGGATGGCATCCCCGTCGATCACGTTGCCGTCGCCGTCCACCGCCAGGCAACGGTCGGCGTCACCGTCATGAGCGATCCCGAGGTGGGCTTCGTCCGCGAGCACCGCCCGCATCAACGGATCGAGGTGCGACGACCCGCAGCCGTCATTGATGTTCAACCCGTCCGGCTCGGCGCCGATCGCCGTGACGTGCGCCCCGGCCCGCCGGTAGGTCAGCGGAGCCAGTTCGTACGCCGCACCGTGAGCGCAATCGACGACCACCCGGACACCCTCGAGCGAAAGGTCGATGCTGCTCAGCAAGTGCTCGACGTACTGCTCCGGTCCGCCGAGGAGTGGTCGCACCCGGCCGACCTCGGCACCCGTCGGTCGTGCGAACGGCGTTCGCAAGGCCGCCTCGATGTTGTCCTCGACGACATCGGGCAATTTGTGCCCACCACGCGCGAAGAGCTTGATCCCGTTGTCCGGCATCGGGTTATGGCTCGCCGAGAGCATGATCCCGACGTCGGCGCCGGACCGGCCGGTCAGGTAGGCAAGCGCGGGCGTTGGGAGGATGCCGGCCAGCAGGACGTCAGCGCCGGCACTCGTCAACCCGGCGACGACGGCGGCTTCGAGCATCTCACCGCTGGCGCGAGGATCCCGGCCGACCACCGCAACCGGCCGGTGCAGGGCGTCGGTTTCGGCCAGAACGCGGGCAGCAGCGGCCGCAACCGCAGTGGCCAGTTCTGGCGTCAGATCCGCGTTGGCCAGCCCCCGCACGCCATCGGTTCCGAACAGGCGCGCCATGCGGGGCTCAGCGCTTGGAGTACTGCGGCGCCTTGCGTGCCTTCTTCAGGCCGTACTTCTTACGTTCCGTCGCCCGCGGGTCGCGGGTGAGAAAGCCGGCCTTTTTCAACGCCGGTCGATCCTCCGCGTTCACCTCGATCAGCGCACGGGCGATGCCCAGCCGCAGTGCGCCGGCCTGACCACTGACCCCGCCACCATGCAGCAGAGCTATCACGTCGTACTGGTCCACCTTGTCCAGCGTCACGAACGGTTCACGGATGAGCTGCTGGTGCACCTTGTTCGGAAAGTAGTCCTCTATGCTGCGGCGGTTGAGGGTGAACTGCCCAGTACCCGGGATCAGGCGCACCCGCACGATGGCCTCCTTGCGGCGGCCGACGGTCTGGATCGGACGCGGTCCGCGAAGATCGGTAGTGGCAGTCACGCTGTGGCTCTCCTGTGATCCGGTCGCGCGCTGCGCGATCTGAGTGACCGCGTCACTGCGCGACCTGGCTGATCTCGTACGGGACCGGCTGCTGGGCGAAATGCGGGTGCTCCGGGCCGGCGTACACCTTGAGCTTGGTGAGCATCTTCCGGCCGAGGCTGTTGTGCGGCAGCATTCCCTTCACCGCGGTCTCGATCACCCGCTCGGGGCGGATGTCCAGCAGCTCGCCGATGGTGCGCTGCGACAACCCGCCGGGGTAACCCGAATGCCTATAGACGATCTTGGTGTCCCGCTTGTTCCCGGTGAGGGCCACCTTTGCCGCGTTGATGACCACCACGAAGTCACCGGTGTCGACGTGCGGGGCGAACTGCGGCTTGTGCTTGCCCCGCAGCAGGATCGCCGTCTGGCTTGCCAACCGACCCAGGACGACGTCGGTAGCGTCGATCACGTGCCAGTGCCGGGTGACCTCACCCGGCTTGGGGCTGTACGTGCGCACAGAACTGCCTTCTCGTCTCGATGCTGATCGGGCGCCGTCCCACGGAGCAACGGCGGCGACCGGTCACCCGGTCGATGTGGTGAATGCATGGGCAGCCGGAAGCCGACGGACCCGCGCACTGAGGGGCCACGATACCCGGTGTGCCCGAAGAGGGTCAAAGCGGCGTGCTCGTTGCGCGTCAGCCAGCCCCTGCCCTGGATCGGTAGGGCGGGCATTCCTTGGCTATTGGATGCGGTTCTGGTCGGCCGGAAACCAGATCCGCATCCGAAAGCAGCCAATCGCGGTGTTCAACGAGGTGCCCGATGGGGCGAACTTTGCTGCTCAGGGAGTCGGCGGCGGTTCCGTGGTACCCGGTGGCTCGCTGCTTCCCGGTGGGGTCGTCGTACCCGGTGGCTCGCTGCTACCCGGAGGGGTCGTCGTACCCGGAGGGGTCGTCGTACCCGGCGGCTCCGTCGTACCCGGCGGCTCCGTCGTACCCGGCGGCTCCGTCGTACC
>Ga0136640_10000140_pt1 | contig 25478 bp, 27 predicted proteins | sample AntDrymUQ8642106_2_FD_105498 | JGI IMG/M metagenome (GOLD analysis project Ga0136640, IMG submission 105498) | Polar desert sand microbial communities from Dry Valleys, Antarctica - metaG UQ864 (21.06) | ecosystem: Environmental > Terrestrial > Soil > Desert | place: Antarctica: Dry Valley...
CACCTGACACGGCACTAGTACCCTCGCTCGATGCCGACCGACGCCGCCGGCCCGGCCGTGGCTGGCGCCGAGGCCGTCGACGGCAGGGTCCTCAGCCGTCGCGGCGCCCGGACCCGGGCCCGCCTGCTCGACGTCTCCGCTGATGTCTTCGCCGCCAAGGGCCTCCACTCCACGCGCGTCGACGACATCGTGGCTGCCGCGGCCAGCAGTCACGGCACCTTCTACCTCTACTTCTCCTCCAAGGAGGATCTCTTCGACCAGCTCGTCACCCAGGTCTCGACCGAGATCCAGTCGCTCGTCGACACCTTGCCCACCATCACCGGCGCGACCCGCGGGCGAGCGGCGTTGCGGACCTGGCTGGGCGACCTGGCCGACCTCTACGAGCGCCGGGGGCCGGTCATCGCGGCGTGGACCGAGGCCGAGCTGTCCGGTGAGCGCACGGGTCGACACGGCGATGATGCCCTCGGGTCCCTGGTCGGTGGGATCCTGGAGCAGGTGCGGGTCCCCAAGCGCTCCGGCCTCGATCCGGCCGTGGCCAGCCTGGCCCTCGTGATCATGGTCGAGCGGGTGAACTACTACGCCACGACGGGCCGGGTGAAGGTCACCCGCGACGAGCTCATCGACACCCTCATGGAGATCGTCGAGGCTGCCCTCTTCGCCTGATGTGACGACAAGCACAGGGGGTGGCGGCGGGATAGGGTCCGGAACTGACGTGCGTGTCAGGTTCGTCCGACACGCGCCGACGGCCATCGATACTCGACACATTGGGGGCATCCATGCAGCAGCAGCAGCGCTGGGTACGGCGGGGAACGCGGCTTCGCCGCAACGCGACCTTGGTGGCGCTGGCGGCGTTGGTCCTGCTCGCCCCGGCGTGCGGCAACTCCGAGAAGAAGGCCACCCCGCCCCAGACCACCATCGAGAGCGGAGAGAGCAACGAGCCGCTGCCGGGCGAGAACGTCCCCGTCGACGCGCCCGGCGTCAGCGACTCCGAGATCCGCGTCGGCGGAGTGGCCTCGGCCGAGAACCCGATCGGCGCCAAGGCCGGCGACTCCTTCGTCGGGGTGAAGGCGTACTTCGACTACATCAACTCCCAGGGCGGCATTTACGGGCGCACCCTGACCCTGGCGGCCGAACGCGACGACAAGACGGGCAACAACTCCGCCGAGGTCACGGGCCTGCTCACCGAGGACGACGTGTTCGCCGTCCTCCCGGTCGCCACGCTCCTGTTCACGGGGGCCCAGCAGCTCGTCGACGAGAACGTGCCCACCTTCGGCTGGACGATCAACACCGAGTGGCAGGGATCGGAGGAGGAGCCGAAGTTGAACCTGTTCGGCCAGACCGGGTCCTACGTGGGCATCGGCGAGTCCGCCCCGTTCTGGCCGTGGATCGTCAAGGAGGCCGACGCCAGCAAGGTGGGCCTGCTGTCCTACCAGGTGCCCCAATCGAGTCAGTGCGCCGACGGCATCCGCAGCAGCTTCGACGAGTTCGGCGAGCGGGTCGACGTCGAGATCGCGTTCCGGGATCAGTCCCTGGCCTACGGCGTAGCCGACCTCTCGGTGCAGGTCTCGCAGATGAAGGAAGCAGACGTCGACTTCGTGCTCACCTGCATGGACAGCCAGGGCCTCGTCACCCTGGCCAAGGAGATGAAGAAGCAGAACCTCGACGCCGTGCAGTTCATGCCCAACTCCTATGACCAGGAGCTGATGGAGGAGTTCGGCGATCTGTTCGAGGGGTCCTACGCCCGCACCGACTTCACCCAGTTCGAGCTGGAGGACAAGCCCCCTGGCCTGGAGCTGTACCTGGAGTGGATCGAGAAGCAGGACATCTCGCCGTCGGAGAACAGCCTCGTCGGGTGGCTGAACGCGGCCTTGTTCGTCACCGGCTTGCAGGAGGCCGGGCCCGAGTTCGACCGCCAGAAGCTGATCGATGCCATCAACGACCTGACCGACTTCGACGCCGACGGACTCATCCGCCCGGTCGACTGGACGATGGCCCACGACACGCCACCGAGCCTCGACAGCTCCTGCAACTTCATCTCCCAGGTGCAAGACAGCGAGTTCGTGCCGGTGTTCAGCAAGCCGGGCAAGCCGTTCGTCTGCGCGGTCGTCGAGGACGACGACCTGGGCACCCGGTACACCGACTGATCGCCGGCGTCCGCGTCTCGCCATGTTGAGCGACTTCTTCGAGTACGCCATCCGCGGCGTGCCCATCGGCTGCGTGTTCGGCCTGCTCGCCGTCGGCCTGGTCCTCACCTACAAGACCTCCGGCGTGTTCAACTTGGCCTTCTCGGCCCAGGCCTACGCTGCCGCCGCCGCCTTCTACATCGTCCGCAAGGACCACGAGTGGCCGTTGCTGCCCGCCGCCATCGTGGCCATCGTGTTCGTCAGCCCCCTCATCGGCATCGTGCTGGAGCGCACGCTGTATCGCCACCAGCGAACCGCAGGGTCGCTGGCCAAGCTGATCACGTCGCTGGGCCTGCTCGTGGCCCTGCCGGAGATCGTGCGGCTGGGCTTCGGCACCGAGTCCAAGAAGAACCCGCCGGCGCTGTGGTGGGTGAAGCGCACCGATCAGTTCACCGTGCCGGCCGACGGCGGTCGCTTCGCCCTCGACGCGGGCCAGATCGCGACCATCTCCGCGACGATCCTGGTCGTCCTAGGCCTGACGGCGTTGTTCCGGGGCGGGGGGCTGGGCCTGCGGATGCGGGCGGTGGTCGAGAGCCCGCGCCTCGTGCAGCTCCACGGCATCGACGCCGACCGGGTGTCGCTGCTGTCGTGGACCCTGGGCAGCTTCCTTGCCGGGTTGGCGGGCGTCCTCATCGCCCCGCTGTTCGCCCAGCTCGGCCCCCTCGACTTCTTCACCCTGCTGGTCGGGGCGATCGCGGCCTGCGTCATCGGGCGCCTGTCGAGCATCCCACTCACCCTCGCGGGGGGCCTGGGGCTCGGGATCCTCCAGGCCGAGCTGTCGGGCTTCCTGCCCGCCAACAGCGTGCTGGCCACCGGCCTGCGTCCGGCCCTGCCCTTCGTCGTGCTGTTCGGTCTGTTGCTGGTGCCCCGCTGGGCCCGGACCCGAGGCGACGTTGCCGACCCGCTGGGCGGCGTCGATCCGCCGCCGGCCCCGCCGGCCTCGTCGTTGCGGCCGGCCTGGCTGACCAACGGTACGCGGGCGTTCGCGGTGGCGGTCAGCGGCATCGGCATCTTGGTCAGCCTGTTCGTCCTCAACGACTACTGGCTGAGCCTGGTCACCGCCGGCGTCGCCCTCGGCGTCATCCTGCTGTCGATCGTCGTCACCACCGGCCTGGGCGGCACCATCTCGCTGTGTCAGGGCACCTTTGCCGCCATCGGCGCCTTCACCACGGCTCAGCTCGTCAACAACTTCAACGTGGCCGTCCTGGGCGCCATGGTCGTGGGCGCGCTGCTGGCTGCGGTGGTGGGGGCGGCCCTGAGCATCCCCGTCGTGCGCCTGGCGGGCATCTACCCGGCCCTGGCCACGCTGGCCTTCGCCCTCATGTTCCAGGGCGTGCTGCTGCCCCTCGGATGGGTGTCGGGCGGTCGGACCCCGCTGCCGGTCCCTCGGCCGCTCGTCGGTCCCGTCGACTTCGCCAGCGACCGCAGCTTCTTCCTGCTGTGCGTGGGGCTGATAACCCTGGTGTCGTTGGCCGTCATCGCCATCCGCAGCGGCACCACCGGGCGCTTCCTCGACGCGGTGCGGGGCAGCGAGACGGCTGCCGCCGCGGTGGGCATCAGCCCGGCCCGGCCCCGCACGGTGGCCTTCATCACCGGCGCAGCCATCGCCGGTCTCGGGGGCGGGCTGCTGTCCAGCTTCTACGGGCAGGCCAACTACGACACGAGCTTCCAGTTCTTCCTCGGCCTGGTCTGGGTGGTGCTGGTAATCACCGCTGGGTCTCGCTCGGTGCAGGCGGCCATCACCTCGGGCGTCGCGTTCTTCGTCCTGCCCCAGCTGCTGACCCGGCTGTTCTCCTGGCCCGGCAACTACCTGGAGAGCAACCCCGACACCAGCGGCGTCACCCGGTCGGTCCTCGACTTCGTCCAGCCCAGGTGGGCCTTGGGGGTCGCCTTCATCCTGTTCGGGTTCGGTGCCCTCACCTACGCCAAGCACCCCGAGGGCATCATCGAGGCCCAGACCACCAAGGCCGTCCGTCGGACGCTGCTGATCGTCGAGCGGCTGCGGGGTAGGTCGTCGCCGCCTGGGGCCGACCCGGCGGATGAGAACGGCCGGGTGCGGGTGCAGCCCAGGGAGGCCACGTCGGTCGGGCCGGTCGGATGAGCGACGCCGCCGCTCTCACCCGTCCCAGTGATGACTCAGGGCCCGACGGCGAAGGCGCGCTGCTCGTGGCGACCGGCGTAGAGAAGCGCTTCGAGGGCATCGCTGCTCTCATCGACGTATCCGTGCAGCTCGGGCCCGGCGAGCTGGTGGCTCTCATCGGGCCCAACGGCGCGGGCAAGACGACGCTCTTCAACTGCCTGTCGGGATACCTGCGCCCCGACTCCGGGCGCATCACCATGAAGGGTCGCGATCTGGCCGGTCTGGCCCCTCACCAGCGAGCCCGGATGGGTCTGGCCCGCACCTTTCAACGCATCGAGCTGTTCGGCGGCCTCACCGTGCGCGATCACCTGATCGTCGCCGACCGGGCCCGGCGGGCCAGCGGCAGCCTGTGGCGCGACCTGACCGGCCGGGCTCGGACCACAGCCGACGAGCGCAACCGCTGCGACGCCGTCCTCGAGCTGGTCGGTCTCACCGACGAGGCCGAGCGGCCGGCCCCCTCGCTGACCCTCGGCCGAGGACGGGTGGTCGAGCTGGCTCGCGCCCTGATGTGCGAGCCTGACCTGCTGTTCCTCGACGAGCCGTCCTCAGGCCTCGACCACAAAGAGACCGATGAGATGGGCACCGTCCTCGAGCAGATCCGCGACGAGCGCGGGACCGCCATCCTCCTCTGCGAGCACGACGTCGGCTTCGTCGAGCGCCTGGCCTCGCGCTCGTATGTGCTGGACCTCGGTCGCCTGGTGGCCGAGGGTCCCACCGGCGAGGTGCTGGCCCGACCCGAGGTCCGCCGGGCCTATCTGGGCCAGGAGGCCGGATCGTGACCGATCCCGTCGCCGCCGAGCCGACCTCGTCATCTGTCGCCGACACGGCCCCGCAGCCGGTCCTGGCCCTCGACGACGTCCACGCCGGCTACGGCCAGTTCCGCGCCCTCTTCGGCATCTCCTTCACCATCGGCGAGGCGCAGGCCCTCGCCCTCATCGGCCCCAACGGCGCCGGGAAGACCACGGTGGCCCGGGTGGCGTCGGGCCTGATCGCGCCGGAGCGGGGTCGGGTGACGGTGGGCGGCGAGGACTTCACCGGACGCCCACCGCAGGCGTTCGCTCGCGCGGGCGTCGCCCACGCGCCCGAAGGCCGCTCGGTGTTCGCCACCTTGACCGTCGAGGAGAACCTCACCCTCCCGTTCCGCCAGCGCTTCGGTCGCTCGGGGCTGACCGACGCCCTCGAACGGGCCTACGAGATGTTTCCCCGCCTGGGCGAGCGTCGGCGCCAGGAGGCCGGCTCGCTCTCCGGCGGCGAGCAGCGCATGCTCACCCTGGCCGGGGTGCTGGTGCTCGAGCCCAAGGTCCTCATCGCGGATGAGCTCTCGCTCGGGCTGGCCCCGATCATCACCGACGAGATCTACGCCGTGCTTGGCCGCATCCTGGCCGCCGGGACTGCCCTCCTGGTCGTCGAGCAGCACGTCGACCGGGCCCTCGACATCGCCGACGAGGTGGCCGTGTTGGAGCGCGGCGCCGTGGTGCAGTCGGGTCACCCCAGCCGTGAGGACATCCTGGAATCGGTGTTCGGCACCAAGGGCGTCCACGCATGACACGCATGATGGGCCCGGGCGCCGGCCCCCTGTCCGTTCTGGCGTACCTGGTGCACCGTGGAGGTGCAGCATGCACGCCAGAACGAGGAAGAAGCAGCCCGTGAACCCCGCCCACACCTTGCCCTCGGCGATGCCCGTGGCCGTCTACCAGGGCGGCGGTGAGGTCGCCGTGGAGCAGCGCCCGGTGCCGCCCATCGATGCCGGCCAGGTGCTGGTCGAGGTCAGCCACTGCGGCATCTGCGGCTCGGACCTCCACATGATCGTCGAGGGCTGGGGCAAGCCGGGGTTCGTCGGCGGCCACGAGTACACCGGTGTGATCGCTGCGGTGGGCGGGGGGGTCGACGGTTGGGCGGTGGGTGACGAGATCGTGTGCGGCGTCTCCCCCCGCTGCGGGAGATGTCGTGGCTGCCGGGAGGGCCGCCCGTCGCAGTGCGACAACCGCGACGGATCGGTGACCGATGCCGACGCCGACGTCGAGGGCGCGTTCGCCCGCTACGCGCGCGTCGACGCGCGAGCCCTGATGCGACTGCCCGACGGCCTGTCGCGCCGCGACGCTGCGCTCGCCGAACCGCTGGCGGTCGCCCTACACGGCATCACCCGGGGCGGTGTCGGTCCTGACGACTCGGTGATGGTCGTCGGCGCCGGGCCCATCGGGGCCCTCAGCGTGGCCGCCCTCGTGGCGCGCGGGCTCGGGCCCATCACCGTGGTGGAACCGGGCGAGGCCCGCCGTCGACTCGCAACCGACCTCGGCGCCGATCGGGTCGTCGCCCCCGACGCCCTGGAGGTGTTCCCGATGTGGGAGCCCGACCGCATCGCGGCCGACGCCGTCGACGTGGTCCTGGAGTGCTCAGGCAAGAAGGTCGCCATCGAGTCGGGGTTCAACCAGCTGCGCCGCGGTGGCCGGCTGGTGATGGTCGGCGCCGGCATCGAGCCGCCCAGCTTCGATCCCAACCGCATGATCCTGAACGAGCTGTCGGTGACGGGCAGCTTCGTCTACGACGCGGACGGCTTCGAGAGGGCTCTGGAGCTCCTGGCCTCGGGGTCCGTGCGCACCGATCTCCTGATCGATCCCGTCGACGTGTCCCTCGATCGCCTGGGCGACGCCCTCGCCGGGCTGGCCGAGGGACGCATCGCAGGCAAGGCCATGGTCGTCCCGACCATCCCGTCCAACCGAACCGCAGAGGAGCACCCGTGACCGAGACCTTCTTCCCCGGCGGCAAGCCGAAGATGAACCACGTGGCCATGAGCGTCCCCGCCGATCTGTTGGGCGAGGAGAGCCGCAAGGACCTGACCCGCTACTTCTCCGAGGTCCTCGGCTTCGAAGAGCTCGACATGATGACCGAGGATCGCCAGCGCCTGATCTTCAGCTGCGGCCACTGGGACCAGTTCATCTTCCTCATCGCCGAGGATGAGCCCTTGAGCTGTCCCCGCCTCGACCACTACGGCTTCTCGGTGTCTTCGCGCGACGAGATCGACGCGGCCTGGGAGCGGGCCAAGGCCTTCCGGGCCTCCGACGACCGAGTCGACATAATCGATCCCGCCGTCGACGACCAGGGTGTGGTGAAGATCCACTCGATCTACCTCGGCTACCTGCTGCCCATGATGATCGAGCTCCAGTACTGGGAGTTTCCGGATTGACATCACCGCGGGAGCTGCGGTTCGGCGTGTTCGTGCCGCAGGGCTGGAAGCTGGAGTACACGGGTTGGTCGGCGGCCGACGCGTGGGCCCGGTCGGTGGAGTGGGCGGGCCGGGCCGAGGATCTGGGCTACGACCACATCTGGCTCTACGACCACGTCGAGACCGTGCCCCGGCGTGAGCCGTCGCACGTCTTCGAGCCCTTCACCATGCTGTCGGCCCTGTCGCAGCGCACCTCACGGGTGGGACTTGGCCAGCTCGTCACGTGCGTCGGGTACCGCAACGTCGGGCTGCTGGCCAAGGAAGCGGCCTGCCTGGACGTCTACTCCGAAGGGCGCCTGATCCTGGGGCTGGGCGCGGGCTGGTTCGACCGGGAGTACCAGGCCTACGGCTACCGCTACCCGTCCGACCGCGAGCGTCTGGCCCTGCTCGACGAGGCCCTGCAGGTGCTGCGGCCGCTCTGGTCCGACGAGACCGTCGACTTCGCCGGCGAGCACGTCCAGCTCGACGGGGCCTACTGCGACCCCAAGCCGATCCAGCGGCTCCCGCCGGTGCTGGTGGGCGGCGGCGGCGAGAAGGTCACCCTGCGGATCGCCGCCCGTCACGCCGACATGACGAACTGGCAGGTCGGCCTCGAGGCCTTCGTGCGCAAGTCGACGCTGCTGGAGGGCTACTGCGCCGAGGTCGGGCGACCGTTCGAGTCGATCAGCCGCACGCATGGGCCCGACTGCCGCATCTTCGACAGCGACGCCGAGGCTCGGGCCTGGTGCGCCGAGCCGGGCGGCGGCAACCTCTGGGGCGGCGAGGACGTCGAGGCCTACCTGGGCGACAACCTGGTCGGGACGGCCGAGCAGGTCTCCGAGAAGGCCCAGGCCTTCGTCGATGCTGGATGTTCGGCGTTCATCCTCTGGCTGCGTGACGCGCCCGATGACGCCACCCTGGCCGGCTTCATGGCCGACGTCGCACCGAACCTGGAGCCCCGATGAACCCGCCCTCCCCGAACTGGTGTCGATCTGACCGGTCAGGGCCCGCGCAACCTTCACCAGTTCGGCTGGTTCGGCCGGTTCGGCCGGTTCGATGAGTCGGCGGGTCGCCATCGCCGGTGTCGCGCTGTCCGATGTCGGGCGGGTCGACGACAAGACGCCGTTCGAGCTGCACGCCCAGGCTGTGCGTCGGGCCGTCGCCGAGGCCGGGCTGACCAAGGACGACGTCGACGGATACGCCTCCAACGGCACCGGCACCCTCCCGCCGATCGAGGTGGCCGAGTACCTCGGCCTGCGACCGACCTGGATCGACTCCACCGGCGTGGGCGGTGGCACCTGGGAGGTCATGGCCGCCCACGCCGTCGACGCCATCAGCGCCGGCCAAGCCGATGTGGTGGTGCTGTCCTACGGCTCGACCACCCGGTCCGACCTGAAGAAGGGCCGGCGCACCGCCAACCTCAGCTTCGGTGCCCGGGGCCCGGTGCAGTTCGAGGTGCCCTACGGCCACACCCTCATCGCCAAGTACGGCATGTCGACCAACCGTCACCGCCACACCTACGGCACCACGATGGAGCAGCTGGCCGAGGTGGCCGTGTCACACCGCTACAACGCCGGGTTCAATCCCGACGCCTACTACCGCGAGCCCATCACGATCGACGACGTGGCCGAGGGCCGGATGATCGCCGATCCGTTCACGAAGCTGCACTGCTGCATCCGCTCCGACGGCGGCTGCGCGGTCGTGTTGGTGGCCGAGGACCGGGTGCCCGATCTGGCCACCGACCCGGTGTGGGTCCTCGGCTCGGGCCAACACGTGTCGCACACGACGATGTCGGAGTGGGCCGACTTCACCACCGGCCCCGCCTCGGTGTCAGGCCCCCGGGCGTTCGCGGCCGCGGGGGTGACGCCGGCCGACATCGACCTGTGCTGCGTCTACGACGCGTTCACCTTCATGGTGCTGTGCACGCTGGAAGATCTCGGCTTCTGCGCCAAGGGCGACGGCGGGCCCTTCGTGTCCGACGGCAAGCTCCGCCTGGGCGGCGCCCTACCCACCAACCCCGACGGCGGGGGCCTGTCAGCCTGCCATCCCGGCATGCGAGGCCTGTTCCTCATGGTCGAGGCCACCCGCCAGCTCCGCGGCGACTACGCCGCCGCCGGCACCCCCGAGCGCCAGGTAACCGACGCCGAGCTGGCCTGCGTCAGCGGCACCGGCGGCTGGTTCTGCAGCAACGGCACCCTCATCCTGGGCACCAGTTGACCTCTGGCGCGAGCACCGGCCGGCCCCGTTCTGTGCACACCAGTCCGGCTATCACCCGAATCCTGTGCACAGAACCGGAGCCCTCAGACCGGTGTGAAGACGGCCATGGTCACCTCGTCGGTGACCGGCTCGGTTTCGAGGCGCAGGGGCATGCCGATCTCGAGCGACTCGGGCTCGATGCCCACGATGCGGGTCATCATGCGCGGCCCCTCGGCCAGGTCGACGACCGCTGCGATGTACGGCACCTGCGGTCCGAACGGGGGCAGGTCGTTCACGTACACGGTGGAGTGGGTGTAGAGCGTGGCCTGACCGGTTGCGGTGACCCACTCGACGTCGTCGCTCCAGCAGTGCGGGCAGAACGGGCGAGGGTAGGAGTGGTGCCGGCCGCAGGCCGAGCACCGCTTGATCAGCAGCTTCCCGTCGCGCAGGGCCGCCCAATAGGGCTCGGACTCGTCCTCGATGGTCGGCAGGTCGAACCGCGGCCCGTCCGTCGCCCCCGAACCTGACACGAGCGTCAGGTTACCATCGGGCCATGTCCGGGCTGGCCGAGGCGGCTCCGCGGCCCGGGTACGAGAGCGACCTCGACGCGTTCCGGCTCGACGCCCGCGCCTGGCTCGCAGAGCACTGCACCGATCGGTTCCGGGGCCTGATGTTCAGCGGTGACCCCGACGACGATCACCTGCAGCGGATGCGGGAGTGGAACCGGATGCTGGCCGACGCCGGGTGGGCCGGCATCGACTGGCCCGTCGAGCACGGTGGGCGAGGCCTCGGCCTGGCCCACCAGGTGATCCTGGCCACCGAGCTCGATGGGGCCCGGGCGCCGGGCCCGCTCAACCCGATCGGCCTGGCCAACATCGCTCCCTCGATCATGGGCTTCGGCACGGCCGAGCAGAAGGCCCGCTTCCTTCGTCCCATGTTGCGTGGAGACGAGATCTGGTGCCAGGGCTTCAGCGAGCCAGACGCCGGAAGCGACCTAGCCTCCCTGGCGGCGCGAGCCGAGCCCGACGGCGACGGCTGGGTGCTGACCGGCCAGAAGGTGTGGACGACCCTCGGCCAGCACGCCCGATGGTGCGAGCTGTTGGCCCGCTCTGATCCGGAGGCGTCCAAGCACCGCGGCATCTCCTGCTTCATCGTCGACATGACGTCGCCCGGCGTCGAGGTCCGGCCGCTGCGCACGGCGAGCGGGGAGTCGGACTTCAGCGAGATCTTCTTCGACGGGGTGCGGGTGGGAGCCGACGCTCTGCTCGGTCCCGAGGGCCAGGGGTGGATGGTCGCCATGGCCACCCTGACCTTCGAGCGCAGCGGCGTGGCCAACCTCCACCTCGAGAGTCGCCGCAACATCGCCGACCTCCTCGATGAGGTGCGCCGGGCCGGCCGGGCCGACGATCCGATCGTGCGCCAGGAGCTGGCGGTGCTGTGGTCGGCGGGCGAGATCCAGCGCCACCTTTCGGAGCGAGCCACGATCCGGGCCCTGGCCGGTCTGCCCCCCGGTCCCGAGTCGAGCCTGATCAAGCTGGTGTGGAGCGCCGTTGGACAGGCCCTCCCCGACGTTGCGGTGCGAGTCCTCGGCCCAGCAGCGTTGGAGGGTCAGTGGGGACGGCGGCTCATGGCCTCGCGCTCGTTGTCGATCGCCGGCGGGACAACCGAGGTCAACAAGACCATCGTCGCCGAGCGCGTCCTGGGTCTGCCCCGAGAACCCCGCTGATCGCCGCCTCGATTGCATGTGCTGCGCATGCATCTATGCTCCGCACATGAAGATGCTGCAGATCCGCAACGTGCCTGACGATGTCCACCGACGGCTCAAGGCCCGCGCCGCGATGGAGGGCCGGTCGATGTCGGAGGTCGCCTTGCGTGAGCTGCGTCGCTCGCTCGAGCAGCCCACCGTGGAGGAGCTCATCGAACGGGTTCGGTCGCACGGACCCACCGACGGGGGCATGAGCTCGGTCGAAGCAGTCGAGGCAGGGCGGGCTGAGCAGGACGCGATCTGGGACCGCCGGCTTCGTTGATCGTCATCGATGCGTCGGCTGTCGTCGAACTGCTGCTGCAGAGGCCCCTCGCGCCGGCCGTCGAGGCCCGCCTGCGGGTGGGCGCGCTGCACGCCCCTCACCTGCTCAGCGTTGAGGCCGCCCACGCGATCCGGGGGAAGGTCATGGTCGGGGAGGTCACTCCCAATCGTGGGACGCTGGCCATCGGCGCTCTCGCCGCACTCGCCGTCGTGCGCCATCCCCACGAGCTGTTGCTCCCGGCGATCTGGCGCCTGCGGTCGAACCTGACCGCGTACGACGCGGCCTACGTCGCGCTGGCTGAGGTCCTGGAGGTCCCACTCGTGACGCTGGACGCCCGGATCGCCCGGGCGCCAGGCCACGGCGCCCAGGTCGACCTGATCAGCTGACGGACGATCGAGGTCAGGTGATGAGGTCTCGCCAGGCGGTGGCGATGACGAGATGGCCGACGCCGTCGACGACCTGCAGGTCGGCGGCCGGGATGCGCGATGCCCACCAGCGGCCGTGGGCCGGCGTCACGGTTGGGTCGTCCGCCCCGTACACGCAGGTGGTCGGCGCGCCGATCGCCGCCGGATCGAAGCCCCAGTCGACCACCGTGTAGGAGATGATGTCGGCCGCCAAGCCCACCGGGCCGGCCGCAACGCCCTCGGCGACCATGGCCTCGACGCGGGCCCGCAGCCGAGGGTCCGCGGCCAGCATCGCCTCATCCGCGTCGCCACCGCTGACCATGCCGGCCGCCGCGGCCGGGTCGGCTGTCATCGTTGCGAGCATCTCGCTCATCTGCGCTACGGCCGCCGCCGGATCGGATCGCATCATGTCGATCGCGCCGCGTTGCTCGTCGGGGACCCACGGCACGTCGGTGTCCGGTGCAGGGGTGGCGACGATCACGAGCCGGCTTACCAGCTCCGGATGCGACGCCGCGACCGCAGCGGCGATGCGACCACCCGCCGACCAGCCGACCAGCGTCGCGTCACCGATGCCGAGGTCGGTCAGGGCCGCGACCATGTCGTCAGCGAAGCCGGGGACCGTCGGAACGACGCCTTCGGGCAACGACGTCGACCCGCCGTAGCCGGGCCGATCGATGGTGACGAGGCGGGTGCCCGACGACTCGGTCACCGCCGGGTCAGGGTCGAATCGACGCGACCCGGGTGCGGCGTGCAGCAGCACGACCGTGGGGCCGTCGTCGGGGCCGGCCACATCCGTAGTGATCTGCCGGCCGTCGTCGAGGTGGGTGGTGTGGGTGGTGGGTTCCATGGCTGTCATGCTGCGCACCGCCCGGGTGACACCGTGCTGGCACCGAAAAGCTGGATCCGCCGATGAACCGCACTGACCGCCTCTACGCCATCGCCGAGGCGCTGCGGGCCGCCGGGGACGAGGGCCGCACCGCCGCCTGGTTGGCCGAGCGCTTCGAGGTTGCGACGCGGACGATCAAGCGCGACGTCACTGCCCTCCAGGATGCGGGCCAGCCCATCTACGGTCTCGGTGGTCGCGGCGGCGGCTACCGGATCGATCCGGCGGCCACCCTGGCGCCGGTGGCCTTCACGCCGGGTGAGGTCATCGCGCTGGCCACGCTGCTCGCCATCGACGCCGACGCGCCCTACGCCGTGGAGGGTCGGAGGGCACTGGCCAAGGTGCTTGACGCCATGGGTCCCTGCGGGCGGGCCGGTGCGGCGGCGCTCGGTGGTCGGGTGTGGGTCCGCTCGGCCTCGACTGCCCCAGGCCGGCCCCGATCGAGGAGGCCGATTCGGGTTGTCGAGGACGCTGTCGCCCGCCAGGTGGTCGTCGTCCTCGACTACGCCGATGCCGACGGGGTGGCGACCAGGAGACGGCCCGTCGAGCCGCTCGGCTTCGCCCGAACCAGCGGCCACTGGTACCTCATGGCCTGGTGTCGGTGGCGGCGGGCCGGCCGGTGGTTCCGTCTCGACCGCATCGTCGCCGCCGACCTCACCACCCAGCCTGCTCCATTGCGCCGCCTCGACGACGTGTTCGGTGAGGTCCCCGCCGACGCCGCGCCGGTGGAGGTGTGATCAGCGCAGAGACCGAGCAAAGGCGAGGCCGTGGCCCGAGCCAAGTGCGGCAAGAGCGGGAAGGACTTGGTCCACAACCCCGGAGCGAGTGCCTGTCCGCTCGGCCTCTCACGGCCGGCGCCCGAGGAAGGCCAGGAGCTTGGTCTGGTCGTCGGCGTCGTCACCGACGTCGACGCGCGGCCCATAGTGGCCGCTGGCCCGCAGCATGTCGTCCAGCGGGACCATGGCCCCGAGCATCCCGCTCACCTCCCCGGGATCGAGGTGCTCGTCCAGCCCGGTGGCCCGGGCCAGGTCCCAGGTGTGGACGAGCACATCGCTCGTGAAGAACGAGTCGACGAACGCGTCGAGGCGATGGTCGCCGGCCATCGGGTGCGAGAACTGCTGGGCAGCAACCTCGGGATCGTCGAGCAAGCCCTGCACCCCATCGCTCATCACCGTCCACGCCGCGACCGGATCGTCATCGATCGAGGGCCCGGCCTCGACCTGGAGGCCGGAGCCGTCACGCAACACCATCGGGAACCACTCGACGAGGTGCCGCACGACGTCGCGAGCCACCCATCCCTCGCACGGCGCTGGATCGTCCCACCGCTCGTCGGGCACCTCCCGCACCCGCTCGGTGAAGGCAAGGGCCACGTTCCGGTACCGATCTGCTATCTCGCTCACGGCTGTGTCCTCGGGTCTGGGATGGGGCTCATCGGGTCAGGGCGACGCCGGGTATCGACGGAGGCGGGCGATGGAAACCATCGGTCACGCCGTGTCGTCAGGCTTCGCCCGGTCGCTCCCACCGGACGCCGGGGAATCGATCGAAGTCGTTGTCGAAGGTCACGACCGTGGCGTGGTGGTGCAGGGCGATGGCGGCGAGGTGGGCATCGTTGACGAGGTTCCCACCTGTGCCAGTGGCGCCGAGCAAGCCCCCGACCACGTCGAGGTGGTTCGCCGACGGTTCGACGAGGGTCGCCGCGGGCGCGTCGACCCACGTCCTGAGCACGCTCAGCGCCTCGTCGAGCGAGAGCGGCCTGTCGAGGATGGTCCGATGGGTCGTGATCCGCAGGAAGCCGGTGAGGGCGAGCCAGGCCAGCGCGACTCGCCCGTCGCCGACGAGGGCCCCGTCGATCCAGCGTCGGCTGCGCTCGTGCCGCTCGTCGTTGCGGTTCACCGAGTACACGAGCACGTTCGTGTCGACGAGCTTCACTTCCCCTGGTGCATCTTCCGGATGATCTCTTCGTTCTCGAGCTCGCCGGCGAGCTGGTTCGCCTTGGTCAGGTCGAACCGAGACTCCCCCATGTCGAAGGTTGGCGTGCGCACGCGAACCCTCTTCCCCGCCGGTCGAGCGCTGGCCCGCACCGCACCGTTCAGAGCCTGCTTGAAGGTCTCGCCACGCTCGCTCATCCTGCGACGGAGGATGTCGTCGACATCGGGCTCGAGGGTCACCGTGGTCCGCATCGTCGCATCATAGCATCGCTCATGTGATGTGCTGATGCAGGCGTCGTCAAAGGCGCGCTTGGTTGACGGCTCCGTCAGTCGAGAGGGAGGCCGTTGCGCCGACGAGCTCGTCGGACTCCAAGGCGGCCAGATCGTCGGGATCCTCGACGCGGGCGTAGGCCCGGCGATCGCCGACGTTGACCACCAGCAGGCCCCACTCCGCCGCGCCGTCGCGGCCGTGGACCACGGAGTAGGCGGCGATGGTGGCCTCGCCGTGGTGGGTGTCGACGATGGGCAGCGGGCCATCGTCGGGAGGCGCGGGCCCCGGCGCCAGAGCGGGCAGGGGCCCGGGGTCGGCGGAGTAGAGCGCGGCCACGTGCTTGGTCATGTGCATGCCGACGCCGGTGACCAGACCCAACGACCCCGGGTCGGACCGGAGGTCCTCGACCATCGTCGCCACGCTGTGGGACAGGTAGTTGCTGGCCGGACCGCCCGCGTAGGGAAGTCCACCGGTGACCGTCAGCGATCGGCCGTCGGTAAGGGGGTCGATGTCGAGGGCGTCGCAGGCGAAGTGCAGCGACGAGGCGAAGCACGAGTAGAGATCAAGGTGAGCCACATCGTCGATCGCTACTCCCGCCTGGGCCAGGGCGCCGGCGAAAGCTGTGCCCATGGCGGGGGACCGGCTGAGGTCGGGGTGCTCGGCGACATAGACGTGATCGGCGGCCGCGGCCGAGCCTCTCAGGTACACCCGTCGCTCGGCCGGGACGCCCAGGCGGTCGGCGGCCTCGTGGCTGGCCACGATCGTCGCCGCGGCCATGTCGACATCCATCACCGCTACCTCGAGCTTGGTGTAGGGGTATCCGACGAGGCGGTTGCCCGGCGTCGGCGTCGACAGCTCGGGGGCCGAGCGGGCGACGGGGAACCAGGCGTGAGGGTTGGCAGCGGCGGTCTCGGTCATGGGGCTGAGCAGCTCTGCGATCTGGTCGCGGTAGGCATCGGGGGCCACCCCGAGGCGGGCGCGCCGCGCGACGTCGCGCACGGCGAAGGTGAGCCAGGCCTGGAACACCTCGTGGGCCACCTCGGAGGGGTGGAAGGGTGCCTCGAACGGAAACTCCTGCTTCTCCGGGTGCCGGTGCGACCAGGCCGGTCGTTCGCCCACCTTCTTCAGCCGGCGCACCGTGTCGAGGGCCTCGGCGCCGGTCACCACGACCAGCTCGAGCCGTCCGGCGGCGATGTCGGCTGCGGCCTCGGTCACGAGCTGCTGAGGCACGACTCCGCCCATCCCGGAGTAGGTCATGTCCCGCGGTTGGAGGCCGACCCGCTCGGCCACTCGACGGGGCGGGTCGTCGTAGGGCCAGCTCATGCCGTAGACGACGCGCAGGGCGTCGACCGCGGCGAGCACGTCGCCGCGGGCCTCGGTGTCGACCGCGGCGGAGGTCACCACCTCGGCCATCATCTCCAGTGGCTCGGGCGCCTGGTCGGGCCCGCTCAGGTGCCAGGTCCGCTGGGCTACCCCGATCACGCACGCCCGCCGGGCATCGACGCTCACCGGCCTTCCTCACCCATCGCAAGGGCTGGTGGATCGAGCCGGGGTGCTCAGCGTCCCTGCCACTGCGGCGGGCGCTTCTCCTTGAAGGCCAGGGGGCCCTCCTTGGCGTCCTCGGTGGCGAAGATCCGCTTCGACACCTCGGCCTCCACGGCATAGGCGTCGTCGAGTGTGCCGGCCAGGCCCCGCAGCACCGACTCCTTGGTGGCCTGCACCGACAGGGGAGCGTTGGCGCAGATGCGCGCCGCCCACTCGTTCGCTCGCGCCATGAGCTGCTCGGGCTCGACGATCTCGTTGATGAGACCGAGCTCCAGGGCCCGAGAGGCAGGGAACGCCTCGGCGGTGAGGAGGAACTCCATGGCCGCCGGGAACGCGAGCTGGCGGGGGAGTCGGGCGGTGGTTCCGCCTCCGGCGAACAGGCCCCGCTTGGGTTCCATCACCCCGAACGTGGCCCTAGGCGTGGCCAGCCGGATGTCGACGCCGCCCAGCATCTCCATGCCTCCGGCCACGCAGGGACCGTCGACCGCGGCGATGATCGGCTTGTAGAGCTTGACGTCCCGCAGCACCGCCTTGGTCCCGTCGGAGAGCCGGCACCCGTCGACCTCGGTGACATCACCGCCGCCGATCTCCTTGGCCAGCTCGGTGATCTGGGGGATGTAGGTCTTGAGGTCGGCGCCGGACATGAAGTTGCCGGACACGCCGGTGACGATGGCCAGCCAGGCGTCGTCGTCGAGGCGGAAGCGACGCCAGGCGCCGGCCAGGTCGCGGAAGTGGTAGAGGTCGAGGCTGTTGCGGGCCTCGGGCCGATCGATGGTGATGACCACGACGTGGTCGTCGCGGGACTCGTAGTGGATGGGCACCGGGTGGGCCTGTCCTCGGTCGGTGCGGCCGGTCAGTCGGCCACGGCGACGGCCGAGCCGGAGACCTTCACCTCGCCGTCGCCGTTGGCCAGCGAGCACTCCAGGTCGACGAGCTTGGCGCCGTCCTCGGTGCGGGTGCCGGTGACGACGATGCGGGTCGACAGCTCCTCGTCGGGCCAGGTCTGCTTGGTGAAGCGGACCTTGTAGCGGCGGAGGTTGCCCACGCCCACGTAGTCGGTGAGGGCCGTGCCGAGCAGGCCCATCGAGAACATGCCGTGGCCGAACACGCTGGGTAGCCCGGCCGCCTGGGCCGCCACCTCGTCGGTGTGCATGGGGTTGAAATCGCCCGACGCGCCGGCGTACTTCACCAGGTCGGTGCGGGTGAGGGTGTGGGTGAGGACGGGCGCTTCGTCGCCCTCGCGCACCGAGTCCAGCTGCAACCGATCAGACATCGCGACCCCCAGGTCAGGTCCTACACGGAACAGCCGGACCTTACCTGACGCCCGTGTCATGTTCAGCCGACCGGGCCGAACCGGCCGACCCGAAGATCAGGGCGGCGAGGGCGTCGAGGTGGGACTCGGCGGTGCCCAGGAGGGCGTCGTCGGCGTAGGCCCGGCGTAGGCGCAGGTGAAGGTCGTGCTCCCACGTGTAGCCGATGCCACCGTGGACCTGGAGCGAGCCCTTGGCCGCCTGCCGTGCGGCCTGGCCGGCCCGGGCCTTGGCCACGTGGACGGCCCGACGGCGGTCCGGGTCGTCCGCGTCGATGGCCATGGCTGCGTAGGCGACGGCGGCCGCCGCCTCCTGTTGGGCCAGGGCCATGTCGACGATGCGGTGCTGCACGGCCTGGTAGGAGCCGATGGCATGGCCGAACTGCTCCCGCTCCCCGGCGTAGGCCACCGCTGCGTCGACCAGCCACCGCCCGCAGCCCACCAGCTCGGCCGCCACGGCCAGCGTGGCCCTCTCGCGCCAGGCCGTGAACACGTCGAGGTCGAGCGACTCAGCGTCGAGGGAGTCGGGTACCTCGACGGTCGACGTCGAGCGGGCCAGGTCCATCGTCTCGACCTGGCGGGCCCTCAACGAGCCCCGCTCGAGCACGGCGCAGGTCACCCCGTCTCCCGCGCCAGACACGACGGCCACGTGGTCGACGAGGGGGAGGTCGATCACCTGGCTGCGCGTGGCCATGCTCGACGGCATCCACACCCCGTCAGGCCCGGCGACAGCGACGGTGCCGGTGGTGTCACCGCTGGCCGCGACCTCGGCCAGCGGGTGCTCCGCCGCGGCTAGCAGGGGAGCGAACAGCCCCGCCGTGGCCAGGTACGGGCCGGGGGCCACTGCCGCGCCGGCCTCGATCAGGAACAGCGTCAGGGCGGTGACACCGCCGGCACCCAGCACGACCCAGTCGCGCAGGTGCTTCTCGAACAGCTCGCGAGCGGGCTCGGGATCGTCACCTGACGCCCGCACCAACCTCCGCGGGCACTCCCGCTCGAACAGCGTCCGCGCCGTGTCGACCAGCATCGACTGCTCGTCGGTCAGCCGGAAGTCCATGGCCGGTCCCCCTCAGCCCCGGGGCAGGCCGAGGACGCGGGTGGCGATGACGTTGCGCTGGATCTCCGAGGTCCCTCCACCGATCGTCGCCGCCAGAGCCGTCATCCACGATCTCTGCCAGCGCCCGCCCTCCATGGCGACCTCGGGGTCGCTGATGGCCAGCCCCGGGCCCTGCAGGTCGAGGCCCAGCTCGAAGATCTCCTGGCGCAGCTCGGAGGTGGCCAGCTTCATGAAGCTGTGCTCGGGAGCCGACGATCCTTGGGCGAACGACGCGAAGCCCTTGTAGCCCAGGGCTCGGAGGGCCCCGACCCGGGCGGACAGCTCGGCGATGCGGCGTCGGGCGACGGGATCTCCGTCACGGCCAGTGGCCCGGGCCAGCTCGACCAGGTCGTCAACGCCGCGCGCTGCTCCCATCACGCCCTCGACCCACAGCGCCCCGCGCTCGTGGGCCAGTGACCCCATGGTGACCCGCCAACCGTCGTCGAGCCCGCCGACGAGGTTGGCCTTGGGCACCACGACATCGGTGAGGAAGACCTCGGCGAACTCTGCCCGCCCGGAGATGTGGCGCAGCGGCCGGACCTCGAACCCCGGCGAGTCGACGTCGATCATCAGCACCGAGATGCCCTTGTGCTTGGGAGCGTCGGTGTTGGTCCGGACGTAGCAGAAGCACTTCGAGGCGACCATGGCGTAGGAGGTCCACACCTTCTGGCCGGAGACGACGAAGCTGTCCCCGTCGTCGATGGCTCGGGTCGACAACGAGGCCAGGTCGGACCCGGCGCCGGGCTCGGACATGCCCACGCACCACACGGTGTCGCCCCGGATGGCCGCCGGGGTCAACGCCTTCTGTTCGTCGGTGCCGAACTCGAGCAGCGACGGTCCGACGATGGCGTAGCCGCCGAAGTGCACCGAGCGAGGGACGCCCAGGCGGGCCATCTCCTCGGTGTAGATCAGGGTCTGGGTCGCAGTGGCGTCGCGGCCCCCGAGCTCGCGCGGGTAGCCGGGGATCATCCAGCCGTGGTCGAAGAGGGTGGCCTGCCACTCGCGGGCCCAGTCGGGGATGACCATGACCCCGTGCTCGTCGGCGTCCTCGTCGTCGCCGATCCAGTCCCGGGCCCGGCGGGCCTGCGGTGGCGCGTGCGCCTCGACGAAGTCGACCAGCTGCTGTCGGAACTCCTCATCGGCCGGCGCCAGCTCGAGCCTCACCGGCTCACCGTCACGGCCACACCATCGGGGGGTAGGGCTTGCGGTCTTCGTCGGGTGAGCCGAAGAAGAACGGCGGGACGGTCCCGTCGGCCGGCCCGAGGATGGCGTCGCGCAGGCCGGTCACCGACTCGAGCGTCCACGGTTCGCCGGCGGTGACCTCGGTGAGGGGCCGCCAGCCTTCCAGCAGCTGGATCTGGCCCCCCTGCACCTTCACCACCTGTCCGGTGATGCCGACCGCCGCGTCGGAGGCCAGCCAGGCGGCCACGGCGGCCACGTTGGCCGGGTCGAAGCGGTCGAACCCGGTCCGGTCGGGCTGCATGTGATCGCCGGCGACGGCCTCGGTGAGACGGGTTCGGGCGACCGGCGCGATGGCGTTGACCCGCACGCCGATGCGCTCCATCTCCCGGGCCATCACCAGCGTCAGGGAGGCGATGCCGGCCTTGGCCGCCGCATAGTTGGCCTGCCCGGCGTTGCCGTACAGACCCGATTCGCTGGCCGTGTTGACGATGGCGGCGCCGACCGGCGCGCCCCGCTCCTTGCTGAGCGCCCTCCACCTCGCCGCAGCATGGTGCGACACCGCGAAGTGGCCCTTGAGGTGCACGCCTATCACCGAGTCCCAGTCCTCCTCGGACATGGTGAAGCTCATGCGGTCGCGCAGGATGCCGGCGTTGTTCACGACGACGTCGAGCCGCCCGAAGCGCTCGTAGGCGGTTTCGACCAGGGTCGCGGCGCCAGCCCACGACGAGACGTCGTTGACATCGGCGAGGGCCTCACCTCCGGTGGCGACTATCTCCTCGACGACGTGGTGGGCCGGCCCGCCGTCAATGCCAGACCCGTCGGACGCGCCGCCGGCGTCGTTGACCACGACCCGAGCGCCCTCTGCGGCAAGCAGGAGGGCCTCCTCCCGCCCGATGCCACGGCCGGCCCCGGTGACAGCGGCGACCTTTCCCTCGAAGCGGCCCAACGTCGTCTCCTCCCTGGTCGGTCACGGTCAGGATCCTGAACCTGACACGAGCGTCAGGTTGGCGGGCCGACACTACGCTCGCCCCCTCCTGCCGGCAACGAGGAGCGTCATGAGCGACACAGCGTCAGAGCACCCTGACCTCGACGAGCTGATCGCCTTCGATCTCGTCGACGGCGTAGCCCGGCTGACGATCAACGCCCCGGACCGTGGCAACGCCCTCACCGCCGCCATGCGCGACCGTCTGGCCGACCGCTTCCTCGAGTGCTCGGCCGACCTGCGGGTCCGCTCTGTCGTGCTCCGCGGCGCTGGGGAGCGGCACTTCTGCACCGGCGCCGCCCTCGGAGGGCCTCAGCGCCCATCCCCGCCCCGGCCCGAGGGGGCGCCCGACCGCAGCGCCGGCGATGTGGCCCGCACCATCCGCACCGGATGGCAGCGCCTCATTGCCTCGGTGCTCGACTGCGAGAAGCCGGTGATCGCGGCGGTCAACGGCACCGCGGCCGGGGGAGGGGCGCAGCTTGCCCTGGCCTGCGACCTGGTGGTGATGGCGGAGGAGGCCAAGCTCATCGAGGTCTTCGTGCGGCGGGGCATCATGCCCGACGCCGGCGGCTGCTACCTGCTGCCCCGGCTCATCGGTCTGCACCGGGCCAAGGCGCTGATGTTCCTCGGCGACGACTGCCCGGCGGCCGAGGCAGACCGCATCGGCCTCATCCACCAGGTCGTCCCCGCGACCGAGCTCGACGACACCGTCGAGGCCCTGGCGGCCCGGTTCTGCGCCCTGCCCACCAAGGCCATCGCCCTCACCAAGCGCCTGGCCAACCGCAGCCTCGAGTCGAGTCGGGAGCAGTCCTTCGACGACGAGGCGGTCTTCCAGGACATGGTGGCCACCACGGCAGACATGGCCGAGGGCATGAGGGCCTTCGCCGAGCGCCGCGCCCCCGACTTCAAGGGCTGGTAGCGCCCCACCCACCGAACTGGGCGCAGCCCTGCACCCCCTGGCGTGCTCTGCTGCGCCCAGTTCGGGGGGTTGGGGGTTCGGGGGTTTCTTGGGGGGAGGGGGGGTTGGGGGTGGGCGTAGCGTTCGGACCCATGGCCCGCCGGTTGTCGCAGCTTGCGGGGCTGGGAGTGACCGAGCTGAAGGGGGTCGGCCCCAAGGTGGCCGAGGGGCTGGCCGACGCCTTCGGCGTGGAGACGGTGCTCGACCTGCTCACGCATTACCCGCGGCGCTGGATCGACCGCACGAACGAGGCGCAGATCCGCGACCTGCGACCCGGCGACGAGGCCATGGTGGTGGGCCGGGTGGAGCAGATCTCGTCGCGCCGGACCCGGGGCCGCCCGCCCCGGACGCTCGTAACCGCCGATGTGGCCGACGGATCGGGTCGGATCAAGGTCACGTTCTTCAACCAGGGTTGGCGGGAGCGCCAGCTCCCGGTCGGGACCCATTGCATCCTGTTCGGCAAGGTCGACACCTACAACGGTCGCCTGCAGATGACGAACCCCATCGTCGACCTCATCGGCGACCGCACGGGCAAGATCGTGGCCGTCTACCCGCAGTCCGACAAGGTCCGCATCACCTCTCAGGACGTGGCTCGCCTGATGACCGAGGTGCTCGAGCGGGCCCGGGACTTCGCCGAGCCGCTGCCGTCGGACATCCGCCGGGCCCACGGACTGACCGATCGCACCAGTGCGTTCCGAGGCATCCACCAGCCCGACGACATGGCCGAGGTCGCTCGGGCCCGGACCCGCCTCGTGTTCGACGAGCTGCTGCGAGTGCAGCTGGCCCTGATCCTTCGCAAGCGAACCCTGGAGCGGACGACGAAGGGCCTAGCCCACTCAACGGGAGACGACGGCGACCCCGGTCCGCTGGTCGACGCCTTCCATGGGCGACTCCCGTTCCCGCTGACCACGTCCCAGCGGCGGGTCATAGCCGAGATCACCGCAGACCTCGCCGGCCCCCACCCCATGCACCGGCTGCTGCAGGGCGACGTCGGCTCGGGCAAGACCGTCGTGGCCGTGTCGGCCCTGCTCGTCGCCGTGCAGGGCGGCCATCAGGGCGCCCTGATGGCCCCCACCGAGGTGCTGGCCGAGCAGCACCACCAGGGGATCAGACGGCTGCTGGACGGGCTCACCGTCGACGACGACGGCCGGACCCTCCTCGGCGAGCGGCCCCTCGCCGTCGAGCTGCTGACCGCCCGCTCCACCGCCAACGATCGCAAGCGCATCGGCGCCGGTTTGGCCGACGGCACCGTCGACATCGTCATCGGCACCCACGCCCTCATCCAGGGCACCGTGGCGTTCCGCTCGCTCGGGGTCGTGGTCATCGACGAGCAGCACCGCTTCGGCGTCGAGCAGCGGGCTGCCCTGCGCGACCAGGCCTCGGGCGACGCCACCCCCGACGTCTTGGTGATGACGGCCACCCCGATCCCCCGCACTGCGGCCATGACGGTCTACGGCGACCTCGACGTGTCGGTGCTCGACGAGATGCCGCCCGGCCGAACGCCGGTCACCACCCGATGGGTGCGCACCGACGCCCCGGTGATCGGGGACGAAGCGGCCGCGCTAGCCCTGGGCGACGCAGAGGACGAGGTGTGGGAGGCGGTGCGAGCGGAGGCCGCGGCGGGCCGACAGGCCTATGTGGTTTGCCCACTGATCGAGGAGTCCGAGAAGCTGGAGGTGGCGTCGGCCCAGGAGACCTTCGACCGCCTGACCGCCGAGCCCGACGGTGAGCTCACCGGCCTGGCCGTGCACCTCCTCCACGGGCGGATGCCCTCGGCCGAGAAGGAGCTGGTCATGGACCTGTTCCGCCGGGGCAAGATCGACGTGATCGTGGCCACGACGGTCATCGAGGTTGGCGTCGACGTCGCTAACGCCACGGTGATGGTGGTGCTCGACGCCGACCGCTTCGGCATCGCCCAGCTCCACCAGCTGCGGGGTCGGGTAGGGCGGGGCACCCACCCGAGCTCGTGTTACCTCGTCGGGTCGGGCGCCACCGACGAGGCGCGCAAGCGGCTCGAAGCGCTGGTGGCCTCGACCGACGGCTTCGAGCTGGCCGAGGTCGACCTCGACCTACGTGGCGAGGGAACGCTGATGAGCGGGCGCCAGAAGGGGCGCAGCGACCTCAAGCTGGCCTCGTTGCGCCGCGACCGCGATTGGGTCGCCAAGGCCCGTGAGGTCGCCATCGATCTGGTCGACGCCGACCCCGAGCTGGCCGGCAACCCGCTGCTGGCCGAGGAGGTGAGCATCTTCCTCGGCCAGGAGGAACAGGACTTCCTGCTGAAGGGCTGACCGGTCGAGCCGAGCCCAGCGGTCACGACATCGGTCGTGGCCGTGTCGGATCTTGAGGACCCGCAGACATCCCGGGCAGCGTGATCGTCGTGCGATCGGGACCCTCCGATCCAACACCTCGCGTCGGCTCCCTCCCGCTCCGGAGGCGGACGACGCCGAGCCACAGCGCCACCGAGGCGGCCACGACCGCGGCGTAGGCCCCCACCACCGCCACCACCGACCCCACCCCAGGTCGGTCGTCCTCGTCTAGCTCGGCCAGACCCGGCTCGGGTGCCGGCGGTCCTCCGTCCCAGAGCGTCAGTCGCAGGACGCCTGCCAACCAGATGACCAGCACCGTGGCCAGCGCGGCGGTCGCCAGGGCCCGCGTCGTCGAGCGGCGGGGGGTTGCGGCCGCGGCCAGGGCGGCGACCACTGCGGCCAGGCCCAACGCGACGTGAGCGACAACGCGCCACGGACGGGGGACCATGATCCCGCCGATCTCGACCCGGCAGGACTCGGCCACCAACGAGGGCCCTTCGCAGGATTCGAGGTAGCGGAAGGTGACGTCGCCGTCGGGCGCGACCGACGCCCACGGGCTGGGCAACAGCAGGGTGCCGTCGGCGGCGAGGGCGGCCCCGGTGCTGGCTGGGCCGGGTGATCCGAACAGCGAGCCGGTATCAACCTGGGCCTCGATCTGGAGCGGGACGACCGCCGCAGGGGCGGGCCGCAGGGCCAGGAAGCCGCGGGTGTTGAGGAGACCGATCTGGTCCGGGCCGAGCACCACCTCGGTCTGCTCGGACCGATCTCGTGCTCACGGACGAAGGTCGTGTCGAGGCGCAGGCCGTCATCGAGGGAACCCACTCTCGGCAGTACACGCATCGCGCCCGACGGTCCGACCGCAGTGA
>Ga0136640_10000141_pt1 | contig 25470 bp, 21 predicted proteins | sample AntDrymUQ8642106_2_FD_105498 | JGI IMG/M metagenome (GOLD analysis project Ga0136640, IMG submission 105498) | Polar desert sand microbial communities from Dry Valleys, Antarctica - metaG UQ864 (21.06) | ecosystem: Environmental > Terrestrial > Soil > Desert | place: Antarctica: Dry Valley...
CGTTACGAATATCCGTTTCTCACGATCCATGTTGCACACGCGCTGGCTCTGGCAAAGGCGAAAGGTTACAAGGTCCCTGATGAAATGCTGAATCGGACCAAGTCGTATCTCGATAACATCGAGAAGCATTTCGACGAGTGGCACAAATCGGCGCAGGTCCGCTGGACAATCTCCGCTTACGCCCTCTACATCCGCGACATGATGGGCGAAAAAGACGTCGGAAAGGCGAAGAAAATTCTCGCCGAAGCTACCATTGAGAAGCTGAATCTCGAAGCGATGGGATGGATTCTCTCGGTACTCGCAGATGATAAGGGTTCTACGGTCGAGGTTGCGGCGATCACGCGTTTCCTGATGAACCGCACTACCGAGACCGCATCGACCGCAAACTTCGTCACAGACTACGGCGACGGTGGTTGGCTGATAATGTATTCAAATCGCCGCGCCGACGGTATCCTCCTCGAAGCCCTAATCAAGGCACAGGGCAGGAACGCAAGCGACGGCAGTGGCGTCGCCTCCTTCGGCGACCTTATTCCCAAAATCGTCCGCGGCCTGCTCGCACATCGCACGAAGGGGCATTGGGGTTCTACGCAGGAAAACGTGTTTATCCTGCTCGCACTGGATAAATATTTTGCAGCGTATGAGGGCGTGACGCCGGATTTTGTCACGAGGGTATGGCTCGGCGACGCGTATGCTGGAGAGCAGGCATTCAAAGGACGTTCTATTGATTCGAATCAGCTCGATATTCCGATGTCGTATCTGATCGATCAGGGCGGAGCATCGAATCTCATCCTCGATCGTCAGGGCGTGGGGCGGCTATATTATCGCATCGGGATGAAGTACGCGCCGCGCAATCTCAAGCTCGAACCCGCTGATTACGGCTTTACGGTGTTGAGAAAATACGAGGCGATCGACGACAAGGACGACGTCAAACAGAACACTGATGGCTCATGGACGATCAAATCAGGTGCGCGCGTCCGGGTGCGGCTCACAATGGTCGCACAAGCTCGGCGTTACCATGTTGCCCTCGTAGATAACCTCCCGGCAGGCCTCGAGATTTTAAATCCCGAGCTTGCAACCACCGAGGTAATTCCGAAGGACCAAAGTACGAATCGAATCGATGCTGTCGGCACGCGTTTCGGCGGGCAATCTTTGTGGTGGCGCACGCATTGGTTCGACCACCAAAACTTTCGCGACGAACGCGCCGAGGCCTTCTCCGCCCTCCTCTACGAAGGCGTCTACAACTACACATATATTGCCCGTGCGACAACGCCGGGAAAATTCGTCGCTCCGCCTGCCAAGGCTGAAGAGATGTATATGCCCGAGACCTTCGGACGAACAGGCACGGATTTCGTGACGGTGGAGTAACTAGACGCGAGCATTTAGCGGTCGCAGATCTTCTGCGCCGCCGTTTTCGGCGTGATAACGGATCGGCACGATTAGCGGTTTGTAATCACCAAGCAGCTCGTAGAAGGGAATCATCTCCCGATAGTCGCGGTGCGTTCGGTTCGCGAGATCGTGCGCCTCGTCGCGCAGAAGTTGGAGCACGGCGTGTGCAGGTGAGTTGACGTCGAAGGTAATTGGATCATTGTGGGTCGACAGGAAGGAAGCTATCGACGAATGTTTTCCAGGCGGTTTGACGGCAGCGATTATCGGCGGCACGTCGGCGATCTCCGTGACAGCCTTTAAGACCGCGTTGAGCTGAGGCTTTCCGCCATCCAACAGGATCAGGTCGGCGCGGCGCACGTTCTCCCCATGCAATCGTCGGACTACACCCTCGGCGAGCGAGCCTAGCTCGGTGGTCGCGGCGGCGATGTGGAAACTGTATTCCAGCGATACAAAATGCCCGTCGTCCCAAACCGAGGACGCCGCAACGAAGCCGGTGCCGGAAATGTGCGCGACGTCGAAACACTCCACCCGTTTCGGCGGTTTTTCGAGGCCGAACATCTTTGCAAGCTTTAAAGAAATGACCTCCGGCGTCGCGAGCGGTTTCGCTTTGTCGAGTTCGTGCTCGTCGCGATTCAGGTGGAGGCCGCGAGCGGCATTAATCCCTTTTGTGGCAGGATTTACGACAAGTATCCTAACGTCTTTCGTGAAGCGGTCTGACAGGGTTTTTGCGAGCTCTCGGCGACCAACAAAATCGCGCGACACGCGAATTTCCCGTGGCACGTGAAACCGGTAAAAGTCCTCGATAATCTGTGTGAAGGCGAGGTCAGACGATTCGGCCTCCTCACGGTCGACTGTGAAAACTTTCCGACCGAGTACAACCCGTCCGCGGTGCGTTACCAGGAAAATCGCATAGCCGGCGACCGTGTCCTCGACCGCGAAAGTGTCGACGCAGTCGTCGAGCCAAACGTGCCAGCGCTTCTGAGCCCAGAACGTCTCGGCGGCGCGAAGGATGTCGCGGAAGTATGCTGCCTGCTCGAAATCCAGATCGTCAGAATGGAACTTTATGATGCGCGCCACGGCCGATTGAAAAAGCGTCCTGTCGTCGACGACGAAAAGTCGGGCAAGAGCGGCCATCTGATTATATCGCTCGGGGGAGCAAAGTGAAGCAACGCAGGGTGCAAGACATCGCTTACGAAAATACTGCGTGCATGGAACGGGGAAGTCGCCGTTGAGGTCGAGATCACAAGTTCGCAGTCGAAACGTTCGATTAAGAAAATCTATGAGGATTCGGACCGCAGTCTTTGTGAGAAACGCGCCGAAATATTCCGCGGTATCATCGTCCTCGATTCGCCGAGTCGCGAGCAGTCGCGGAAAGCGTTCCTGCGTCATCTTCATATGCGGATAACGTCCCGCACCAAGATCGAAGATATCCGAGACAGAAAGATCGTTTCTCATTTAGCCGCATTCTGAAACGCATCGAGCATTTCATTTATCGTTTCGAGTGAATCCGCGTCCTTTATAGTTTTATCATCGCGCCAGCGGAGAATGCGTGGGAAGCGAACAGCAACGCCTGACTTGTGGCGCTTGGATCGCTGCATTCCCTCGAAGCCGAGTTCGAAAACGAGCTCCGGTTTTACGCTTCGCACCGGGCCAAAAGTCTCCATCGTGTTGTCGCGGATGAAGCGATCCGCTTTCCGAATCTCAGCGTCGGTGAGTCCAGAATACGCCTTCGCAAATGGCACGAGCTCGTCGCCCTTCCACACCGCGAAGGTATAGTCAGTAAATAGGTTAGAACGCTTGCCGGAGCCTTTCTGTGCATAGATGAGAACAGCGTCGACCGTAAGCGGATCGACCTTCCACTTCCACCAATCGCTTCGGTGACGGCCAGCTCGATACGGCGAATCGCGCCGCTTTAGCATGAAGCCCTCGACGCCGCGACTTCGACTTGTCTCCCGCTTCTCTGCAAGGTCTTCCCAATTCGACGCGGTAACCGACTCCGTCGGCCGAAAGATAGTCTTCGCGTTAACGGGTAGGTCCATCAGTAGTTGTTCGAGCAGACCACGCCGCGTCGCAAAATCGAATTCGCGAATGTCGCGACCCTCGTGTTCGAGTAGGTCGTAGCACTGCACAATTACCGGAAGCTCGGCGAGGATCTTGGCCGATAAATTCTTTCGGCCGATTCGCCGCTGCAGTTCGGCGAATGGCAGGACGCGTTCTTTGACCCATGGCAAAATCTCCCCATCGATAACGGTGCCGTTGGGCAGCGCGCGCGCCGCGTCGGCGATCTCTGGGAACCGATCCGTGATCAAGTCCTCGCCGCGCGACCAGACAAACACTTCACCGGCGCGCTTGACTACCTGCGAGCGAATGCCATCCCATTTCCACTCCGCCTGCCAATCGGAAATCTTGCCTAGATCTTCAGTCGAAAAATCGAGTTGATGCGCGAGACAGAACGGATAGGGGCGGGCGATATGGGTTTCGTCGTTATCAAGGTTTGGATCGAGGAGCTCTGTGAAGAATTGGGCCGTTGGCGCCCACCCGCCCATAAGCCTAAGCGCGACCACGTCCGGTGCGATCTCCGACAATTGTGACAGTGCCCGCATTACGAGGAGTTGCGAAACCCCCACGCGAAACGCCCCCGTAATTAACTTGTTGTAAACAAGCCGTTGCGAATAGTTCATCCGCGACCACGCGTCCGTAACCGCGGACTTCTGCGTCACCTCGTCCGAGCCTCGAAGCGGCAAAAGCTGCTGTTCGACCAGTATTGCCAGCGGCGTCTCATCGACTGCGTCGGTGTTGGGCAAGAGCAGTGCCATCGTCTCGGCACCATCGCCGACCGTGTCGCGAGATTCCTGATAAAGCCATTCGGGAACGCCGGAAAGCTCGAGCGACCACTCTCGCAAGAACTTTGAAGGGACGATCTGACGAGGCTTTCGACCGGACAAAAAGTAGAGTGCCCAGGCCGCGTCTGCAGGCGGCGCCCCCGCAAAATATTCGCGCATCGCCTCAACCTTCTCATTGGTCTTGTTCGTCTGATCTAGCCGGACGTAGAGATCGGTGAAGAGCTTCATCTGTTAGTCAATCAACGGATTCTAAGCAGACCTCATGCCATATACCCGGAATATCCCTCAGCTTGTACAATTCGTAGCCCCCGTGATAAAAACCGATTTCATCTACGACGCCGATCTGATCGCTAAACTCCAACTGGCTGACGTCGAGCGGATGGTGTAGTTTCCAATCGCTCCTGAACCTTTCCAGTGTCAGACGATCCATAACGCGGACGCTTGTGCCGATTGGAAATTCTGCGTTGTACGCGCCTTTCGTTTTCCCATTGATTAATGAGCCTCTCCTTCCTCGTCACCCATCTCGACTGCAGCTTCCGAATCGTCTCCCAAAAATTGCGTTTTAAGAGGTTTCGCCGGGATACCGATTTCGTTTAGATATCTCACGACCTCTTCCGAAAATCCGTGCGTGACGTAAACCATCTCCGCCTCGGTAGCTTTGATCGCGGTAAGCAGCTCCGGCCAATCGGCGTGATCGCTTAATACGAATCCGCGATCGACGGCACGCTGTCGTCGCGCACCTCGCACCATCATCCAGCCCGACGCAAAGCCCGTCGATTGCGGGCCAAATCTTTTCATCCAGGTCGACATCTGCGCCGACGGCGGAGCAACGATTAATCCACCCGCAAACTCTTTTTTATTCTGTACGCCGCCGACGTATGTGGTTGCCGGAAGATCGATACCGGCCTCGCGGTACGCCTGGGTGAGTCGCTCGACAGATCCGTGCGTATAGATTTTTCCTATCGAGCGATCGACGCCGTTGAGCACGCGCTGTGCCTTGCCAAGCGAGTAGGCAAAGATAACTGACGCCTTACCTTGTGCAACATTTCCTCTCCACCAGTTGCTGATGTCCCCGAAGACTTGTTCGGTGGGTGTCCAACGATAGATCGGTAATCCGAAGGTCGCTTCGGTAATAAAGTAATGACACTTTATGTGCTCAAACGCCGCGCATGTAGCATCGGGCGTCAACTTGTAGTCGCCGGAAACAATCCAGACCTCGCCTTTGTACTCGATACGTACCTGTGCCGACCCGAGGATATGTCCGGCCGCATGAAAAGAGACGCCAACGCCGTTGATCTGCGTCGTCGCGCCGTACGGTTGAGTTTCGATATTCGCATGTCGATCGAGACGAATGCGTGCGATCGACTCACCTTCTTTTGTTACAAGATAACTTTTCGAACCTCGATAGGCGTGATCTGCATGCCCGTGGGTGACGACAGCCCGATCCACGGGAAGCCACGGATCAACGTAAAAATCGCCCTGCTTACAGTACAAGCCGCGTTTGGTGAGAGAGATGAGCTTGCCCCGTGCCACGAGTTTATATTATCCCATCTGTGCTAAAATCCGCTTCGACGTGGTCGGTTCCCGCGCCCTAGGTCAGACATCAGATGACTTCACCAAAATCAGTTTCAAAGACCGCATCCGAGAGGGTCGCAGACATTCTTTCGCTCGAGGCAGACGCTATTCGCCGAGCGGCGGAGCGACTGTCTACAGCCCAAGTTGAAGCAGCGGTAGAACTCGTCGTTCGATGCATTGGCAAAGTCGTAGTAACGGGTGTGGGGAAGTCGGGCGTTATCGCTGAGAAAATCGCGCAAACGCTTGCGAGTACGGGAACGATGGCGGTCTTTCTGCACCCAACGGATGCGATGCACGGCGGCCTCGGCGTGATCGGATCAGATGATGTCGTAATCGCCCTCAGCAACTCGGGCGAGACAGACGAAATCCTCGCCCTCATGCCTTCGCTCGCAAATCGCAAGGTCGAGATTATCGCTATAATCGGGAATCCAGATTCGTCGCTTGGTAGGCGAGCAGACGTGGTGCTCGACGCCTCAGTCGATAAGGAGGCGTGCCCGCTAAATCTGGCACCCACGGCTTCCACAACTGTTGCGCTCGCGATCGGAGATGCAATCGCGATGGCGGTGATGGAAGAGAAGGGGCTGACCGATGCAGACTTCGCCGCCAATCACCCCGCTGGCCGCCTCGGGAAACGATTGACGCTCACCGTTCGGGAGCTGATGCATGAAAGTCCGAATGTAGCCGCAACCGCGCACTGGCTCGAAGTCGTAAAGGAAATATCGAAAAATGCTCTGGGCGCGGTGAACGTCGTGGATGGTGAATCTAAGCTTCTCGGGATCGTGACCGATGGTGATCTGCGGCGCACGATCGAGAGAACTTCCCCAAACGAACTTTCGTCGGTCAATGCTGCTTCGATGATGACTGCCTCTCCTGTTGCAGCAATGCCAACAATGCTGGCATATGACGCGCTCCGCCTGATGGAAGAGCGCGAATCGCAAATATCAGTCCTCCCTGTAGTCGATGACGAAAACCGCTGCGTCGGCCTGCTGCGTCTTCACGACATCGTTCGCAGTGGTTTGTAAACCGAGAGCACACTCGTCGCATCTACATTTTTATGTTTAGAAAAAGCCTTGCTTCGCTAGTCCCGATTTTGCTTTTCGTTTCCCTAACAAATGCTCAACAGAGGGCTGAGGTTTCGCTCCAACTTGGCGAGCAATTCTTTGCGGCGATGCTCGACTCGATTTACCAGAATTTTAATCCGCCGGCATTTCGCTTGACCGGCGAGTCGGGATGCGGAATTCTCAAGATAATTCGTGAAGCGGGCGGGGCGCGTACGGGCGTACAATTCCGGGACGGGGAAATACGTGTTCCGCTAGCTTTTAGCGGCAACTACGCACCGCCGTTTGTCGGCTGCTTAGAGTTCTCGGGCTGGGCGGATTCGGTGCTGGACCTTGAGTTTGATCAAGCGAGTCAAAAGCTGACCGGTCGTGCTCGCGTGACAAATGTTCACCTCGACGGAGCGGGAGGGCTGCCCTCGGCCGGCATCGCAAAACTGCTGCAGGGCTCGATCGATAAGCGTCTCAATCCGATCGAGATTCTTACACTCGACAAACTCTCTTTCGGCGTCCCCATCCCCAGCACCGGGACCCTGCGAATGCGAGCGATCGGGCTTCGGCACGAGGTCTCTAGTGGCTTCCTCAATCTGCGTATAACTTATGAGTTTACAAAAGGTTAAACGCTCCTCGCATTAGACGAAATATGAGTGATTCTCCAATTCGTAACTGATTAGACAGTGATTTGGGTTCAACCGAAGGCCTCGGCGGTACGCATCGCCGGGGCTCCGTCAATTCGATTCTTCTACTACTGCGAACGCGAAGTCAAAGCGAAGGCCGAACGCGGGGAGTTTGAAGAATGGACTCGTCCGCGCCTATCCTACTCATTTGCATGACTTCACCGCTCGTCGCAATCATTGGCCGGCCCAACGTCGGCAAATCTACGCTTTTTAATAAGCTCACCGGCTCGCGCAAGGCGATCGTTGGCGATGAGCCCGGCATAACACGCGATCGAATGTTCGGCGAGGTAGATTGGCGCGCGGAGACTTTTCGGCTCGTCGACACGGGCGGCATCGTTCCGGACGATGACGCAATTATCCCGGCGAATATTTTCAAACAGGCTTCGCATGCGATCAACGAGTCGCTCGTTATCATTTGGGTTTTGGACTCGCGCGCAGGTGTCACTCCGCTCGACGAGGAACTCGGAGTGCTGCTTCGCAACGCGGGCAAGTCGGTCATAATAGCTGCTAACAAAGTGGAATCGCGAACCGTCGAGAACGAGGCCGGCGAGTTCTACAAGTTTGGTTTTGAAATGGCGCCGATTTCTGCAGAACACGGAACGGGAATAGGCGATCTCCTCGATCTCGTTTTCACACACCTGCCATTTAATCAGGAGGTGATTCGCAATGTCGCAGCGGATTTTGAAGAAGAGGAAGGCGAACCTGAGTCTCCTCCGCCAGGCCCTATTTCTCTTGCCATCATAGGCCGCCCGAATGTCGGCAAGTCTTCGCTCCTAAATCAAATACTCGGCGAGGAACGTGTCATCGTTTCGCCCCTTGCAGGCACGACTCGCGATGCTATCGACACGGAATTGACGGTTGACGACCAGAAATTCCTGCTAATCGACACGGCCGGCATTCGTCGGAGAGGAAAAACGACCGAGATGGCTGAAAAGCTTTCGGTGATCATGGCTAAGAAAGCACTCGAGCGGGCGGACATTGCCATCATCCTTCTCGATGCGCAGGCGGGCGTAACGCATCTCGACGCCACCATCGCAGGCACGGCCGTGGACTCAGGCTGTTCGGTAATCATTGCGGTAAATAAATGGGACGCTCTCGAGGAGAAAGAAACGAATACCATTTACGAGTTTGAGCGATCCGTCCGCATGCAAATGAAATTCCTGGATTGGGCTCCGATTCTGACGATGTCGGCGCTCACCGGACAGCGCGTCGCAAAGGTCCTCCCGTTGGTTGCTCGTGCACATGAGGCACGTAATATGCGTATCCAAACGTCTCGACTCAACAAGTTTTTTGAAGAGACGATAACGCAGCCAAAAGGCGGCTCGGCGCCGGCACCCGTTAAGGGTGGCTTCTCACGGCTCAAGGTGCAGTTCATCACTCAGGCGGGAATTCGGCCGCCTTTGTTTATTTTGTTCACCGCGGGCGGGACGAAGGCTCCTCTGCACTTCTCGTATCTTAGGTATGTGGAGAATCAGCTTCGCTCGGAGTTTGAGTTTTTCGGAACTCCGATAAAACTTATAGAGAGGAGAAAGGAACGGAAGAAGCTGTGACGTCACGAGCGCCCGCCTGATTGATTTACGGCATTCTGCTTCGCTAGAATCTCCATCTTGTATAACGTGGAACTTGCACTTCTTATATTTAGGCTATTCCTTGTCGCGATCTTTGGGATCGCGGCGGGAGCGAAGCTTGCGGACTTTTCGGGTACGAAAAAAGCAGTAGCGGACTTCGGTGTGCCAGCTTCGCTGTCAATGGTGGCGTCGATCTTGCTAATTGCCGCTGAACTCGCGGTCGCTGGATTACTCCTTTTCAAATCGACATCGTGGTATGGAGCTATCGGGGCCGCTGTTCTGCTCGGAATCTTCGTATCGGTAATGCTCTATCAGATTGCGCAGGGGCGCTCACCCGATTGTCACTGTTTCGGGCAGATCAGCAGCGAGCCGGTCGGCATAGCCAGCGTCGTGAGAAACGTCGTTTTTCTGGTGCCGGCGGCCGTACTTATATACAGAGGGCAGTTTGACCAGGGCCTCGAACTCGCCGCGCTGGACCGCACTTCGGTACAGACCATCCTGCTCATAGCCTTGGTCTTTATTTGTACGGTGGCGATCGATTATTTGCGACGGATTGCTAAGAAGCAGGATGAGATTGTTCGCCGTATCGACTTACTTGACGTCGTCGCGGCCGAAACCACAGCTGTAAACCGCGACGATGCAGGCAGCCCACACGATGGATTGCCGATCGGCGCGATTCTGCCCGATTTTGTGTTGAGCGATCTCGAGAGCCGACATGTGCATTCCGGCGACCTTGTGACGGAACGGCCTGCAATTCTGTTTTTTATCAGTCCCACTTGTGAGCCTTGCGCGGCGCTCGCGCCGAGGATCGAGGTCTGGACAAATGATCTCGCCGGCCGGGTCGACGTAATCTTTATCAGCTCCGGCGAAAAGGTCGCGAACGAAAAGAAATTCGGGACCGCTGCGAACCTTTTCCTCGACGAGGATCGCCATTTTGCAAAAGCCGTCTCCGCTCGGTGGACGCCGTCGGCTCTTCTGGTTGGGGCTGACCGTCGTATTGCAAGTCACGTAGCTGCGGGTGATGTTGCGATTACCGAACTCGCCGAGAAGGCGATTGAACAAGGGCCAGAAGATTTCGCGCCGATCATACTCAGTACCGAACGTCCGGTGCAGCATAGCGTGCAGGTCGGCGAGCATGTGCCGCAGTTTTCCGTTCAAGCTATGACAGGGGAGACGGTCTCGACTGAGTCTCTCCATGGTAAACGTACAATGCTGGTGTTCTGGGGAATGGAATGCCCGCATTGTGTTGCAATGGCGCCCGACCTGAAGGCGTGGGAATCGTCGAAGAACGGCGACTCATCTGATCTGATAGTTTTCTCCGATGGCGATTTGGAGACGAACCGATCACTCGGGCTGACCTCGCCGATCATAATCGAGGCCGGCCGGCAAGTGGCCGCGAATCTCGGAATGTTCGGCACTCCCTCAGCAATACTCGTCGATGAAAACGGACGCTTCGCATCCGAACTCGCGGTTGGCGCCCCGCAGATCTGGGCTCTCGTCGGGCACAACCCAAACAAATGACTACGCCGATCGGTTGGCAGGTCACGGCAACTGATGGCGAAGCGCGCGAGGGTCGATTGACCACACGCCGGTCCGTCATAGAGACGCCCGTTTTCATGCCCGTCGGTACGCAGGGCGCGCTCAAAGGCGTTCGGTTCGAATGGCTCGAGGATGAGATGGATGCACGTATCATCCTCGGGAACACCTATCATCTCTTCCTGCGGCCGGGTATCGACGTTATTCGCGGGCTCGGCGGGCTCCACAAGTTCAACTCCTGGAATCGCTCGATCCTCACCGATTCAGGCGGGTTCCAGGTCTTTTCACTCGCCAAGCTTCGAAAGCTCACAGAAGAAGGCGTCACATTCCAGTCACACCTCGACGGCAGCAGCCAGTTTCTATCGCCAGAAGTGTCTATGGAAATTCAGGCGGCGCTCAACTCGGAGATTGTGATGGTTTTCGACGAGTGTCCCCCGGGCGATGCCGGATATGAGGCAATAAAGAAGAGTCTTGAATTAACGGCTCGATGGGCGCAGAGGTCAAAGATCACGTTGAGGGAGCTTTCGACCGAACAAGCTTTGTTCGGGATCATTCAAGGAGCAGGTCATCTCGACCTGCGTGACGAGAGCCTAGCCCGGACGGTCGAGATCGGTTTCGATGGCTATGCCATTGGTGGCTTGAGTGTGGGAGAAGAGAAGTCAGTGATGTACGACGTCCTCGCACATACTGCCCCACGGATGCCCCAGGATCGTCCGCGCTATCTCATGGGTGTCGGCACGCCCGAGGATATCCTTGAAGCGGTGGGCCACGGCGTCGATATGTTTGATTGCGTTATGCCGACTCGCAACGGTCGGACCGGAAGCGCTTTCACATCTCTCGGCAAACTGAATATCCGCAATGCCCGCTTTGCCGCTGATCCATCACCGCTTGACCCTAATTGCGGCTGTTCCGTATGCAGGCGGTACTCACTCGCCTATCTCCGTCACCTTTACCAATCGGGTGAAATGAACGCTGCCATAATGCTCTCGCACCACAACGTATATTTTTTCCTGGATCTGATGAAGAAGATAAGAGCGTCGATCCGCGAGCATCGATTCAAAGAGTTCCGAAGCGAGTTTCTTGGGAATCTAAACAGCGCCGCGTGATCTTAGCAGGCCTCGAACGACGTACGGTGAGCTTACAGGGCCTGGGTGCGCTCAGACTTTGCCGACTGCTTGCCTTTGTTGATTATGCCTGGTGACTTCTATATCATTGGGTTTTTGTCTTTAGGATCGAACACAATGAATAGCACTTGGTTTTTACTGTTTCAGGACGGCGGCGGCCTGTTTACGATGCTGCTGCCACTCCTCTTGATGGTCGGCATTTTTTACTTTCTTGTAATCCTGCCCCAGAAGCGTCAGCGTCAGAAGCTCGCCGAAATGATCGCCGAACTCAAGATCAACGATGAGGTCGTAACGAACGGCGGCATCATTGGCGTTATTAAAGAGGTAAGGGAAACAAGCTTTGTAATCCACAGCGCGGAGAAATCTTTTCTGGAAGTGGGCAAGAGTGCAGTCGTGGGCCGTAAGGCCGAAGAGGCGTCGAAGTAATGAAGAAGAAAGGTCTTTGGGTCAGAACGATTATCATTCTGGCAATAACTCTGCTGGGAATCTATCTCGTCTTTGGCCCGCGTCGAACTCCGAATGCGGCTGATTTCACCTGGTCGGGGATGAAGGCGAATCTCGCCTCCAACATCAATCTCGGTCTCGACCTTCGCGGCGGCTCGCATCTCGTGATGCGTGTGAAGACGGACGATTATCTCAAGACGCTCACTGAAAATAACGCTCAGGCGGCCCTCACCGCCGCGCAGGACGCAAAGCTACCTGTTACCGGCAACTCCGCAACAGCGGAGAACGGCAATTACTCCGTTGCATTAAACCTCTCGGATGGAGCTCAGGCTCAGGCCGTGATCGAAGCCGTAAGGCAGAAGGTCGATTTTACAAATTGGACTGAGAGCAATGATGGTACGGCAGTGTCGTGGACATTGGGATCCGCGTCTCAAGGGATTCTTAAAGGGCAGGCGGTAGATCAGGCCATGAGGATCATCGACAGCCGCATCAACGCCTTTGGCGTGAAAGAGCCAACGCTCCAGCGACACGGTGCCGAATCGTCCGGGCAAATACTACTCCAGATGCCGGGAGTGGATGATCCGGAGCGGATTAAGAACCTTATCGGTGACGATTCAGTCCTTTCGCTCGTCAAGATCGTGAGCCCGGGCAGCCCTCAAGACGTCGCTACATTTCCAACTCGCGAGGCCGCGTTGCAGTCGATTGGCGGGAAGGAAACAGGCGCTCAGCGCGTTTACCCATTCACGGAAAGGGATCCATCGACTGCTAAAAAGAAAGACACCGAGGTTAAACCCCCATCGAAGTTTGTAGTCGTCGAGCTTCCACCGGTCATCGACGGAAGCGAAATTCGAGAGGCGAATGCGGTGCAGCAGACCGCGAACAGTCCCGACTATCAAATTTCTTTCTCATTGAAGCCTGGCGGTGCTACGAAGTTCGGCGACTGGACGGGCAGGAACATCAATAACTACATGGGCGTCGTACTGAATGACCAGGTCAAATCGATCGCCTACATTCGCGAACGCATCAGTGATTCGGGTCAGATCTCGGGAAGATTTACCAAGAACGACGCCGACGATCTCGCATTGACTCTAAAATCCGGTGCACTACCGGCAAAGATCGAGTATCAGGAAGAGCGGACGGTTGGGCCGAGTCTCGGTGCCGATTCGATCGAGTCCGGCGTAGAAGCTTCGGTCGGCGGGATGATATTTATTGTCGCATTCATGCTCTTCTACTATCGCGGAGCGGGAGTGAATGCCGTAGTTGCGTTGGTCCTTAACGTGCTGCTAACGCTCGCGGCACTTATTACGATTAAGTCGACGCTGACCCTTCCGGGTATTGCCGGACTAATTCTTGGGATCGGTATGGCCGTGGACTCGAACGTTCTTATCTTTGAGCGCATTCGCGAGGAACTAAGGGCAGGACGCAGCGTGCCCGACGCAATCAAGCTCGGATTTGACCGGGCCTTTATTACGATAATTGACACGCACACAACGACGATCATTTCGTCAGCGATTCTTTATTTATATGGAACGGGGCCGATTCGCGGATTTGCTGTAACGCTTGTCCTCGGATTGCTGATCAATCTTTTCTCCGCGGTTTTCGTCTCGAGGACGATCTTCATGTGGATACTCTCGCGAAACGCAAGAATGGAGAAGCTAAGTATCTAAGATGTTAGAAATTTTCAAGAACATAAATGTCGACTGGATGGGCTGGAGAAAGCCGCTCATTTTCGTCTCCATATTGGTTTTGCTTGCTGGCCTTGGGTCGGCTATCGGTCGGCAGATCACGCCGGACGGCACAGATGCTTTTAACCTTGGCGTGGATTTCCAGGGCGGCACAGTCGTCACGGCAAAGTTCAAACAGAAGCCGGCGGTCGATGATATTCGCAGTGCGCTGCAAGGCGTAGGGGCTCCGGAAGCTATCATTCAGGACTCGACCGACAAGACGGACGAAGTGCTCGTGAAGGTCCCAAATCTTGGAGTACGCGAAGGCTGCTCCGATGAAAAGGGAAATGCTGTTCCCGAGGCCGGCCGATGTGTCGTCAAAAAAGCACTCGACACATTTGGCGCCGAGGCTCCTGGGGCGACACAACTTCCGGATGATGCGAACGCCGCTTACAAGATCGTAGGCACTGACGCGGTAGGTCCCGTAGCGGGCGAACAGCTTAGAAATCAGGCTGTGATTGCGACGCTTCTTGGCCTTGTCGGCATCCTGCTGTATATCGCGTTTAGGTACGATTGGACGTACGCAGCGGGAGCTGTGATTGCCGTCTTCCACGATGTTCTGATCACGCTTGCGTTTTTCTCGGTCTTTCAATGGGAAGTTTCGCTAACCGTTCTTGCTGCTCTGCTTACGCTTGTCGGCTTTTCTGTAAATGACTCGATCGTCATCTTCGACCGAATTCGTGAGAACATTGGCCTTCACCGCGGTAGGTCGATTTATCAACTCACAAACGATTCAATAAACCAGACTATGTCGCGTACGATCGTGACAAATGGTCTTGTGTTTCTCACCGTGCTCGCGCTTGTGCTGTTTGGTGGGGAAGTGCTCCGCGGATTCTCTCTCGCGCTCTTCGTCGGCTCTATCACTGGAACATATTCCACGATAGCTATTGCGAGTCCGATTGCGATCTGGTGGCAGGGCAAGCTCGGCGGTGCAAAGGTCAAGGAAGTTCTCGTCCCGGAAATGGGGGAGAAGCTCGCAACCGCATCGCGTAAGTCAGTTACTCGCCGACCGGTAACGCGCTAAAGGATTGAAGCTTAGTAGAGTCGTATACGCCAGCGATGTAACACCGGCTAAGCCGCGGCCTTTCCGCAATTCCTGAGACGTTAACTCCTTTTATTCTTGACTTTCAAATTGCAACAACTTAGACTGCATTCGTTGCTGGTCAATTAGAGTTCTACAACCTTTATCCGTATTCGCCTGCTCGCGAATAGGGACGGAATTCGTAGCAGTTTTTGCTCGACCGGCATTGATCGCTGGCCGTCCCCTCCGAATCGCTCCAGAAGCGGCGCAATACGTTAAAAGTCGAAGTTATATTTCCGTTGAAATCGCGACTACTGTATTAACGATTACAACAGGATTTTTGTGTATAACATCTAATTTGAGATATGAGTCTCAGCCCATGACCCGAGTTTGGCACCGGTAACGCAGTAAGGGAGGAAATGCAATGCTTGATCAATTAATTGAATCAAAAAGCAACGCCCAGGAGAATTCGAGACGCGGGCAGTTTATGGCCGTAACTCTGGTCGTCGCGGTCGTTGTCGTGCTTGGTCTGTGGACCAAGGATCTATTCGCTCAGAGCTTCGGTATGAACGCCGGCGATCTTGAGCTTTCGACGCTCGTCGCGCCGCCGCCGCCTGACGATCCACCGCCACCCGAGGAAAAGGAGCCCGAGAAGAAGGTTCAGCAGCAGCAGGACGTCGACATACGGAAGGAACTGATCCAGAACATCCTGTCTTCCCCGGTGAAGCCGCCCGACAGGATTCAGGTCGATCCGAGCCTTGCAAAGGCGATGCGCATGAATACGAAGACTATGCAGGGTTCTGCTGACGCCAACACCGGTAGTGATGTCGGTACACGCGGCGGAGCAGTTGTGAGCGGCAGCACCCAGGGCGTCGCAGATCCGGTTAAGGGTTTAATCGATACCGACGAACCGCCACCACCAGCTGCGGTCGTAAAGCCAACGCCAAAACCGGCGCCGCGAACTGTTTCGGGCGGCGTGCTCAACGGAAAGGCAACGAGCCTCCCGACGCCTGCATATCCCGCGATCGCGAAAGCGGCGGGAGCGAAGGGGGCGGTGAGCGTGCAAGTACTGATCGACGAGAGCGGCAAGGTCGTTTCGGCGAGTGCCGTGAGCGGTCATCCGATGCTGCGGGCTGCGGCGGTTGGAGCGGCTCAGCGAGCACGCTTTAGCCCTACGCTCCTGACCAACCAGCCCGTTAAGGTTTCCGGCGTGATCACCTATAACTTCCAGTAATGGAATATGCGTAAAAAAATTCAAAGGGAAATGGTCAAACGTTTCCCTTTGTAATATTCTTGATCGCAATCATTCGATTTTTCGATTTTCTTTGGAGGATTAACCATGACATTTCTTTCTAGCCTGGTCGCAACAGACATCTCGGGCTTGTTTCTATTGTTGACCGGCGAAGGCATTTCGTTCGGTGTTTACGATATCGCGAAGAGCCTGACGATTCCGGGTTGGGGCGTTATCATCACGCTTCTCATCCAATCGGTCTACATGATCGCGGTCGGCATTGAGCGATACCTTACCTACAGCAAGGCGAAGGCACAGTCCCGTCAGTATGCTCCAAAAGTTGCGCAGGCTCTCAAGAACAGCAACATCGACGAAGCCATCAATATCAGCGACAAGCACAAAGATTCGCATCTGGCGATGGTTGTATCGTCTGGTCTTAAGGAATTCGCGGCCCATCAGGGCAATGCCGAGATCACCGACCTAGAGATGGAAGCTTCGAAGCGCGCTCTCGAGCGTGCAATCGCCGTGAAGACCGCCGAATTAAAGCGTGGCCTCGCCGGCCTGGCGACCGTGGGTTCGACCGCTCCCTTCGTGGGTCTGTTCGGAACCGTCGTCGGAATTATCGGAGCTTTCCAGGCCCTTCGTGCGAACGAGTCGGCCGGTATCGGCGCCGTTGGAGGTGCTATCGCCGAGGCACTCGTCGCGACAGCGTTCGGTATTCTGGTGGCTATTCCCGCGGTGTGGCTGTTTAACTATTTTACGAACAAGGTGACGAGCTTTGGCGTTGAGATGGAGAATTCGGCCTCTGAATTGGTCGATTACTTTATCCGTCAGCGCGGCAAACAACTTCGTGGCCAGTAATTGCATAGATTGAAAGGAGATCGCTATGGCTGTCAAAGTTGGCGGAACCAGTGAATATAATTCGGACATCAACGTAACACCCATGGTGGACGTGATGCTGGTGCTTCTGATCATCTTTATGATCGTGACGCCGCTGCTCCAACAGGGTGTTTCCGTAAATCTTCCGCGAGACATGATCAGTCCGGATGAGGACGGAGATATCGCGAAGGACACCTCGGTGATCGTGGCCATCCCGGATAACAACAACTTCTACATCGGGAAGGATCTGTTTCCCATCGATCAGCTCGGCGAAAAGATAAAGACGCGTATGGAGGGCAAGGCGCCCGATAAACGCATCGTCTATATCAAGAGCGGTGTCGACGTTGACTATGGCCGTGTGGTCGCGGCGATCGACACGATCAGAAAACAGGATATCGACAAGATCGGACTGGTTGCTGACAGGAAAAAGGGTGTCGAAACGCCGGAGTAAAATCGTTAGCGATATTAACACTAACGTTTAGGAAGTATACAGATATGGGAATGTCTTCAAGTGGAATTGGCGAAGAAGCCAAACCGACCATTAACGTTACACCGTTGATTGATGTATTGCTTGTGCTCATCATCATCTTTATGGTCATCACGCCGCTTAAGCCAAGCCGCTTCGAGGCGAAGGTCCCGGCGGAACCAAAGGATGAGCCGCAGCTGAACGTTAAGCCGAACCCGCTGACCCTCGTTATAGCGATCGATCGGTCTACTAAGCAAATCACGCTCAATAATGAAGCCTATGGCGATGTCGCCGACACGACCAAGCTCTCAGATAAACTGCGCGAGGTCTTCAAGGAACGTGAGAATCAGGGCACGCTCCGCGAGGGAACTAACGAGGTCGAGAAAACGATCTTTATCAAGGCACCCAAAAGCGTTAGGTATGGCGACGTGGTCAGGGTGATCGATGCCGCGAAGTCGGTGGGAGCGTCGCCTATCGGCCTACAGATAGACGACCTTACTGATTAATTTCGTGTCCTTGGCTGAGGCGCCGCGTACGGCGTACGAACAGCTCGGACCTTCAATGGAGTCATAAGATAATGCGATTGTCTCGTTTCGGGATATTGTTACTGATATCCGCTTCTGTTCTCGTAGGCACCAATTGTTCCTACTACAATCAGATCATGGCGCGGAAAAATCTTGTCGATGGGTCTAAGGCCTATAAGGACAGGAAATTTCCTGAGGCTGTTAGTCTTTTTAGATACGCGACCTCCCTAGATCCGTCCGGTCAAACGCTCGAAGGCCGGATGGCTCAGCTTTCGCTGGCACGTACACTCCATTCTGAATATATAGGCGATCGTGGAAACAAGGGGAAGGCCGATGAGGCGCTTAAGGAATATCAAAAGGCACTCCCGATGGCCCTTGCTGAGACAGGGGAAATGTCGTCGGCCTATGAGAAGGACAGAAACTCCGAAGAGGCCCAGCGGCGATATTTGGCGTCCCTATCGAACGTAAACAGTACGACGAGCGCCATCGCAAGTCTCTACGAAAACCTTGGCGAGCCAGACAGAGCCCGCGAATGGCAAAACTCGGTTGCCACTGACTCCAAATATCCGCCAACCGCGCGTGCTAGAGCTTTTAGTGCTTTAGCCTCAAAGCAGAATTCTTGCGCAAACGACATCACAGACACTGAAGCAACAAAGAAAACCGTCCAAAAAGACGGGAAAGACGTATTCCAGTTTACTAAGCCAGCCAATGCCGAAGAGTTTACAAAGCTCAATCAATGCGTTGCTGAGGGTAAGCGCCTGATCGATCAGGCTATCGCCCTGGAGCCTCAGGAGCTGCGTACGGCGCCCAGCCTGGACGCGTCAAAGCTTTCCGATACTCAGTTGGCCCTAAACAACGAGATCTTCAAAACCTTCGAATCCGCCCGCTCATACAAATCGGCCCTTCTGGTTCAAGAGATGCGTGCCGCGGAGATGGATGGGCGCACCGCCGATCGCGACAGGCTTCGAGTCGAGGCTGATGCGGCTAAGGCAAAGTTTCAGGAGCTCAGCGACGTAGTCAAGAAGATGCAGGCTGAGGTCGACGGGCGAGCCGCGGCGAAAGAAGCGGCCGCCAAGCCTGAGAATCAGAAAAACACTAACGCGAATAAGTAAAGATCGAAAATTTCTTCTCTTCGTCGGCGATGCTCATCTACAATTGATTGAGCATCGCCGTTTTTTTATTTCTTGGACGGCCGTTCGTAGCTTTAGATGATCCGGATCGAAGACGTCATCGAAACAGTAACCTCAACTCGTCCGAATGCTGACACGGGTCTGATTCGTCGCGCCTATATGTTCTCGGCCTTGCACCATCAAGGACAAACACGGGCTTCGGGCGAACCCTATCTGGTACATCCACTTGAGGTTGCCGAAATACTCGCCAAGATGCGGCTCGATGAGGTCAGTGTCTCGACCGGCCTGCTGCACGACGTTGTGGAGGATACGCTCGTTGATCTTGAGACTATCCGGGCCCAGTTCGGCGATGAGATCACTCGTCTCGTAGACGGCTTAACAAAGATTGCCCATATCAGCGATCTGTCCAAGGAGCACCAGCAGGCTGAGAATGTGCGCAAGATGGTGCTTGCGATGATCACGGACGTCCGCGTCGTTTTGATTAAGCTGGCAGACCGCCTCCATAACATGCGAACAATGCATTTCCTGAAGCCGGAAAAGCGTGTCCGGATCTCTCAGGAAACGCTCGATATTTACGCCCCGATTGCACATCGGCTCGGGATGGGAAAGATTCGGAGCGAGCTCGAGGACCTATCCTTTCAAAATCTTTACCCTGAGGATTACAAGCGGCTTGCGAAGGAAGTGGATGCCCGCCGACCCGAACTGGAGGGAGCGCTGGACAAGATCCAAACGAGTATCAGAGACAGGCTGGCAGAGTACGAGGTTCCGGTAATCTCTGTCGAGGGTCGCGTCAAGCGGCTCTATTCGCTGTGGAAGAAACTCAAAAAACAGAAGATTGTGATCGAGCAGGTCTATGATCTGATTGCGGCCCGCGTGATCACACCGAACGATCGCAAATATTGCTACCTTGCTCTCAGCGTAATCCATGACGTCTGGACCCCGGTGCCAGAGCGTTTCAAGGACTGGATAGCCATACCCCGTGACAACCTTTACCAATCGCTGCATACGTCAGTGATAGACCAGAGCGGCCAGGCGTTTGAGGTGCAGATCCGTACCGAGGAGATGCATCACGTCGCGGAGGAAGGGGTCGCGGCCCATTGGAAGTATAAAGAGGCATCGCTCGGAGCCCATTCCGACGATGAGAGCCTTGATGAACTGAGAAAGACAGTTGAGAAACTGCTCCTACCGCTGGTCGAGGCCACGGAAGAAAACGAAAACTCCGACGACTTTATTGAGTCGTTAAAGCTCGATCTGTTCCCGAAGGACGTGTACGCTTTCACGCCGCGAGGCAAGGTGATTCAGCTACCGAAGGGCTCCACACCCATCGATTTTGCGTATGCGATTCACTCCGTGGTGGGTGACAAATGTACGGGTGCGAAGATGAACGGCCGAATCGTTCCGCTGCGTCAAGAGATACAGAACGGAGACGTCATCGAGATTCTGACAACAGCTAACTCGACACCGTCGCGCGATTGGCTCAGCCATGTGGTCACGTCGAAGGCCCGCAACCGAATTCGGCATTTCATAGCCCTCCAACAGCGCGAGGAATCGGTCGAAATGGGCCGAAAGCTGCTCGAGCGTGAAGCGGAAAGGTTTCGAATTGCCCCGAAAAAGCTTTTGCAGAATGACGCTGAAATGAGGCGCATCGCAAACGACTACGGACTCAGCCGGAACGAAGACCTTCTAGCCTCGATCGGCTATGGCAAGACATTGCCGCGCAACGTGATTGCGAAATTCCTCGGCGATAAGTTTGAAGATTTCGATCCCGACGCAAAGAATGACACGCGGATCGGTACGGGCGTTAAGGCGGTCAAAAAACTGATGGGCCTTAGTGAGGATGCCATCGTCGTCAAAGGCGTGGACAACCTGCTTACATCCCGCGCCCGCTGCTGTAATCCGCTTAGGGGCGAGGATATTATCGGCTACATTTCACTGGGTAAGGGAATTGTTGTTCACAACAAGCGCTGCAAGAACATGACCCAGCTCATGGTGAATCGTGAACGAATCGTAGAAGTGGAATGGGCAAAAAGCGACAAGAATGAAATCCAGTCGGTACAGCTCCTCGCCACCACCGAGAACCGCACCGGAATGCTCGCCGGCATTACGAACGCAATCGCTGACATCAAGACGGGCATCCGGGACGCTCGCGCCAATGTATCAAAGGATGACGTAGGACTGATCGAGGTGACTGTCGAAGTCTTCGACAAGAAGCACTTGGACAAGGTCGTCGGGGCGATCGAACACGTTCCCGGTGTTATTGCAGTCGAGCGGGTAAATGCATAAGCAGTCCGATGTGAGGCGCACCGACCGCACCCGTATCGTTCAAGTTCTCATCTCATCATGCACGTATTCTGCCTGATTCCTCCACCGGATTCTCGTCTGCCGGACTTTGCTTATGCCCTTTATTTTGTTAAAATTCGGGTTTTGCTTGGGTAAAGCAGATTAGTGATGAACGAGATAATTTCGACCGAAAATGCGCCCGGCGCGATTGGCCCATATTCTCAGGCGGTGAAAGCGGGCGGGATGATTTTCTGTTCAGGACAGATTCCGATTGACCCGGTTACAGGGGAGTTTGTTTCCCACGCCGTGTCGGACCAGACCGAACAGGTGTTAAAAAATCTCAAAGAGGTTCTCGCTGCTGCAGGCGCCGATTTCAGCGACGTGGTTAAGACGACGGTGTTTCTCGCAGATATGAGTGACTTCTCCGAAATGAATGAGGTGTACGCGAAGTATTTCGGAGAGAATAAGCCGGCCCGTGCGACTGTACAAGCGGCCCGGCTTCCGCGGGATGCAAAAGTCGAAATTGACTGCATCGCCGTTTCAGGCAATTAAAATTGCCGGCCGTCCGACGGGGACGTCCGGCAACCTTTGACAAGCCTAAAGTCTTAAAAGATTTTACGCAGCCTTTAAGATCTTGCCCGACTTAATGCAGCGAGTGCAGACCTTCGCTTTCGCGTTGCCGCCCGCGGGCAGTTGAACGTGGACAGACTGAAGATTCGGGTTGAACCTACGTCGGGTCTTGTTATTTGCGTGTGATACGTTATTTCCAAATTGCGGGCCTTTCCCGCATACATCGCAGCGTTTTGCCATATTATTCCGCCTCCTCACTGGGAGCATTAAGATCTGAGTCGTTTGCAGCTCAAAACTAAAGTTTATAGCAAACGAACGTATTTATAGTCAAGTTATGATCCAGAAGAAAGAGATGAATTCAAGTCTTGTTGCGAGAGTCCTCGTGGTCGCGATGATCCTATCGGCCGCCATTTTCTTTGGCGCCTGCGGCGACGGAGCCCCGGGAACTCCCGGCTTAAACGAGACGGCGGCGACCGTTAATGGCAAGGCGATCAAAATGGAAGAGGTTGATCGCGCGATGAAGCAGCAGGCTCAGGGACAGGACAGCAAGATGTCCGATCTCGAGCGGGCCGGCGCAAGACTGCAGGTATTGCAGCAGCTCATCGAGCAGGAAGTAATGTTTCAGAAAGCTGAAAAAGAAGGCGCGATGCCGACCGACGAAGAAGTAAATGCGGAGGTCAACAAACAGAAGGTTGATAGCCGACTATCCGCTGAGGAGTTTACTCGTGAAATGGAGGCGGCAGGCCTTACCGAGACCGCTCTCCGGGACACGACTAAGCGGGCCATTGCCATACGGAAACTCGTTGAAAAGGTTACGGGCCGTATCGAGGCTCCTAAAGACAAGGAGATCACGGATCTATACAACGGCAACCCAGACCTTTTCGTCAAGAAGCGTGGCGTTCGCTTAGCGGCGATCGTCGTCGATCCGTCGAATACTGGTGAAGGCGATGTGACAACGAATGATGCTGAGGCCAACGTTAAAATTAACGAGATCCGGGGTCGTCTGACACAGCCGGGAAGCGATTTTGCGTCACTCGCTCGCGAGTTTAGCGAGGACCCTAGCAAACTGCAGGGCGGTGATCTCGGCTACATCGGCGAAGAAGAAATGAAGCAGGCCTTCGGGGCTCAGGTCGCCACGTCTTTCATGAGTCCTCAGTTCGCAATCGGTCAGGTGACTAATCCGATACCCGTCCAGGGCAAGGCGTATTTCTTTAAGCTTCAGGATCGCGTTGAGAAGGAAGAAGCTTTAACGCTCGAGAGTCCTGGTGTTCGTCAGCAGGTTACGGATCTGCTGGTGAACAACCGCAAGCAGCTTCTTGCGGCGTCGTTCCAGGCACTTGCGATGAACGAGGCGAAAATCGAAAATCTCCTGGCGAAACGTGTCGTGGATAATCCGAATGAGCTTAGCGGCGCACGCCCCGCGGGTGCAATGGCTCCGGCGAATTCTAACGCCAACTCAAATATGAGCTCAAATTCAAACGGGGTATCGGCAAACGGGAATGCGAACGCATCGAATACGAACGCGACGAATGCTAACGCTCGTCCCGCTAACTCGACTTCGAACACGAACGCACGTAGCTCCAACGCGAATCGCTAAGGGCTAGATCAATGAACGCGTGCTAAGGCTCGCGCGTCAGCAAGGGCGATACATTCAACGTACCGCCATTATCTTGCAGACACGCGGGCTTTCCGCATCAGAACAAATGCTTTTCCGCCTCTCAAACGTCGAAAAATCTTACGCCGGCACCGAAATTCTCAAGGGCGTGTCGTTCCAAATCAATAAGGACGAAAAGGTCGGGCTCGTTGGGCGCAATGGTGCCGGCAAGACCACTGTTTTTCGACTGATTACAGGCCACGAGGCAGCTGACGACGGCGAGGTCGTAAAGATGAACGGGCTTCGACTCGGTATGCTCGATCAGCATGTCGACTTTGGCGAAGCTGAGACGGTCCATACTGCCGCTCTTACGGCTTTCAAGGAGATTCACGATATTGAATCGGAGATGCGCCGCCTCGAGAAAGAGATGGAGACGGATCACTCGGATGCCATTCTAGAAAAGTATGCCGATCTGCAAAGTGCTTTTGAGCATGCGGATGGGTTCTCCTATGCGTCGCGCGCCGAATCCATCCTCCTCGGAATGGGCTTTGCGCAGGAAAGCTGGGATAAAGACGTACGAACGCTTTCGGGCGGACAGATGAATCGGCTCGGAATGGTGCGGCTCCTGCTCTCGAATGCGGACGTCTTGTTGCTGGATGAGCCCACGAATCACCTGGACGTCGACGCCGTCGAGTGGCTCGAAGAGTTTCTCAAGGCTTACGAGGGTGCGTACGTGGTGATTAGTCACGACCGCTATTTCCTCGACCGAACGGTGAGCCGTGTTATCGAAATGGAACGCGGACAGGCCGTGACCTATAAGGGGAACTACTCCGAATATCTTGCCGAGCGCGAGTTGCGTCGGGAGCAACAACAGCGCGAATACGAGAATCAGCAGGCGTTTATCAATAAGACTCAGGAGTTCATCCGCCGGAACCTCGAGGGGCAGAAGACGAAGCAAGCAAAGTCGCGTCGCACATTGCTTGCGAAAATGGATCGACTCGAGGCCGTTGCTAGTGAGAAGAGCGGAGGCAATTTTAATTTGAAGATGGTCGAGCGAACCGGGAATAACGTGCTTACGACGGAGGATTTAGGGGTTGGCTACGGCGATAAACTTTTAGCGGGCGGCATCAATATTTCCCTTCATCGTGGCGGCGTACTTGGGGTGATCGGCGGAAATGGGACGGGAAAGACGACCCTGTTGAAGACACTGCTCGGGCAGATATGCGAAATCGATGGCAAGATCCACTGGGGGACGAAGACCAACATTGGCTATTATTCGCAAACTCTCGATGATCTCTATACGGGAAACGACGTTTTAAATGAACTCCGTCGCGTAGCGCCAACCGCCGAGTCAGTCGCCCTTCGATCGTTCTTAGCGAGATTCCTGTTCTTTGGGGAGGACGTGGACAAAAAGGTTGCGACGCTCTCGGGGGGCGAAAAGGGACGGCTTGCCCTCGCAAAGCTGATCTACTCGCAAAAGAACGTACTCATCCTCGACGAGCCGACGAATCATCTCGATATTCCGGCGCGCGAGGCTCTTGAAAGTGCTCTCGACGAGTATCCGGGAACTATTGTTACGGTTAGCCACGACCGCTTTTTCCTTGATCGGATCGTCGATCAGATGCTGTCGTTCGAGGCTGATGGGCAGGTACTCGACTACAACGGCAACTACACGGAATTTCACGATTGGCGCGAATCTAAGCGATTGTCCGGCACGGGTAACCCCGCAGCGATTGCGAGCAATGGAGCGAACGCGGGGGGCTCGCCCGCGGGCACCGCTGGAACCGCGAATCTTTCGAAAAATCAAAAGCAGCAAGTCTCGCTGCGCATCGTCGAGATAGAA
>Ga0136640_10000142_pt1 | contig 25396 bp, 20 predicted proteins | sample AntDrymUQ8642106_2_FD_105498 | JGI IMG/M metagenome (GOLD analysis project Ga0136640, IMG submission 105498) | Polar desert sand microbial communities from Dry Valleys, Antarctica - metaG UQ864 (21.06) | ecosystem: Environmental > Terrestrial > Soil > Desert | place: Antarctica: Dry Valley...
ATCCATACGTCAGCCGAGAATTTTCACTTCCTTCTCAGGGCCGCACTGTTTGTGCGTACCACGGCCGGAGTCGCAGCCTGGCTGGCGCCAGGTGGCCGAAGAGCAGCAGACCCTCGCCGGGGCGGATGCGGCGGAGCTCGTCATCTCCGGCGAGGCGGCGGAACTGGGTCGACTCCGATGTCGACGTACGGCCGGCCGCCATCTCGCCCCTCTCTGCTCGACGGTCCTGCGGAGCACATCGGCAGTACGTCTGTTCCAGGCCTGCCGGCGAAGCCAATCGTGGACTTGATGGCGCCGATCGCGTCGCTGTCGTCAGGCCACGCAGAAGCCGACTCCGTACTGGCCGACGCAGGGTGGCAACTCGTCCCCCCGGAGCTTGACAATCGTCCCTGGCGTCGCTTCTACGCTCTGCCTCACGGGACGAAGCGCGCAGCGCACCTGCATCTCGTCGAACCCGTCGAGTCAGCATTGGCACCGGGTCATCAGGTTCCGCAATGCCCTCAGGGGAAAACCCGGTCTAGCCATGGCATATGCCGAAGTGAAGCGAGCAGCAGCGATCGCACACGCCGGCGATCGCGAGGCCTACACGGCGGCGAAGTCGAACTTCATCGAACAGGTCTTGGCCGGCGACAGCCAATGACCTCCAGCCGGGTCCTCAGCCGATATCCGACAGTTGGGCCTTCTCATCGCGCGGGTTAGCAACGCGGCACTAGGATCTCAGCCCTGGATCTCGAGCCGCTCCCGCGTGGCGCTGTCCCCCACCGTGAAAGTCACAGGCCGCATGTAGCGCGCTTGAGCCCTCGGTTCCTTGGAGGGTCTCATCTCATGGCACAGCGGGTTCCGTTCACCGGCGAAGAGAAGATCAGCCTCCGCAAGAGCCTTGACCGGCACCGTGATGCCGTTCTGTGGAAGCTCGAGGGGCTTAATGACGAACAGCTGCGCTCGCCCATGACACCGTCCGGCACGAGCCTGCTGGGTTTGGTGAAGCATCTTGCTGCAGTTGAGTACGGCTGGTTCTGCGAGACGTTCGGCCGCGACACGGAGCCTCTACCGTTCGATGAAGATGACCCAGAGGCCGACCTTCGGGTTGCCCCGAGCGAAACCACGCCCGACGTCATCGCCTTCTACGGCCGAGCCCGGGCGGCTGCCGACCAGGTCATCGACCAGTTGGGCGTCGACGATCTCGGCACCGCCTGGTTCGGCGATCAGGTGTCTCTGCGCTGGGTGCTCATCCACATGATCGAGGAGACCGCTCGGCATGCCGGGCACATGGACATCGTCCGCGAACTCATCGACGGCGCGACCGGCGACCATCAGAGGGGCTGAAGCGGGGTCTTTCGGTTCTGACGCCCGTCCTGAACGAAGCACTGACGTCCGACGTGAGCGAGATCGATGAGCACCCGCTACGCGACGGCTTCGGCGTGGGCATCACGGGCGTTAGCGACACGTCTTGACTGCCAGCGCGTGCCGGCCCCAGGCAGAGGAGATCCCGCATTCTCATCGGTGCAGACCCGGCTGCGGGGGTAAGCAGCCATGCGGCTGGGTCGACGGCGCCGCGTGCGCTGTCGGGCGCCAGCAGTATAAAACCGTCACATGCGGCGGAAACGTGCGCGGCCGCAGCAGTGGGCCGGGTGGCACCTACGCGGGAGCGGGCTCCTCGGCCAGGACGTCGCGCTCGATGCCCAGGAGATGGTCCAGCGAGGGGCGGCCGGGGCCGAGCAGCAGCACCGCGACCAGCCCTGCGATGAGCGTGAGGTCTAGCTCGGCACCGGGCATCGGAGCGCCCGCGCCCGCGATCAGGCCGATGTCGAGCTTCACGGCGATCGTAGCCACGGCCAAGATCACGATCAGCGGGAGCGTCGCGAGACGCGTCAGCAGCCCGACGATGAGCAGCAGCCCGCCGATCAGCTCGGTGACCGTGACGAGGTACCCAAAGGCTACGGGGGCGGGGATCCCGAGGCCCGCGAGCATGTCGCTGCCGAAGTTCGCCGGTCCCATCATCGTCAGCTTCTGCCAGCCATGGGCAGCCATCACGAGGCCGATCACGACGCGCAGCACTACAGGTGCCGCCCCAGCGGCCAGGGACGAAGTGGACAGGGAACGAACCACGATGGCGCCTCCTGTGCAGATTGGACGGGTCGACACCACAACACGAGCGGTGCCGCAGGTGCGCCCACTCGGTAACCCAGGTGACCAACTTCGCTGCACGCCGGCCGCCAGCAGGCACCATGTGATCATGGATGCAGCCATGCGGCGCCATGCCCTGTGGATCGCGCGGGCGATGTCCCGCAGCGATCTGACGCCGTTGCTCGCCGAGGACATCGAGCGCCTCGCGGTTATCTGCCAGCCGCAGCGTCCGCCGCCCGGCACGGTGCTGATGCAGGCGGGCGAGGACGTGACCGCCGTCTACATCGTGCGGGATGGCGTTGTCGAGCTGCGTACACGCCGCCTCGGCAGCCGCCGGGTCGTCAGGCTCGTACGCGCGGGCGATGTGGTGGGCGACATCCCGATGTTCTGCGAGCGACCCATGCCGTTCCAGGCCGTGGCGCTGTCCGACACGGCGGTGCTGCGGCTCGGCCGTGATGAGCTCGTGGCGCTGCTGCACGCCTCGCCGAGCCTGTCGCTGCGCTGGACGACCTCGATCGCCAAGCGGCTGGAGCAGACTCAGCACCGCCTGTTGAGCCTGCTGACGAAGGACCTCGCCGGCCAGGTCACCACGCTGCTGCTGGACGAGTGCGGTGGGAGCAGTGACGGGCGCCCCGTCGTCGCCTTGTCTCACCAGACGATCGGGCAGATGGTCGGCGCGCGCCGGCCGTCGGTCAGCCGCGTCCTCGACCAACTGCGCCGGCAGGACCTGATCGAGTCGCGCTACCGCCGGATCGTGCTCCTCGATGTCGCCGGTCTCGCGCTCGTCGCGGGTGAGCCCTCCCCGCCGGGTGGTCCCTGCGCCGAGGCCGTCTGGTCAGACCGTAGCCGGGCGGGCGAAGCGGTTGGGTAACGCGCCGGCACTCTTCATCCGGTTGCTCGCCGCGGTGCTGGCGATCTTGGCAGTGGCGTGTGGCGGCCCGCAGGAGCCGGTGGTGGCGCCTGCCGCCGGCGCAACGCCCAGCGGTGGGCCGACCCCGTTCTTCTGGGAGCCGGCCGCAGCCGACGGCGAGCCGCCTGCCAGCTCGGTGGACCTCGACGAGATCCGGCCCGGCGGACCGCCGCCGGACGGCATCCCGCCCATCGACGAGCCGCGCTTTGAGACGGTGGCCGACGCCGAGTTGGCCGACCGCGAGCCGGTCATGGTCGTCGAGCGTGACGGTGAGACGCACGTTTACCCGCTGGCCATCCTGACATTCCACGAGATCATCAACGACGTCATCGCCGGCCAACCGACGTTGGTTACCTACTGTCCGCTGTGCAATTCCGCGCTGGCGTTCGACCCGGTGGTGGACGGTCGCGTGCTCGACTTCGGCACGTCGGGCCGGCTGTGGCGGTCGAACCTGGTGATGTATGACCGGCAAACGCAGACGCTGTGGTCGCAGTTCGTCGGTGAGGCGATCGTCGGGGAACTGCTGGGCACCGAGCTCGACCGGCTGCCGAGCGCGATCGTGGCCTGGGCCGACGCGCGCAAGGCCAGGCCCAACGCACGCGTGCTGTCACGCGACACCGGTCACGAGCGGCCCTACGGCAGCAATCCGTACGTCGGTTACGACACCGCGGAGGCCCCGTTCCTGTTCGACGGTGACACCGGGGGGCCGCTGGAGCAGATCGAGCGTGTCGTGGCGGTGGGCGAGGACGACCCCGTCGCCGTGCCGCTCACGGCCCTCGAGGAGCAGCGCGTCGTCCCCATCAAGGCCGACGGCCGGGAACTGGTGGTGTTCTGGACACCCGGCACGGCTTCGGCGCTTGACACCGCGGCGCTCGCCGACGGAGCGGACGTGGGCGCCAGCGGGGTGTTCGAGCCGGTCGTGGACGGACAGCGGCTGACCTTCGCCACCGCGGGCGAGCAGCACTTCGCCGACCGCCAGACCGGCAGCCACTGGACGGTGCTCGGCGAGGCGGTACGCGGGCCGCTGGCCGGCCAGCGGTTACACCGCGTGCTGCACGACGACACGTTCTGGTTCGTGCAGTACGCCTTCCGCCCCGAGACTCGCATCGTGCGCTGAGCCCAAGGTCCGCTGGGCCGGCGGCTACAGGTGACAGCTGAGCCGAGAGCCGCCAGCTCGACTCCATGCCTCTGGAGATCCCAAACGCCCCCGGCAGGCGATGCTGAACGCACCGCTCCCCGCGACGGCGGGGAGGGCTTAAGCCCCTCGGCCGCAGCTTCCGTAGTGCTCGCGAGGATGCCGACGTACACCGTGCTGGACCGGAGGCCCGAGACGTACGCCTTCTGAGCGCTCTGGTCCAAGGCGCCAAGGTCTTCGAACGGACGGGCTCGGCGCCTACCGCGTCGGCAACGGCGTCGCGGTACGGGTCGAGGTCGCCCATCGTGCTCGACACGAAGACGCGCTGACCCCCCGCCCAGTTACACAGAATCTCGTCGTCCAGTGGCACGGAGGCGCTGGCGACGTCGATGTACAGCGGCGACTCGGACACGGCTGGAGGCTACGACATCGGCGGCAAGCAGAGGCAGACTCCGTCGTCGCGGACACCGACGCCGACGCCGACGGTGGCGCGGGGTAGGTCCCGCGTTGATGGCCGGGCGAAGACTGGGCACACGGCCGTGGCCTAGCTCGCCTCCATCGAGACCGCGCGGCCAACCAGCGACCGGCCTTCTACGCGGCGCTCGCTACGTCGACGAGGAGGTCAGGCCTAGCCGTGACGTGCGGTGGGTCCGCTAGCCGATCCGGACGATAACCGGCCGTTCTCTCACACCCCGCGCCGGGCGGGATCAACTGATGGTTCTCTTCGGGCAGCGTAGACGCGGTGTTGTCGTCGTACACCCGCGGGATCTCGACTTCGAGGTCAAGGCCCCAGCAAGGGCGGATCAGGTCTGCGGCTGGCCGATGTTGACCATCCAAGAGATGCCGAACTGGTCCACGCAGGCGCCGAACTCATCGCCCCACATCTGCTTTTCTAGAGGGACCGACACGGTACCGCCGTCGGACAGCTGCTCCCAGTAGCCGCGCAGCTCGGCGTCGTCGTCCCCACTGAGGCTCACCGCGATGTTGTCCCCAGGGTTGTGTTCCATCCCAGGCGGGGTGTCGGCGCCCATGAGCGTGAATCCGCTGTCGGTCTCGAGCATGCCGTGCATGATGTTGTCGGCGTCCGGGGAGTCCTGCGCGCCGAACTCACCGAACGTGTTCAGCGTCAAGGTGCCGCCGAAGACGCGCTTGTAGGACTCCATGGCTTGCCGCGCGTTGCCGGCGAAGCTGATGTACGGGTTGAGACGAGAGGCCACCAGACGCTCCTTGCTCGCGACAACGGTCAGTCCCAGCAGCCTAGCTAGCGGGGTGCCGACATGTCGACCTCGAAGTCGAAGACCTGCATCGGGACACACGGCAGCGCGCGCCGCTTGTCCACGGCGGGAGTGCAGCCTGATGGCTGGCGAAGCCCTCCCGCCCAGGGCGGCGCTGTCCGGCAACGCGTGCAGTGAGGGGCCTTTTAGCAACTCCTCGTCAATTAGAGAAGGCGACCGCCGACGAGCACGGCCTGCTCAACCTGCACGAGGATGTCACAGCCTGACCTATGCTGCTCACCCACTCGGATGGCACTCACCCAAGTTCCACGACGAGCGGAACATCTCGACAGCGCCGACGGCGGGAGGCCGGGTCCATGGGCGAGGTTGCGTCCTATGCGGGCGCGGTTCGTGCCGCTGTCGGCGCGGATGCCGACCCGCTGGTGGCCGCCGCCCAGGCGCTGGAAGCCGCCGGTGACCCGGCCGCCTTCGCGGCGGCGCTGACGCAGTGGCGGGCCGCCCGCCGTGCCATCGAGGCGGAGTTGGCCGGCTATGTCGCAGGCCCGCTGGCCGACGTCGAAGCCCTGCGAGACCAGCTGGTCGCCCGTTTCGACGACGCGACCGGGCTGCGCCTGGCGCTGCCATTCGGCCCGCTGGACATCGCCGTCGAAGCGCCCGCCGTCCTGGCCGCGCCTCCCGGGGCGCCCGATCGGGCCGAGGTCCTCGGCCCGCACCGGCCCAGCGTGTTCCGCGCCAGCCTCGACGCCGGCGTCTCCCGCGGGGGCGGGGTGCTCGAGCTGCTGCCCGACGGCTTCCACGGCGGCTTCGGCATCGACTTGGGCGCCATCAGCGCCGTCGCCGTCGCCTCACTGCGGCGTACGCCCGGCGGGGCGCCGAGCTTCCTCGCCGTCGTCGGCGTGGAGTTCCGGCCTGCGGTGCAGCTGTCGTTCGGCTTCTCCCTCGACCGCGTCGGCGGCCTGGTGGCCGTCAACCGCCGGGCCGACGTGGAGGCGCTGGCCTTGCTGCTGCGCGGCGGCGGCGCCGGCGACGCGTTGTTCCCCGACGACCCGGTCCGCGACGCCTCCCGGCTGCTGGGCACCCTCGACCGGCTGTTCCCCCCGGCCGACGGCGCCGCCGTCGTGGGCCCGACGCTGCGACTGTCGTGGCTGTCCATCGGGGGCTTCGCCTTCTTCAGCCTCGACCTCGGCGTCTTCGTCGAGCTGCCCGGCCCCCGGATCATCCTCGTCGGGGTCGCCAAGGCCGGCATCCAGGGCGTGCTGAGCCTGCGCCTGGACGTCCTTGGCGTCATCGACGTGCCCGGCCGGCTGGTGGCCGTTGACGCCACCCTGGTCGACAGCGGCGCGCTGGGCATCTTCGTGCTCACCGGCGACGTCGCCTTCCGCCTGTACTGGGGCGACCCCGCCTACGTGGTGATCAGCATCGGCGGCTTCTTCCCCGGCTATCGGCCCGAACCCGCAACGGTGCCGCCGCTGGCCCGTGTCGCCATGGCCTTGGAGCTGCCGGTCCCACTGGTGACATTACGGGCCGAGGGCTACGTCGCGGTCACCACCAACACGGTGCAGCTCGGCGGCCGTTGGGAGGCCGGCTTGTCCGCCGGACCCGTCAGCGCCCTCGGCTTCTTGTCGCTCGACGCCCTGGTGCAGTTCACCCCGTTCCACTTCCGTGCCGAGGTGTCCGCCGGCTTCCGGGTGCGGGCCTTCGGGATCACCTTCGCCGGTGTGCGCATCGACGGGGTCATCGACGGTCCCGGCCCGCTGGTCATCTCCGGGCGCCTGACCATCGAGACGTTCCTGTTCGACGTCTCCTGGGAGGAAAGCTTCACGATCGGCGCGGCCGACCCACCGCCGGCCGCGCCGCCACCGGTGCTCGCCGACGTGGTCGCCGCGCAGGCCATCCCCATCAACCTCACCACTGGGGGCAGCGACCGGCTGGTGCAGCTGGCCACGACCGTGTCCAGCGACGCCACCGTCCTGGTGCCGACCGGAGCGCTGGAGTGGCGCCAGCGCCGCGCCCCTCTGGCGGTGCCCATCACGCGCGTCGACGGCACGCCGCTGGGCCGGACCGCCAGCGTGTCGGCCAGCCCCCGCGACGGGGCCGTCACCGAGCCGCTGCTGGAGACCTTTCCCGTCGGCCAGCTGACCGAGCTGAACGCGGCCGAGGCGCTGAACAGTCCGCCGTTCGACGACCTGCCCGCGGGCCTGCGGCTGCGCTGGACCACCGACGACGTCGGCCCTCGGCACACCGCGGACGACAGCTATGAGACGTTCCGCAAGCTGCCAGCCGACTGGTCGCCACACGGCGGTCTGGCCCTGGCGGCGATCCACGCTTCAGTGCTGCACATGCTGGCGACCACTCACCTGGCGGAGGTCACCGACCGGACGGCCGCTGTGGCGGTCACCCGGCCCGAGTGGGCCACCACCACGGGCTCCATCCACGCCAGCGCCTACCAGGCGCGCCAGGCCGCACGGGCGGGTGGCGGGGCGGTCGTGCCCGCCGGCGACCTCGCCGCAGCGGTGCCTCTGGCGGCGGTGCTGGCATGACCGCCGAGTTCCACGCCTACCGGCGTCCAGGGGTGCACGGCGCCGCCACCGCCGTCCCCGGCGATCCCCGCCTGACCGGGCATCTACGCCTTGAGGTCCGCGACGACCTGGCCGTGGTGCGCCAGCCCGATGTGCCCTTCGCGCTGGCCGGGCCCGCCGACGTCGTCGGCGTCGAATCCTCGGTCGTGGTCAAGCGCCATCCCGCCCCCGGTGTAGCCGACGCCGAGACCACCAAAGCCCCCTTCGTCGAGCTCGCACCCCCCGACCTGCCCTGGCGCTACACCGCCGTCACCCCGACCCCCGAAGGGCTGCGGCCGTGGTTGGTGCTGGTGGTTGGCGCAGCCGAGGCGATGCGCCTGGACCCGGCCGGACGGCTGCGGGTGCCTGCTGTGGTGACCGCGGCGCACGATCTCGCCAAGTCCGCCCTGTGGGGGCACACCCAGACCTACGCCGGCGGCGAGGTGGCCCGCCTACTGGCGCCCGTGGACATGCAGCCAGGGATCCGCTACCTGGCGGCGCTCGTGCCCGCTTTCCGCATCGAGGGCGGCCGCCTCGTCGACGCCTGGACGCCGGCCGCCGAGTCCCCGCCGCTGCCGATGTTCGACTCCTGGTCGTTCACCACGGTGGCCGACCACGACGACTTCGCCAAGATGGCGCGGCGCCTGGAGGCGCCCACCGCGGCGGAATGGCAGCGGCTGCGCGACGCCCACTTCGGCAGCGCCGCGGTCCGCTACCAGCGACCGGCCGCCCCGCCGGAAGAACCCGACCAGCCCCCGGAGCCGGATCAGCTGCCGGTGCGGGCCGCACTGTCGCTGGTGCCGGGCCCCGGCGAGGAGCCCATCGACGCTGGCGACCCGCCGGCGGCGGTCACGGCCGACCTGGCGGCCCTGGCCGGCACCGCCACGGAGGTCGACGGGCGTTGGGTGCTGGGCCTGCCCCGCTACGCCGACCCCTGGCCGCTGCCGCCGTCGGCGGTGGCGGCGGCGCGCTGGTGGACCGACGAGCTGGTCGACGACCCGCGCCGCCGCGGCGTTGCCGGCCTCGGCTCGTGGGCGGCCAGCGAATGGCAGGACCGCATCGCCGACGCCGCCGCCGACCAGGCCGGCGCACTGGCCGCCGCCGCCGAGCGAGTCCGCCACCTCGTGCTCGGCCTGGCCGCCTCCCGGTCGCTGTGGGCCCGGCGGGTCCCCGACGACCCGGTGGCGCGCCTCGCGATGCTCGGCCCGATGCTGGCCAAGCTGCCCGCCGACACCGGCACGACGGTGCTGGGCGCACTGGCCGCGCGGGTGCCGACGCTGGCCGCCGTCCGCTCGGGGGCGGCCCGGCGCGCGCTGCGGCCCGGCACCACCGCGGCTCGCCTGGCCCGTCCAGGAGCGGTCGCGGCCGCGGCCGTGCTGCACGCGGCCAACACCTGCCCGCCGACCCCGCCGGCGGCTGGGGCCGACCTCGCCGACCGGGTCGTCGAGCTGCTCGGCGGGCTCGGGTTCAGCGAGTGGCTGCCCAGCGAGGCACAACTCGACGAGGAGTCCGGTGAGCACTTCGACAGCCGCCGCCTCGTCGACTTCCAGCCCCGCCACGACGGCATCCGCGGGGAGGAGGCTGCCGAGGCGGTCGAGGAGCTACGCGGCCTGCTCGACCCCGGTGCTCCTGACCCCGACCCTTGCCGTCCGATCGGCGACCTGGCCGCGCTCGGCGAAGCCGTGGCGGCGGCCTGTGACCCCAATGGCGCCCAGCCGGCGGCGCTGGTGCGGGTCCGTGCGACCGTGCACGGCCTGCCGGAGCCGTGGCTCGCCCCGCCGGACCTGTCGCCCGAGCTGGACCTGCCGCTGTCGGTGTTCGTGGCCGAGCGGGCCCCCGACTGGCTGCTGCCCGGCGCGCGGGACCTGCCCATGGACCGGGTCATCGCGGCGGCCTCCAATCCTGTCTTCGTCGAGGCCTTTCTGGTCGGCGCCAACCACCGCGCCACCGGTGAGTTGCGCTGGCGCAACTTGCCGCTGGTCACGGGATGGATGCCGCTGCGGCGCTTCTGGAACCGCATCGGCCGTGCCGGCACGCCCGACGAGGGGGCGCTGACCGACGTCGACGGCATCGTCGATCTGGACCGGCTGCGCGCCGCCACCCGCCCCGACGGCACCCTGGACCCCGCCGCCGATTGGCTGCGGTGGCCAGCCGGCACCCGCCTTGGCGACCCGTCTCACTTGCCCGACCCGACCCGCGGCGCCAACCTGGTGGTGCTGTTCCGCACCCCGTTGTTCCGCCGCTACCCGGCCACCGTGGTCACCCTGGTGCCGGCCGCCGCCGGTCCCGACGGCCCCGACTGGAGCGTCGACCCGGATCCCACCAAGGCCGTGGACCCCAGCTTCGGTGGCTCGATCGGCGACGACCTGACCTACTTCGGCTTCCCCGTCGAGCCCTCCGCCGGCGACGACCACTGGGTGGTGGTCGAAGAGCCCCCGCCGGGCTACCAGTTCCGGTCGTCGAGTCCAGGCCACCCCGTGTGGGCCGGCAATGGCGCCAAGGTCGCCGCCGACACGCTGGTGCGCCCGGTACGGGTGCTGCTGGGCCAGCTGGTGGGAGGCGAGGCGTAGATGGTCGACGCGCGCGACGACGAGCGCAGCGCCTGGGAGGCCCACGCCCGCGCCGGCCAGAGGCTGGCCGACGCCGCCCATGAGCTGGCCACCGCGCCCCTGTGGCTACGCGCCGCCCGACCCGACGACTTGGCCGACCCGGCCCAACGCGCCGAAGCGCAACGCCTGCAACAGCGCCACGCCGAGGCGTTGACCGACCTGGCCGCCCGCCGGCGCCTGGAGGTCATCCTCGACGCGGTGACCGCCCGCGGCGCCGACCCGTCGCCGTCCACCACGCTCCTGCAGTTTCGGTTCATCCTGCCGTGGCTGAACGGTCTGGCGTCCGGTCGCCAGCTGCTCGACGAGCTCGTCGCCGACCCCCGCCGGCGCTTCCTCGGCCAGCCGCCGGCGTTCCCCCCCGACCTCGCCGACGCCATCGTCGGTCACATCCAGGCCAACGGCCCGCTAACCACCCTGGCCACCCTCGACGGGCAGGACGGGCGACCGGAAATGGGGGACTGGGACTACTGGGACCTGATCGAAACGGGGCTCTCCCGCCAGGCCGGCCCCCTGCCCGACGGGCAGGCGGTGGGGGTGCTGCTGCCCGTCCGGCTGGTGACCCGTTTCCTGGGGCCGGACGCCGACGGGTCGTGGCGGCTGCGGGTGCGGGTGTATCCCGACGAGGCCTCCCGCGACCGCACGCCGCGGCCTCCCGAGGCGGCCGAGCTGCACGCCGTGGCGGCGTTGTGGGACGCCTGCGGCGGCGACCTGGCCGGCCCGCTGGGCGAGACCGCCTTCGCCCGCCTCGCCGACGCCGCTGGCGGGGCGCGGGCCGCATGGCTGGTCCGCACGGTCACGGTCGAACCCGACGACCAGGGTCGCTTCACGGTGCGCAGCCCCGACCCGGCCCCGGCGGGCACGGCAACCTTCGACGGGCTAGCCCTGCCGGCAACGCTGGAGCTGTGGGCGCGCTGGGACGACGGCAGCGCGCAGCGGCTGGCCACACTGCACCCCGACGCCGAGGAGGCCGCCCGGCAGCTGGATCTGCAGGCCGTCGTCGAGGCCGCCGGACCCGGCGCAGCGGTGCCCGACGTGTGGTGGACCAGCTGGTCGGTGGCCGGGGACGTCGGGCTGGCCACCGAGGTGCGCCTGCCCCGCCCGCCCGAGCAGCTGGCCGTGCTGTCGGTGGTCGGGCTGGGCGAACCAGACCCCGGGCCGCTGTGGCGGCGCCAGCGCGACAGCGGACGCTTGTCGGTGCTCGCCCCTGGCACGCCGACCTCCACCGTGGACGGCGCCCCGGCCGATCTGACCGGGGACACCAAGGCGTGGTGGCAGCGGGCGCTGGCCAGCGGGCTGGAGGAGGAGGCCAGCGCCGACACGTCGCTGGCGTTGACCGGGGTCGGCACGTTCCTGGGTCCGCTGCCCGGCGGCCAGTCCGACCGTCGCCGCCACGCCGAACGGGCCACCGAGCTGCTGTGGCCGGTGCTGTTCGGCCGGGCGCTGCACGACGTGTGGGACCTCGGCCCGGCCGCCGACCGGCTGGCCGACTGGGCCGCCCGCCTGCTGTCGGCCGAGGGTCCGTACCCGGCGGTGCGCCTCGGCGACCAGCCCTACGGGATCCTGCCCGCCACGGCGGCGTCGGCGTGGGCCGCCGCCGCCGGCGACCCATTGATTGAAGCGCAGATGCTGCCGGTCATCCGCGCGTTGCGCGCCGAGCTGGTCGGGCGGGCCGAGGCGGCCGGCAACGTCGTCGGCGCCGACACCCAGCGACTGCTGGACCTGCTGTCCCGCAGACCTCGCAGCCAGCACCTCGCCGGGCGCCTGGTCGTCCCGCTGGCCCTGCTGCGGCGGCTGGCCAGCCTGGTCGACCTCGGCGCGTTCGCCGGGATCCACGACGACTGGTGGCGGGCCCGCAATAACGACGACATCGCCTTGGTCGCCGACCCGGCCGAGTTGCCTCTGCGTCCGTACGTCGCCTGGTCGTGGCCGCATGACCTACCGGTCGAGGCCATGGCCGGCGGCGACGCCGAAGCGCTGGCCAGGGCGCTGGAGACCCTCCAGTGGGTCGACGCCGACGGCGTCCCCCGCGACCTGGTGGGTGAGCTGGAGCTGTGGCGTCACGGCACCGACACCCCCGGCATCGAGGACCTGCCCGACCATCTGTGGGCGGCCGGTGGAAACCCGCTGCTGGAGACGCCGCTGCCGCTGTTCGCCCGTCTCGCCCGCCACGCGCTGGTCCTCACCAAGGCCGACCTGGGCCGCAGGCTCGCCGAGGACCGCCCGTGGCAGCGGGCCTACGTCCTGCCCGTCGACCGCGCCGAGCAGCTGCGCGACGACGCCCACGCCCTGGGCATGGTCCGGCCGCCGGAGCCGCCGCCCGGCCGGCCCGACGTCGGTGCCGAGCTGGAGGACGGCCCCGTGGTGGCGCGCCGCTACCGGCGGGTGCGCGCCGCGCTCGAGGCCCTGGCCGGCGCCGGGCCCGACGGTGCCGCCGTGGCCGAGGACCTGCTCGGCTCCCTGACCGACGTTGCCTCCTACCGCGTCGACCCGTGGTTCACCGGGCTGGCCAACCGTCGCCTGCGGGCGCTGCTGGACCGCGGCGCGCCCACGCGCCTGGGTGTCTACGGCTGGGTGGACCACCCGCGCCCCCACGCACTGCAAGCACCGGGCAGCGCCGACCCCGCGCCCGGTCCGACGCCCGCCGGGCTGCTGCACGCGCCGTCGACCGAGCAGGCCCGCACTGCCGCGGTGCTGCGCGACCAAGCCGTGGCGCATGCAGACGATGGCCGCTGGCAGCTGACGCTGGACTCGGCGCGTATCCGCGGTGCCCGTGGCCTGGCCGACGCGGTGCGCGCCGGTGTGCCCCCGGTCGAGGTGCTGGGCAGGCGAGTCGAAGAGATCGCGGGTGACCCCGGCACCGTCGCTGCGCTGCGGCGGCAGTTCCCGATGCGCGTCGAGCACGGCGCCCGGCGGGTGTGCGACGGTGCCGCGGTCCTCGCCGCCGTCACCGCCGGGCGCCCGGTCACCGCCGCGCTGAACGTCGAGGACCGCGCCGCCATCGCGGCGCTGCAAGGCGACCTGGACGCCTACGCCGACCTGTGCGTCGTGGAGGGCGTGCATCAGGCGCTGCACCGCCGGCCGGAGGCGGCCGCGGTGGCGATGGAAGCGGCCGCCGGGCTCGGCGCGCCGCCCGAGTTCGCAGCCCTGAACACCCCGCGCGAAGGCTCGGCGGTGGTGACCACCGCCGTGGCGGTGCTGCCCGCAAGCAGCCCAAGCGACGACGCCGGCCCCGCCGAGCTGGCCGACCCCGCCTTCGCTGCCGAGGCGCGTGCCCGCACCGGCACCCCCTACGGCAGGGCATGGACCTGGAGCTGCCGGGTCCGCATGGCCGGCCGGGCGGCGGCGACGACCACGGTGACCCTGGCCTCGCTCGGGCTGGCGCCGGCCGACGTGGCGGTCCTCGGCCCGGCGGTGCTCGACGAGCTCGTGGCCGCCGCAGCCCGCGGCGACCGCGCCGACGCTGCGGTCCGGGTGACCGGCGCCGCGGTTCGGTCGGCGCAGCGGGTGCGGGCCCTGGCCGCACTGCTCGACGGCCCGCCGGACGCGGCCACCGCCCTGCTGGACCGGTCCGCCGACGACGCCAACGCCGCCCGCGCGGCGGCTACCGCTGCCCGCGAGGCAGCCAGCGCCGACCTGCGCGCGCGGCTATCGGCGCTGGCCGGGGCCGCCCAGGCCGTGGTCGCGGCGCTGCAAGGCGGCGAGGCGGGCGCGATCGCGGCCGCCCGGCGCTTCGGCCTCCACGCCGAGGCCGCCGCCGCCGCCGAGGTGCTCGGCGAGCGGCTCGCGGCGGTCGCCGCCCTGCTGGCCGCCGGCGACGTCGGCCTCGACGCGCTGGCGGCGGGCATCCGGTCGCTGGTTGGCGCCGCGGGGGCCTTCCCGGTGCTGGCGCCGGTCCCCGCAGCCGCCTTCGCGGGTGTGCGGCGCGCCGACGCGGCGGCTGGCGGCTGGCGGGAGGTGGTCGCGGCGGTCCGCGAGCGCATCGCCCGCCTCGACGCCTGGCAGCACGCCACCGGCGGCTCGTGGAGGGCATGGTGCGACCCGCCCGACCCGTGGGGCGTACCCGCCGACCGCCCGGCGACCCACCGTGTGCTTGTGGCGCACGGGCCACGCGGGGCCATGACGGGGCCGCGTGTGGCCGTCGTCCTCGACCGCCTGGTCGAGACGGTTCCGTCGACGCGCCAGACCACCGGCGCCGCCTTCGGCTTCAACGGTCCCCGGTCGCGCGCGCCCCAGGCGATCGTGCTGGCCGTGCCGCCCGACATCGCCCGGCCGCTGGACACCGAGACGCTGGTGGCGATCACCGACGACCTGCGCCTGTCGGCGCGGGCTCGCGCCGTGGGGCCCGACGACCTGGACGACGTCGCCGACCTGGTGGGCCTGCCGCTGCTGCTGCGGACCACCGTCGCCGGCGCCGACCCGCTGGCCCAGGAGGGCTGACGATGCCGCCGGGACGCTGGTGGGAGTGCTACACGCGGCTGGAGCCGCAGCGGCCGAACGTCGACTTTCAAGAGGGGGTGAGCGCTCGCGTCGCCGACCCGGTGTGGTTCCTGGCCCGCCAGTGGCAGCTAGGCGAGCAGCACGGCGAGGATGCCTCGACGCCGGTGGTGGTGCAGGTCGAGGCTCGTCGGGTCCCTGTCGGCCAGGCCGGCGGCGATCCGGTGCGGGTGCCGCCCGAGGCGATCCTGGAGGCCGAAGCCGACAGCTGGTGGACGGTCGGGCGGCGGCTGCGCCTGGGGCGGGCGGTGCGCGCCCGGCTCAGCGCCGCCGAGCGTCGCGCCTGCCGGATCGGGCGGCTGCCTGCCCCCTACGACCTCGTCAATCGGAACGCCGTCGATGGGCTGGCGGTGTGGCGTGCCGGGCTGGCCGGCGGCGACCCCGCCTTCGACGAGGTGCCCGCGCCCGCGGCGGGTGACCGCTGGGACCCGGCGTCGCTGACCTACAGCGACGACTTTCCCGTCGGGGTGGGCACCGCGCTGACCCTGGACGGCCACGACGGCGGGCCGCTGGATTGGTACTCGGTGGACGGCGACAGCCGCCCCCTGGGGGAGGGCAGCTCGACCACCGCACGGGTGCTGGCCTCCCGGCTGAGCTGGCCCGGCGCCCCGCATCCCCGCTGGTGGCAGATCGAAGACCACCGCGTCGACTGGGCAGCTGAGGGCCCCGACCGTGCGCACCTGGCGACCGTGCTGCTGCTGGAATTGCTCACCGGCCACGGCGACGACTGGTTCACCTTCCCGGTGCCCGATCCCGCCGTTGCGGGCGGCGAGCCTGACCCTGGCGGCGAACCGCCGCCCACCACCGGGCACGTGGTCGAGCTGCTGCGTGCCGAGGTCCACGACGACATGGACGACGCGCCGTGGGCGCTGGCGCCGCCCCCGCCGAGCTGGTCGCTGTTCCACAGCACAGACCTGCCCGCGGGGGCGCTGGTGGTCTGGCCGACGGTCGCCACGCCGGTTGTGGGGCCGGTCTTGGACCGGGTGGTGCTGGCCGTGGACGAGGACACCGACCTGGCCTGGGCGGTCGAGCTGGTCGTGGACGGCCATCGCCTACTCCCCGACGCCGACAGCCTGCGGGCCCGCGGCCAGGTCCAGGCGCTGGGGTCGTCGGGGCCGGCTCACGGCTATGACTACCTGCCGTCCACGACCCTGCCGCCCCACTGGCACCCCTACCGTATCGAGGCCGCCGACGGCGGGCGCGTCTACACCCAGGGGCTGGTGGCGGACTTGGGCCACCCCGCCCGCCTGGCCGGTGAGCCACCGCCGCCGCGGGCCGGTCCGGCCTCGACCCTGATCGGCGGGGCACCCGGCGCGCCGCTGGGACGCGGGCACACGCTGCGCCCGACCGCGCTGCCCAACCAGGGACTGGCCCTGGAGCGGCGGTTCGTGCTGGGCCGGACCACCGACGGGGCGCCGCTGCTGTGGGTGCAGCGGTCCCGCCACCCGTTGGTCGACGGCCCCACGTCGTGGCTGCGCTTTGACGTGCTGCACCCCGCCACGCCGTGACGGCTGGCGACGCGGGCCGAGCGGATCCACCCCGCCCCCCCGCAGCGACGCGCGACGCTCGCCGAGCATCACGTCGCCAGCACCGGCGTGGTCACCATGCCGCCCTCTTTACGCGCCGCCGCTGCGTTGCTGCAGCGCGGTCTTCACCGCCGGCGTCGCCAACGCCAGGAGCCCGGCGAGCAGTACAACGATCATCACCCGGTGGTAGCTGTCGTTGAGCACGGAGTGCGGGCCCCGCCCGGCGGCAACAGCGGCGGTACCCAGCAGGACCCCCGCGAGCGCGAACGCGTGGCTCGCGATCCCCGCGGCCCAGGCCCAGCCCTTCCGGGCGAGGAGCGCGTAGGCACCGATCGCCAGCGCGATGCCGCACAGGGATTCGACGACGGTGGCGGGAGCGATCCGGGGCTCGGCCAGAACCGCGATCCCGAGCGGGAGGCGGATACCGGTGTGTAGCAGGGCGCCGAGGAAGAAGGTCGCGGCATACAGCGCCGAGAGCCATCCCAGCCAGGTGGCCGCAGGGTGCCTGTGCGGCGCGTTCGCGTTCATGACGAGTGCCTTTCGTGCTTCTGGCGCAGCGCGATGACGCTGGCCATGACGGCGGTCGCCAGGGCGAGTAACTGGACCCACAGTCCGACCAGCCCGACGGGCTGGGTCAGGTCGACCAGCCGGCCCGCCTGGCCGGCCAAGAACAGGCCGACGAGTTGGGACAGTCCCACGAGCGTGGCCACGACGAGCGTCCAGCGCCATGGCGCGAACGCGACCGCTCCCGCAGCCAGCAGCAGGATGACCAACCCCGGCGGTATTGCCGGGAAGTCGACTCCGGCGAATATCTGAATCACGATTCCGACGCTGGCCACAATCAGGCCAGCCACGGTCGCCTTGACTGGCGGCGACATTGCCTTATTCACGGTTGGTTCTTTCTGCCGTATTCACGGTTGGTTCTTTCTCGATAGGAGGAGCTTTCGCCACGGTAGGGACGCCGTCGGGTCCCGACCTCCGTCAGCGGAGGGGTCTTTCACCTCCGTCGCAAGGGGGAGGTGGGCTGGTCCCACGGGCTATCGGTCCGCTGCGGCTCGCGGGCCGCCCGCCTTGACGTTGCACAGCGAGCATCAGCAGTGACGAGATCAGGACGAGGTTCTTGACGACGAACTCGCCTTCGGTGGTCAACAGCAGCGGGTTGCCGTTCTGGAAGGCGACCGCGGGTTGGACGATCAGGACCAGGAAGGTGCCGGTCAGGTGCGCAACGAGTGTGGCCAGGACCAGCCGCGGCGCCCGGCCCAGGAGCAGCGCGGCCCCCAGCAGCACCTCGAAGGCACCCAGCGCCGGGATGAACCAGCCGGCGTCGATGCCGGGAACCCAGGCGACGGTGTCGGCGACCAAAGCGGTGACGGGGGTGGTGCCTGCCACCTTCAGCGCGCCGAACCAGATGAACGTGAGCGCTAGTGACGCGCGCAACAGCCACGGGCTGACCCGCCGCAGGAATTCGAATACGCGCCGGTCGGCTCTGCTGTGGAGGTGGGAGATGGTGGTCATTTTCGGTGGCTCGCTTTCGGGTGTTGGCGTCTGCAATGAACGGTAGGAATGGCGGACGCCTGCGACCTCCGCCGTAGGAGCCAATTCCTGGGTCCGTCGGTCGAGCGGTCTCGGCTCCGTCGAGGAGGCGGACCAGCGCCACGCTTCCGCCGTCCGGGGGAGCTGCGGGTTCGTCCCCGAGGCGGAGGTGGCGGTGTAGCCAGCGCGCTAGCGTCGAAAGCGATGAGCACCCGCTTGAGCGCAGCGCGCGCTCGCTTTGGCCCTCTGCCGGCTGGCCGGTTCGACCCCTGGCTGGCGGCCGCGCTTGCCGTGGTGCAACTGTTGATCCTGCGGGAGTCTTGGGGCGCCGTCACCGCCGGACGCCCCGCGGTGATGACCCTGGGTGTCGTCGTCGCGTTGCTGATGACGTTGCCGCTCGTGGCCCGCCGGCGTGCCCCCTTCGCCGTGTTCCTGGTGATCGCGGGTGCGACGTTCGCGCATGCCCTGCTACCGCTGCTCACCCAAGGCGTATTGGCGGGGCCGGCCCCGGCGCCGCTTGTGGCGCTGTACTCGGTGGCGGCCTACGACCGTCCAGACAGGTCCTGGTTTGCAGCGGCGGTGAGCGCCGGCTGGGTCGGGGTCCTGTACTTCGTGTCGGATGCCGCCGGCTTCGTGCCGTTCCTGGCGGCGGTGCTGGTGGCGACCTGGGTGTCGGGCAGGCTGGCGCGCACCCGCGCGCTGTACGTGGCCGAACTGGAGCGTGACCGCGAGGCGCGAGCGAGGCTGGCGGTCGCCGACGAGCGCGCTCGCATCGCCCGGGAGCTGCACGACGTGATCGCCCACGCGGTGAGCGTGATCCACGTGCAGGCGCGCGCCGCCCGCGGGGCGCTGCACAGCGACCTGCCAGCGGCGGAGGGCGCGCTGGAGGCCGTGGAGCACACGGCCGGCCAGGCGCTGGGCGAGATGCGCCTACTGCTCGGCGCCCTCCGCGAGGACGGTGCGCAACCTGAACGCTCGCCGCAGCCGAACATCACCGACCTGGATGCGCTCGTGGACCGCTACCGTCAGGCGGGGCTCCCGGTCCGCATGCACCACAGCGGCGGTGCCGTGCCGTTGCCGGCCGCTGTCGGGGTCGCCGTCTACCGGATCGTGCAGGAGAGCCTGACCAACGCGCTCAAGCACGCCACCCCTACCGAGGTCGTCGTGCGCATCGGGCACGATGACACCCACGTGCAGGTTGAGGTCGTCAACGACGGCGTCGCCGGTCCCCTACCGCAGCACGCCGCCCGCGACGGCGGGCTCGGCCTGACCGGGATGCGCGAGCGGGCGCGGCTACTCGGCGGCCACCTCAGCGCCACCGCCGAGCCCGCCGGGAGGTTCCGCGTCCATGCGACCTTGCCGGTGGACACCGACGATCGGCACGCGGTCGAGTTGCAGGAGCAACCGTGAGCCAGCGGATCGTGCTGGCCGACGACCAGGAGCTGATCCGCAATGGCTTCAAGATGCTGCTGCACCAAGCCGGTCACGAAGTGGTCGGCGAGGCCAAGGACGGCTCGCAAGCGGTCGAGATGGCGCGAGCGCTGCGCCCTGACATCGTGCTGATGGACGTGCGGATGCCGCTCATGGACGGCATCGAGGCCACCCGCCTCCTAGCGGGTCCCGATGTGAAGGATCCGGTGCGCGTGCTGGTGCTCACCACCTTCGACCTCGACGAGCACGTCTACGACTCCCTGCGAGCCGGCGCCAGCGGCTACCTGCTCAAGGACACGCCCACCGAGCAGTTGCTTCACGCCATAGAAGTCGTTGTCAGCGGCCAGGCGCTACTCGCCCCGACCGTCACCCGCCGGCTCGTCGAACGCTACGCCACACAGCCGGCCATCCCCGACGTCGACAGGGCCACCCTGGAACGGCTCACCGTCCGCGAGCGCGAGGTGCTCCGACTGATCGCACACGGCATGTCCAACGCCGAGATCGCGACGCACCTGACCGTCGCTGAATCAACCGTCAAGACCCACGTCGCCAACGTGCTCATGAAGCTCCACTTGCGCGACCGAGTTCAAGCAGTCGTCGCCGCCTACGAAACCGGCCTCGTCCGAGCCCAACCGAACACCTAGCCAAACCGTGGTGTGTTTGAGCACTGCGCCAAGAGCCGGAGGACGACGATAGCGTTGCAGCTCCATTTCAGGGACGCTCAACCAGAAGACTCAGGTGTCGCATCGGTCTCACGAGCAGCGGGTCAGCCGACCTGGCGCAGTGAACCGGACTCGTCCACGAGCCAGATCTCGATCCCCGCCTGTGACAGCGGTCCTTCGGCTCGCTCACCGAGGTGGCGGTAGGTGTCCATCTCCGGGAAGGTAAGCACGACTCGCGCCTCTGCGTCGTCGTTTCGCATGAGTACGCCTGAGAGCAGCGCGTGGCTGAAGTACGCGCGCGCCTGTAGCGGGGCGGGCGTGGACTTTGGTTGTCCCGCCCGATCGCCTCTGGCATACGTGGAAGCCGGGTAGCCCTTCACCTCGACCAGCATGCGAACCCCATCACGGTCAGCCTCCACGTCAACGCCACGCTCTCGGCTTGCGGTGTCGGCTACTCGCCGGATGTGCCATCGCTCGCCGGCCAGGTGCCGCACTACCGCGGCCTGGACGTTGCGTTCTGAGAACCAGGCATCGGGCTCCAGTGGCTGGGCGGCTTCCATGATGCGAGTCTCGACAACTGATGGCGCTCGTGTGACGGCGGTCGGCTCGTCAGGCGTGGCGCCGGCCAACCGGTAGAGACCGCGACGCACCCGGACCAGATCTCCGTACTGAACGGCATGGTGGTCCGGGGAGTTCACGCACATCGGCCCGACGATGAAGGTGCGTAGGGTCGTGTCCGGGTAGCTGCTGCCCAGCCTGCGCGCCTCTGCGATGAGCTCTGCTGGCGAGAAGGGCGACCGACCTTGCCCGGTGAGCCGCCGAGCCGCTTCCCGGAGGTCTTCGCGGGCGCCCATCAGCCAGCCGCCAGCCCACTCACCGCAGCACGGAGGGCTTCTTGCAGCTCCGGTGCGTTCTCAGTGACGGCGGCGGGTGGGAAGGTGCAGCCCTGAATGGCAGATGACTTTGGCTTCGTCGCGCCGGACAACGACTCGAGTCGCTCACGGTAGGCGCCAAGTGCCGTCCGACCCTGGTCTGAGACAACGAGTCCGTTGGCGTCCTCGTACCAGCCGAGCGTCACATCGGTCAGACCCATCAAACCCCGCGAGCCGGGCGGAAAGATCCATCCGATGGAGAGCGGGCCTCGGTTGGGAACGGCGGCACGAAGCGAACAGCCGCTGGTTCCCCAAAAGACCGTGAGGCCATCCACGGTCGCCAGCCCTTCGAAGAGGTCCTGCAGATGGTGCCGGTAGTCGTCGTCGGTAATGCGTCCAAGGAGCTCGTCGACGCCAGCAAGGACAGCCTTCGCGGTTCCTGACGATCCCTTTGATGGCTCGGCGCCAGCGACGAAGCGCGCCTCAAAGGCAGCGTGGTCGCCGCCGGTGAAGCGAACGAGCTCCACCGCCGAGAACCTCGATGCCTTCATCGTCGCGTTCAGGTACCGCAGCGTGCGGAGCACCGACGGAGTGAACCGCTGAGCGACCACGACGTAGTGGAATGTGCCGTCGCGGAGTTGCGCCTGCAGCCGGTCTCGCCAGTCGATGGCGTCGTCGACTCCTGTACCCCAGGCCTTCGTCACGACCTGGTCGAGCGACGCACCGGTTGGCACCGATCCCGAAGGGCAGTGGGGACTCTTGAAGTACCCCTCGGCAACTCGGGTTTGGAACTCCTCGAGCGACATTCCCCACAGGTCCGAGCCGTAGTCGAGAAGCTGGGCGAGGCATGCCCGGAAATCTGTGTTCTGTGGTCCGGTCTTGAACTCAATCAGTGCGAGCTCTCCGCCGTTGCCGAGCAGAACCAGATCGACCTTGCCCGATTCGAGACTGGACTCGCGGCCGACCACGACGGCGGGACCGACCAGGCCGAGCTCGTCGAGGGGCAGCAGCTGTGGATGCAGCTTGAGCTGCTCCTGAAGCGGGCTGCGGCGGGTGTTGTCGGTGATCGCTGTGGTCTTGGCGTGGGCCCTGCATTTGGTGGTGGGCTGGTTCACCGCGGCAAGTGGCCTGGTCGCGCCGCTGTGGGCGATCGTGGTGCTGATCGGGCTGTGGCTGGCTGCGGTGCTACTGCTGGTGCGCACCGCCCGCCGTAAGCCCTTCATGACCCCGTTGGTGCCGATCACCAACGGTCTGTTGTGGTGGGGCGCGATAACTGCCGGGAGGGCCTGGCTGGGCTGGACGCCCTGAGGACGCACGCGCTGCAACTGCGCGCGAGTCTAGGGCGCCATGGTCCGAACACCTGAACTGTCCACCGAGGTCCGGTCCGCTCTGCTGGCGGTGCTCGTTGCCCGCACGGCGGTCAACGGTGCGCACCGCATCGTCTATCCGTTCCTCCCTGAGATCGCCCGTGGCCTCGGCGTCTCCCTGGGCGTCATGGGCGGGCTGCTGGCGCTGCGCTCGGCTGCCGGGCTGGCAGCCCCTCTGGTCCCACGGCTCACCGAGTCGCTGGGACGGCGTGCCGTGATGCTCGTGGCGATGGCGGGCACGATCCTCGGCTGCCTGTTGCTCGCCGGTGCGTCGGGTGTCGCGACGGCAGCCGCGGGGCTGCTGACAGCAGGCCTGGCCAAACTGCTGTTCGACATCCCCATGCAGGGCTGGTTCGGAGCCCGCGTGCCCTACGCGCGCCGAGGCCGAGTGCTCGGCATCACCGAGCTGACGTGGGCGCTGTCGCTGCTGCTGGCCTTGCCGGCCGGGTTTCTGATCGCCGCGACCTCGTGGCGCGCGCCCTTCCTGCTGATCGCCGCCATGGCAGTGGCAGGCGCCGCCGCAGTCGGCTGGCTCATCCGCGGCGACCGCCCGGCGGAGACGGTGCGTGCGCCACTGCGGCTGACCGGCACCGCGGTGGGGATCCTTGGCGCCGTGCTGTTGTTCCGCCTCGCCGCGGAACTGCTCTTCGTCGTGTACGGCACCTGGCTCGAGGCAGACTTCGGCCTGTCCGTCGCCGCGATCGGCGTGTTCACCCTGGTCGTCGTGGCCGCCGAGCTCGTCGGCGAGGGCACCGTCGCGGCCGTCGCCGACCGCGTCGGACTCAAGCGCTCGGTGCTCATCGGGCTCCTCGGCTCAGCCGTGGTCTACGCCAGCCTCGGGCTCGTCGGCCGGTCGCTGCCCGCCGCGGTGCTGGCGGTCATCGGCTGGTTCGTGCTGTTCGAGATCACCATCGTCGCCACCGTTCCGCTCGTCACCGGCATCGCCGGCGATTCCCGGGAACGGCTGCTGTCGTTGGTCGTCGCGGTGTCAGTGCTGGCCAGCGGCGCCGCGGCCCTGATCGGCCCGCAGCTGTTCGCCGTCGGCGGCATGGGTCTGTGCGGTCTGGTCGCCGCCGGCTGCGCGCTGACCGGCGCCGGGGTGCTATCGCGCATCGCCGGCCCAGCCCCCACCGCCGCCTGATGACGCTTCCTCGTCGAGGTCGACCCACTGCAGGAGTTGGATCGTCACGCCGTTCGGGTCTGTGACTTGGAAGAAGCGCTCTCCCCACGGCTCGGTTTCGATGGCTGTAGTGATCGCCACACCTTCCTGTTGCAAGCGCGCGTACTCGTCATCGATGTCCTCGACGACGAAGACGAGGAGCAGGCCATCCGCCTGCCGACCTCGAAGGCGTTCGGGCTTGAAGGTCGCCAGGCCCGTGCGCAGGAAGATGAGGTTGAACCCGGCGTCCTGCCTGGACAGGGAGACGAAGCCGTCGTCGGCCATGCCTTCGGTGAATCCGAAGTGGTCCTTGACGAACGTTGCCGACGCCGTGACGTCGTCGACGTTGAGCGAGATGGCTGAGGCGGTTATCTGCATGGGGCGCTCCTGAGATGCCAGTATCGCCAAACGGCAAACGATAGGGACTCCGCGAGGGGCGCGGTCAGCGCTATTCGACTAGCCGAAGGGCTTGACCGCCGCCAGCCGCTCGATCGCACCGCCTCTGAAGCTTCGCCGCTGCCGGACCACGAATCCCGCCTCCAGGACAAGCGGGAGCTGGCGGCGGGTCTGATGATCTCCAACCAGCGGGAGCGAGTACCTCTCCAGCAGATGCTGCGCAGCGCGCACAACCGGCTTGTCGCTGGCAACGTGACCCATGAGCCGCACTTGCCCGCCTGGGCGCAGCACCCGATACATCTGTGCGACAGCGGCTCGGTCATCAGGGATGCTGCTCAATCCAAGGGTGCACACGACCGTGTCAAAGCCGGCGTCCTCGAACGGCAGCGCCTGCGCGTCGGCCTCTCGCAGTTCCACGTCTACACCTAACCGGCAAGCTCGGTCGCGGGCGATGGCGAGCATCGCCGGGCTCAAGTCGACACCGACCAGCCGTATTCCAAGTGGATAGAACGGCAGATTCCGGCCGGTTCCGACCGCCACCTCAAGCACGTCGCCCTGCGCCTGCGAGCACGCCCAAGACCGGCCGTCGCCGAGCATGACACGCTCGTAGATGCCCGTGTCGCGGTCGTAGCGCGGCGCGTACTGGTCGTAGAGCCCGCGCGCCCGTTCCGTGGAACTCCTATCGGTCATAAAGAACGACTCCACCCGGTTCCACGCCCTTCGGTCCATTGGCGCCAGCAAGCACGCAGTCAACTGCGCGACGGCGTACTGGCGGCGGCACGATGCGACAAGGCCGAGATATGGTGCCGCGAGAGTTCATGGTGGTCTGTCCCCGGTTGCGGCACGGGGTCCGCATGCACGATCACACTGCTGAGACGGGGAACCTCGTGGATCAGCCGGTGCTGTGACTCCTCGGCGATCCTATGACCATCGACGACCGACTGCGTGTCGTCAACCTCGATCTCGCATTCGGCGTGGAGTTGGTGCCCGATCCACCGCACGCGCACAGCGCCGACTCCCTCGACGCCGGGAGTGGCTCGCAACACCGATTCAGCGTGCTCCACGAGTGCTGGGTCCACGGCGTCCATCAGGCGCGCGAGCACCTCGCGGGCGGCGTCGCGCAGCACGGCCACGCTGGCGACGGTGCTCCCCAGCCCCACGATCGGGTCGGCGAGGGGGAATCCCAACTCAACGCCCGCCGCACCGAACAGGACCGCAAGCGAAGTGAAGCCGTCCATACACGCGTGCTACCCATCCGCGATCAGCGCCGCTGAGCCGATCTCGCGTCCGACTTGGATTCGGTAGCGGGCCACGAGTTCATTGCCGAGAAACCCGACGAACCCCGCGGCTCCCACGAGCCCGAGCGCCCTAATCTCGCGAGG
>Ga0136640_10000143_pt1 | contig 25354 bp, 32 predicted proteins | sample AntDrymUQ8642106_2_FD_105498 | JGI IMG/M metagenome (GOLD analysis project Ga0136640, IMG submission 105498) | Polar desert sand microbial communities from Dry Valleys, Antarctica - metaG UQ864 (21.06) | ecosystem: Environmental > Terrestrial > Soil > Desert | place: Antarctica: Dry Valley...
CAAATCGCTGCGTGAGGATATAAAGAAATCCATCTTTGGCCAGGATGAGGCGATCGATCGAATTGTCGATGCGATCCAGATTTCGCGTGCAGGCCTCGGCGCCGCGACGAAGCCGATCGGTTCTTTCCTCTTCTCGGGACCGACGGGCGTCGGTAAAACCGAAGTTGCAAAACAGCTCGCTGAGATTCTAGGCGTGGAGTTTATGCGTTACGACATGAGCGAGTATGCTGAGCCGCACACCGTTTCGCGGCTTATCGGAGCACCGCCGGGCTATGTCGGATTTGATCAGGGAGGCCTTTTAACCGAGGCGATAATGCGGACGCCGCACGCCGTACTCGTGCTGGACGAGATCGAAAAGGCCCATCCCAACCTATTCAATTTGTTGCTGCAGGTAATGGACAGTGCGACTCTCACCGATAACAACGGGAAAAGGGCGGATTTTCGCAATGTTATCCTCATCATGACGACGAACGCAGGCGCGCGGGAACTGTCGTCCGGCGGTATGGGCTTTCGCAACGCGTCCGATACCAAGGGCAACGCAAAGGGGGCGATCGAACGCACGTTTACGCCTGAATTTCGCAATCGACTCGACGCGTGGGTGCCCTTTAAGGCACTCGACATGGAAGTGATCAAGTCGATTGTCGATAAATTCATCAAGGAGCTTAACGGCCAGCTCGCCGAAAAACGGGTGCTCGTACAGCTGACAGATAGCGCCCGCGAATGGCTGGGCAAGAACGGCTTCGACTCTCGGTACGGCGCCCGGCCGATGTCACGGCTTATTCACGAAAAAATCAAGCAACCGCTCGCCCACGAGATCCTGTTTGGCAAGCTCACAGACGGTGGCAGTGTGACCGTGAAGGTAACAGAAGAAGATTTGCTTACGCTCGACTACTAGTAGCAGCCTGTCCGTAATTACATTAGACACACGACGGTCATCCAGGAAATCCGATGGGAGTTACGAGCGTTTTTTGGGCTTTCGCAACGTCACGACTATCGCGTCGCCGATCTTTCGCTCACCTTCCTTATCGGATGGTTTGTTGACTACCTTGCCGTCGAGAAACATCGTCGTCGACCCGCCGCCGTCAAGATTCATCGCAGCCAGAGCTCCGAGCTCGAGCATGTATTTTGCGAGATCATAAAGATCTATCCCCGCGCTAGCCTCGCTGCGCCCATCCGCCGTTAGCATTAGGAACTTCCCGTCCTTCAATTTCGCCACCGCCGTCCGCGGATGACGGGTCTCGACAAATAATTTTGAAGCCTTTTCCTGTTGCCACGTGATGTCGATTTTGGAGTTCTTGATGAGCAGTGGGAGGCCGCTCGTAACGTCGTCCGAGGGTGTGAGACGAAATTGTGGGCGGCCTTTTAGCCGCGACGATAATGCAATCCGCATAGAAAACGGATCGACCTTGCCCTTGAGCCATTCAACCAACCGAGTTGTGTTCTCCGGGTGACTGGGGCCGATCGACAATACGAAGCCGTCGGCGGGGATTGGCGAGTTTCCGCCATTCTCGATTACGGTCACCGCGCACAGGGACGTCCCGGTGCAACTACGAAAAATCAGCTCGGCACCCAGCGAATCAGTCAGTGTACTCCTGCCGAAGGCCGGTGTGTACGCGACCATCTCGTCGGGGCTTCGCTGTCGGTTTACTCCCGACACCGGCGTAGAGTATGACTGGGTCTCGACGGATGTTTCGGTACGAAAACGGTCAAACCAAGCTTCGGTTTTGGCGCTACCGTTGAGTATACGAATCGCGATCCGATCTCCGTTTGTTTCGCTCCACAAGTCGCCGTCAACTACCAAAATGTCTACGGCTTCACCGGCCCACGCGCTCTTATCCAACCGAAAAAACCCTCCGTTGATCGCGGCAATCGCGCTTTTGCGTGATGCGATTGATGATGTCGTCTCGAGTCCTATTGCTTTGTCGAGGGCATGGTGGACGTCGAGCCGGACTTTCTTGAGGTTTAAGCGGAGAAGGTTGATGTCGACGTTCTTGCCGGAGAACTCACGGCGGACCTGAGCGTGCTCGACGCCATCGGCGAGGGTCTTCCAGTCCTGCGCGAAGAGGTTAACGCAGAGTAACAGGGTGAGAACCGCCTGCGTAAGCGGGCGGGCAGTCCGGTTGAGCTGGAAGGGCTTATTTCGGAATACGCGCAGATTGATCATAGCTCTTGATTTTAGGTAAGCAGACTGACCGACCGCTCACGCGAGGCGTTCTGACATAATATCTCTCGATGCATCCGAACGAAAGGGTCTACCAGCTCAGCGACAAGCCAATCAATCATGAGGCCCGCTATGTCTTGTACTGGACGCAGATGTATAAGCGTGTTGAGAGTAACCACGCGTTGAAGTTCGCAATTGAGAAGGCGAACGAACTCCGACTGCCGTTGGTCGTTTACGAGGGGTTGAAATACTTCTATCCGTGGGCCAGCGATCGGCTTCACACGTTTATCCTGGAGGGCGTCGAGGAGAAGAAAAAGGCGTTTGAAAAACTGGGCATCAGATATATCTTCTATTTACAGGCGGACGCTCACTCACCAAAACAAACGGTCGCACGCCTCGCTAAAGATGCAGCCCTGATCGTCACCGACGATTTTCCGTGCTTTATCATCCCTGAGAAAAACCGTCGCCTCGCCGAAAAGGCGAGTATTCCTGTCTATGCGGTCGATTCCAACGGCGTGATTCCGATGTCGAGGTTCGAGAAGGAAGAGTACGGGGCCTACACGATCAGGCCAAAAATAACTCGAATACTCTCGGACTATCTGCTGCCGTTTGAGGAGACGCCGATCAATCACAAGAAGCCAGATCTCGAAGTCGATTGTCCGGAAACAATAGTCACAGCGGAGACCATCCCGAAGCTCGTCGCGGGCTGCGATATTGACCCCACTGTGGCTTCGACAGATTACTATCACGGAGGCACGGCGAATGGCCGCGAGCGGTTGAAAAAGTTCGTCCGCGACATTCTGCCTTCGTATGAGACCAGCCGAAACAAGCCCGATCGGGACGGCTCGTCGCGGCTTTCGTCATATCTGCATTTCGGATTCCTTTCGTCGCTAGAGATCGCCCTCGCCGTCATGGACGCTGAGGCGCCGCAGTCGGCCAAGGATGCGTATCTCGAAGAGCTGATCGTCCGCCGCGAACTGTCGTACAACCTCACCTCGTTCAACAAAAACTACGACTCACTCGCGGCCTTGCCCGATTGGGTGCACAGGACGATGCGCGAGCACGCGTCGGACGAGCGGCAATTCATCTATTCCCTAAACGAGTTAGAAAACGGCGAGACACACGATGAGCCGTGGAATGCCTCTCACCGGGAAATGGTGCGGACCGGCGAGATGCACAATTACGTTCGGATGCTGTGGGGCAAAAACGTGATCGCATGGACGCGCACGTACGAAGAAGCGTTCGAGATACTCGTGCACCTAAACAACAAATACTGCCTCGACGGCCGCAATCCGAATTCCTACGCCGGAATCCTGTGGTGCTTTGGAAAGCACGACCGCCCGTGGATGGAGCGTCCTGTATTCGGCACCATGCGCTATATGACGAGCGGCAGCACTGGAAAAAAGTTCGACTCTAAAAAGTACATCGCATGGACTAAAACTCTTTAGCTGTCCAGTTGCCTCGCCAGTCAAAAACCTCGAGTGCGCCTAGCCGTTTCTTGTAATCGTAAAACGATTTTTCCTCATACGCGTAGCCGGGATAGTAATAGGCCTTCCCCAGCTTTTTTCCCCACTCGATCGTCTTGAGAATTGCATAAGTGCCCAGGCTGCGTGCCCCTTCCTCGGGTGCAAAACACGTGTAGATGGACGAAATGCTTCGCTCCCCGCAGTCGAAAAAGCTGGCCGCTTTCAGAAGACCGGCCACCTCAACCGTCAGCTGCCAGGTGTAGGTCGGGATGCGGCCCTGCCAATGGACATGATCAAATATGGAATCCGGCGGACGGAACGAGAAACGCTTCTTATGCTCATCGAATAACCGCGTTACGCGATCGGTGATTCGAATGAACCCGATGGACGCCTCGACGTCAGCATTCTTCGTCAGTATGCGGCCCTGGCTGCGCGAGGGCGACCAATCACCGAGGCGGACGCGAAGCGGCAGAACGCGATAAACATCGCCATCATAGTCGCCAAAATTATATCGCGTGAAGTGTCCCGCGTAGTGGCGCCACCCGTTCTCGAGATAGTAGTCGTACTCGTCGGGCTCCATCGGAAACAGAGCTTGGAAGTAATCATTGATGATGAGCGGCTCAGTGTCCGGAGTACCAATCATAACCCGACTCTGCCCAGTAATCCCGCGGTCTCTCAGCAGTGAATTCTATCCGACCGATTCGCTTTATCAATTTGATTCCATACTTTGTCGTCGACGCGATGCGCAGCGGTGCGCCGTGCTCTGCCTTTAGCGGCTCACCATTCATCTCGTACGCAAGCAGCGTTTGTGGATGCATTATCGAGGGCGTGTCCCAACCGACGAAGTAGCCCGCGTCAGGCGTCGCAATCGAAAGGTACGGGGGCCGCTCATCGGCGATTCTTGTTGGCGGATAGGTTGCGACAAAATCAGAAAAGCGCGCACCGGCCCAGTTTACGATCACGCTCCAGCCTTCGATACATTTCAACTCGGTCGTCATCTCGACACGAGGGAGCCGCTTAATGTCGTCGAGTGTGAGCATCAGATCGTCGGTACGATCTGCCAGTCCTCCAACTGCGAGCCGCCATGATGAGAAATCGAGATCCTGCTCCATCCCTATCGCACCATTCACGCGCGCCGGAGAAATTTGCGAACGGTCAAACTCCGGTGCGAGTCGCGAGGGTCGGTAAAGGGCCTGACTAACGCGCTCGTTGAGGCTAAACCAGCGATTGTAGAGGGCTGCCTTCGCCTCATCGCTGAGTGATTTCCAACCGACAATTCCCGCCACCGCGCTGAGACCCGCGACAAGAAATCCTCTTCTCGAATGACCCGACATCCGTGAGCGCGCTTCTTCGTCAGTCAGCGACTCGCTTAGCGTACGACGCTCGTTCAAGATCGACGCCGTATTCTGCGGATCCTCCGGCCATCCGTCGACACTACTCCCGGTTCGCTGCTCGAACTCGCGAACTTTCTCCACAAGGATTTTCTTGTCTTCGCTCATTCCGCTGATGCCTCTTTCGCGTCAACAATCTCGCGACCCGTAATTATCGACTGAAAATTGCCCCATCCCGCGATGACAACTTGGATGATGTGCAACACGAAGAATGCGACGAAAAGAATGGTCAGCCAGAAATGCATCCATCGCGCCCATTCGTAACCGCCGAGCACCGAGGTCAGCCATGCGAGCTGCAGCGGCTTGTAGATGGCGAGGCCCGTTATGATCGAGCCCGCTCCCATCAGGATCACGCTCGTGTATGCGATTCGCTGAGCGTCGTTATATTTCCCGTGAGGCGGCTTCTTCTTTGATAGATGTGCGTCGTTGAGCGCTACCACTGCCGCACGTCTGAACGACGACGGAACGGGAACGATCGAACGCCATTCGCCCGACGCGATCAGATAGATCAAGTACAACAATCCATTCGCCGCAAACAGCCACATGAAGAAGAAGTGAATCTGCATTCCCTCAGCGAGGCGGAACGGGACGCCAAGAAACTCGTAAAACGCCGCCGGGAAGAAATGAAAGACCTCATACGGCCCCAACCAGATTCCGTAGATCGCATTCGCCCAATAGATGAGCAGTCCGCTCCAGATCATCATCGCGAGCAGCGGAAAATTGATCCAATGAAGCCACCGCACGGCAAGAGTATGCTTCTTTTCGAGGCGTTTGCTCATCATAGTCGCGTTCGTACGAATTATGCACCCGGTTTCGACCAACGGGAAGCGGCCCGGATTGAATCCAGGAAACAGACGGCCACGAATTTGTTATAGCGGGCCGAGATCGGCCTGAGGGAAAGTTTTTAAGATGAAAAATCAAGTAATTTTATTCGGATGTATCGCGTTAGTTCTGGCCATAACCTTTTCTGCGGCGTGCTCGCGCACGGCGTCGTCAGAGCAGATCGGGAAAGCCGTTGCCGCCGAAATGCCGGTTGATAACGACTTTGTTCCCGTGGAGGCCGTTTCAACGGCCGGGGCTGACGCAACGGATGTTCTGATCTCCGCCGCAAGAGCGAAGGCAGCACCTCCGCTTGCCCAAGGTCAATGGATTAACTCGGAACCGCTCACTCTGGAAGGCCTTCGAGGTCGCGTGACATATCTGGAATTCTGGACCTATAGCTGCTACAACTGCGTAAATACGCTCCCAACCGTTAAAAGCTTTGACAAGCGATTTCGCGATAAAGGCCTTACGGTTATCGGAATTCAGTCTCCGGAATTTGAACGCGAGAAACTGATGGAGAACATTAATGCTGGCGTCAAAAAGCTTGATATCAACTATCCCGTCGTCACAGACAATGAGATGAAGTCGTGGAACGCGTACGGCGTAAACGCCTGGCCGACCATCGTGATCGTGGACAAGGCCGGGCTGATTCGCTACCGTCACGTCGGCGAAGGGCACTATGACATGCAGGAGAAAGTAATTAGGACCCTATTGGCCGAGCCAGGCACGAAAACTGCTGCGGTCGTGAATTCGGGCGACGACGAATTTAACGGCGAAAAAGTGGTCAAATCGGAAGCGGAATGGAAATCCGTACTTACGCCTGAGGCGCATTATGTGCTGAGAGAGGAGGGCACCGAGCGTGCGTTTACCGGCGAGTATGACAGGAACAAGGCCACGGGCGACTATCACTGTGCGGCATGCCACCTGAAGCTCTTTAGCTCAAAAACAAAATTTGATTCTGGAACAGGCTGGCCAAGCTTTTATCAGCCGATCAATGCAAAGAATATCGTCGAAAAGAAAGACACGGCCTTTGGCGCTGTTCGAACCGAGATAGAATGTGCACGCTGCGGCTCGCACCTCGGGCATGTGTTTGACGACGGCCCAAAACCAACCGGCCTTAGATATTGTATGAATTCGGTTGCGCTGAAGTTTGAAGCTTCAAACTAGCTACCAGTTTACCTTTCCCTCTTTTGAGGTGTCGATCTGCGCGAGTTCGACGCCTTCGTTGTAGAAAAAGATCTTCATATTGTCGAAGAGGAATTGGTGCGAGTCGGGATTTGATACGTCGAGCCCGAAGTGGTTGATCAACTGCTTTTGCTTCTCTTGCCACTCTGCCCAACAGCCCTTGCACATTTCCGAACCGATCTGTTGACCGAGCTCGGTCGGAATCGGAGCAAAACCGATAGGCTCGGTCTTTTGCGCGCATCGGCCACACTTAAATTTTTCGCCAAATAAAGCCATGGGAAAATTATACCGCAGAGACGCGGAGACTCGGAGGAATCACTCGATATAGGGCTTTGCTAATTCTCTGTGCCTATGTGATGAATTCTTAGTCGGCTGCTTTGATAGCCGCCAGCACATCATCATCGCTCGGTTTGAAGAGGCTCACAGCTTGCACCTTGTGATAGGCGATCTTGCCGTCTTTATCGATAACCACTACTCCACGCGCGGAACGGCCGGGAAGCCACGATTTCATATCGTACATCGCCGAAACTTTTCCGTCCGTATCCGACAATAGCCTGAGCGGAAGCTGTTTCTTTTCAGCGAAATCCTTATGCGACTCGACCGAATCGGTGGAAATCCCGACAACCTCGGCGCCCGTCGCCTGATATTCCGACCAGTGATCGCGTACGCTGCACAGCTGCACGGTGCAAACCGGCGTGTTGTCGCCCGGATAGAACAACAGAACGACCGTACGCCCAATGTAATTACTTAGTTCCCACGCGTTTCCATCGCCGTCTCTCAATGTGAAATCAGGTGCGTGTATGCCTATGTTCATACTATCTGTCGTCGCAGTACCAACTGCCTTAAAACTGCAAATTCTTGTTCGGTCAATTCGTCCTTATACAATTCGTTCACTTGCCAAAGACCGCTTACCCTAATTTTTTCTTTTGTTGAATGTTGGCCTAACCAATTTTTTGAAGACTTCGGGTCACTCGATTTCGCAAGGGTCGAGACGATCTTGCTTTCCCAAAAAAGTCTTTGTTCCTTCGTATCAACCTGAAAAACACAAAACGACAGGTTGTTTTGTATGTAGCTACTGATTCTTTTTTCAAGTTGCTTTTCAAACGTAAGATCGAGTAATTTTACGTTCCGCTCTTTGTCCGCCTTCGACGTAGCGTCCATTTCCCAAAGGGGTAGATACGCGTTCTTTTCTTTGTTTAATATGCAGCGACCAACGTTTTTTCTAAAAATACTTCTGTTTTTATTTTCTTTTAGAAAGTGCTGATTTAACCGAGATCGAAGTTGTTTGTTGCCCGTGTGAGTTCCAACCCGAACGATTCTTTCTAATTCGTGGAATTTTTCGCCATTTTCAAAAATTACGTAAATACCGTTTTTCGGGATTTCACTTTCTTGTTGCCTAAATGGGAATGAAAATCGACTCTGTTCATTGAACAGCTTGTGAAGTCGAAAGGTCAGGCTTCTCATATAATTTACCTGCTAGAAATTTAACGCGTTCCCCTTGTCTAAGACCTTTCAATGGTTCCTCAATATTTGTCAATCCATTTTGAATTGGTTCGATATAGGATTTTCCCGCCAAAATAATGAATTTGTCTTCCCTCAAGTCCGCTATTTTGCCCAATTGTTCAAGAACTTTTTGTCCCCACACCCTCGCTTCTGGTTTCGTCAGGACCCTCAGTTTTGCTTTCTGAGTTTTCTTCTTCGGCGATATATAGCTCAATGTAACATCATAAGGTTCAATTTCTTGTTCAAGGTCGAGAACGTGATAGAGGGCTGACAGAATCAGAATCTTGTCCGGTTTCAGTGAACAGGCGAACGCTAAGCTTTTCGTAAATAGGGGGCCCTTGTACAAATCCTTCGCCTTAGCTATCGTTTTGCCCTTTCTCGAAACACAAGATATCAACACGATTCGTCTCATAGAGATAATGTTTTTTCCTCAAAATCCCGAATATCCTTGAACGGCTTGTCCGCGTCCGTAAAGTCAGGCCGGTAATAGTGCGAGGCCGACTCGTATTCCTGCATAAAGCCTTCTTCCATTACGAGGTCTTCGAGCAGCGAGACTGCGCTGAACCATTCGCCCTCGGAAATGCGGCGTGAAAGCAAAATATATCGCTCGTCGGTCGCTGCGTTATTGGTGGCGTAGTACTGGGCCATCAGTGAAATTGCGGCTTTCGGTCCGAGCTCGTCGCGGATCCAGCGGAGATTTTCGCCAAGGCCGGCGATATCGTTTGGCAGGACGAGCAGGCGAATTAACAGGCCGCGTCTGAGTAAGCCATCGTCGCCAAAAGCGAGCGAGTGCCCATCTGCCGGTGCATCTCTTTGATCGCTGCCCGAGCATACAACGTGTAATCGCGCACTTTTGAATACTGAAATCCCGCTTCCGAGTCTGCATACTTCAGATCGGGCAGATAAACGTCAACGATCCCATCCAGCAGTCGCAGCACTTCGACCGAGTCATACGCATTTGTGTTATAGACGATTGGCAGGTGTAAACCGTTTTCCGAGGCGATAAGGATCGCCCGTGCCATCTGCGGTGCAAAGTGCGTCGGCGAGACAAAGCCGATATTGTGCACTCCGCGTTGCTGCAGCTCTAGCATCATCTCGGCGAGGCGTTCGTGTGTGACCTCGTTTTTCTTTTGCTCGCGCCAAGTCTGCGAGATCTGATAATTTTGACAGTAAACGCACCGAAGATTGCAATTGCCGAAAAAGATGTTGCCCGCGCCGTGCGTACCAGATAGACAGGGCTCCTCGCCAAAGTGCGCTGTGTATGACGAGACGATCGGCAGTCGGCCGGAATAGCAGGCGGCGATCTCATCGCGAAGGCGATTGTTTCCGCAGTCTTTTGGGCAGACGGTGCAGGACGCTAGTAAGGCCTCGAGATGCTCGACGCGCTGGGCAAGCTCATTTGCCGCCAAGAGTTTTAGATACCCCGGACTCTGCGGGCGGAGCCTTGACGGTGTATTCGCCAGTTTCGATTCGTTGGTATTTGCTTGCAACATCTTTTGGGGCGACGCGACGGGCGAGCTCCCACGTAAAATCCATTTCGGCGTTGATCGTCGCAGTTGCCATCTGGGTTTCGCGGAGCATCAGCAGGGCACCGTAGAAGAGGAACATAATCCCGACGATGCCGACAGGTATCGGCAGCCACCGGTAAATGTCGAAAATACCCGCGATCGCGATCGTGACGCTCGTCAATATAAAAAATCCGAGACCGTAATAAAACGCACCCATGGCGCGCTGCAGGATTCGCGACCGACTCGTAACCTTGTCGAGGAGATCGACGATGACCTCGAGGCGTTTCTCATAGAGCGGAATCGTATGCCGATCATCCTCTTTCACATAGATCAGCTCACCGAGCCGGACCTCGAGAGCGCGAACGCGATCGACGACGCGGCCCAGCCTCGTCGATGTCGAGAGCACCAGCGAGCCTGTCGCGGAGATCAACAGCGACGGCGTGATCATCGCAGTCAGAAATTCGATCGTCGAGTTCAGGCCTTGCGGATTGATGAGCTCGCTCGCGTACATATCGGTTTATATTAAACCGGTTATTTTCGAGATGCGAATTTGAGCAGACTCTCGACCATGCCATCGGCCGTAGTCGAGTATTCTTTATCGTATTTCTGAAGCAGTTTTTCGCGCGAAGTTTTCTTGCCCTTCGCTTGTTACTCTGCAAGAACCGAAAGCGACGTGTAAGGCGGCACGATAATTCCGATGGCGTTACAGAAGTTTGCGATGGTGCCGATAATTTGTTGGGCACCGTCGGAGTCGCCGGTGATAACGATTCCGCCGACCTTGCCCTCGAGCCGCGAACGCTTGCCTGCCAATATCTCGTCGTGGACCTCGTCGAGTCGCTCGATGACACGCTGCATCTCTGAAGAGTGAGAACTCCACCAAATCGGAGTCGCGAAGATCACGATCTGGGCATTCTCGATTTTCTCCAGAATAGCCGGCCAACCGTCACCCTTTCCCATATCGTGATAGGTGCCGGCAAGGATGTTGTGATCGACGAGCCTTACGATCTCGCACGCGATCCCTTTCGCAGCCATTGTCTCCACCAAAAACTCAGAAAGTATAGCGGTATTAGATCGTCCGGTCTTCTTTAACGTGGCGAGTAGAACGACGGCGGAGAGTTTGTTTGCCTTCTTCATTGGTGAAGACTATTAGACGCGGCGGTGTCGCGTCCGTATGCGCGTGTACCTACCACACGTTTTATTTCGGCATCCATCCGGCCCGTGATCATGTACCACATCATTTTGTAATCGGAAATGAATGACCAGAGTGGATATTTGAATGTCGCGGGTTTATTTTTTTCGACAACGAAATGCGCGAACCACGCGAACGCGTAACCGGCAATAAAACAAAGTGGAATCCAGAACCAGAGCCCGGTCGCAATGAAGAATATGAGGAGCAGTATGCCGATCGAGGTTCCGGCAAAGTGCAGGACGCGCGTTGCGCTTTTTGAATGCTCCCGCACGTAGAAGCCCCAGAAGTCGGAATATGTCTGAATTACCGGCGTGTCCTGAGACGACGAACTCGTTTCGACATCCATATGAACGCGAAGTGTAGTTTATCAGGCAACTAGCTTCAAATTGGCGTCGGGGCGGTCAAACTCGGGCAGCTTGATCCGGCTCGCCCAACCGACTTTTTCGAGAAGGCGGATCGCTATCCAGTTCATATCGAACTGAAACCAGTCGAGTCCGTGGCGCGCCGATGTCGGAAAGGCGTGGTGGTTGTTGTGCCATCCCTCGCCGAAGGTGAGGAGGGCGACAAACCAGTTATTGGTCGAATCGTCGTTAGTCGCATGCGGCCGCGAGCCGTAGATGTGCGAAAGCGAATTTACGAACCACGTCGTGTGCCAGCCTAAAACCACGCGGGCGGCGACACCCCAAACGACCATCGTCCAGCCGCCGATCGCAAACAGAAGGGCTGCCGACACGATGATCGGCACGTAATAAAGTCGCGAGATTAATCTGTGACCGCGGTCTTTGATCAGGTCGGGAACGAAACTTTGCAGCGTCTTTTGATCATGATCCTGTGCGGTTCCCCAAACGATCCAACCTACCTGAGCCCACCAAAAGCCCGGCCGCGTCGAATGCGGGTCGCCATCCTGCTCGGTAAATTTGTGATGTATCCGGTGTGTCGCAACCCATTTGTCCGGCGAATCCTGGATCGACATTGTCCCCAAAATCGTCAGTAAATACTCGAGCCATTTCGGCGCCTTAAAGCTCCGATGTGTCAGCAGCCGGTGCCAGCCCAGCCCGACACCGAGACTGCCCACAACCCAATTTCCAATAAGAAGGGCTGTGAGGTTCTGCCAGCTGAAAGTGAAAAATGCCGGTATGGCCAATAGATGAAAAGACGTCAGTATCGCAACGTTTTTCCAATTTATCGTTTGGTGCCAAGACCGTGACGTATCGATATTTTGCATGTCGGAAGCCCTTGTATCGCCGCGACGGAGACAGCTTTATGATGACAGATCGGTGCCACCGGAAATGTAATAGTTGGGTAAGAATGTGTCACGAGCTCGCGCTTAAGTGATCTTTGAGAGGCGAACTTTCGCGATCCGCGCGATGAGGTCATAGTCGACAGGTTTGTCGAGCGGGAAATGCACCGTGCCCTTACCGCCCATATAAGCTGTCAGCTCTTCCTCAAAGTCGGCCACACCTCGCGGCGCGGGATAAACCGCAACGTGCTTCGCGAAACCGGCGAAGTGAATCAGATTCTTGCCGTTGATTCTGAAAGTCGGAATCTGGTACCTAATCGCCTCTGTTGCCTCAGGCACAGCCTTCTTCATGGTGCGGCGAATCCTATGCAAAACCTTCTCCATCTCCGGCGGGAAAGTGGCAATGTACGAGTCGATATCTTTCGGTGGTGATGGTTTCATCGGTGCGTAGAGTTCATTTCCAGACCAACTTCAGACCGTCCTTCTTGAACTTTGCAAACTCAGGATCACGGCTTATGAGAGTAAGGTCCCGCTGAATCGCCTGCCAGATCAGCATCCGGTCAAAGGGGTCGAAGTGGGTGTCTTCCGCAAGCTCTCCCATTGTAGCGGTTTCTTCCGGTGAGAGACCCATTAGAATGAAACCCATATCTACGGCTCGAAACGGTAGATCGCCCGGTTTATTCTTACCAATATCGAGCTTGCCAGCCCGAACTTTAATCGCGATCTCCCAAAAAGTTACAGAGCCTACAAATACATCGTTGTTCAGATCTGTGACCGTTGCGGCGACTATTGCAGGCAGCAGTTTTGGTTGTGAGGTGGCCCAGAGAAAAACGTGGGTATCGAGGAGATACTTCATTCTCAGACCTTGAGATTTATGAACTCCTCTTCGGTCATCTTGAAATCGTCAGCAAAAACAACCTTCATCTTGCCCTCAAGTATCCCAAGTTTCCGTTTCTTTTTCGTTTGCTTCTTTGGAGGGTTAATCTCGGCGACCAGTTTTTTGCTTTTTCCGTAAGTTATTCCAAAGCTCTCGCCCTGCTGCACCTTTTCTAGAATGTCTGAGAATTGGGTTTTGATCTCACCAACCGATAGGCTTTTCATTACTTCATTATAGCCGGTTCTTGACAAGTTGACAAGAACATTGCAGCACGCTTATTCCCGACCTGCTACATGAGGGCTTGAAATATATTCATCGCGCTCACAAACACAACCGGCAACAAGACACCGCCGAGAAACAGTGACCACCCATAGCTCTCATTCCTCGTAACAATGCCCGTTACGAAGAAAGCGATAGTCAATGCACCGACGGCTAAGATCGCTGGGAGCAATGGGATCGTCTCACCTGCACCTTGCCGATCAAGAGTGTAGCCCCAATACCCTAAACCAGTACCGACAAGTATCGATAAAGCGTAGCCGACATTTCCGCCGGAATTAGGATCATCGGATTCGGACGCATCCCACATACCTAATCAGCAAACGCGACGCTCAGTTGTTTTAGTTTCATTGACCCGTCCTGATCGACCTGATCGATATCTTCGCGGTTGATGTAGTTGTACAGAATATCCCGTTGCTGTGGTGTGTAGCCGGCTTCGCGGATTTGATAGCGCAGGTCGCGTTCGTTGGCCTGGGTGTCGGCACCGGCTGCGGAGACTACGTTTTCTTCGATCATGATCGAGCCCATGTCGTCCGCGCCGAAGCCGAGTGCGCTCTGGCCGAGCTTGAGGCCTTGAGTGAGCCATGACGCCTGTATGTGCTGTACGTTATCGAGGAAGAGCCGCGACACGGCGAGCATTTTTAGGTAGTCGATGCCCGTGGGTTCTTTCGTGATCTTGCGGCCGAGAGCGGTGTTTTCGCGTTGGAATGTCCACGGGATAAACGCAGTAAAGCCGCCCGTATCATCCTGTAAATCGCGAATCCGCTGCAGATGTCTGACGCGGTGGACGACGCTGTCACCAATCCCAAACATCATCGTCGCCGTCGATATCAGCCCGACCTTGTGCACGGCCCGCATCACATCGAGCCATTCCTGCGTAGTGCATTTTGTCGACACTCTGGCTCGTACCTCGTCGTCTAAAATTTCACCGCCGCCGCCGGGCATCGAGTTTAAGCCGGCGTCTTTCAAACGCTGCATTATCGTGACGTAATCGAGCTTTGAGATCAGCGAAATATTGTGAATCTCGGGCGGCGAAAAGCAGTGCAACTGAAACGTCGGATACTTGGCGTGGAGCGTTCCCAGCAGTTCCTCGTACCACTCGATATTAAAATCGGGGTGCAGCCCGCCCTGCATCAGCACGCCGGTGCCGCCAAGGGCGATCGTTTCGTCGATGCGTTTCTCGATTTCTTCGACCGAGTGGACGTAGGTGTCGGGCTTGCCGGGCCGCCGGTAGAACGCGCAGAAAGTGCAGACGACGTTGCAGACGTTTGTGTAGTTGATGTTGCGGTCGATGATGTAGGTGACGACATCACCCGAATTTTTCCGCTGGCGTATCTCATCCGCGGCGAGCCCGATGCGAACAAAATCGCGCGACTCGAGCAGAGCGGTACAGTCTTCGCTCGTCAGTCTTTGGCCGTCGAGGGCCTTGTCTAGGATGGGTTGGATCGGGCTTCTCACTTCTAATCAATTCTAACAAATGAGGAAAAGAAATTAGCCACAGAGATCACAGAGAAGACGGAGGTGTTCTCTAAATTTCATATTCCACCGTCGTGTTCTAAAATGCTGGAAAAGGCTTTCTCTGTGCGCTCTGTGATCTCCGTGGCTAATTCTTCTAAGACCGTAAAATTCAAGACTGAGCTCACAAAATCCGATAGCGGCTCCGGCTGGCATTTCTTAATTGTCGACGGCGATATCGCCAAAAAACTCGCATTTACGGACAAGTTTCGCCGTGTTCTGTGTTCGATAAACAAGGGCGAGCCGTTTCAGTGCGCACTTCTCCCTTGGGGCGATAAGTTTTACATCATCGTGAATAAAACGAAACGCGATGCGGTCGGGATCGAAGCGGGCAATACGGTAAACGTTTTGATCACGCGGGACGAGAGCGAGTACGGCCTGCCCATGCCGGAGGAGTTTCGCGAGGTACTGAATCAGGACTCTGAGGGTGATCGTCTGTTCCACGAGCTGACCAAGGGCAAGCAGCGATCGATGCTTTATTTTATCGGCCAGATCAAGAATATCGACAAGCGTATCCACGCGGGGCTCGTTCTCGTCGAGCACTTAAAGGAAAACGGAAAAGTGATAGACTCGCTGCTCGTCGAGGAGTGGAAACGACCGATGTTCTAGGCAAAAACTAGCGGTTTCGTTTCCGGAATGAGCTCGTGCTTTGCGGCGAGATCGAAGAATAATTTCATACCTTCCATCATGCTTTCGTCCGCAGAATAGCTGATGTTTTCTGTGAGATATCCGGTCAATTCCCGCGACGTAAGGCCCATCGCCCTCGCGTAGTTTGCGGAGATCTCGGTGAGGTTCGCAAGCCCCTCATCACGCGCGGCCGCAAAATCGAGATCGACCCTTTCCGCTCGGGTCATCCACATCGCAAAAATAAATCCGAGGCCGGTGTATCGATTCCAAACCTCGGCGAGATCGAAAACTTCGAAGCTGGTTCGAGGCAGCGTCAACGCCGGATCACCGATTAACAATGCGGCGTCGCATTCGTCGAGCATCGCGTGGATGTTCGGCTCGGCGTCGCGCCATTCCGGCTCAGTACCTAAGAATTCGCGAAAGATGATTTTGGTGAGCGTGATTGAGGTTTTTGACGAAACGTCGAGGGCGACGGATTTCACATCGCCCAGTTCCTCGCCGCGTGTGACAAGACATACGCTGCGCACCTGTCGTTTCGCCCCGACACAGACGTCAGGGATGAGCCGAATCTCATCGAGCATCTGATAAGCGATCACGGGGACGAGAGCCACATCGACCCTGCCTTGACCGAGCAGCTCAGCTGAGCGGGCCGGTGCGTTGTCGAGAATGACCTCTGCTCGTCCGTGATTCTCGCCGTAGAGAAACGACCAGATCAGCGGCGCCGTATTCGAATAGCTGGAGGCAGCGATACGCATGTCTACGCGAGGACGGTGCGAAATTCCGGCGTCTCCTCGATTACTTTCCTCGCATAAGGGCACGTCGGCGTGATGCGCAACTCATTCTCTCTCGCAAAGGCGACCGCCTCCGCTACGAGATCGCGAGCTATGCCTTCGCCGCGAAATTTTTCATCGACCTCGGTATGGTCGATCGTTATGCCACCGTTGCCCTCGGTCTGATATGTCAGCTCGGCAATGCGTCCTTGGCCTTCGTCGATGAAAAAACTGCCGCCGCTATCGTTTTGCTCGTGTTCTATTTTCATGGTTGAGGTACAGCGTATGAATAACGCCCCGGGAATGCAATCTCACCGCGTTCTCGCTATCATTTCCTTACCGATGGCAAAGGTCTACGACATCACCGTTACGATCTCCGCCCAGACGCCTATCTACAAGGGCGATCCCGGCGTTGCGATCACCCCATTCAAATCAATGTCTGACGGCGACACGGCCAATGTCTCTCAGATATCGATGGGCTGTCACACGGCAACCCATGTCGATGCGCCGAATCATTTTATTGACGGCGGAGGCCGTGTGCACGAGATCGACTGCTCAAAATTGATAGGGCCCTGCCGTGTCGTCGAGATTTCTGACGATGTGACCGCGATCGAGCCGAATCAGATCGGCGATATGTCGGGCGTGGAGCGCATTTTATTCAAGACGCGCAACTCGGCGTTCTGGAGCGAACCGGAAAAGGGATTTCGAACTGACTACACATATTTGCTGCCGGAGACGGCAGAGCGTCTCGCAGCCGCAGGCGTTGTGCTCGTCGGTATCGACTATCTGTCGATCGAGAAAAGCGGTTCGCCGGGACATCCCGTTCACGTAGCCCTGCTCGAGAAAGAAATCGTAATACTCGAAGGCGTCGATCTGAGAGAGGTGGCGGCAGGGGACTACGAAATATTCTGCGCGCCGCTCAAATATGATGGCGCCGGCGGCGACGGTGCTCCGGCACGGACATTCCTGCGGGCGTTAATATGAGCGTCAACGACAAAACCTACAAAGACCGTGTCTACGACCTCGTCAGACAGATTCCGCCCGGCAAGGTGATGACCTATGGCCAGATCGCAATCGTACTCGGCGAAGGCTACACGCCGCGAACAGTCGGCTATGTGATGAACGGCGCCGATACAGAGCGTGTGCCGTGGCAGCGAGTTATCAATTCGCAGGGCCGCTGCTCGACCGGGAAAATGACTATCCCCGTAAACCTGCAGCAGGAATTGCTCGAGAGCGAAGGCGTAAAATTTAGTGAGAACGGAAAGTGCGATCTCCGCGAGACGCAATGGTTTCCGGACGGTCACTAGCGGGAGGAAACTCTGCAAACGACACTATTTGGCTAGGGAAGTTCCCGCTATCGGCCCCACCGCAGTTTATCTCTTAATACGTCAAAGTAGTTTCTATTCGTAGGGCGGATTAGATTAAAGCTCGTTGCGCTCTTTCGAGCCTGGACGCGGTCACCGGCCTCCATTGTGAAACCCGTTTGCCCGTCGAGTGTGAGCGCGACGCCCTCGTTGCCGCTCTTGAGTGTGAGAACTATGGTCGCGGAGTCGGGCACGACCAGCGGACGATTGGTGAGGGTGAATGGACAGATCGGCGTAATCACGACCGCGTTCATGGACGGGTACACGATGGGGCCGCCGGCCGATAGGTTGTAGGCGGTCGAACCGGTCGGTGTCGAGACGATCAAGCCGTCCGCGCGAAAACTGTTAACAAAGAGATCGTTTAGCGTTACCTCAATATCGATGATGCGCGCGAGCGCCGCCTTGTTAACAACGATGTCGTTGAGGACGCGGCCTGATGCGATTTTTCCCTCGTTTCGCCAAAGCTCGACATCGAGCATTACACGACGATCGATTTCGTATTCACCGTCGACGATGGACTCGAGTGCGGAAAACATCTCCTCGATTCGAAAATCCGTGAGATACCCAAGGCTGCCGTAGTTGACTCCGAGAATCGGTACGTCAGCATCGCCGACCATGCGTGCTGCGGAGATCATCGTGCCGTCACCGCCGAGCACGACTATCAGGTCAGCATCGGATATAACGGTAGGCTCTCGCCGGGCATCGCTCGCTGACAATGTGTCGCCGACTTGTTTGAGCTTTCGGTCGCTAAGCCATGCCGAGAGCTGTTCGGCGGTCGCACGTGCTTCGTCGTGGTGCGGCTTCACGATGATCGCGACAGATTTTACGGGCTTTTCGCTCATTTTTGCGTGTTCGACTATCATCCGCGAAACCCGCGGAAACTTCAATCATCAATCGACATTGCCTTTGGCCCTTTCGCGTCGTTTTGGTAGTATTGCAGTTTGCCCCAATGCGCGGTTTTTCCGCCTTAATTCTGAAGTAACGCAGGTAATACCGGATGTTAAAGTTTTTTACGCGTCTCGAGAGAACGCGAAATGTAGTCCTCATCGTCTTCGCCGTTGTAATGGTGGCGAGCCTTGTACTTTTCTACGCGCCGAGCCAGAACACGGTCGGGGCCAACCTTGGCCGCAGCGAGGAGACGGTCGCTAAAGTCGATGGCGAAAAGATCTCTGTTGGCGAAGTTGTTCGTCAGCAGGAGTCGATGAGCCAGTACCTACGCGGTCAAAAGATGCCGGCCAAGTCGACGCTCCAGCAGTTAATCGGCAGCCGGATCATCAGGCTCGAGGCCGCACGCGTCGGCCTGACGGCAAGCGACCCCGAGATCGCATCGGAGATTCGCAGTCAGACGCCCGAGGGGAAGACGTTTGACCAGCAGATCTACGAGCAGAACATGATCTCTCAGTACGGCACGATCGCCGCTGGCGAGGAATCTATACGCGACGAGATCAGCGCCCAGAAGCTGAATGCATTCATTACCGCGGGCGTGACTGTCTCTGAGGATGAGGTGCTGACTGAGTTCCAGCGAAAGAATACGAAGTTCGACGTCTCGTACGTTTCCGTTAATAGCGCCGATCTTTCTAAAACTATTACTCCGACCGACGACGAGCTCCGAGCATACTTCGACGCGAATAAGCAGGCCTACTTTATCGGCGTACCGCAGAAAAAGATTCGCTACATTTTCGTCAATACGAGCCGGATAGGCGAGAAGCTACAGCTCGCGGAGACCGACCTGCGTGCCGAGTATGATGCACTGCCCGCGGACAAAAGGATTGCCGGCGTGCTCGGACAGGAGATTGTCCTGCGCGTCCCGAAACCCGATATGGAGGCCGAGGTCATGGGTAAGGCGAATGAGATCGTCTCCGACCTTCGATCCAAGGGAGATGTAACCGAAGAGGCCTATGCTGTGCTGGCGCGCGGCCGTTCAGAGAATCCTCAAACGGCATCCTCCGGTGGAAAACTCCGTGGCCCCGTGCGCGAGGACCTGAATAAGAAGGACGACCCATATCAGACTCTGCTGAAGATGAAGCCCGGCGAGGTCTCCGAGCCCATAACCTACCAGAGTCGCGTTTTTGTCCTGCGTCGCGGCGAGGATGTGCCGAAATCGTTTGAGGATGCGAGGAAAGAGCTTGAGGTCAGCCTTCGTAATCGGCGTGCCTACGCCGCCGCGGCTGAGCTTGCACAAAAGGTCACAGACTCTCTCAAACAGTCAAAGGACATCACGAAGACGGCAGCAGAATTTGCCTCAGAGGCGAATATGAGCGTGGCTGACATGATCAAGGAAACCGACTACGTAAAGCCCGGCGATAGCATTCCAAACATCGGCAATTCGCCGCAGTTTGAAAACGGTATCGAACCGCTCGAGGCCATCGGCGATATTGGCGAAAAAACGCCTATCCAGAATGGATTTGCGATTCCGATGCTCTCGGATCGTCGTGAGCCCCGCGACTCTACCTTTGAAGAAGTAAAAACGCAGATCGTCGACATCGTAAAGCTAGAGAAGGCGAATAAGCAGGTCGAGGAAATCGCCAGGCAGATCGCCTCAGGGGCCGCAAATCCGGGTGCACTTGCCGGTCTCGCGCGCGGCCGCGGCCTGACCGCCAAGGATCAGAAGGATTTCGTCCTCGGCTCGCCCCTCGGCGAAGGGCCCTCTGCCTCGACGAGCAAAGCTCTTGAAGACGCGATCTATGCGATGAAAACAGGTGACGTTTCGCGCACGCCGATCAAGGTTGGTGACAATTGGCTCGTATTCGGCGTGTCGAACCGGTCGGAAGCCGACATGGCGCAGTTTGCAACCGAGCGCACCCAATTGATGGAGCAGATGCTGTCGCAAAAACGACAGGCCGTGTTTGGTGATTACATCTCGGCGATCAAGAAAAGGCTCGAGGATGCGGGCAACGTGACGATCTATAAGGAAGTGCTCGAAAAGCTCGACGCCCCGATTCCGGGTATGCCGGGCGAGACCGGAATGCCGGGATTACCTGGCGGATTTCCGGGACAGCAGTAAGTGACCTCCGTCCTGTAATGCGTGTGGCAGGAGCCTTCGCCGAGAGGTGAGGGCTTCTTGCCGCTACCACCATCCAGAATTTTCCACCAGCCGAGCCCGATGCTCATCACTCCGACAAGAACACCGGTTATAATCCAGGCGAACAGTCGGACGAACAGATCGCACGGAACGTCGGAGCTTGCTGTTGTTGTAGTGTCTTTTTAAATGTATGCGAGCCGGTTTTCCCAGCCTCTGCAATGATGGTTTCAATCGGTTTCGTCGCAAATAGTGACATTCGACTCTCCTCACGTTCTATCAATTAAAAAGAATTGCTAGCGAACATTAAGGTTGAATTGAATGCATGTCAAGCAGTAGCAACCGCCATTGTAAAGATTCTCTCGGTCAGCAAAAATTAAAGGCGGAACTATGGAAATCGTTCCACGTTCCGCCCATCAAAGAACAAAGTAGCTAAGGCTTAAAACTATGCCTTTCCGATCGCTTTCAGGTAGCGGTTTAGTTCTCCCCTCACCTTCGGGAAAAGGAAGAACAGGCCGATCATATTCGGAAAGACCATAGCCAGGATCATAGCATCTGAAAACGCCAAAACCGACCCGAGCGAAGCGGCCGCACCGATAACAACGAAAAGGCAGAATAGAACCTTGAAAGACAGGTCCGCAGCACGCGATCGCCCAAACAGATACTTCCACGACTGCAATCCGTAGTACGACCATGAGATCATTGTGGAGAATGCAAACAAAACGATCGCGATCGTAAGTACGAAGTTGAAACCGGGAAGGACATCGTTATAAGCACGTGCCGTAAGATCAACGCCGTTAACGACCTGACCGTCGATCATAACGTTCCTGGCTCCCGTCGCGGCGTCCACGATTCCGCCATATTGGAAGAAATCACCCTTCATGTTGAATAGAACTATCACTATGGCGGTCATCGTACAGATAACGACCGTGTCAATGAATGGTTCAAGCAAAGCTACGAGGCCTTCGCTGGCGGGGTACTTTGTCTTAACCGCCGAGTGGGCAATCGCGGCAGATCCGGCACCCGCTTCGTTTGAAAACGCCGCTCGTCTGAATCCCTGAATGATGACGCCCGCAACACCGCCTATGCCGGCCTCGGGCGTAAATGCTCCGGAGATGATCATTCCGATCGCAGTCGGGATCTCGGAAAAGTGGGCAAAAATTATGATCAGCGAAGCGATGACGTAAATGATCGCCATCAGGGGAACCAGCTTGTCCGTAACTCTCGCGATGCGTTTGATGCCGCCAATAATTACGACAGCCACAAGGATCGCCATCACAATTCCGATGACCGTACGGGCTGCTCCGCCGCTGCCGATGCCAAGCATCGTAGTCAACTGTGTCGTAGCCTGATTCGCCTGGAACGCGTTTCCTCCGCCGAATGAACCACCAATGCAGAAAACAGCGAATATGACCGCCAGTACTTTTCCGACAGGGCCTAACTTTAGCTCTGCCAAACCCCGGGACAAGTAATACATCGGGCCGCCGTGAACTGTGCCGTCTTTATCGATGTCACGGTATTTTACGCCGAGTGTACATTCAACGAATTTAGATGACATTCCGAGCAGTCCGGCAATGATCATCCAAAGCGTTGCTCCGGGGCCTCCTATGCCGATGGCGATCGCAACACCCGCAATGTTCCCCAAGCCGACCGTGCCCGAGACGGCGGTCGCAAGTGCTTGAAAATGATTAACTTCCCCGTGGTGGCCCTCGTCTTTGATAGTACGGGCGACGTCTCCTTCCTCACTTACATAAACCTCAGACGGCTCGGCATGCGACTCCTTGTGATCAGGGTCGCCCGCCATCTCGATGTCGTCATATTTACCGCGAACCACGGCCAAAGCCAGCGGAAACCTTCGAAAATTCACAAACCCGAAGGCGATCGTAAAGAATGACGCACCGATGATCAAAAGGTACAGCACGATCGGTAGATTGAATGGTTCCGGAACGGGTGCCTGAAAGAACACAATGGCCTCCCATCCATCGGCGTACGGTTTGAAAGCCGCATCGATCCGCTCGTCAATGCCTTGCTGCTGGGTAAATCCAATTATCGGCGAAAGCATGACGACGAAAGCGGAAACCAAGTATCTGAAAGCTCTTTGATTCATTTGCACCTCAAGATCAATACAGGATTTTATTGTTTTATCTCGGGCTTTGGCTGCCCAGAATCAGGACTCATGTCCATTCGCGATACGCCTATAAGAATGTAAGTGATTTCAGTCGTGTATTATAACCGATTCGGCTAGCTTGTCGAACGCTCATCGGCTAAAACCCGTTTGAGCAGAAGGCGATTTATGAACGAAGAGAATATGAAGGGACTCGGCGATATGCGGTAGACGAATTTCGAAACACGGCTAGCAGTTATTCTCGGTACGTAGTAAAAAAACCATATATTTGCGAGGCGATCATATGCATCTTTTCTATACTTCGTGCATATCAACTGTGATATGCTTATGCAGGAGATAAATTTAATTATGCGGACTACGCTGGATTTGCCGGAATCGCTGCTCAAAGAAGCGATGGCGGTCACACACATTCAGACCAAGACAGAAGTTATTAAAACGGCGCTCGCAAACCTGATTCAGAAAGAAAAGGTGCGTGCGTTGAAGGATTATCGCGGGAAGATCGATCTGGAAATCGATCTGAATAAACTGAGGGACCGATGAGCGAAATTCTCATCGACACATCTATCTGGATCGACTATTTCCGTGGCAAACCTGTCGCCGACCACCTCTCGGATTTGATCGACCAAAACAGGATCGCAGTAAACGACCTAATTCTCGCCGAGTTGATTCCCTCGATAAATCAACGAAAGGAACGGCGACTGAAAGACCTCTTGCTCTCGATTCGTAACGTCGCGCTCAGTATAGATTGGCCTCGAATCATCGAGATGCAAACCAGAAATCTGAAGAGCGGCCATAATGGTATAGGCATTCCGGACCTCATAATCGCTCAGAACGCGATTGGCAATCGCCTTGTTCTCTTCGAAAACGACAAGCACTTCCTGCCTATGACCGAATTATTTGGCCTGCAATTGTTTAGATCAAGAGAGTAACCGTATGCAGAGATCCTCGGAGAACTTAGGCGATATTCCCGCCAACGAGTTTCGCAAATACGGCTACGCGGTCGTTGATATGATCGCGAACTATTTCGAGCGCATTGAGGATTTCCCCGTGCTCTCGCAGATCGAGCCGGGCTCGCTCAAAGAGAGTTTGCCCTCATCGCCGCCCGCCGTAGGCGAAGATTTTGGAGTGGTGCTGAATGATGTCGACAAGCTGATAGTGCCCGCGGTCACGCATTGGAATCACCCGAATTTTCACGGTCTATTCGCGACCTCGACGAGCAGCATAGGCGTGTTTGGCGAGATGTTCGCGGCGGCTTTTGATATGAAGGCGATGCTGTGGCGTACATCGCCCGCCTCGACCGAGCTTGAGGATGTCGTGCTTGACTGGCTTCGGCAGATGCTCGATTTGCCCGAACGCTTTGAGGGAATTATCTACGACACGGCGTCCGTCTCGACGATGCATGCGATCGCCGCGGCTCGCGAGCGGGCGGGGTTCAAGGTCCGTGAAGAAGGAATGAGCGGTCGCGACGACCTGCCGCTGCTCCGTGTTTACGCGAGCGAGCATGTGCATTCGTCAATCGACAAGTGCGTGATCACGCTCGGCCTCGGCCTCAAATCCCTGCGAAAGATCGCGTGCAACGAACGATTCGAGATGAACCCGGAAAAGCTTGCCGAGGCCATACGCGAAGATATCGCCGACGGATTCATTCCGATCTGCGTCGTACCCACGATCGGCACGACTTCGACCTCGAGCATCGATCCTGTCAATTCAATTGCGGATATCTGCAAGAAGAACAATATCTGGCTTCACGTCGATGCCGCGTACGCCGGCTCGGCGGCGATCGTCCCCGAGATGCGTCCCCTTTTTAAGGGCTGGGAACGCGCCGATTCGATAGTCTTGAACCCGCATAAATGGCTCTTCACGCCGTTTGATCTATCTGTCCTCTACTGTAAGGATTTGAGTCAACTCAAGGATGCATTCTCGCTCGTCGCGGAGTACCTGAAGACAACCGAGGAGCCATCCGTCAAAAACGGTATGGACTACGGCATCCAACTCGGTCGGCGCTTTCGCGCATTAAAGCTGTGGTTCGTTATTCGATACTTTGGCGTCGAGGGCATGGTCGCGCGAATCCGCGACCACATCCGTCTTGCCCGCCTATTTGCTTCGTGGGTTGAGGAATCTAAAGATTGGGAAATGATGGCACCGGTTCCGTTCGCACTCGTCTGCTTTCGGGCCTGCCCCTATGGCGCCCACGATCTCGACGCTCTCAACGAGCGAATAATGAACGATATTAATACCTCGGGCTAGTCATATCTCTCGCACACGAAACTAGGAGGTAAATTCACGCTCCGCCTCTCCGTCGGCAGCATCCGCGTC
>Ga0136640_10000145_pt1 | contig 25126 bp, 21 predicted proteins | sample AntDrymUQ8642106_2_FD_105498 | JGI IMG/M metagenome (GOLD analysis project Ga0136640, IMG submission 105498) | Polar desert sand microbial communities from Dry Valleys, Antarctica - metaG UQ864 (21.06) | ecosystem: Environmental > Terrestrial > Soil > Desert | place: Antarctica: Dry Valley...
GCCGAGCGACGGCTCGACTCGGCGTCACTGTTCAGGACGGCGCCGAGGACCGTGGCCCCGGCCAGGCTCAGCTCCGAGCCGGCCTCCGCCACCTGGGCGGTGCTGGCCTGGGCCAGCGACACGACCATGAGGGTGGCGTCGAGCTGTGGAGCGAGCACCAGGACGTCGGCCACGGCCAGGACGGGGGGCGAGTCGAAGATCACGTGGTCGAAGCGGTGGACCAGGGCTTCGATGGCTCGCGCCATGGTCTCGGTGCCGAACAGGTCGGTGGGGTTGTCGACGGGTGACCCGCGGGTGATGACCGTCAGGTCGCCGACGCGGTGCTCTACCTGGCCGAGGGTCGCCTGGTCGAGCAGGATCTCGGTGAGGCCAGGGGCGGCCGGGAGCTCGAACAGCTCCTCGATGCCGTTGCGGCGCAGATCCGCGGCCACCAGCAGGACCTGGCGACCGGACTGGGCCAGGGCCACAGCCAGGTTGGCGGCCACGGTCGTCTTGCCCTCGTCGGCCACCGAGCTGGTGATGCACAGCGTGCGGGCCTCGGCCGATCGGGTGGCCAGGAGCACCGAGGTGCGCAGGCGGCGGAAGGCGTCGGCCTCGGGCCCGTTGGGCGCGTGCACGGTGACCAGGGCCAGCTCGGGGTGGCGGTAGTGGTCCGGGAACAGCGGGATGCTGCCCAGGGTGCGCACGCCCAGGGTCTGCTGCAGGTCGGCCGCACCCCGCACGCGCGTATCGAGGCGGTCGAGCACGAACGCAGCGCCGAGGCCGAGGAGCAGCCCGGCCGCGAAGGCGGCGGCCATGGTGCGCCCGAGGCCCTTGGCCCGAGGCTGCTGGGGGCGTCGGGCTGGGGTGATGATCGTCCCCCCGTCGACCACTTCGCTCTCGATCTCGGTGAGCTGGGCGGTCAGGTCGGACTTGGTGTTGTTCAGCCCGTCGATCTCGCTCTGGGCTTGGCGGAACTCGCGACTGTCGGGTTCGGCCTCCTCCCGTATGTCGGTCTGGGCGTCGATCCCGTCGTCGATCGCAGCGATGCGGTCATTGAAGGTCGCCGCCCGCGCCGCCTGCGAGGCCGCCTGCTCGGAACGCTTCAGGGCGGTGTAGGCGTCGGCGAAGGCCTGGGCCCCACCCTGGGCCTCGTCGGCTGTCCCGGCGCTGTAGAACAGCGTGAGGACCTGGGCCTCGGTGACCTCCTCGACCGACAGGTGTCCCAGCAGGGCCCGGCCGTCGGCGTCGCCGGGCATCTCCCGGGCGGCCCGGTCGGCCACCAGGTCCGAGCGCAGCACGGCCAGCTCGGTCTGAACCTGGGCCGCCTGCACGGCCGCCAGCTGCTGGCCCTCGAGCTGAGGCAGTGCGATCTGGGCCGTGGAGCGGTACACGTCGGGCCGGGTCAGCCCGTAGCCGGCGCCCAGGGCGAGGCACACCACCACCGCCAGCCCTACGACGATGTAGCGGCGCCGGATGACCCCGAGGTAGTCACCCAGCTCGACCGTTGTCGGCTCAGTGGGCATGGCGGTCTCCTTTCGATCGTCCCAAGACGTCGTCGACACCCATGCGGTCGGGGGTGAGGAGGATGCCGCCGACCACCACCCCGGCGCCGAGGATCAGGCCGAGGCCCAGACCGGTGGCCGTGGTCCCGGCGACGGCTCGGCCGAGGACCAAGGCGATGCCTGCGACACCGGTGATGGCGAGGGCCCGCAACGTCCGCCCGCCCCACGGATGGATGCCCAGGTCGCGCCAGACCTGGACGAGGGGCAGACCGTTGGCCACCACCAGGCTGAGCAGCCACGCCGTCGCTGCGCCCCGGATGCCCCACCAGGGGATGAGCGCCAGGTTCGCCCCGACGTTGACGATCAGGGCAACGCCGGTGTTGATGAGGCTGAGGCGGCTGCGCCCAGCCATCAGCAGCAACATGTCGACAGGACCGGCCGCCGACGCGAACAGGAACCCGACACCGGTGATGGCTATGACCGCCGCTCCGTCACCGAACCCATCACCGAAGGCCGTGAGCAGCAAGGGGGCGAAGACGATCGCGACCAGGTACGCCGGCCAGGCCAGCAGGACGAACCAGGCCGTGGCCGTCTGGAACAGCCGACGAGCCCCCGCGGAACCGTCGGCGCCGACACCGGAGGGGATGACCGCCGCGATCTGGGGGCCCAGAGCCAGTGTGACGGCATTGCCCGCGATGTTGCCGACGAGCAGCCAGCGCACGGCAGCGGAGTACACGCCCGCGGCCTCGGTCCCCTCGAGGGCGCCGAGCAGCAGGGCGTCGATCCACAAGATGGTCAGGGCGAACACCCCGGCGAAGGAACGAGGCAGGGCGAAGGACCAGAACCGTCGGCGCAGCTCGCGGACCGGCACGGCGTCGGGCGCCGAGGGGGCGCCGTCGACGGCGCGATCATCAAGCGTCCGCTCCGCCCGGCGGACCAACACGGTGGTCCACAGGGCGATCGGCACCAGGGCCAGGGCGAAGGGTCCCGCCCACGCCAGGCCGATCGCGGTGGCCCCACCCCCCGCCGCGATGACGACGAAGACGACGGCGGGCACCGCCACCGAGCGCCCCAGGCGCTCCACGGCCACGTCGGGGACCATGGTCCCGAAGCCCCGCGACGCGCCGTCGAGGACCTGGTACACGCAGGTCAGCGGGATGAAGGGGGCCAGCACCCGGAGGTAGCCGATGAGCTCCTGCTCCGATCCTCCCGAGGCGAGGAGACGCCCGAGGGGTGCGGCCGCCACCAGCAGGGCGGCGGCGGCGACGGTGGACACGGCGAGGACCGGGCCGAGGGCGACCCGGTAGAGCTGGCGGACCTCGCGATGGCGGTCGCGGGCGAGGAAGCGGCTCGTGAAGCGGACCAGGGCTATGTCGGTGCCGGCCATGGCCGAGCGCGAGACGATGGTGAACACGGCGATGGCCTCGAGCAGGGCGCCGGCGCCGGACGGGCCCAGGCCTCGCGTGATGACCACAACCAGCCCGAAGCCGGCCAACCCGTACGTGGCGAAGCCGACGAGGTTGACGAGGCTGGCCCGGCCGAGGGTCCGACCGGCGCCGCTGTCGCGAGACGCCGAGCCCGGGCCGTCGTCGAGGTCGTAGAGGTCGGCGACCGCGGGGGAGTCGCCGACGACCTCGGCGCCCGGGGTCCCGGGTGAGGTCACCCCCGTCACGATCCGGTCCAGGGCGGTGGGGCGGGCAGCTCGGCTCGTAGCCAGGCGTCCGACGCAGCGGTCTCGGCCCGGATTCGCTCGACCGCGGCGTCAGGGATCGTGCCCTCGCTGCGCGGGTTCCAGCGGCCGGGCTCGACCGGGCGGCGGCTGATCCCCAGATGGTCGTGGAGGCGGTCGAGGGTGGGCGCGGGGCTTAGCTCCAGGTCGTCGGTGTAGAGCACGAGCAGCCGTTCGGGGCCGACCGCCGCCCAAAGCCGTTGGATCTGCTCGGCGTAGCGGCCGCGGGCCACGTAGGACTGGTGCTGGTGGGCGAGATGACGTCCCGGGCGCCGGGCGAGGGTCGCGGCCGCGCCGTCGAGCCGGGCCGGCTCGGCCTCGATGGCGGCCTCGAAGTCGCCGAGCGGCTCGTAGCCCCGGGCCCGCTCGTGGTGGAACTGCGACCAGGCCCGGGTGACGGGGTCTCGCAGGATAATCACCAACCGGGCCTGAGGGAGGTTCTCGGCGATGCGGGCCGGGGCGAAGGGGTGGAAGCCATAGTAGGGCGCGGCCTCGCCGACCACGACCTGCTCGCCGGCGGCCTCCGACGCCCGCTCGATGTCGGCTCGAAGGGGGAAGTTCGACCGGTACCACCCTTGGCGGCGGTGGTACTCCACGTCGAACCAGTGCGCGCCCTTGGTCAGGCGGGGGAACCGGACCGCGGGGTGGTCCTGCAGGGCGCGGTAGAGCGTGGTGGTGCCCGACCGCTGCGCTCCCACGATGAGGAAGTCGGGCTCGACCCGCCACCGAGCTGTGGGCCGGGCCGCCCACTGGGCGCCGCGGAGGGTGGCCAGGAACAACCGGTACCGCGCCACCTCTGACAGTCCGGAGAAGCCGGCGAGGCGCTGGCCCGAGGGGCGGGGCGCTGCGGTGGTGGCGGCGCTCACGGCCTGGCCACCAGGCGGTCGTGAGCGACCAAGGTGTCGATGGCCGAAGCGATGGGCGCACCGGGCCCGAGCGATCCGAGCCGGGCATCGGCGAGGTACCGGGCCCGCAGCGTCAGCAGGTAGGCGCCCACCACGAGGGGCGCATCGTCCACGGCGTAGCCGAGGCTACGCAGGGTGGCTCGTTCGGTTGAGACGGTGGCGGCCGCTGCGTCGTCGATGCTGCGACCCTGTCTCAGGAGCGCGACCTGCATGCGGTTGTGGACCAAGTCGAGGCCGGCGGGGACAGGGCCACCGGACCGCTCCCAGTCCCACACCACGAGACGCGGTCCCGACCAGCACGCGTTCCAGGGCGCCAGATCGCCGTGCCAGGCGCCGAAGGGCCATGCCCGTCGGTCCAGATGTGGTGCGAGGTGTTCGAGCGCGGCGGCGAGGTGACCGTCGGGGTCGATGGTGGCGTCCGCAGCGACCGCCTCCAAGCCGTGCCACCAACGGCTCGTGGTGGCGGGCTCCTCGGTGAGGGGACCGGCCAGGGCCCGCGCCGCATCGGGGCCGATGTCGAGATCGGCTCCGGTCTCGGTGACCTCGAGCGGTGACAGGACCAGCAGCTGGTGGTCGCGCCAGGGTCCGGCGGCAAGGACCGAGGGGACCTCGACCGGTGACTCGGGGCGATGGGTGGAGAGGGCCGCGGCCTCGTGGGCGACGAGTGCATCGGTGTGGGCGTCGACGCCGGCCTTGGCCCAGGCGGCGGTGGAGCCGTCACCGGCGATGACCTGGATCACGGGCTTGCGGTTGGGGCGGGGCGAACCCAGTGCCACGGCCAGGTCTATGTCGTCGCGCCCGAGCCGCTGAGCGAGGTGGAGGCGCAGGCTGGGGTCCGCCGGGGAACCGTCCTCGACGCGGATCGCCCCCGGGACCAGCCTCGCCGCACCGACACGGAGGGCAGGGCGCAGCAGGGAGCGCGCGAGCGCCGATCGTCCCGACGATCCCCCTGGTCGGATCCGGGCCGATCGGGCCGTGCGACCGGCCACCGGCACGAGGTAGCGGGGTCGCGACCGGCGAGGCAGCACCGCATAGGAGCGCCGAGGACCACCCGAGGGCGCCGACGGGGCGAGGAGGTGGGCCACCGCGTCGAGAGCGGTGGCATCGCTGCGCAGAACGGCGACCGGTGCGTCGGCCGACCCAGCGGTGGCGGCGGTTCGGGCGTCGGTCATGAGGTCCCGGCCCGGGCGGTCACGGGTCGGTCGAGGTCGACGGTCGGGGCGGTGAGCCGAGCCTGGCGGAAGCCGAGGGCGGCGGCGATGAAGACAATGTGCAGCGAGGACGGGATCATGTCGTAGACGAGGATCTGCACGATCCCGACGATCAGCACCACGTGGCACCAGAAGGTGACGGGCGGGCCGGCGCGGGTCTCCCAGATGAGGCGCAGCCAGGCAGCCAGGAACACCCCCAACCCGACGTAGCCGGTGCTCACCAGCACCGTCCAGAACATGCCCTGGGTCCCGACGTTGGGGATGAGCTTGTCGCCCTCGAAGGGGCGGGGGCCACCGAGGCCGATGATGGGGCTGTCGGCGGTGATGCGAAGGGCCTCGCCGTAGAGCAGCGAGCGCCCCTGGGAGCTGTGGTCGTTCTCGGCTCGGCCCTGCACGACGCCGCGGACCGGGGTGAAGACGATGACGAGCATCCCCAGGGTGACGAGGGCGAGCAGGGCCCGCCGGGCCAGACGGGCCACCTCTCCCCGACGGCCGGCGGCGTAGACCAGGGCCACGCCCAGGCTCAGCCAAAGGCCCCGGTTGAGCGAGATGAACACCGGTGGCAGCGAAGCGGCCAGCAACAGGTAGGCCCACGACCGACGCCGGAGGTCGGCGGCCTGGAGTCGGTCGAGGAAGAAGAACGGGAGCAACAGCGCATAGGCAGAGCCCCAATCGTTGGTGTAGACGAACGGGGCCTTGGGCCGTCCCAGCGGGTAGCCGAGGATGTCGTGCACCTGGGCGAAGCTGGGCTGCACCAGCTCTTGGACGAACGGGTTGGCGGTCAACCCTCCCGGCAGGAGCTGGGCCGTCAGGCTGGGCAGGCTCCCGTTGGGCGCCAGGGTGCCGAGCCAACCTCCCAGCACCACCGCCATCCAGAACCAGGACAGGATCCGCACCACATGGGCCGACGGGATCTCGTCCTCTTCCGCTTCGGCGATGGCCAGGAAGAACACGGTGCAGGACAGGTAGTTCGCCAATCGCCAGAGGTAGGCGAACGGCAGTCCGCCACCGTCGAGGGCAGTGACCGAGAGGACCACGAACGCCAGGTACAGGAGCCACAGCCCGAAGCCGACGGGGACGCTGATCGAGCGGCGACGGGTGAGCAGGCGCAGGGCCAGCGGCGCCGCGAACACGGGCCAGATGAACGATCCGGCGCCGAGGGCCCACCACAGGGGAAAGCCGACGATGCAGGCGGTGAGCGGCCAGTGGGCGGGCAGGCGCCTCGTCCGGGCCCGAACCCTCGGTGCCGCGACGCCACCCGCGTTGGGATCGACGTCGGCGAGTCCGACCGTGGCGGCCATCAGATGCCCCGGCCTCCGGCCTGCAGGGCGCGCAGCACCCACTCCGAGCGCACTGCACCCGAAGCCACCAGGAGCGCCAGCCAGGCCCGAGGCTCGCCTCGACGGTGGCTGAGGGCGCTGCGGGCGCTGCGCCACGCGCCCCGGCGGTCGCCCATGGACGCCCGGGCGAAAGCTTGCTGGCCTTCGATCCGAGCCACCCCCGCCGGCACCGAGGCCAGCTCCGGGTGGGCCGCGAGCAGGTGGTCGAGGGCATCGACGATGGTCTGCCACCGCTCTGCGAAGAACGACGAGCGGTGCCAGAAGACCTTGACGAGGGGCAGGGTCACAGCACCGATGTCGGCCCTCCGAGCCGCCCGCAGGAGCCAGTCGTAGTCCTCGGCATAGCTGCCGGGCAGCTCCTCGTCGACCAGCCCGATCCCTTCGAGCACCGAGTCGCGCCGAGCCAGGTAGGTGGAGGGGTGAGCCTCCGACACTCGTGAGTGCAGCAGCTCATCGTGGGTGATGCGGCCCCGGTCGAGAACGCGGGTCGAGACCCGGCCCCGGGCCTCGACCAGCACCCCGGTGGTCACCAGCTCCAGCTCGGGGTCCGAGCCCAGCAGGTCGACCTGGGCGGCCAACTTCCCCGGCAGCCACAGGTCGTCGTCGTCGCAGAACGCCACCAGGTCCGTCGCTGCTGTGGTGATGCCGGTGTTGCGAGCACCGGCCAGGCCCGGGGTGCGGGCGTTGGCCAGCACGCGCACCCGGCGCTGGGCGCCCCCGGCCGCGGGCTCGTCGCGAGCCAGGTCGGCATCGGGATCGCACTGGTCGAACACGGCCAGCACCTCGATGTCGCCGGGGTAGCGCTGGGCGAGGACCGACGCGACGGCACGGCGCAGGAGCTCGGGCCGGTCGCGGGTGGCAATGACCACCGCCACCGATGGGGCGACGGGAGGTGGCCCGCCCGCTGCGGCCCCATGCCGGTCGGCGCCGGGGCGCGCGAGATCGTCCACCTGCTCCTTGTCGGTCATCGGGGCCGCCAGCTGTAGCCGTAGGCCGACAACAACGGCAGCGTGAGGGCGGTCACGATGCGCCGGTCGCGGGCGCCCAGCTCGCGGCGCCACGCCTCGTCGCGCCTGAGGGGCAGCGTGCCGGTGCTAAAGCGCATGGGGTTGCCGGCGATCGAGTGGCTGGCGCCGAGGGTCGCACCGTCGGGTCCGAGGAAGTCGTCCCACCCGGAGCCGAGGCGCAGCCCGGTGGGGGCGAGGACCTCGCGCAGCGCACCTGCCGGTCGTGCGAGCAGGTCCTCGTAGCGGAGTCGATGGACGTCGGTCCCGGTCGTGGCCAGGGCGCCGAGCATGACGTTGAACGCGTCCCACCACATCGCGGCAGACGCCGGTGAGTACTGCGGCATGAGCTCACCCGCCGAGCTCTCGGGCCGGGCCACCTCCTTCGTCCAGGAGAAGGCCACCCCCCGGCTGTCGCGCACGAGGTGGACCACGCGCAGGTCGACCTGACGAACGTGGCGCAGGGCGAAGGCCGTCGAGGCGTGCTTGGACGAGTCGACCAGCACTGCCGCCCCTGAGACCTCGGCTGCGGCGAGGTAGAGGGCGTCGAGCCGGCCGGCGTGGTCGGCGAGGGCGCGCCGGAACCCGGCCCGCACCGGCACCGCCAGATGCGGGAGGTGGCGGTTGCGGTCGACCCGATGCTGGAGGTCCCGCCAAGCCCGCCCGTCGACGTGGTCCCACCCGCCGAAGGCCCGTTGCCCGACCGCCCCCCAGAACGGACACCGGGTCACCGGCTCTCCGCACGCGCACGGCTGGCCGTCGACCAGCCCTCGGGTCGGGAGGTGGACGACCTCACCGAGGGCGGCCACACCGGGGACAGCGCCGAGGAGGCGCTCGAGAAGGGTGCTGCCGCTGCGCCCGGAACCGCCGATGTAGACCACGACGGGTCGGGCCACGTCGGGCACCGGTCCGATGGGCTCGCCGGTCATCGGGCCAGGATCCCGTCGACCAGATCGCCGAACAGCAGCACCGCGGCCGGAGGCCGGTCGGATCGGTCGGTCAGGGTGTAGGGGGCCTCGTCGGCCATCGCCGCGTCGAGGTGGAGGCGCAGGTCGGGCTCGCTCTCGGCGCAGATGACCTGGCCCTGCTCGTGCATCCATCGTCCGAACCGCACCTGGTGGTCGTCGACGACCTCGCCGTGGCGCGCCAGGCGGGGGACCACTACCGGCAGCCGACCGGCCCGGCGGGCGTCGAGCACGGTGCCGGGCCCGGCGTGGCCGACGGCGAGGCGGACGCCGGCCATGACCTTGGCGATGTCGGCCGGGTCGAGCACGACGTGGCCCTCGGCGTGGCGCGGCGCCGGGGCCGTGCCGTGCTGGATCAGGCAGCGACGCTCGTGGTGGTCGCCGGCCCAGCGGTCCACCCAGGTCACCAGGCGGGCGAACGGGTGGTGATCGGTGCCGAGGGTCACCACCACGTCGAACCTGCTCTCGCGTGCGACGTCGGGTCGCGTCGAGCGGGCGGTCACAGGAGCGGACCGATCACGACGCTGCCCCGGTAGTGGCGCTGCTGCTCGGGCCACTGGACGCAGAAGAGATCGGTGACCGGGCGGCACAGGCGTCCGCTGAGGGTGGGGCTGTCGATGCGGTCGAACACCTCGACGTACACCGTGGCGATGCCCCGGAGCCGGGCCAGCACGAGGAACGGCACAGCAACCCCGGCGCCGTTGCTGACCACCACGTCGGGCTTCTCGTCGCGCAAGACCCGGCGGGCCAGGACCAGGTTGCGCAGCAGGTTCGGGATGTTCCGCGTCGTCGGGTGGTGCGCCCACCACCGGCGTTCGTCAGCCAGGTGGGAGACTGCATCGGCCTTCTCGAAGGTCACCCAGGCCCGGTCGTGGCCCTCCCACCAGGGCCGAAGCTGCAGCAGCTGGGCCAGGTGGCCGCCGGTCGAGCAAACGAGCAGGACCCGCCGCTGAGCAGGGATGGGAGGCGTGGCCACGGTGCCGAGACACTACCGGCGGGCCTCGTCAGGGACGGGCCGGGGGCCGTCGTGGACAATAGGTTCGGCTTGTGATCCGCCTCGACGCCGCCACCGTGGCCCTGCAGTGGAGCACCGGCGGGCTGGGCTTCTTGTGGGTCACGTCACGCCGGCGCGAGGTCGGTCTCGGCTACGGGTGGCTGCTGCGGATCGTCTTCGGGCTGATCGCGCTGGCCGGCGCCCTGATCGGGCTCGGGGTCGAGCCGGTGTGGGGACGGGACCTGGCCGCGCTTCTCGTTGCTGTCGCCGCGACCGGCGCCCTGGCGGTGTCGGTCCTGCGCCGGCGGGCGGGCGTGGCCGGGCAGCGCGAGCGGGTCGAGCGCCGCAGCGCTCGGGTGTCCGCCATGACCGGCATCGACCGAGACGAGCCGCGATTCGACGTCGACGCACCGGAGTTCCCGCCCACGCTCGACCTGGTGGCCCCGGCTATCGGCCTGGTGGGGCTGGTGGCGGCGGGGATCGACGCCGGATCGCCGGTGTGGCTCTCGGTGGCCCGCACCCTGGTGGGAGCGGCCTTCCTCGGCGCCGTGAGCGACGCCATGCTCCTCGGCCACTGGTACCTGGTGCAACCCGGCCTGGCCCGGGGGCCGCTGCTCGAGATGGTGCGGGCCACGGGGCTGGTGTGGCCGGCCGAGGTAGCGCTGCTCGTGGTCCCAACCGGCATGGTCTCGGTGGTGTCGGGGGCCATCGACGACGGTTACGGCGGCATCCTCGGCTGGACGTGGATCACGTGCGCCGTCACGACCCTCGGCCTGCTCGCGGTAACGAGAGCCGCCCTGAAGGAGCGGCAGTACAGCGCGGTCATGGCCGCCACCGGACTGCTCTACCTGGCCATCCTCACTGCGTTCGGGACCGACCTCATCGCCCGCGCCCTCCTGTCGTGACCCTTCGATCAACCACCCCGAACCGATGGGTCTGCGAACTGGTGAAGGATCGCGTCGCTCTGGCGACGGATTCCTTCACCACTACGTGTGGGGTGGGGTGGGGTGGGCGAAGGGGCCAGGGCGGACGAGGTCGAGAAACAGCATCAGGCCGCCGACGGTGAGGACTGCCTCCAAGGACCGACGGAGGTAGTGGGCGACCGAGGCACCGATGTCGTGGGGGAGGGCGAGCTGCAGGATGTCGCGCACCGGGCCCTCGGCGCTGCAGACAGCGACCAGGACCAGCAGTCCGGCATAGGCGAGGATGTGGGCCCCACCACCCCGACGGGCGACGGCCCACCGACCGTCACCCCGGCGGTGCAGGCCGTAGACGAGCTCCAGGATCCCGACCAGGAGCAGGGCGGTCACGTAGGACTCGACCTGCAGGTCCCAGAAAACGGCCATCGCCGTCCCGGCGGCCTCGCCGAGCACGGCCCGCCAGCCGGCGTAGGTTCCGGCCCAACCCGACAGCGGCATGGCCGCCACAAGGGCGGCGACCCACACGACCCGGCGCATGGTCAGGTTCACGCATCGACCTCGACCGCTGGAGCCGGGTCGGTGGCCGGGCCGTCCCCCGCCGCGACGTCGGATGCGTGCCTGCGACCGAGCACCAGATCGAGGTACAGGGCTATGAAGATGATCGAGATGGGGGCCTCGACGTTGGTGCGGACGAACGAGTAGAGGCTCCCGCCGGCGCTGTCGCCGAGCACGGCGATGTGCGCCCGCCTCACGAAGTCCTGGCACATCAGCACGACGACGGCCAGAGTGCCGCCGTAGAACAGCACCCGTTTGCCCCACCTGTTCATGACGGCCCCCCTTGCCTGCCCACGTTCTGTGGCATCCAGATCGGTGTTCTCACTCTAGGTGACCTTGTGGGTCCTGGGTCAACAGGGGCGACCGCCGCGGGCAGACGCATCGCGGCGCGCAGGCCCAGGTGATCAGAACCCGGAATGGCCATGCGGGAGATCGACTCGACGGTCACATCGGGAGTGGTGACGACGTGGTCCAGGGTGAGGAAAGGCGGGGGATGGAACCCGGCGATGGCGTGGTCGACGGGCCAGGTCGGCAGCCAGGCGATGCCCAAAGCCCGTTGCGCGTCCACGAGCCCATGGTCGCGCAGGGTGTCCCGAAACCTCCGGTGTCCGGCGGTGGCGTTCCAGTCGCCGGCCAGGATCGCGGGGCCCGGTGAATCGTCGGCCAGAGATCCGTTGGCTGCGATGGTCGAGTGCCACCGGGCCACGTCGTGAACGTGGATCGGCGCCTGGGTGTGCACGGGCACGACCCGGGTCGCGACACCGTCGACGTCGAGGTCGACGACCTGTCCCCGCCGGCCACCGACCATTCCGGCCCAACGGTTCACGATCCGGTGCCGAGAGGCGACGAGCGACCCGAAGTAGCCCTCGTCGGCATCGTCGGCGAGGTGGGCGAACCGCTCGGCCAGTCCGTTGGTACCCAGGGCCCGGGCCGTCGCCGCGCTGTGCTCGATGACGCAGAGCACGTCGGCTTCGGCTTCGACGAGCAGGCGGGCCTGAGCGTCGGCTTGGCGCTCGCCGAGGGCCACGTTGGCGACCACGACGGTCAGCCGGGGGCCGGTCGCCGGAGGCGATCTCCGGGCTTTGGGCGCCCGCAGCGGCAGGACCGACGCGGCCATGATCATCAGCCGCCGAACCGCCAGCGCGGTCGGGGCCGAGCGCCACGGGGCCTCGGCCACCCCGCCCACCTTGACGCTCGAGCTCAGCGGACGACGAAGTACTTGGCTTGAGGGTGATGCAGGATGATCGCCGAGGTGGTCTGCTCCGGCTGGTACTGGAAGCCGGTCTCCTCGCTCACCTCGAGGCCGATGCGTCCGGCGTCGAGCAGCTCGGCCACCCGCATGTTGTCCTCGAGGTCCGGGCAGGCGGGGTAGCCCCACGAGTAGCGGCCACCCCGGTACTGCTGGCGGAACAACACGGCCAGGCTGGGTCCGTCCTCGTCCGCGAAGCCCCACTCCTCACGGATGCGGCGGTGCCACAGCTCGGCCAGGGCCTCGGCCATCTCCACCCCGAGGCCGTGCAGCATCAGGTAGTCCTGGTACTTGTCGGCCGCGAACAGCTCGGCGGTCCGCTCCGAGACCGCTGCGCCCATGGTGACGATGTGGAAGGCGATGTAGTCGAGCTCGTCGGACTCGATCGGCTTGACCAGGTCGCTTATGCACGGCCAGGGCCCGACCCGTGAGCGGGGGAACCAGAAGCGGGTGAGCTCGGCGTCGCGCGACTCGTCGGCCCAGATGACGATGTCCTGGCCGTCGCCGTTGCACGGGTAGTAGCCGTAGACGACAGCCGGGTTGAGCAGCCCCTCGGTGACGGCCTGGGCGAGCTGGGCCCGCAACATGGGGCGAAGCCGTTCGCGCAGCTCGTCGTTGGTCTCCTTGGCGCCGTCGGCCTTGACCTCGGGACGGAACTGCCACTGGTTGCGGAACAGCGCCGTCTCGTTTATGTGCGCCGCGATGTCGTCGATGGCGATGCCCTTGGCCACCGCCGAGCCGGTGAAGGGTGGGACGAACACCGGGTTGTCGGTGGCCAGACCGTCCCAGTGGCCGGGTGAGTCCCCTTCGTCGGAGGCGCCGGCGTCGCGACCCCCGAAGCGGCCGGCGAGCTGCACCTCGGACTCGCTGGGCACGACCCCCCACTCAGGGTCGTCGGTGCCGGCGTCGCGGCGGATCTCACCCAGGCGGTCCATGACGTGGAGGCCCTCGAAGGCGTCGCGGCCGTAGAACAGCCGACCGCCGTACACGTGGCGCAGGTCGCGCTCGACGTAGGTGCGGGTGAGGGCGGCACCACCGAGCAGCACGGGCATGTCGAGCTCGCGGTGGTTCAGCTCGTCGAGGTTGTCGCGCATGATGAGGGTGGACTTGACGAGCAGGCCGCTCATGCCGATGGCGTCGGCCTCGACCTCGAGCGCCTTCTCGATCATCTCGCCGATGGAGATCTTGATGCCGAGGTTGTGGACCTCGTAGCCGTTGTTGGTGAGGATGATGTCGACCAGGTTCTTGCCGATGTCGTGGACATCGCCCTTGACCGTGGCCAGCACTATTCGGCCCTTGCCGGCCTGGCCCTCGACCTTCTCCATGTGCGGCTCGAGGTGGGCCACGGCCGCCTTCATGGTCTCGGCCGACTGGAGCACGAACGGCAGCTGCATCTCGCCCTTGCCGAAGAGCTCGCCCACGACCTTCATGCCCGACAGCAGCACGTCGTTGACGATGTCGAGGGCGGGTAGGCCGCTGGCCAGGGCCTCGTCCAGCTCGGCGGTGAGCCCGTCGCGCTCGCCGTCGATGATGCGGTGGCTGAGGCGCTCGTTGACCGGCCAGCCTGAGCGGTCCTCCTTCTCGACGGCCTGGACCTTCACGTCGGCGAAGATGTCGAGCAGCCTGTGCAGCGGGTCGTAGCCGGCGTCGCCGTCGGCGAGGAGGCCGGCCGCGCCGCGCCGGTCGTAGATGAGGTCGAGGCAGACATCGCGCTGCTCGTCGGGGATGCGCGAGATCGGCAGGATCTTTGAGGCGTGGACGATGGCCGAGTCGAGACCGACCTTGGTCGCCTCGTGGATGAAGATCGAGTTGAGGACGTGGCGGGAAGCTGGGTTGAGGCCGAAGCTCACGTTCGACACGCCGAGGGTGGTGTGGATGCCCGGGAACTCGGCCTTGATCTGGGCGATGGCGTCCATGGTGGCCATGGCGTCTCGGCGGAGGTCCTCGCCGCCGGTGGAGAGCGGGAACGTGAGGGCGTCGAAGATGAGGTCGCTGACCTCGAGGCCGTAGCGGTCGACGGCCAGGTCGACGATGCGCCGAGCCACTCGCATCTTCCACTCGAGGTCGCGGGCCTGGCCCTCCTCGTCGATCAGCAGGCAGATCACCGCCGCCCCGTACTCGCGGGCCATCGAGAACACCCGGTCGAGGCGGCTGCCCGGCTCTTCGCCGTCCTCCAAGTTGGCCGAGTTGAGTATGGCCCGACCACCGACCCACTGCAGGCCGGCTTCCATGACCTGGGGCTCGGTCGAGTCGAGGACGAGCGGCGCGTTGGCCTGGGTGGCGAAGCGCCCGGCCAGCTCGTCCATGTCGGCCGTGCCGTCTCGGCCCACGTAGTCGACGCACAGGTCGAGGACGTGGGCGCCCTCCTTGATCTGGGCGCTGGCCATGGCCGAGCACGTGTCCCAGTCGCCCTCGAGCATGGCATCGCGAAACTTCTTGGAGCCGTTGGCGTTGGTGCGTTCGCCGATCATCAGGAACGAGGCGTCCTGGTCGAGGCTGACCGCCGAGTAGATCGACGTGACCGACGGCTCGAAGGCCGGGGTGCGGGGGGCCGGGGTCAGGTCGGCGGCCATCTCGGCCAGCAGGCGGATGTAGTCCGGCGTGGTCCCGCAGCACCCTCCGATGACCTGCACGCCGAGCTCGGTGACGAAGCGCCGCTGGTGGTCGCGCAGCTCCTCCGCGGTGAGGTCGTAGTGCATCTTGCCGTCGACGACCGAGGGCAACCCGGCGTTGGGCAGGCACGAGATGGGACGTCGGCACTGCTGGGACAGGTGGCGCAGGTGCTCGCCCATCTCCGCCGGACCGGTGGCGCAGTTGAGGCCGATGACGTCGACGGCCAGCGGGTCGATGGCGGCCAGGGCAGCGCCGATCTCTGTGCCGAGGAGCATCCGGCCGGTCAGCTCCATGGTGACCTGGGCCTGGATCGGCACCTCCCGCCCGGCGCGGGCCATTGCTCGACGGGCGCCGATGACCGATGCCTTCAGCCCCAGCAGGTCGAAGTGGGTCTCCACGATGAGCAGGTCGACGCCGCCCTCGATGAGCCCGTGGGCGGCCTCCTCGTAGGCGTCGCGCAGGGCGGCGAAGCGGATCTGGCCCAACGACGGCGACTTGGTGCCCGGTCCCAGCGACCCGGCCACGAACCGGCGGCGGTCGGGGGTCGAGAAGTCGTCGGCCACGCTCCGGGCGATGCGGGCGTTGGCCAGGGCTATCTCGTGGGACCGCTCGGCGACGTCGTACTCGGCGAGGGGCACCGAGAAGGCGCCGAAGGTGTTGGTCTCGGCCACGTCGGCCCCGGCCTCGAAGTACGCCGCATGCATCGACGCCACCACATCGGGGCGGGTGACGCCGAGGATGTCGGTGCAGCCCTCGAGGGCCGGCCCGCCGTAGTCGTCGGCGTCGAGGTCCTGGGCCTGCATCCACGTGCCGGTGGCACCGTCGAACACGACGACGCGTTCGGCCACCAGGTCGAGGAACTCACTGCCCATCGAGGCGAGGTTACCGACCAGGCTGAGAACGTCCGCCACCAGTACTGGGTTGCGCCGGGCCGGTTGTTCTCCGTGCGGCCGAGCGCCGACGCGGTCACCGGTACTGTGCGGCGATGCGGATCATCGAGGCGGACCAGGTCGCCGATGTGCGCGCTGGCGAGATCCCCGCCCACATCGGGGTGATCATGGACGGCAACGGCCGCTGGGCGCAGATGCGGTCGCTCACCCGGTCCGAGGGCCACGCCGCGGCCGAGGATGCGGTGGTGGCGACCGTCGACGCCTGCCTCGACCTCGGGGTGAGGTGGGCCTCGGCCTACGCCTTCTCGACCGAGAACTGGACCCGCGACGCCAGCGAGGTCGCCTTCCTCATGCGCTTCGATGAGTGGCTCCTGCGCAAGGAGCGGCGCGACGAGCTCAACGAGAAGGGCGTGCAGATCCGGTTCCTCGGCCGCCTCGACGACCCTCGCATTCCCGCCGACTCGCGTGACTGGCTCTTCGAGACGGCTGCCCTCACCGAGCACAACGACCGCATGATCCTCGGCATCGCCTTCAACTACGGGGGTCGGGCCGAGATCGCCGACGCCGCCCGGCGCCTGGTCGCCGCCGGGGTGTCCGCCGAGGAGGTCACCGAGGAGCGCCTGGCCGGCGAGCTCTACGCCCCTGACATGCCCGACGTCGACCTGGTGATCCGCACCTCCAGCGAGCACCGGATGTCGAACTTCTTGCCGTGGCAGGCCACCTACGCCGAGCTGGTGTTCATGGACACCCTGTGGCCCGACTTCCGCGAAGGTCACCTCTACTCCGCGGTGGCCGAATACCAGTCCCGCCGTCGCCGCATGGGCGCAGCCAGCGTGTCCCAGCTGGGCGCCGAACGCCGCTGACGTCAGAGGCCGCCGGCTCGCTCCGACTGGTCGTGGCGGCAGGGGTGGTCGGTACGATCCGGACATGACCCCGGCGGACCTGGCGGCGTTGTTCGGGCTGGCGGGCCTGCCCGCCGGACTGCGCGCCGTGGAGGACGAGCTCGACCGGGCCCTGCTGTCGGATCGAGACGAGATACAGGGCCCGGCCCGGCGCGTCGTCCTTGGTGGTGGCAAACGCCTGCGCCCGGCTCTCGCGCTGGCCTGTGGCGCCGCCACCTCCGGAAGGGGCGACGACGCTGTGGTCGATCCCGACGTGGTGGCCGGGGCGACGGCGGTCGAGCTGGTGCAGGCCGGCTCGTTGGTCCACGACGACATCATGGACGAGGCCGGCGAGAGGCGAGGGGTGCCCACCATCAACGCCGTGGAGGGACCCAACCAGGCCCTGCTCGTGGGCGACTTCCTGCTCGCCCGGGCCGGGCTGCTCGCGGCCGGCATCAGCGGCACCGCGGCGGGCGCCTTGGCCAAGGCCATCGCGGATCTGTGCGTGGGCCAGTCGGCCGAGAGCACGACGCTGTTCGACGCCGATCGCAGCGTCGCCGCCTACGAGGACTCGATCCTGGGCAAGACTGCAGCGCTGTTCCGGGCGTCGTGTGAGATCGGCGCCGCCGCGGCCCAGGCGCCGAGCGATGCGGTCGCCGCGGTGGCCGCCTTCGGCACCGCCTTCGGTATGGCGTTCCAGATCATCGACGACGTGCTCGACGTGGTGTCGACGGCCGAAGCCCTCGGCAAGCCCGTCGGCAACGACATCCGCGAGGGTGTCTACAGCCTGCCGGTGCTGCTCGCCCTCGACGGCCCCGACGGCCAGGCTCTCCGCTCCCGGCTCGGCCATGCTCCCGCCGACGGCGAGGTCGACCATGCCCTGGGTCTCGTTCGCTCTTCGCCCGGGATCGCCGCCGCCCTCGACCGGGCCCGGGACTTCAACCAGGTCGCGGCCGACGCCCTCAGCCCGTTGCCTGACAGCCGGGTGCGCGACGGCCTGGCCCGGCTCCCCTCCGCCTACCTGGACTGGGCCTTGGAGCACCAGGCCCCCGATCTTGTCCCCAGCGCCTGAGCGGCCTGGTCCTCCCGGCGGCGCGACCCTCCCGACCGGGCGAGCGGCGGCCGGTAGCCTCGGCGACGGTGAAGATCTACACGCGGAAGGGCGACGACGGCACCACCGGGTTGCTCTACGGCGGGCGCGTGGCCAAGGACTCGCCGCGACCCGAGGCCTACGGCCAGGTCGACGAGGCCCAGGCGTCCATCGGCGTGGCCCGGGCCCAGGCCGAGCCGGGAGGCGAGCTGGACGCCATCCTCACCGGCGTCTCTCGCGACCTGTGGGTGCTCATGGCCGACCTGGCGACCGACGCCGCCAACCGTCACAAGCTGGCGGCGGGCACGACCCTGGTGACCGACGAGATGGTCACCTCGCTCGAGGGCCTTGTCGACGACATCGGGGCCCGCTTCGAGATGCCTCGAGAATTCGTCATCCCTGGAGGCACCGTCATCGCCGCCCATCTTGACGTGGCCCGCACGGTGGTGCGTCGGGCCGAGCGCGTGGCGGTGTCCCTCGCTCCGGAGAGCACCGCTGCTCTGGCCTACCTGAACCGCCTGTCGGACCTGCTGTGGGTACTCGCCCGCTGGCAGGAGGGCGTCTCGCTCACCAGCCGGTCGGCATGATCCACCGCACTCCCTCGTTCTGGCGTACCTGCTGCACCCGCTCGGTCCACGAAGTACGCCAGAACGGTGGTTTCGCTGCCTGTGGAGTAGGACCATCGTGGCTGTGATCCCCAGCACTGCGGCCAAGGGGCCCGCCCGCACCGACCTGGTCGTGGCCGGAGTGCGAACCGACCGCATGGCCGACGATCTGGCCACAGCTGGGGTGGATCAGGACTTCGCCGAGCGCGCTGGGTTCGAGGCCAAAGCCCACCAGACCCTGCTGGTGCCGACGGCCGCTGACCGCTCGGGGCCCGACCGCCTGATCGTCGGTCTGGGTCCGGCGGCCGAGGTCGACGGCAACCGGCTTCGTTCGGTCGCGGGCACCGCCGGGCGCCGGACGACCCGCCATCCCCGGGTGTCGGTCGCCCTCGCCGACTCGGCCACCGAGGCTACGGGCGTCCTTAGCGCCGCGCAGGCCGTGGCCGAGGGGTGGGTGCTGGGCGCCTACCGGTTCGACGCCCACCGCACGGCGCCTCCCGAGGCGAAGGTGGCGGCGGTGACCCTCACCGCTGGTGGGGCCCGGGCCGTGCGCGACGCCGTCGCCCGAGGAGTGGCCGCCGCCCAAGCCGTCACCTTGGCCCGCGACCTGGTCAACGAGCCCGGCGGAGAGCTCCTGCCGACCGACCTGGCCGAGCGGATCAAGGCGGTCGCAGCCGAAACCGGTCTGAGGTCGAAGGTCGAGACGCCTACCGGCATGCGGCGCCGGGGGCTCGGCGGGGTCCTGGGCGTCGCCCAGGGGGCGACCAACGAGCCGCGCTTCGTCGAGCTCACCTACGAACCGGCAGGCAAGCCCCGGGGCCACATCGCCCTCGTCGGCAAGGGCGTCACCTTCGACACCGGCGGCTACTCGCTGAAGACGTCCGACGGGATGAAGGGCATGAACGGCGACATGGGCGGGGCCGCCGCTGTGGTCGGAGCCATGACCCTGCTGGCGTCGCGACGGGCAGAGGTCAAGGTCACCGGCTACCTGCCGCTGGTCGAGAACATGATCGGACCCGATGCCATCCGCGTCGGCGACGTGCTCACCATGCGGGGCGGCACCACCGTCGAGGTCCTGAACACCGACGCCGAGGGTCGGCTGATCCTGGCCGACGCCCTCCGCCTGGCCTCGGAGGCGGGTCCCGACGCGATCGTCGACGTGGCCACCCTCACCGGTGCGTGCATGTCTGCCCTCGGTCCGCGGGTGGCGGGGCTCTTCGGGTCCAGCGGCGCCCTCGTCGAGCGGGTGCGGTCGGTGGCCGACTCCGCTGGCGAGTCGGTGTGGCCGCTGCCCATGCCCGAGCACCTGCGATCCGGGCTGGACTCCGACGTGGCCGACATCCGCAACATCACCGGCGGTCGCCACGGGGGAGCGCTCACGGCTGCGCTGTTCCTGCGCCACTTCGTCGCTGACGAGATCGACTGGGCCCATCTCGACATCGCCGGCCCCTCGTGGATCACCGACGCCGCCCACGGCGAGATCCCCAAGGGCGCCACCGGCTTCGGCGTCCGCCTCCTCGCCGACCTCCTGTCGACCTGGGAACCTCTCGACGGCTGATCGCGCCGCGGCTGATCGGTCCGGGTCGCGGCGGAGGGTGCAGGAGGAGGGCGGCCAACCCCTCCTCCCGCATCCCGGCACCCGGCCGAGCCTCGGGGAAGGAGGACCCGGGCTCGACCGGGAGGACGGGCCGTCTCAGGCGGCGTCGCCACCGAGGTCGACCGGCGGGGCGGACGGAGGGTGGGGACGGGCGGGCCTCGTGGCGCCGATCTTCGGACGGTCGCCGATCCTCGGGACCGGCCCGGCCGGGGCGAGGGCCTCCAGCGGGTCAGCCGCGGGGGAGTCCGCGGCGGCCAGCTCCTCGGCGTTGAGCGACCCGTCGGCCTCCCGGGCGACGAGCAGGCGGTGGGCCCAGACGGCGGCCTCGCGGGCGACGACGGGGTGGATCCTCCACCGCTGCAGCCGCTGTTCAGTGGTGGGGACGTCCTCGCCCAGCTCGCCCAGGGCCAGCGCCACCCGTCGGGCCCGGCGGGTCTGGGCGTCGAGGGTGTGGGCGTCGCGCTCGGTGGCCCGCCAGTCGTCGTGCTGGCATCGCACGGCCTCGGGGAGTCGGTCGATCTGGTGGCGGGTCAGCGGCGGCAGGTGACGGCGGACGGCGAGGTCGGCGTCGGGGGCGGCCCGGGCCACCCCGAACTGACAGCACCGGTGCAGGGCCCGGACCAGCGGGCTGTGTCGGCCCTTGCCCACGCCGAGCCCGAGGGCTCCGGCGGTGGCCTCGAGGTCGAGATCGAAGCCGTCGGGATGGACCTCCAGGCGGGCGTCGACGTGTCGGACCAACCAGGTGGTGCTGGGGCCGAGGATCGAGAGCCAGAACCGCTCGACGTAGGTCGATCGGGGGGCGTAGCCGAGGGCATCGATCACCGGGTCGTGGTGGGCGACGATCTTGAGGGTGGGGGTGGACAGGTCGGGGACCGGCATGGGTCGCTCCCAGGGGAGGGGTGAGAGGGTGGGAGGAAGCGGGTGAGAGCCGGGTGTATCTCTCAAGTTGTTTCATACCATTTCAATGTTCGTCCGAAACTGGCGATTTCGCCACGGCGGCCGACCCGGGAGATACCGTCGGCGGATGGTGGACGAATCGGCGGCGGCGGCGGCGATGATCTCCACCGCCGAGCGCGAGGCGATCGAGGATCGGGCCTGGGTGCACGGTGACGAGGTCGATGTCCAGACGGCCGTCGTCGAGGTTGCGGCCTGGATGGCCGGGGCCGGCGCCGTCGTGGCCCTGACCGGTGCCGGGATCTCCACCGACAGTGGCATCCCCGACTTCCGGGGCAAGCGCGGGGTGTGGACCACCAACCCCGAGGCCGAGAAGGCCAGCACGCTCGGCCACTACCTGTCGTCGACCGACGTGCGCCGGAGGGCCTGGCAGATCCGTCTGGCCTCACCAGCGTGGACCGCTTCGCCCAACGCCGGCCACCAGGCCCTGGTCGAGCTCGAGCGCCAGGGTCGGCTCGACACCCTCATCACCCAGAACACCGACGGGCTGCACATCGGTGCCGGGTCCAGTCCCGAGCGGGTCGTCGAGGTCCACGGGTCCATGCGCGGCGTCATGTGCGTCGACTGCGACGAGCGGGCCGACATGCGCCGCGCCCTCGACCGGGTCACCGCCGGCGAGCCCGACCCGCCGTGTCGCTCCTGCGGCGGGATCCTCAAGGCCACCACGGTGCTCTTCGGCGAGGGGCTCGACCCGGCCGACGTTGAGGCCTGCCAGCTAGCGGCCCAGCGGGCCGACCTGGTGCTGGCCGTGGGGACCACCCTCGGCGTCTACCCGGTCGCAGAGGTGCCCCGACTGGCCCAGGCCACCGGCGCCCGGCTCGTGATCGTCAACGGCGGCCCCACGCAGCAGGACGACCGGGCCGATGCGGTCATCCGTGGCTCGATCTCCGAGATCCTCCCCGCCCTCGTGGCCACACCCTGACCAGCCCCATCTCGCGACGATTCCTGCACATTTTCGTGTAGGCACCGTCGCGAGAACGGAGGGGAATCCGGCCCGGCCCACCATTGTTGAGTGACTCGGTAGGGTTTTCAGGCCCACCGGTTCGAGAGGAAGGGGACGCTCATGGCGAGCTTCCGAGAGATGCTGGCCGAGACCAAGAGCCAGATCCGCGAGGTCACCACCGCCGAGGCTGACGAGATGCGCGGCGCCGAGGGGGCCGTGGTCCTCGACGTGCGGGAGGCCGACGAGCACGAGCAGGGCGCCATCCCGGGGGCTGTGTTCATCCCCCGCGGCACCCTCGAGACCGGCGTCGAGGGTCGCATCCCCGACAAGGCCACGCCGCTCATCGTCCACTGCGCCGGCGGAGTTCGTTCGGCCCTGGCCGTCAAGAGCCTCCAGGAGCTCGGCTACACCGAGGCGGTGTCGGTCATCGGTGGCTTCAACAAGTGGAAGGACGAGGACCGCGACTGGGCCGTGCCCCGCACTCTGAGCCCCGAGCAGCGCAATCGCTACAAGCGCCACCTGCTGCTGCCCGAGGTGGGCGACGAGGGCCAGCAGAAGCTTCTCGACTCGAAGGTCCTGCTCCTCGGGGCGGGCGGCCTGGGCTCACCCGCGGCGCTGTACCTGGCCGCCGCCGGGGTCGGCACCCTCGGAGTCATCGACATGGACGTCGTCGACGAGTCCAACCTGCAGCGCCAGGTGCTGCACAACGTCGAGCGAATCGGCGACCGCAAGGTCGACTCGGCCAAGAAGACCCTCACGCTGCTCAACCCCGACGTCAACGTCGTCACCTACGACACCCGGCTGGGCGAGGACAACGTCATGGACGTGCTGGGCGGCCCTGCGGGCGACGGCTGGGACGTCATCGTCGACGGCACCGACAACTTCCCGACCCGCTACCTGGTCAACGACGCGTCGGTGAAGCTGGGCATCCCCGTGGTACACGGCTCGATCTTCCGCTTCGAGGGCATGGTCACCGTCTTCGACCCCACCGACGGTCCGACCTACCGCGACATGGTGCCCGAGCCGCCGCCGGCCGACATGGCCCCGTCCTGCGCCGAGGCTGGCGTGCTCGGCGTGCTGCCGGGGATCGTCGGGTCGCTGCAGGCCATGGAGGCCATCAAGCTGCTGCTCGGTCTGGGCGACTCGTTGCGGGGAAGGTTGCTGGCCTACGACGCCCTGGAGACCTCGTTCCGGGAGTTCAAGGTCAGGATCGACCCCTCCAACGAGGTCACCTGGGCCAACCGCGACCGCATCGTGGTGGCCGAGGTCGAGGGAGCCTGCGCTCCGATGCCGCTGGCCCCGCCTCCTTCCTGAGGCGATTCGCAGCGGCCGCGCCGAACTGGGCGCAGATCTGCAGGCCCTGACATGCAACGGTGCGCCCAGTTCGGTGGAAGGGGCTCTGACCGTCGGACCGCGGCGCCCTAGCCTCGCCTCGGTGGACACCGTCGAGCCGTCGAGCGTCGACGGCCCCGATCAGGACGTCGGCGGTGGGGCCCTGGTCGAGGGGGCCGACGGTCGCACGAAGCGGTTGGCCCAGGTCTCCACGGCGGCCGGGCTGGTCATCGGGTTGGTCACCTGCGCGTTCGTGGTGCGGACGCTGTCCTCGGAGTGGGGGCGGGTGCGCGACGCCCTGTCCGACGCTTCGCCGGCGTGGATCGCCGTCGGGTTCGTGCTCTGCGCGCTGGCGATGACGAGCATCGGCTGGGTCTGGACCGACGTCCTTGCCCTGCTGGGGGTGCGAGTCGATCGGGTGCGAGCGCTCGGGTGGTACTACCTAGGCGAGCTGGGCAAGTACCTGCCCGGCGGGGTGTGGCCTGTGCTCGGCCGGGGCGAGCTGGCTCGCCGAGGCGGTGTGCCTGGCCCACGCGCCTACGCCAGCGTCGCTCTGTCGCTGGTCACCCTGTACCTGGCCGCCATGATGACCGCCGTCGGCCTGCTGCCCTTCGCGCTCGGCGACGATGGGCCGGGCGCCGTGACCCTCGTGCTGTTGCTGCTGCCGCTCGGCCTGGCCGCCCTCCACCCGGCGGTGCTGACGCCGGTCCTGGGCCTGGCCCGGCGCGCCACCCGCCGGCCGCTCGCCCTGGACCTCCCGCCGTGGCGGCGAACGATCGGGGTCGTCATTCGCTACCTGCCGACCTGGGCCCTGGTCGGTGGGGCCACCAGCGCCGTCGCCTACGCCGTCGACCCCGGCGCCTCTCTGACCCGGGTCGCCTTCGCGGCGGTGCTCAGCTGGATCGCCGGCTTCCTCGCCGTTCCGGTGCCCGCCGGTGCCGGCGTGCGAGAGACGGTCTTCATCGCCGCCAGCGGTCTGTCGCCGGAGCTGGGGGCCACGGTCGCGGTGGCCACCCGGGTGCTGTTCATCGTGGTCGACGGCGGGGGAGCAGCGATCGCCGCACCACTGGTTCGCCGCCGGCCAGCTGGTCGCGCCGCTCGGGGAGAGGTGATCGAGCCGGTCTGAGGGCGTCGAGTCGCGCCCTGTCGCGCTCATCGCCACTCACCCGGTCGATGTCGAGGCCACCGGTAGGGTGCGCGCATGGCGACCGTCGGCGGCGGAAGCGCCGCTTCGGTGGCCCGGCCGGAACGCCCCGTCGTCGCCCTTCGGCCCCTCGGCATCGGCGAGATGCTCGACGCCGCCATCAAGGTCTACCGGTCGCGGCCCAAGCAGATGATCGTGGCCTCAGCCGTGGTCACGCTGCCGGCCATCGTGGCCCAGACCGTCGTCCAGCTGTCGGCGGGCGACCCCCAGTCCCTCACCGAGACCGACCCCGCGACTGGCGTCCCGGCCCTCGACGGTGGCCAGTTCGGCGTCTACCTCGGCGGGCTCCTCGTGTCGACCCTGATACTGATCGTGGCCAACAACCTGGCCCTGGCCGGCACCACACGCATGTCGCTGAGCGCCTACCTCGGCGACGACACCGACTGGCGCTCGTCGCTGCGCTTCGCCCTGCACCGGTTCTGGCCGCTCACCGCCGTGCTCGTCCTGACGACCCTCGGTCTGCTCGGCGGCTTCCTGCTCTGCGTCGTGCCCGCCTTCTGGCTGCAGGGGATCTGGGCCGTGGCCGTCCCCGCCCTGCTCATCGAGGAGCTCGGGGCCGTCGGCTCCCTGGGTCGGTCGTCGCGGACCGCAGCCAAGGCGAGTGACGACGAGACGAAGCGGCGACCATGGTCCAGGGGAAGGGGGAGCGGACCTGGCGGAC
>Ga0136640_10000146_pt1 | contig 25124 bp, 26 predicted proteins | sample AntDrymUQ8642106_2_FD_105498 | JGI IMG/M metagenome (GOLD analysis project Ga0136640, IMG submission 105498) | Polar desert sand microbial communities from Dry Valleys, Antarctica - metaG UQ864 (21.06) | ecosystem: Environmental > Terrestrial > Soil > Desert | place: Antarctica: Dry Valley...
CAAGAAGGAAGAGCAGATATTCCTCGGCCGCGAGATCTCGCAACATCGCGATTATTCCGAAGACACGGCGATCAAGATCGATCAGGAAGTCCAGAAGATAATCAAAGAGCAATACGCGCGTGCCGAGAGCATTATCAAGGAAAACTATGACGGGTTAGTACGGCTAGCCGAGGCCCTGCTCGAGCTGGAGACGCTCGACAGCGTGCAGATACGGCGAGTGGTTGCTGGCCTTCCGCTTGATGAGGCAAAGAAAGTCGAACCAGCCACCGACGAAGGCGGCACGCCCGAGAAGGAAGAGGTTTCGGGAAATCCGTTTAATAAACCGATCCTGCCGCCGACACCGGCAACCGCCTAGAGTCAGGTTAAAATTAAAGCAAAAAGGCGAAAGTGAGGAGTTTCCTTTACTTTTGCCTTTTTCCTTTTTACTTTTGCCTTGTGCAGCATTGGCAAACATCACGGCGACGGATCCCTCTGAAACGCCCTCTCGTGATGGGCATCCTGAATGTCACGCCGGACAGCTTTTCCGATGGCGGGCACTACTCGAATGTAGATGCTGCTCTCCGTCGTGCGGAGACGATGATAGAGGACGGTGTCGATTTGATCGACGTTGGCGGCGAATCTACGCGCCCGGGAAGCCAGCGAATCGATGCTGGCGAAGAGGCAGATCGCACGGCCCCGATCGTGGCGGCCATCGCGAAACGATTTGATATTCCGATCTCGATCGACACGACGAAAGCGGCAGTCGCACGGGCAAATCTAGATGCAGGAGCGGAGATCATCAATGATATTTCTGGACTTCGCTGGGAGGAGTCGCTGGCACGAATTGCTGCCGAACGGGGCGCAGGCTTAGTCTTGATGCATTCGCGTGGCGAATTCGAGACGATGCATTCCCAGCCACCTGTCGATGACATCTTCGCTGAGGTCATTCGTGCTCTCTCCAAGTCCGTCGACACGGCTCGGGCGGCCGGCGTCGCCGATGATCAGCTGGTGCTGGACATCGGTATCGGCTTTGGAAAAACTGCCGAGCAGAATCTGGAGTTAATTGCGAATCTGGACAAATTTGATTGGGAATTGAAACACTTCCCGCTTCTTGTTGGAGCGTCGCGAAAATCGTTTATCGGGAAAATAACCGGCGAGGACGACCCCGAACGTCGGCTTGCCGGCTCGCTCGCCGCGGCCGTGTTTGCGGGCGCGAACGGTGCTAGAATTGTTCGTGTCCATGATGTACGAGAAACAGTCCATGCGCTCCGCGTCACCGGTGCGATCGAACAGCAGCGGCGCTAGGGGCCATGCTTTACTCCAGCTTCTGGCCGTCATTGGCGTTCTATTCGTTACCGCCGGATTTACCGAATGCTACAAGCCCGTTACGAATTCCGGGCTGCCGAAAAACGTAAAGACGATCGCCGTGCCTGCCTTTCAGACTGAGGCTAGAGGGCTGCGTTATCGCGTCGACTCGCGCTTTACGGGCGCGGTGACGCGTGAGGTGATTCGTCGCGGAAACGGACTGAAAGTACAGGGCTCGCGCACGGGTGCCGATGCCGTCATTGAAGGAACGATTCGCGATTTCAGCTTCTCCGGCGTGCTCCTCGATCGAGATGGTCGCGCACGCGTCTATGAGGTGACTATCGTCGCCGCCGTAACGATACGGGATCTGCGCTCAGAGCGCATTCTCTACGATAATCAGAATTACGTATTTCGGGATTCCTTCGAGTTTTCGGAAGATCCTCGTTCCTACTTTAACGAAGAAGATCCTGCCGTCGAGCGCATCGCCCGCTCCTTCGCAACGTCTGTCGTCTCTGCAATCATCAACGGAATCGGCGTGGTTGATGACAGGAAAGACTGACCATGCCGCTCTCTCGTGATGAACTCTGGAATCAAGTAAATCGCGGTCAACTCTCGCCCGTATACGTTCTCTTTGGTGAAGAGACGAATTTGCGCGACCTTGCCGTAAAGACGATTGCGGAGCGCGCTTTTAGTGAAGGTGACTTTCGCGATTTCAACATTTCTGAGTTCACGCTATCGGGCGATGACAGCGTAAAAGACGGTCTCGCGGCGGCCGAACAGCTGCCCTTGATGTCGGCACGGCGCGTAATCCTGATCAAAAACGTGCGCGTCTCGCAGAGCGGCCGCGGCGATACCATCAAGGAAGAGCACGAATCCCTTCTTGCAAATTATTTTGCGCGTCCCGCCGAAACGTCGGTCGTGGTTTTTATCGCGGAAGAGCTCAACGGCGTTCGAAAGGTCGGGAAATTTCTAAAGTCATCGGAGGGTGCGGTCGAATTCAGACAGCTCGAGGACGGCGCTCTCGCGCAGCGTGCCGCTAAACAGTTCGTTGACGCCGGAGTGGCCGTCGACCGCGCTACGGTGGACTACCTAATCTCGATCGTCGGCCCTAACACCAGTCGCTTGTTCAACGAGGTTAACAAGCTTATCGCCGCGTCCTTTCCTCACCGCGTCGTTACAATTGAGCTAATCGATTCGCTCGTCTCCAATACGCGCAAGCTCGACAATTGGGCATTGACCAACCAGATCAATGCGGGTAGAAAGCGCGAGGCACTCGAGGTACTCGCCAAGGTACTCGATGATGGCGCTGAGCCAGTGATGATCGTCGGTATGCTCGGATCAAACTATCGCAAAATGTTGATGGCCGCAGACCTAATGGGCCGCGGAGTCGACCGAAGAGAGGTCGAGAAAGCGACGGGTGTAAGAGGATTCGCCCTCGAGGGTTTCTTGCGTGCCTCGCGCCAAGTCGGTGCTCCGCGGCTCGCGGCTGGCATCCGGCAGATCGCCGACGCAGATCTCGCGATCAAGACGTCGGTCGGCGGCAGCGGCACCGCAGGCCCGCGGATGCAAATCGAAAAACTCGTGTGCGAGCTCGTTTCGCACTAGATAGGCTGCAGGTCAGAGGCTCGATTGAAGTAGTGATACAGGTCGTTATAGTCGCCGACGCCGCGTTTGAGGATGAGCGGGAGCTGCGAAATGTCCTGATTGTTAACGATCAGGTCAAGATTTCGGAGGAATGCGTCGTGCGCGTTCATCGTCGCACCCGCGTCCTCGAGAGAGATAAGGTAGAGCCTGCGGCGCTCCGACGAGTCCATGGCATTCGCCTTCTGTTGAATGACCGCCGCACCGCCAAGCTCAGGTGCAAAATCGGGCGAGAACATCAGCATCTCTGTCTTGCCTTCTCTCAAACGCTCGTTCGCCTGTGCAGGCGTTTGTGCGACATACACCTTATAGCCGGCCTTCGTGAGTATTTTTCCGACCTCATCGGTTTTTTCACCGAGACACAGCAGAATTCGTCGCGGCTTGAATTCGGCTTCTTCGTCGGTGTCTGACACGCCCTGATCGGTCTTGAGTGCTCCCATCAACGCACGAAGGGCGGTGTTGATCTGCGCACCAGATTCTTTTGCGGCGAATTCCTGTGCGTTGTCGGAAACCGCGGCGGCTGCCGCATTCGATTCGAGCTGCTCAACTGGCGATTGGCCCCTACCGTCCGGGCCCTTCTGCACGCGAAGCATATTCTGGCAGCGTGGGCAGCGAACCGTGAAGTTACCGGTCGGAACCTTCGATTCGTCGAGTTGAAGTGAAATTGAGCAATTGTCGCAGCGGATAATCATGGATGTGGTATTGAGTAGTCGGGTACCGACGACTAGCTATTCCATCATGTTGAGGACAGAGTGAGGGTCGGACGATGGAGCCGGAGGCGGCGTCGCGGCCGGGGGCGTTGTAGGATTGAGCCCGCTTGTCTGCCGATTGAGATTGACGTAGTCTTCCGTCGACGAGAGACCTTTGAGTTGAAGCAGAAGGTTGTTCTGGTTGGTCGCGAATGACAAGCCATCCTCCATCGTGATCTCTTTGCGGTCGATCATATCCCTGATCACCGAATCGAAATCCTGCATGCCGTCGATTTCACCGTCGCGGATTGCATCGAGCAAAGACTTGCCCTCGCTCTCACCCTTTTCTATGTACTCGCGCGTTCGCGGATTAGATTTTAGGATTTCGACTGCCGCCATTCGGCCCTTTCCGTCGGCACGCGGAATAAGACGCTGAGAGACAATGAATCGGAAGGTCTGGGCGAGGCGCGTGCGGATGATGCGCTCTTCGTTTTTCGGATAGAGGCCGACGATACGGTCGACCGTCTTCGACGCATCGATCGTGTGAAGAGTCGAGAGGACGAGGTGACCCGTTTCGGCGGCTTCGAGTGCAATCTCGGCCGTCTCGAGGTCACGCATCTCACCAACCAGGATTACCTTAGGCGCCTGTCGAAGTGCCGCCCGAAGCGCTGACGCAAAATCTTTTGTATCCGCACCGACCTCGCGTTGATTGATCGTCGATTTCTTGTGGTTGTGAAGGAACTCGATCGGGTCCTCGATGGTTACGATGTGATACGCCTTGATCTCATTGATGCGATCGATGATCGCTGCAAGCGTAGAGCTTTTTCCGGAGCCGGTCGGGCCCGTGAGCAGAACGATTCCATTACGAATCTCAGCGATATCCGCAAGCGTATCCGGCAGCTTCAGCGAGTCGAAGGTTGGAATGATATGCGGAATGACTCGCATGACGATCGAGAACGAACCGCGCTGCTGAAAAATGTTTACGCGGAAACGGCACTTGCCCGGCAGGGCGTAGCTGAGGTCGGCCGTTCGATATTTGACGAGCTGAGCGGCCGCGTCGGGGCTGTCGCGCAGCAGCGACATAGCGATCGTCTCTGTCTGAAAAGCCGACAATCTCCCGAGACCGATGGGAGACGTCGGGTAGAGCACGCCGTTGATCTCAACCTGCGGCTTTTGATTTGCAGAGAAATTGAGATCGCTGACGTTCTCAGAAACGAGCAGCATCTGCTCAATAATGGGCGCTATGTCCAGCAGGCTCATGTCGTGGATTGCTCCGAAAAAAAAATAAAGGCAGGCGTGGGAAAAAACTAGCAGGCGATTCAACCGCCGATTGACATTATGCGGCATCGGAACAACGATAGCAAGCAAAATTTAACGTTGTTAAAGACTTTTATCAGCAAACCTTAACCGAAAGTCCGTACCTTGTGGGTGACTGCCTCGGCGTCCGAGAGTAGATCGCTGATGATTGCGACACTCGTCGCACCTGCGTCGAGAACGGTCTGGAAATTGTCGAGCGTAATGCCGCCGATGGCCACGATGGGAAGGTCAGGTGCGATGCGGTGAGCCTCGCTGAGGAGCCCCAGGCCCACGACTTCATCGGGATCTGATTTAGTAGTAGTCGGAAAAATCGGGCCGAAGGCGATGTAGTCGATCGGCAGTCTCGTCGCCGCCTCGGCCTGCTCGAGCGTGTGGGTAGAGAGGCCGATCACGGCATCACGACCCAGGAGTTCGCGCGCCGCTCCGACCGGCATATCATCCTGGCCGAGGTGAACGCCGTTCGCTCCGACCGCCATCACGATGTCCAGGCGATCGTTAACGATCAACATAACGCCGTGTTTGCGAGCGTACTCCGCACTGGCCAGCGCATCATCGAACCATTCGCCGGGTGCCGCGGTTTTTTCGCGAAGCTGAATGAGTGTCGCTCCGCCCTCGATCAGGCGCTTCAGCTGTTCGAGATGCGAGAGACCCGCAATTGAGACGTCGGTGATCGCGTAGAGTTTTGGTGGAACGAATGCCAAATCAGGTGAGGGCCTTCATCATCAGGAAACAGTCTTCACCGTTGCCGTAGTACTTATTGATTCGCTGGACGACGTTGTAGCCGAGCCGCCGGTATAGTGTCTGAGCTTCGACGTTACCGACGCGAACCTCTAAGACCATCGTTGCGACATTTCTGGCTCGCGCTTTGCTCTCCAGATGTTCAATCAATTGTCCGCCAAGCCCGCGGCGACGATGCTCGGGCGCAACACCGATCGTCGTCAAATGAGCACTCGCATTCTCGTTCAACATTAGGAACGCAAACGCGACAATCTCGCCACCCGCGGAAACAGTCCGATAGCCGAGCGTCCTCGGCTCATTCAGGAGATAGTCAAAGGTGTGTTTAGTGTAATTGTCGCCGTTACGAAAGCAGCGTAGATTGAGCCGCAACACCTCGTTCAGATTAGCAATGGTTAGCGGCCGAATCGAGTAAGCGGTTGCCTCTGCGGATATTATGCTTTCGACCTCGAACCCGATCTCGGGCGAGAAGAAGCTTCGAATTGTCTCAAGCACTGCCATTCGCGTCCGGTTACTCGATAAACATACAGTCGCCGTAGCTATAAAAGCGGTAACGCCTTTCTACTGCCTCGCGGTATGCGCTCATTATAAGTTCGTGCCCGGCGAAAGTTGAAACGAGTACGAGCAAGGAGCTCTGCGGCAAGTGAAAGTTAGTGAGCATGGCGCCTACGGCGCGAAATTTAAATCCAGGCGTGATGGTAAGGTTCGCGACGTCGATGCCCGCAGCGAACCAGTCGCTATTGCCAAGAGCGCTCTCGAGCGCGCGTGTCGTAGTCGTGCCGATCGCGACGATTCTGCGACCATCGCGGCGGGCGCAGTTTAGTTGCTCAGCGGCGTCGGGACTGATCTCAAACCTTTCAGCGGAGACGCGATGATCGGCGAGTTCTTCCACTCGGACGGGCTCAAACGTGCCATAGCCGACGTGCAGAGTTACCTTGCACACTTGGGCACCCATTTCCACGATCGTCGCAAAGGTCTCAGGGGTGAAATGCAGGCCCGCCGTGGGTGCCGCGATCGCGCCCCGCGATTTGGCATAGACGGTTTGATATCGATCACGGTCCGAATCCATCTCTTCCGGCCGCTTGATATACGGCGGCAGCGGCGTGCGGCCGATCTCCTGAACTATGTCAAAAAGATCGCCGACCGCGTCGAATCGAACCCGCACCTTTCCATCCTCAAGTTTCTCGACCACCTCGCCGGAGAGGCGTTCGTCAAAGCGGATCACCTTCCCGGGAGCGAGGCGTTTGCCGGGGCGGGCAAGCACGGTCCACGAACCATCTGCGCCTTCTTCCACCAGAAATACCTCGATCCTTGCTCCAGTCGTTGTCTCTCCGATCAAGCGGGCTGGGAAAACTTTCGTGTCGTTGAGCACGATCAGGTCACTCTCGCGTAGAAGGCTCGGAAAGTCCTTGAAACGTAGATCGCGCTTCACGCCCGAGCCTCGGTGCACGGCGAGCATCCTCGACCCGTCTCGCGGCTCGAGCGGCGACTGAGCGATTAGCTCCGCAGGCAGGTTAAATTGAAAATCGGAAATTCTCACTTGCTGGGGTTTGCTTTAGCCTTAACAGGCGCCTTGCTCAGCACCGTTATTACCGTGTCGAGCAGGCATTTTAGGCAATCCTCTTATACGATTGTATCAACTAAGTATGCAGGAAGACGGTGCGCAACCCGTGCTGTCGGCCAAAATGAATCAACTCCCCGAGATTCTTAATTTGGAGGAGAAAAGATATGAAAATCAAGAAAACATTCGCTTTTATGATGATGGGAGCGGTCCTTGCGCTCGCTACGCTCTGGATGCCAGTAAGTACGGAGGCACAAGAGGTGCTGCGCAACCAGAATCGCTTAAATCGCGGTGATGTCGAGCGAATTATCGCAAGACTCGAAAACAGCAGCGACCGTTTTCGCCGGGCATTCGATCAGCAGATGGATCGAAACAGACGTTCTAACGACGATCAGTACGTTGAGATCGTAAATGAATTTGAAGTCTCCGTTGATCGCCTTCGCAGCGAGTTCAACAACAACAATACGTCTTGGTGGCAGGCCCGCAATCAGGTAGCTGAAGTGGTGCGCGAAGGTCAGGATGTAAACGTGATGATGAATTCCCTTTCGTTCCGTCGCGGTCTCGAGATGCAGTGGAATGCAATGCGGAATGACGTCAATACGCTCGCCGACACATTCGACCTGCCGGGTCTTAACGGCGGCGGATGGCAGGGCGGCGGCAACAATGGCGGTGGATGGAATAACGGAATGGGCGGTGGTGGCCGTCCGGTTCGACCGCCTACATGGGCAGTCGGCACGTTCTATGGGATGAACGGAACTAATGAAATACAGCTGACAATCGGTGCTGATGGCTACGCTTCCGTTATAAACGACGGCCAGACTTATCAGGGCAAATACACCAGAAACGGCCTTTGGGTTAACGGAGATTCGTCAACGCTCCAGCAGACGCGAAATGGCTTCCGTACCTATAACAAGAGTCAGGGCGTTTGGACCAACTACAGGCGAAACCGCAACAACCGCGGCGGGGGCTGGGTAGATCCTAACATGGGCACGGGCTCACGTCCTCCGACTTGGGCGGTCGGCACATTCATGATGAACTCAAACAGCGATATGTCGATGACCATCGACGCGGCAGGACGCGTTACTGTATACAGGGACGGTCAGACGTACTATGGCACCTACAACGGCCAGAACAATACGTTGAACCTGAATAACGATATGTCGACTGTCACTCAGAGCGGCAGAGGCATTCGCACATACAACTCGCGAACGGGCGAAACGACGAGCTATCGTCGTCAGTAACTGGCATCCGCACTCGCGGAAACACAAAGACGGCGTAGCAGATTTCCTGCTACGCCGTCTTTTTGTTAGGGCGAAACGCCTGTGGCGTCTCGCTAGTTAGAGTTAACCTCTGTGGAATTATTTATCATAATATCACCCCCAGTGATCTCAGATTGTACACAAGCGGAAGAGGAAATCCTAGAGAAAAAAGAGTGGTACCGAGGGTCGGAGTCGAACCGACATGGGCGTTAAGCCCGCCAGATTTTGAGTCTGGTGCGTATACCAATTTCGCCACCCCGGCATGAGTGAATAGGAATAATACAAAACTCGCGATCTTTATCAAAGACCGCACCCGCAGACCGCACCGTCCGTAACAACAAAATCGTCGATATACTGGCCCTCGCGAAATCCGCCGATATCCGTCCCGACGCGGAATCGGAACTGCACGAATTGACCCGCGAGATTGGGCGGCAGCCGCAGAGACGATGTAATAAATTCCGAGGTTTGGTTAATCCCGCTGCGGCCCGACCAGCCGAGCCGGCCCTGAAGCGGATTCGAGCAGCACGCGTCGAGACGGCCGTCATAACCGCCGCTTTCAAATATCGCACCGGACGTAAGAATGTCCTGCCAGCTCCCGTCGCCCATCTTTATCTCGAGCAATGAGCCGTCATATAGACGGTTACGAAGAAACGTCGTTTCAAACTCATACCAGTTGCGAAATGAAAGCTTTGCTTTAGTCGACGACACGCGAAAGACGGGCGTGCGAACTTCATTTTGCCCGACTGGATGTGGATCGGGTGAGAACAGCGATTTCGGCCGCGACTGCGATCGAGCCGCGCTGACGCGCCATTCACGGGTTACGTCCTGCAGGCCCTCGATATTTGCCGAATTTCTAAACCAGCGCGGCGGAAGATTTCCCGTCTGCTCCCTGTCGAAGTTTTCGGCAAACGCGATTTTCAGTTTTCCTGTGGTCAGCGTAATCGCTACCGTTCCGACATTTTGCGTGCCGTCCTGAAGCTGGAGCGTTAGGGTGATCGGAGCACCGCACATCACCGTCGGGGCCACCGTGAATGTAAACGTTCTGGTCACCGGGCCGCCGCCCACCGGAACGATTCCATAATTCTGTGGGGGCCCGGGGTTGGTCACGCCGTTTCCGCTAAGCAGTGTCGCAACTAGATTCTGCGTGGGAATTGTTCCAGTATTCTGCAGGCCGATATTCACCGAGACGGTCTCGCCGGGGTCGGGCGCGCCGTTGACACCGCAGCTCTCGCTTGAGACGGCGACGACCGGATTATCAAAAACGGGAATCGGAGTCAGTGAAAAATTGAGAGTCGTTGTTGCACCATTCGCCACGCTCACCTGGACGGTCTGCGAAAGGTAGCCGCGTGCCGACGCGGTGACCGAATACGTCCCCGGAACAACGGCAAGCTCGCCATAACTGCCCGATGAATTAGTTGAGCGGGAATAAGGTGACGCGGTAACGGTCGCGCTTGCGATGCCCGCACCGCTCGCGGCATTTGTGACAACGCCTGTAATGAGCGCACGTTGGCCTGCCGCGCATTCGGCAAACTTAAACTTACCGATCCTTGTCAGCCATGTGAACTCGCTAAAATCTTCACTCTCCTGCGTGAAATACTGTCCCGTCTGCCAAAAAGTACAATCGTCAACGGGATCGACGACCAGACCCGAATAATCGCCCCAGCGAAAGCCGAACGCCTTCTGAACGCCCGTGCCCGCGACCAGAACGGCTTCGTCACGGAACGCGCCAGCCGGCTCGCTCGCGAGTCTGCCGGAGTAATAAATGGAAGGTTCTTTATCGTCGCGCACGTGGTTGTATCCGACCGCGATGTTGCCTTGGTTATCCTGGGCTGTACTCGCGATCCATCGCGAAGCGTCGGTCGTGCCGAGCGTCGTCGCCTCCGCAACTGAAAACGCGCCTGTCGTCCTGCGCAGTTCATAAACTCTCGTGCCCGCGCGGTACGGATCCGAGGGTGAGACGCGGACCGTTTGATTCACCACCAGAGATTCGCTGCCGCCGTAGTTGCGATATGCAAGACGGTAGTTGAGGCGATCGCTATTCGCATCGAGCCGTTCACCCGGAGGCGGCTGAACGATGTCCGTTCGTTCGGGCGGGCTCGTCGGATCGAATGCCGGGACCGCAAGCGGACTCTCAGAGCGTTCCGTAAAAGTTGAGGCGAGCGGGTCGGCAAAGTTTGGACGGAACGCAAAAAGCCTCAGTGCGTCGGCAGGCTGGCCGTATTCTGTGGCGTTGTAGCCTGCAAAGATATTCGGCGCTCCGGCAGGCGGGGGCCGAAGCCCGTCCATGTCCGATGGGAGGAGATTGCCCGCACGCTGTGCAAAATTGACCGCAGGCCGCGTGAAGTAAACATAGCCGGCCGTTGGATCACCAGCCAGCATCTTTGCGCGGTCAAACGCGAACGCGCCCATGCCGGAAAAGTCCGCACCGAGGAATTCCTCGCTCGACATATAGTACGCGTCCGGCCACACGCCGAATTTGGGCAGATCGTGTATCCGCACGTTCGGCATCGCAAACTCGTAGAGGTAAAAAGGGCCGGTCGGATCGCCGGTCTTCGTTATGGCGATCATCTGTCGAAACGGCGGGAATGCATTGCAGTATTGGCTGATGAGCCAGCGGTCTGCGAGGGGATCGTAGAGCACAACCGGCAGACCGTCGATACGATTCGAGCAAACGGTATTAAGTGGTGCAAATAATGCGTTGAGCGGTATCGCGTTCGTCACGGCCGCACCATTCTTGTTGTAGACGCGATATAACGAGTTCACGATCTGAACATAATGATTTGGCCCCACGTCGCCGTTTACGTCCGAGGGAAGAATCACGAGGCTAAAAGCCGAGATATTGTCGAAATTTGAGAGGCCGTCGAAAGTGAGCGACGGCGCGGGCATGGCTACCGCGGAGTGCAATGCGAGCGAAACATCAGATTCCTTTCTCGTCGCCGGCGAAGATGTTTTCTCCGTCACGGGTGAGACTTCCCGGACCGAAAACCTTGTCTTTCGCGGGTCTTTCGCCGCCCCGGCAAAGTCCTGCAGCCCGAGCGATTCTGCAAAGGCCGCAAGCTTTCCAGTTGCTGGACCAGAAATAGTGGCGTCGGCCGCTCCAGGCGAATTTTCTGCGGTGCCTTCAACGCTGAACCAGTTTAGAGAAAGGGCCGCCGCCAGCGTCAGCACCAATGTTGTAACGAGCCGTACTTTCATTGTGGAAATCTGTAACCGGTCCGAATCAAACTTCGATTAGCACCTCGATCACAACGCGACGCTTTGCCTCGTCGAGGAACGTCTCGATTCGTGTTGCGACGCGATCGTTCGTGAGCGTCTCCACGATCTCTCGACGTTTTTCTTCAAAGGTAGGGACGACGCGACCAGGATTCCTCCGGCGAAAATCGGGAAGAAATTGATCACGGTAATATCGGTCCTCTTCACCCGGCGTGACGACGACGAAAGAAGTAAAACGAAAATTGATGTAGTTATCGATCGCAACACGTTGGGCGATGATTCGCTCAAAATTGTCGTCCTTTACTGACGAAAAACCTACCTGACGCAGACGAGTTTCGAAGGCAGCGGTCGAAGGAAAATATGTGAGGGTCTCGGTGATCTTGGCTGCAATTTCGGCCGGAGTCGGGGCGAGACGCGGAAGCCGCTCGGCCTCGAGTGCAAAGAGTCGCTGGTTTATAAGCGTTTGCAGTGCCGCGTTCAGGTCTTCGCTCCGCGGTGGCGTGAGCGGTGCCTCGGGCTGCAACGCAAGCTGCCACATCAGATCGGAATAAGTGATCAGCTCCGTTCGAACACCGTCATTGAGCGTCGCAACCGTTTTGTCGACGACCTCCTGTGCCGCTGCGCTCGCGGCAAGCATCCCAAATGCAACTACTACGGCGAAAGCCGCGGCGATCCTCGATAAAATCCTCATTTTTACTATTTTCTTACCCACGGCGATACCTGTCAATGAAATTCGGCGTTCAGCCGCTCGCGCTCCCCGGAAATTCGCTCCGAGCTTCGCATGGGAATGTCTAATCGTGTTAAATCTGTTGACAATCTGTTAAAAATCGTTTGTAATCTAACAGAGCGGGAATTTCTGCTCATTGCCACGAGTTTACCTCGACTCCACGTCCTATTCGATGCGTCGGCTCCCTGCTGACGGAAAATCAAATGTTAAGTTCCACGCCGGCGAAGCGAACTTCGCGGCAGCCTAAATCCTACCCCGCGAGAAACGCGGTGCCCGACTTGAAGTTTATTTCGGACTTGAGCCGAAGCCTGCTTCTAACGGTGCATCCAAAAAAAGTCGCACTTCGCGTCGCGGACGCAGTCTGCGAGGGCACTGGCGCCATGGCGTGCATCTTTGCCGCCGAGCCGGTGAGCATCGGGCTCGTCAGCAGCGGTGCGGGTGAGGGCGCGGGCGGCGAGATGCTGGACCGGAAAAGATTTGAAAAGTGGCTCGGCTTTCTGCCGCCGCAGATCGGATATAGGGAAGACGACCCGGCGGAATTTCTCATTTCAGGTTCTTCGCACGCGATTGAGTACGTCTGCCCCCTGCAGATCGATGGCGAAATTCGCGGATGTGTGGTCGCCGGGTTTGAGAACGCGAATGACCTGGACGAGCGTCGATTGCAGATGATCGACACGATCACGCAGATGGCTGCAATGAGTGTCAACCTGTCGGCACATTTTGAGTCGACACTGCATACCTCGATTAACGAGGCCCGTGAGGAGCATCGCAGGTTTACCGAGGTCGTGCTCGATTCTCTGCCGGTCTCGCTGTACGTCGTGGATCGCGACTACCGTATCGTCACTTGGAACCGGCACCGAGAGGTAGGCGTGCAAGGCATCCCGCGTGAGACCGCGTTGGGCCGCGATATTTTCACTGTGCTGGCGCGTTATCCGCAGGGCCGGCTCCGCGAAGAATTTGAGCGTGCGTTCCGCACGGGCGAGATCGAGCGAATCGAGCAGCAGACTGTTGCGGACGATGGTTCAACGCGTCACTGGATCGTCAGCAAGATTCCGATGCGGAACGCAGGGACCAATGAGGTCACTCACGTGATCACGGTCGGAGAAGATGTGACGACACGCATAGAGGCAATTCACGCCGTCGGCCGCGCCGAGAAACTCGCGGCTGTCGGACGCCTCGCGGCCGGTGTCGTCCACGAGATCAACAATCCGCTCGCCACGATCGCCGCCTGTGCAGAAGCTCTCGAGCAGCGAGGTGACGAAGGCGCCTTCGCTAGTTCGGAGGCGGCCGACGATCTAAAAGAATATCTCGGTCTGATCAAGGCTGAGGCCTTCCGCTGCAAATCGATTACGACTGGTCTTCTCGATTTTAGCCGCGTTCGAACAGGCGAACGCGCCGCAATCGACCTCGGCGAAGTCGTTCGATCCTCGGCAAATCTGATAACTCATCAGAAACGAAGCGAGGGCATAAACATAAGACTCGATATCGCTGCCGATTTACCGCCTGTCATTGCCGACGGTGGGCAAATCCAGCAGGCGGTAATTGCGCTTGCAACAAATGCGATCGACGCAATGCCGAACGGCGGTGATCTGACTTTCGCGGTTTTCGCCCAGGCAAACCGAATCGTAGTCGAGGTCCGGGACACCGGAGCGGGCATCCCGCCTGAGAATGTGTCGAAGATCTACGAGCCATTTTTCACGACCAAAGAGGTCGGCAGAGGCACGGGACTCGGCCTTGCCGTCTGCTACGGAATCATCTCTGAACACGGAGGCCGGCTCGGAGTACGATCCAACGTCGGCGTCGGCACCACCTTTTCGATCTCCCTACCGCTCGTCGCGAGACCCTAGTCGCCGCCTGACATTCTATCTATGGCCAAAATTCTTGTAGTCGATGACGAAAAAAACCTACGCCTCGTCGTGCAGAAAGAGATGGCGCGGCAGGGCCACGAGGTCGCCTGTGCCGATGACGGCGAGATGGCGTGGTCGCTGCTAGAGGAGCAGGACTACGATGTGATGCTCTGCGATATCAACATGCCGCGGCTCGGCGGCATCGGCCTGCTTCGCCGTGTAAAGGATCGATCGCAGAATCCGCCTGAGGTAATAATGCTCACCGGGCAGGCGACGGTCGAGAGTGCTATCGAGGCGATGAAGCTCGGGGCGTACGATTACCTTACAAAGCCGTATCGCATTGCCGAACTCTCTGCACTCGTAGGCCAAGCGAATGAGAAACAGCAGCTAAAGGTCGACAACCGGCGTTTGCGTGCTCAGATCGCGCGCACGTCGGCGTCGCTCCCCGAGATCGTTGCTGAGTCGCCGCAGATGAAAGAAGCGTTGCGGCTCGTAAACCGCGTCGCGCCGTCAGAGACGTCGGTAATGATCACAGGTGAATCGGGCGTGGGAAAGGAACTAATCGCGCAGGCGATCCATCGCCTCTCGCGTCGCGGCGATAAGCCGTTTATCGACCTCAATTGCGCGGCTCTGCAAGATAATCTTTTGGAAAGCGAGCTATTTGGCCACGAGGCCGGAGCATTCTCCGGCGCACGTGCGCGCAAGCTCGGCCTTTTTGAGATCGCAGACGGCGGCACGTTGTTTTTGGACGAGATAATGGAAATGCCGATGGCCCTGCAGTCAAAACTGCTGAGGGCTCTCGAGACGCGTTCATTCTTTCGCGTAGGCGGTGTGAAGAAAGTCGAGGTTGATGTCCGTCTCCTCGCGGCAACGAATCGCGATAAGGATGTCGCGGTCGCCGATGGAATGTTCCGAGCCGATCTGTTTTATCGCGTCAACAGTTTTGAGATAAATGTGCCGCCGCTACGCGAACGGCGTGAGGATATCCTGCCCCTTGCGCGCCACCTGCTTCACAAGCTTGCGGGACAGAACGAACCCGAGCTCACACCCGCCGCGGCCGACGCCCTCGTCGCTTTCGATTGGTCCGGGAATGTGCGTCAGCTTCGCAACTGTCTCGAGCGGGCAATCCTGCTCGCCGATGGGGACACTATCGGTCCGAGAGAGCTGCCGCCCGAAATCGCGTATAGGACGGAACGCACGAGCGTTTCGGTTAGCTTTGCGGCCCCGCAAAAGAATGGCGTCGGATCATTCCACAATGCGAGCCCGACAAACCTTCGCGAATCGGAGCGTGCCCAGATCATCGGGGCTCTGGAGAAAACCGGCTGGCATCGCGGCAAAACGGCCGAGCTGCTCGGCATCTCGCCGTCTACACTGTATCGCCGCCTGCGTGAATACGATTTAGAAGTTCGCTAGCTATAAACCACGTGCTGCATCCCACGCCCAAGCTCCAGCAACTGCTATACAACCTGTTGCCGTCGTCGAGCTAGCTCGATCTTAACGGACGAAAAAATTGACGCTATAGTTAGCAGGACTTTGAACGCTGACCTTGCGGTTTCGACCGATCATTTTTTCTCGATCACGTAGCCGAGAACATATTTCCGAAGCTTGTCGCGATTTACACGTAAATAGCCTGGGTGATCCTGTGCGATGCCTCGATCAGGCTTTGCCATGATTACAAACGCTTCGAGAAGTCCGTCCTTGTCCAGTTTCTCAATTACCCCGATCTGCGGATTTAAGGATTTCGTCTTAACCGAGCGCGCCATTGAGACTACACTTCGCAGCGCCTCTACCTCTTCGTCGACGCTGTGTCGATAAGAGGTCTCTTTCGGAAAAGTCTTTGCGAACTTTTCCTCCTTCCAGACTTCACGAGTGGCCGAATAAGCAATCCAGGCCATCGAGCCGTCGTCGACAAGGGGATTGATGTTGATCGTCGTGTTTTGTTTACCATCCGTTCCGACCTTGGTTTCGGGTATATCTACCTTCGGATGGCTTAGCCCTGTCTTTGTTATCTGGCCCCACTGAATTATTCCCTGCATCGCAAGTTTGCTGTAAGGTTGGGTTATCCACGCCTCTACGTATCGATCACGCGCCTGCTCGTATTTTTTTTGCTTCATCAGGGGCGTAGCTGAGTAGCGATAAGCCGTCTATATATATGGGTCGATCGCAATCGCACGTTGATACCATTTTTCGGCGTCTTCGTACTTCTGCCTATGCGTGTACACATCACCCGAGAATAGCGCAGCGTAATACAGCTTCGGATCCAACTGCAAGGCCTGCTGATAGAGCGATAGTGCGTCGTCGAGCTTCCCGGTAGTGAACGCCGCCTCCGCTCTCTGCATTAACTTTTCGGCTTCCTTATGCGCCGAGAAGGCCGCCTCTTCACCCCCGTCGAAAGCGATTGAGTCGATCATCGCGCTGACAAGCGGCGAGTTGTCTCCGCTATCTCGTGCCTTTACAAATGCCGCGCGCGCGCGCGCGAACCCGGAATTGTTTTGCCGCCGCCGGATCCGCTGTATTCTTTGCACGGCCGAGAAGAGCGAATGCGAGTTGCCGCTGGACCGCTGCGTCGTTGGGCGTGATGCCCGCTAGCTTTTCGAGCAGCGGTAAGGCCTCGGTGGTTTTCTGCTCATCCATTAGCCGGAACGCCTCGGCCCTGAGCTTAGCTGGATCGTCCGATTGAGCGAGGCCAACTGATCCGAGCGTGAACGTGAGGATGATTATCAATGAGAGTCTTCTTGTAAGTGACATATATAACCTCCGGAGCAACATTATGATGCCTCAAGTTTACCTAACGTGCCCGTAATGAAAATAAAAAGCGCCGCTCGGATAACGGCATTAGCTTTTGAACAAACCCGACGCCCGCAGCTTGCAGGTCCTCGCGAATATTTTCTCCGCCGAATAGTAGCAGCGATCGACGGCCCGACCATTTGAGTAAGCCGGGCAGCTTCTCCGAAAATTTATCGAGAGCGCGGCAGCTAACGAATGTTGCGTCGCCGGGCTGCGTTTCTGTAAATTGTCGATTAATGGTGGTGACTCGGTTATCGATTCTGAGTCGCTCGGCAGCGAGCTGCAAAAAATCGCATTTCTTTTCTTTCGATTCAATGAGCGTTGCTTGCAGATCCTCGCGCACGAGCAAGCACGGGATCGATGGCAGCCCTGCTCCGGCGCCGATGTCAGCGAATCGCTCGTTTTTCGGAAGATGTTCTAGCAGCGTGAGGGACTCCAGGATGTGACGAGTGGCAAACTCTTCGGCAGAGCACGGAGCGACCAGATGCAGCAAGCGATTGTGCTCCATGACATATGCGTGGTAGTCCGTCAGTCGATCAATCGCCGCATCGCTCAACGCGAGATCGAAAGCCGATTGGTGTCGCCTCAGCGATTGCGAAAATTCGTCAGACACGTTCACGACAATCTGACAAAACGGCCGCCGAAAAGCAACCGTTTGCGTCCCGTTTACCGTTTGTTGCTGCTGCTGATCTCCCTGAGTTCGTGATTCGAGTGACGAGATGGGCGTTGCCGCCGCTCGCTGATGCGGCGTCTGTGTCGAGAAGGGCGAAATGACGGTTCGTAAAGTGTGTCGCTCGGATCGCGAAACGTGTATCAGGGTACGCGAAACGCGTATCTGAGATCGCCAAGGCCGCAATTTGATCAGGAATAGTAAAAAGTGATGTGGTGCGGACGAGAAGAATCGAACTTCCACTGCCTTGCGGCAACAGGCTTCTGAGACCTGCGCGTCTACCAGTTCCGCCACGTCCGCGACGCTCCTGAACTTTCGAGGATACTAATTAGGCCGTCCAAATTCAAGAAAGCGGTTTTGGCGTTTGGTATATTTGACGCTTGATGAGTGTCGACGAAAATCTGCGCGGCGTACTCGAACGGCTGTCGTTGACGGCAACTCGCGCCGGGCGCGATCCCGCCGAGATTACCCTTGTCGCGGTAAGCAAGATGCACACGGTCGAGGCGATCCGCGAAGCTGCGCATGCCGGTGTTATCGCATTTGGCGAGAATAAGGTGCAGGAGGCGGACGACAAGATCGGCGAACTTGGCCGTGGAACTCTCAAGTGGCATCTCATAGGGCATTTACAATCGAATAAGGCCCGAAAGGCCGTGCAGCTTTTCGACGTGATCGAGTCGCTCGACTCGCTCGAACTCGCGTCACGCCTCGAGCGTATTTGCATTGAAGAGGACCGGGAACAACTCGATGTATTTATCCAGGTCGATCTCGCCGGCGAAGATGCAAAAATGGGGATCGCGGAGAAAGATCTGTCGCCAATGATCGACTTTTTGAAATCGTGCGAAAGGCTGAAACTCGTTGGCCTGATGACACTGCCGCCCTATTTTGACGATGCGGAAAAGACGCGCCCTTACTTCGCGCGATTGCGCGAAATTCGCGATAAGCTGCTCCCCGGCGGAGCGTTATCGATGGGGATGAGCAACGATTTTGAAGTAGCGATCGAGGAAGGCGCGACGCACGTTAGAGTCGGGACGGCAATCTTTGGCAAGCGTCCTCCACGCACCTAAATATTTTATGCTCTCTGTGACGGTTTATCCGATCTTCGCGATGATTCTATGGGCGCTCGCTCTAATGCTCGTCGCGCTCTTAATCTTGCGGCTCATTTTTAACTACGCCGATCCGAATCCTTTTGGTACGATCGGCCGGCTCGGATTTAAGATTCGCAAAATAACAGAACGCTTCGTATATCCCGCGGCGCGATTTTTATCGACGTTTCGCATCGATCCTAAATTCGCACCTCTCCTCACGATTCTTATCCTGTTGGTCGTGACGTATTTCATCAGTCAGATCGTCGGAAATACGCTGTTTGTAATCGACGGCCTGACTGCGGGAATCGCGTCCGGCAATCCGAAAGTTGTGCTCGGTTTCATCCTATACGGTCTGCTGAGCCTGTTGGTGCTGTTTATCTTTATCCGGTTTCTCGCGCAATGGTTCGTGTTTACACGCAAGACTTTCCTCGCCTTTGTAATGCGCGTAACCGACCCGATAATGGTGCCCGTGCAACGGCTGATCCCGCCGATCGGAATGTTCGACATATCGACGATGATCGTGCTGATATTCATCGGACTGCTGCAGTCGCTTGTGCTGAATCTGTTCTCCGCTAAAAGCCTTTTTTGAAGCCCGACGCTCGAGCGTGTTATATTCTCGATTTCGGCCAGTAAATATAGACTTCAATACTCGATACCTACTTCATGTCAGGACACAGTAAGTGGCACACAATCAAGCATAAAAAGGGCGCGCTTGATGCAAAGCGCGGCAAGATCTTTACAAAACTCATCAAGGAAATCACCGTCGCAGCACGCACCGGCGGCAGCGGAGATGTCGACGCTAACGCCCGCCTGCGCAAGGCCGTCAATGACGCCAAAGGGCTGAATATGCCCAACGACACCATCGACCGCGCCGTCAAACGCGGTACTGGCCAGCTCGAGGGCGTAAATTACGACGAGATCACCTACGAGGGCTACGGGCCAAACGGCGTCGCAATCCTTGTCGAGACGATGACCGATAACCGCAATCGGACCGTCGCGGAACTTCGGCATCTGTTTTCGAAAAATGGGGGCAATCTCGGCGAGGCCGGCTCAGTCGCGTGGATGTTCGATAAGAAGGGCTATATCGTCGTCGATAAAGCCGCGAAGAGCGAGGAAGAACTCTTTGAGATTGCGATCGAGGCGGGCGCCGACGACATGCAGGACGAGGGCGATGTATTCGAGATTTTTACCACGCCCGATAACTTCGAAGCGGTCAACGATGCCATCAAGAAATCCGGCGTCGAGCCTCAGGCCGCTGAAATCTCAATGATTCCGCAAAACTACATTGCCCTAACCGGCGGTGATGCCAGGACAATGCTGAAACTTTACGAGGCGATCGACGATAACGAAGACGTCCAAAAGGTGTACGCGAACTTCGACATAGACGAGAGCGAGATGGAGTAGCTAGTCGTTCATTTGTCCAAAAACGATTCGGTGGCCGTCGGGCGTGACGACACTGAACTCGCGAATTCCCCACGCCTTCTCTGCGATCGCTGAGAGCACCCTGGCACCGCGTTCGAGAAACTCGGCGTAGACCTCATCGACGTTTTCCACAAGCACGTGAGCGAAAACGGAGTGGTCGCCTGTATCCCCGGCCAGCATAGCGTCACTGCACTCGCCGAGCATCACCTTGAACTCACCGAACGAGAGAAATTCCCAGCCCGGAGCCGTGAAATCCAAATCAAACCCGAGTTTCTCTTTGTAGTACGTCGCCTCTACCGCGAGGTCTTTTACAGCGAGGACGTGGCGAGTGTGCACGATCTTGCGGTCCATACTTATAGATAACTTAAGGCCCAGTGCTTGTTTCGTTGCTTGAGATTTCCCCACCACAGACACAGCGGATAGAGTGCGATCAGTCCGACGATCCAGACAAGATAAGTAACGCCTAAAGAGAATCCATGATCTGGCGGGGCTGCCTCGCCACTCGCCGGCATATTCATGAACAAATAATGGATCGATTTGCCCGCGAGCAAGCTGATCACGATTCCAGCTCCGTGTGCCCAGTACCATTGCAGAAGGTAATAAAACATCGGCACGCGTCCGAAGGTTATTGCGACCCGCTGCCAGAGCGCGCTTCCGTCGATATGGTCGGTTAGGACGAGCACGATCAGTCCCGGACCAAGCGTCATTAGCAGGAACAGCAGCGACGGCGGATATTTTGTCACGTTGAAAAAGGACAGCACGCTCTGGATGTCCGTCTGCTGAGAAGTCCACGGCGAGGGGTCGCCATAGAGATTGAGACCGCGAAGGATAAAGAAAGCCGCGGTCGCGACCACGCCGAGAAGCAGCAGCACGCGACGACGCTTTTCGCCATTCAAATCGTAGAGCGTTCCGAGCCAATAGCCCGCCATCATTACACCGACCCATGGGACAAGCGCATAGGCCAGGAACACTACGGAGCCCGAGCCACCGATCGGAACCACACCGATCTGGTGAATGATGATCCACAGCGACTGGGCAAAATCCGCCTGACCGCTAAACGCAATCTGGGGAGACACAGAGAAGCGGTCAAGCAGATTGTGCAACACGATCATCGCGACGCCGGCGACTCCGATCAAGCGTATCGGAAGCCAAATCAGTCCGGCCATCACCATCATCGAAATTCCGATTACCCAGATCACCTGCATCAGGGCGGCGAGCGAGTAATCCACATTGAACATAATGCCGAAACGCACAACCGTGAATTCCAACACGATCAGCCAAATCCCGCGCGTCAACAGAAACCAGCTGAGCTCGCGATTCGTCTTGCCGTACTTCTTTTGCAGGAAAATGCTGACGCCCGAGAGGAGCACAAAAATCGGAGCGCAGAAGTGCGTGATCCATCGCGTGAAGAAAATCGGAACGGTAGTCGTCTCAGGATTGGTCGGATCGGAAATGAGTGCGCCGTGATGAACGAACTCGCGCACGTGGTCGAGCAGCATGATCATCATCACAACACCGCGAAGAAGGTCGACGGAGTATATTCTTTGTTTGGCGCTCTGATCAGTCATGCCCGCCCATAACGAATCGCCGACCGCTCTTTTGCCTTTGCCGCCTCAATATCGCGGTCACGTGACGGAGCGTTCGTTTGCAAAGTATTTAGCATCTCTTGAGCGGCCGCCGAAACGCGCTCGAATGCGAGATTGAAGGCGTCTTGGTTGGCCGCCGAAGGCTTATTCATACCAGACAACTTTCTTACAAATTGCAACGCAGAAGCATTCACCTCATCGCTCGTCGCGGGGGGATCGAAATTGAAGAGTGTTTTGATGTTGCGACACATACGGCGGATTATACGCGCATTTCTATGTCAGAGTTTGTCGGCCCACTCCCGGGTCACACGGGCCATTTCGTCGAAGACATCCTCGGTCGAAAAGCGCGTTTTCTTCAACGTTTTATAACCATGATTTGCCGTTTCGATCTTGTGTAAAGTTGCTCGCTTGCCAAGTTTCTGCATTGTTGGTTCGAGCAGGTCCAGGGTCGCTAGTTCGTCTCGTGTGCCCGACAGAAATAGCATTGGCATATCGATATTCGCAAGATGCTCTGCCCGTTTTGTATCCGGCCCGCCGGGCATGTGAAGCGGGAACGAAAAAAGAACTAGTGCGGCGACATTCTCGAGAGCCTTCTCAGACTGCGCCGTCGTCGTCATCCTGCCGCCAAACGAATGCCCGCCTGCGAGCAGCTTCAAATGGGGAGCGGCGGCGTTCGCAGCCTTCACCGCATTTCTGATCGTTTCGACACAGGTCTTAGTTGAATTCCGCGCGGTGCGGTTCTCGGAATACGGAAAGTTGTAACGAAATGTCGCAATGCCCCGAGCCGCCATCGCCTCCGCGATTCGCTCCATCGTCCCATGCCGCATATTCGTGGAGGCACCGTGGCCGAGTACTAGCAGATGCGTCGCGCCGTCAGGCCAAAGGAGAATTGCGGACACGTCGCCCTTTTCCCCGGTAGCCGAGAACTTAAGCTCGTGTGTGATCACAGCTATTGCAACGTGGCGTCGAGGCCTATCTCCGCGCCGGCGAGCACCCGCGAAACAGGACACTTTTCCTTTGCGGTTTTTGCGATTTGTTGAAATTCTTCGTCAGCAATATTTGGCACGCTCGCCACGGTGACGAGATCTATCTTTGGGATGACAAAGCCATCTCCTTCTTTTTCGAGGTGGACCGTCGCCTTGGTCTCAATTTTGCTCGGTTCGTATCCCGCTCGGCCGAGAAAGCCCGACAGCGCCATCGTGTAGCAGCCCGCGTGCGCCGCGGCAATCAGCTCTTCGGGATTTGTCGCGACCGTGTCGTCGCCGAATCGCGAGTCAAAAGAATACGCACCGTCAAATGCGCCGCTGCCTAGCCGGACGTTGCCTCTGCCATCTTTGATACTGCCTTCCCATTTTGCTTCGGATGATCTTTTGATTGACATATTTCTATCCTATCCTAAATCTGAAAATTCTTTCGTAAGCCTTGCCACACCTCGCTATATTCGTGCTGCATCTCAGTTGTTTCGGAAGATGCTGAGGCCCGCATCGCCAATTCTACGGACACGGCGAGCCCAACGCGTAAACGCATTTGTTCGCCCAAGTAAATGTCGGACTGCTCGTACTGTTTACGACGGGTAAGGTTGAAGCTTCGAGCGGAGTAACCGGTCTCATTACAGACAAACGCCAGTTTCCCATCCGCGCGTCGTCGCCGTAGGCTATCGGTTTCCCCGCAAGGTTACCCGTAAATGTGTAATCCGCGAGAGCGTGAATTCGCCGCCAAACTCCCCAGTAGTCCTGCCCGTTTATCAAACCCGCACCGCTCGCGTCGCCTGTGTTTCCGGTGATCGGCACGCCATGCGCGACGTTCATGATACAGGTCGTGCGCGCCGAGCGTATCACCTGCCAGCGTCGTTCCTGAATTTGCGGAAGCCGGTTCCAAATATCGTTCTGCGAGATGAGGTGTTGATTTGTCCCGTCGTCCCAGTAGACCTGAACGACAAGCTTTGTCGTCGCCGGGATCTGATCGTAATTACTTCCCCACGAATACCACGCGGCCATCACGAACATAAATAACCCATTCGAACCCCATCCGGCCGAGACACCGCGCCTCGTCAGTTCCGGCACGGCGCCCGAGCCGTACGAGTGGCCGGCGAAACCAACCCTCGTTATGTCCATCAGATTGCCGTATTGATCGACCGCGAGCTGAAACCCGGACCACATCTGCTGATAGCGCGTCGGGTGGGTCGCCAACCCGTTCGGGGTGTACGGCGCAAACACAACGATGTAGCCGTTTCCGGCAAGCTGTCTCAGCAGCGCGTCGTAATACAAATAATCGTTCCCGCCAAAACCGTGCGCGAAAAAGATCACCGGTACGCGGTTCGCGGTTGTCGCGATACTCGGAACAAAGACCGACACAGGTCCCGGGACATTCTGATCTGGGTGAGTAATGCTCTGACGCGTCACCGAATACTGCCCCGCACCGCCATATTCACCCACAAGCGGCCGCGTCGTTACCTTTAGCCCGGAACACGGCACGATCTGCGCCTGAACGGCGGCGTTCATACACAGCGTCAGGAGTAAGATAAAAATTAATCCAACCGTCATTTTTCTCAGTGCGTAATTTTTCATTCGTCGCCCCGGTTTATTTTTCGCTGAAATTCTTCTTCAATCCCTGCCAAACTTCCGAGTACTCATGCTGCAGCTCGGCCGAGTCCATTGCGAATTTTGTCGGGCGGATTATGTAGCGCGACTCGAACATGAACGCGAGCGTGCCCAAAAGTTTCTGCGGCTTTAATTCCGCCTTCGACGCTTTTTCAAAGGCATCGAGGTCTGGCCCGTGAGCAGACATTTGGTTATGAAGCGAGCCGCCGCCGGGAATGAAGCCTTCTTCTTTGGCGTCGTATGCGCCGTAGATGAGCCCCATGTACTCGCTCATTGTGTTGCGGTGATACCACGGCGGGCGGAATGTGTTTTCGGCGACGAGCCAACGGTCGGGGAAGATGACAAAATCGCAGTTCGCCGTGCCTTGCAGGTCGCTGGGCGAGGTCAGAATTGTAAAGATCGACGGATCGGGATGATCGAACGAAACCGAGCCGATCGTATTAAATCTTCTCAGATCGTAGCGGTACGGAGCATAGTTGCCGTGCCACGCGACTACATCAAGCGGCGAATGATCAATCCCGCAGGCCCAAAGATTCCCGCCAAATTTTGCGACCTGTGTGAATGACCCATCGCGATCCTCGTACCATGCGACCGGCGTTTCGAAATCGCGCGAGTTAGCCAAGCCGTTCGCACCGATAGGGCCCAGATCAGGAAGACGAAACGGCTGGCCGTAGTTTTCGCAGATGTAACCGCGACATTGC
>Ga0136640_10000147_pt1 | contig 25050 bp, 22 predicted proteins | sample AntDrymUQ8642106_2_FD_105498 | JGI IMG/M metagenome (GOLD analysis project Ga0136640, IMG submission 105498) | Polar desert sand microbial communities from Dry Valleys, Antarctica - metaG UQ864 (21.06) | ecosystem: Environmental > Terrestrial > Soil > Desert | place: Antarctica: Dry Valley...
AAGGACCGCGGTTGCGCGGAGGATCACTGCTTGCACTCGACCCATGGCTTCCAGGCACACTCCGTGACGGTCGTAATAGTAGGCGGATTGCCGTCCGACATATGAACGCGACCGCGGCGCAGGGCGCCGACATGCGGAGACCCCGATGCCCTTACCGCGCGAAGACGCCGGTACGACGTATCGTCGGGTCATGGATGACGACCCATTGAGCCCGTCGAAAAGGAGCATCTTTGACGACCTTGAAGGAGTCATATCGGAAGAACTCGTCGTCCAGGGGCGGGCGACGCACTTCCAGGCATGTCGCCGGATTGGCGGGAATATCCGGGAGTTTTAGGACCGAATAAGGACCCGGCCGGCCCCGAGCAGGGTTCTCTGGACCAATGTTGAGCATTGGCGTGATCGGGGGCTGGGGCGGGGATGGCCGTAGCGCGGGTTATTACACGGCCTCGGTGGCGCGTGGCCGTGACGACTACTACACCGGTAAGGGGGAGGCGCCGGGGGAGTGGTTCGGCGCCGGCGCGCAGACGCTGGGGCTGGCGGGCGAGATCGACGCCGACGAGTTTCACAAGGTGGTGATGGAGGCCGTCGATCCGACTTCGGGGGAGCAACTGCGGCGGCTGGCGCGCGACCATCCGGTGCACGGAGTTGACATGACGTTCTCGGCGCCGCGGCTGTTGCGCACTCCCACCTCGGACCGGTGTCAGGCGCTCACGCTTCGGTGGGCGTCGCGCGGGGTTGGCTGCTCCCATGCGGTCGGCAGGTGCGTGTGTAAGATCGCTTCGAGTGTGCACGGCCTCACGCTCACTGACGGACATCGAGCGCGCGCGGACCGGCAGAGCGGCTCCTCATGCTGCGGGCGGATTGCCGTCCGCCTACTATTACGACCGTCACGGAGTGTGCCTGGAAGCCATGGGTCGAGTGCAAGCAGTGATCCTCCGCGCAACCGCGGTCCTTGCGGCGCTGACAGCACCGCTCGCGCTCATGGCGTGCGGGGCGGCGACGAGGCCGGCGCCCCCCCGGTGCCGCCGGGTCTCCAGCAGGTCAAGACGGACGACTTCAGCGTCGCGGTTCCCGACGGCTGGCAGGTCGCCACGCGCAAGGTGGAGGGCACGAGCGACGAGTTCACCGAGGTCAGGCCAGAGGGCACCGACGCCAACCGTGGGGAGCTGCGGATCGGCTCATCGCGCGAGTACGACGGCGACATCAACGCCGCCTCGCTGCTCCACTCGGCCGAAATCTCCACACGCCGGTCCGGGGCTCAGAAGACGCTGAGCGAGGCGATCGAGGTGCCCGGTGGCGCCGATGCTCTCCGGATCGAGTTCACCGCCCCGGCCAGTGCGCCTCTGGCGGCGGGACGGATCGTGACGGTGCTCGCGCTCAGAGGATCGCACGCTCGTCAACTTGAGCATCGGCCTCGCCGAGGACGATCCCACAGCCTCGCGGATCTACGAAATCATCGGCTCTCTCAAGCTCAGCAGCTGATCGGGCACGCACACCACGGTCGTTGCTCGGTGCCGACACCGACCGCCGCTGAGCTGCTACTCAGTTTCAAGCTTGGATCGAGAAGCCCGAACCTCGCCTCCTGCGGCCCAGTCGTGGCGCTCTAGAAAAGCCAGCGGACTCGCTTGCCGCCTCGGCGCCTCGCGACGTAGTGGTCGACATCGCCGCGAAGGTTGCCGGTGACCTTCCAGCCCCGCCACCTGAAGGATCGGATGCCACTGGGTGGCGGTGTCATCCCGAGCGCCTTGCGGTGAGCGCCTCGCGCCACCCGCCGCGCGACGGCGCAGCGAACGTTGAGGGCGCGCACCCGTCGCAGGTCGACCCCCCCGTAACGCGAGCCGGCATACGGGTTGACGACCGGCTTGCAGGATCGGGAGGCGGTAGCTTGCGCGCCAGGCGCGCCGAGCGCAGCCAAAGCGGTGCACAAGGTGACACCGATCAGCTGGCGCTGTCTCCCAGCCCCTGGCACGCACGAAACTCTACAGAACCTGCTCTGCAGAGGCCCTGCGTCATTCGCTGGCGCGGCTGATAACGGTGCGGAGCGGTCCTGGTCGGCGAGCCAACCGGCCAGCTATGCGAGAATTGTGCACGACAGCCACGCTGATAAGCTACGATTGCTATCGTAATCTACTGTTGTTTACGAAGATTTCTGCTTATACCGCGCTTACTGACGAGGTAGCTCCTCATGCCCTCTCCTAAGTTGCCTTCGTTCGCTCTCGAAGAGCAACGTGAAGTCTTCTTCTCCTCGGCGCAGACCAGCCGGGCGGTCCATGCCGCCGTGCGTGCGGGTCGCGCGCGCCGCCTGGCCCGGGGCCTCTACACCCGCGATACCCAGCGCCCGCTCGAGTCGATCGCCCGCCAGCACTGGTTGATCATCGCGGCCGGCTACTTCCCCGGAGCGGTCCTCGTCGACCGCACCGCATTTGACTTCGGTCCCGCCGAAGACGGTTCGGTGACCCTGGCCGGCAGCCAACGCCGCGATGTCGAGCTGCCGGGGCTCCGACTGCGAATCCGCGAAGGCGCTGGGTGCCTCGACGGAGACCTGCGCTGGATGGGTGAAGAGATCTACATGAGCTCGCGTCCTCGAGCCTTCCTCGAGAACCTGCGCCCGTCTCGCCGTCGACGCAGCGTGGCGCGGACGCTGTCGCGCCTCGAGCTCGAGGAGAAACTCGACGAATACGCCGCCGGGCGTCAGGCAGATCTCAACCGTCTACGCGACAGCGCGCGCCCGATAGCCACCAAACTGGGCGCTCAACGGGAGTTCGCGCTCCTCGACGAGCTGATCGGCGCGATGTATGGGACCCGGCCGGGCAAGCTCAGGTCGCGGCGCGGGCGCGCGCGCGCCGAGGGCTTCCCCTATGACGGTCAGCGAATGCTCCGTTTCGAACAGCTTCACGGACACCTGATCGCTACCGCGTTGCCCGCGCTCGAGGCCAACGCCAGACATGAGCTGAGCACCTTCGCCTTCTTCGAGTCTTACTTCTCGAACTTCATCGAGGGGACCGAGTTCACCCTCGAGGAAGCAGAGCGCATCGTTTTCGAAGGCGTGATTCCGCGGCAGCGACCCAAGGACGCACACGACATCCTGGGCAACTACCGCGTTCTGGCCGATCGGCACGAGCGGCAGCGGGCGCCTGCCTCCGCCGACGAGCTCATCGACGTTCTGAAGACCCAACATGCGGGCATGATGCGGGAACGTCCCGAGGTCGGGCCGGGGCAATGGAAGACCGAGCCCAACCGAGCCGGCGCCACCTACTTCGTCGATCCCAGACTGGTCGAGGGCACGCTCCGGGAGGGCTTCCGCTTCTACGACTCGCTTCCGTCCGGTTTCGCGCGCGCGTGCTTCGCGATGTTCCTGGTCTCGGAGGTGCATCCCTTCGCCGACGGCAACGGGCGGGCTGCCCGCGTGCTGCTCAACTCGGAACTGACCGCCGCGGACCAACAGCGCGTAATCGTTCCCACCGCATCACGCGAGGACTACCTGTACGGCCTACGCGGGATGACCCACAATGCCAACGCCAGTTCCCTCGTCACCGTTATTCGGGCGCTGCAGCAGAAAAGCCACGAGATCGACTTCTCCTCTCGTCGTGCCGCCGAGCTTGGTCTGCGCCGCCAACGAGCCTTCGAGGAGAGCGACCCCCAGCCACGCCCCTCGGTGCCGCGCGCTACTCGAATCGCACGACGGCCTCCTTCGCGTAATGGTCGCTGATCAGCTCGGCCGAGGGGAGCCCGGGCAGCTGGAGCGCGTCGTCGGTGTAGAGCCTGGAGCTGACCGGCGAGAAGCCCGTGGCCAGCACATAGTCGATGTTTGACCGCCTGGCATCTACCGCCCCCGCAGCCATGTCCCGCAGGGGGGCGAACAACGCCCGTACCGCCTCGTCAGGGCCGGCGTGGCCGGGCTTTCCGACCTCGGCGGCGCGCACGTTGAGGTCGCCGGCGAGAACGACTGGGCCCTGCCGGCGGGCGCGATGGACTCGCTGAAAGAGAGCCGTCGCCTGCGCGAGCCGGAGGTGGGGATCGCCTGAGAGGTGGGTGTTGAAGATCGTGAAGGCCAGCTCGGCGCTGCGATCGTGCAGGCGGACCTGACTCCACATCCTGAGCTCGAAGAACTGGCGGTGGTTAAACCGCTCGCGCTTGATGGCCGCTCGCCAGAGGGCCTTCGCCAGGGCCTTGAGCTGGCTGGCGAGGAAGTAGCGAGAGCGGGCGGCGAGCACTCGAAAGCGATCCGGGATCAGCAGCGCGTTGCCCTGGCCCGGCCGCTGGATGTGGATGAGGCAGAACCGGCCCTCCGCGGCCGCGCGCTTCAGCGCCCTCGCCTGCTCCGGTCCCACCTCCTGAGCCGCGAGCAGCGGCGCCTCGGGCCGGCCCTCGACGATCTCGCGATAGAAGGGGAGCTCGAGGAAGTCCGGCTGCTCGGTCTTGATCCGCGGGTTGCCCACCGCGGTGTTGAAGGTGATCAATCGCAGCGTTGCGTACCCGTCCGCCGGCGCGTCGGCGGACGGGACCGGCGGCGATCGTTCGGTTTCCTGCGCGGAGTCAGTCACGGCTCATCCCTGCGTCAAATAACGCACCCGAGGCTACTACGAACGTCTGCCGATTACATGCTTGCGGCGCGGACTCGCCGGGGGTTAGGATCGTCGCGAGAGGCCAACTACACGAGAGGATCCACTTGACCTCCCTATCGCCCTTCGCCGCGTCCGAGCACCACAACGTCACCACCGCGGACGGGCTGCTGAAGACGCGGGCGGTGCACCTGGACGCGCTGTTTCAGGACCGCCCGGCGGGCCAGATCCCGCGCGGGCGCGGAGCGGGCACCGTGATCCTCGCCCCCGGTTCAGCCGTTGCCGTCCCGGCCGCCCGGATTCTCGGGGCGCTCTTCTGGCGGGGCAAGGTCTTTCGCCCGGAAAGCCACGACCTCAAGAACAGGATCTCACCGCTCGGGATCCCCGCCATCCGCGCGCAGGTCGACGTGGGCGACAGTTGGCTCGACGGCCGCCCCTGCGTCGTGCTGGACTACTCGAAGAGCTCGAAGGTGGCTGGCTGGATCCGTGACGAGATCCGCGAGGCCGCTCCAGGGCTGTTCCTCGGTCTGGTCTGGGGCGTGGGGCGCATCTTCGGAGGACGCAAGCTGATACTTCGCTTTGCCCTCACGTTCCCTGCCGGCTCGGTGGCATGAGCGCCTCCAAGCTCGATGTCGTCCGCGAGCGGAGCCACCTCCTGCTCGGCGGCATCCGCCTCTTCAACGGGCTTGCGGCCCTGCTCGTTCCCGAGACGACCGCGCGGCGCCTCGGGACCGACCCCGACGCCAATCCCGCCCCCATCTACCCGCTGCGCATGTTCGGTGTGCGTACTGTGATCCTGGGAGCAGAGCTTCTCCTGAGCGGGAGCGAGACGCGCCGGCATTCGATGCGGCTCGCGATCCCGATCCACGCATCGGATACGGCGGCCGCCGCCCTCGGAGGGATTCGCGGCCAGCTGCCGCGGCGGGTGGCCGCGCTGACGACGGGCATCTCGACCGTCAACACGATCCTGGCCGTCCTGGGCAGCCAGGCACCCGCCGGCCGCCGCCACCGCCGGCGCTGACCTGTCCCGCCGCACGCTGACCGGCCGGACCCCGAAGCGGAGAGCAGTCAGGCAGGCGGCTGCTCGGCCGCAACCGAATCCGAACCGCGGAAGCTCTCGTCACCCGTCGGCTCGACGTGCTCCACCTGGTTCATGCTCTGCCGCAGCTTCGCCAGCTCGGAGTACAACGTCCCGCGCGCCCGGTTCGAGCTGCCCAGCGGCCTGTGCTCGGCCCGGCTGTGCCACGGGTTGAAGCGCAGGACATCCGCGAACGACATCTGCTCATCTGAGTCAAAGCGCTGGGCAGGAAGCCGCAGCCGCGCCACGGTCACGTACGGCGACAGGCTCTCCGGCCACTTGATCGTGGCGTCCTCGATCGGCATGCGATGAGAGTCGGTCTGGGCCTGCACCATGAAGTCGAACGTCCACGCCCCTGCCTCCAGGGTCCTGACCATCGCGCCCTGGAGGTAGTTCTCCGCCGGTCGCGCTCCGATCTTGCTCGTCGCCTCGGAGCGTGGCTTGAGCGAGTATTGGACCGCCTGACCGTCGCCCAACAGGAAAGGGACGTTGCTGTAGTACTGCACCTCGAACGGTGAGCTGTGCACCGGCGAGTAGAGGGCCTGCATCACGAGGTGCAGGAAGTGGGAGTCGAAGGGGTTAAGGAAGTAGAAGAAGCCCGCCTTCGCACGTACCCAGCGCTGCAGCTTGGCGTTTTCCTTGATGTCCGGGGTCACGAAGGCCGCCGGCGTCACCAGGATCAGGTCCTGGGTGAAGGCCTCGTCATCCATCAGCTTGGGGCCGGGCACCCCCATGACCTTGATTCCCACCGAGCACTGGCCGTAGTCGTCGAGGTCGGGAGGGGCAAAGGGCCCGGGGCCGGAGAAGCGGACCCACGCGGGGTAGGCCCGTGCCTGGGCAAAGAGGCCATGGCGCAGATGCTCGGGCAGATCGGGCAGCACCGTGAACTCCCCCCGCACGACGCCGAACGTCTTCGTGTTGCCAAAGCGCTGGGCCGCGCCCGGCAGCCAGTTCTCCCTCATGAACTTCGCGATCTCGTCGATCGCGCGACGGTTGTGGAGATCCTCGTCCACGAGCTGTCGCTCCTCGGCGAGCCCGAGGTGCTCATCCGTTCTGTTGCGGTTCAAAAGCGTTTGCGCGAGCGCAAACGCATGCGGTCTGAGCCACCTGTCGAAGTGGCGGCGGTAGAGGAACTCGGTCCGGCGCTCCAGCCGCCAGGCCCAGAGGACGAGGTCGGCGAGCGGCCGGAGCACGAGGTAGGTGAAACGGCCCTCCGGATTCATGTGCGCGCAATCGTACCCGGCCCGCCGCGGGGTATAGTCGCGACGTGCCGGCCCTTCGCCCGCGAGCTCGCAGCACCCGGGGCGCACATCAGATCGCCTTCGCCGTTCGCGCACCCGTGCTGCGCGAGCAGGTGGACGAGCTGCGACGGCGCCTCGACGATCTGGGCGCCCAAGGCGGCGAGCCGACCGGACTGCCACGCGTGCCCTTCGCGGAGCTCTCGGGTGTCCACTTCGCCCGCCTCGTACTGCTCGAAGACGAGGCTGACCCCGACGGCCAAGTTATCCCGGCCACGCTGCTGCTGATGAGCGAGATCGACGCGCCGCTCGATCGCCACCTCCGCGAGCTGGCGGAGATCGGAGGCGCTGGGCTGGACGCCGTGTTCGGTCTGTGCGACGGCTATCCCGCAGAGGCCGGGCCGGGACCGCGTGCCAGCTTCCTGCGCGAGCGGATGCTCCCCGCGCAGGCCGCCTACGTCAACACGATCGGCCGGACCGTCGAGCAGATCCGTCGTGAGGAGAGCCTGCGGCGGGCGATCGGGGACTTCCTCGACGCCGGCGGGGCCCGGTCGGGAGAGGATCCTCAGGTCGTGCGTGCGGATATCCAGCGCTTCGTGCGCGGAGAGCCCTCCCTCGCGTGGGCCAGGCGGCGCGCCCCGCGGCCATCGCTTCGTTGGCGCGCCGGCGAGCTCGTGCACGCCGTCGCCGGGGCGGGCGCGCTCGTGATCTGCACGCCGCTGCTCGTGCTGATCCTGCCGGTATGGCTCGCGGTCCTGCGACTGCACGAGCGGGCGGAGGAGGCGCCGCACCTGCGTCCCGATCCCGAGCACGCCCGCTGCCTGGCCGCCCTCGAGGACCACGTGGCTCAGAACCCGTTCAGCGCCCTCGGGCCGATCAAGCCGGGTCCGTTTCGCCGTACGACCCTCAGGGCCGTGCTCTGGCTGATCGACTACGGGTCACGCCACGTCTTCACCCGCAACGACCTTGCCGGGGTGAAGACGATTCACTTCGCGCGCTGGCTCGTGCTCGACGACTGGTCGCGGGCGATCTTCACGAGCTACTACGACGGCAGCCTCGAGAGCTACATGGACGACTTCATCGACAAGGTCGCCTTCGGGCTCAACGCCTCGTTCAGCAACGGCATCGGCTATCCGCGCACACGCTTCCTGCTCTTCCAGGGCGCAAAGCGCGAGGAGGAGTTCAAGGACTTCCTGCGGCGCCGTCAGATCCCGACCCAGGTCTGGTACTCGGCCTACGAGCAGTTGAGCGCTCACAACATCGAGAACAACGCCCTGATCCGCTCGGGCCTATTCGGGCCGCTCGCTGCTGCCGAGGCAAAGGCATGGCTGCAGCGCCTATAGCCGACTCGAGTCGATGCGGGGGCGGGCGGCATGGCTGACCGAGCGCTCGAGCGCGAAGACGTGCAGGGGTTGGCGGTGCGCGGCTTTGGCAAGCTGCCCTTCGCGCGTTACCTGCTCGGTGAGATCGCCGACCCGCACCGCGCCCGCGCCTGGCTTCGGTCGCTGGCCGCTCAGGTGAACACAGGCGCGTCTCGGGAGGCCTGCGAGGCATTGAACGTCGCCTTCACACCCTCGGGGCTGGCAAAGCTCGGGCTGGGCGCCGAGACCCTCGGCCTGTTCAGCATGGAGTTCCTCGACGGCATGACGGCCGAGCACCGGCGACGAGTGCTGGGTGACACTGATGACAGCGCGCCCGAAGGCTGGAGCTGGGGTGCCCCCGGGGGCGCCCCGCTGGACATCCTGCTGCTCGTCTATGCACAGAGTCCCGCCGCCCTCGACAACGCGCTGGAGGTCAGGGACCTGGCCCTCGAGGGCGGAGGCATCCGCCTGGTGAGGTCGCTCGAAACCGCCGAGCTCGACGACCGGGAGCACTTCGGCTTTCGCGACGGGGTGTCGCAGCCGAGCTTCGAGGGGCTCGGACCGGCGCCCGCCGCGGGCGACGTGCGGGCCGGGGAGCTGCTACTGGGCCACCGCAACGAATACAAGCGCTTTACGCCGCGTCCGCTGGTGCCGGGTTCGGCCGATCCGCAGAGGATCCTCTCGCCTGACGCCGAGGGCTCTGAGAAGCGGGACCTCGGCCGCAACGGCACCTATCTCGTCTTCCGCCAGCTGACCCAGGACGTTCACTCCTTCTGGAGCTTCTGCGAGCAGGCCACCCGCCGGTCAGACGGCACGATCGACGAGCCGGCGCGCGTTCGCCTCGCTGCGAAGCTCGTGGGCCGCTGGCCCGGCGGCGCCCCGCTCACACTGGCTCCCGAGAGCGATGATCCCGAGCTCTCGCAAGCCAACGACTTCGGCTACTTTCACTCAGACCGAGACGGCCTGCGCTGTCCCATAGGCGCGCACATCCGCCGTGCCAACCCGCGCGACTCTCTCGATCCAGATCCAGGAAGCAGGCGCTCCATCGAGGTCAACAAGCGCCACCGCCTGCTGCGGCGGGGGCGCAAGTACGGCGCGCTGCTGCCACGACCCGATCTCCTCTCGGCGGGCGTCGAGGAGATCTGGCGAGACGAGGACCGAGGCCTGCACTTCATCGCCCTCGCAGCGAACATCTCCCGTCAGTTCGAGTTCGTGCAGCACACGTGGATCAACGATCCGCGCTTCGGCGGACTCGCCGATCAGCCCGATCCGCTGATGTCCCCCGCGCCTCCCGGGGGACGTACCTTCACGGTCCAGGCCACCCCCGTGCGCCGGCGCTACAGCGGGCTGCCACGGTTCGTCGAGGTCCGCGGAGGGGCCTACTTCTTCCTGCCGAGCGTACGCGCACTGCGCTACCTGGCGACGCTGTCGTGAAGGTCTCCCGCCGTACAACCGCCCGATGAAAGGAACCACGAACATGGCCAACCTAAAGCGCACCGCCCGCAGGGGCGCGTTCGCCTCGGCCATCGCGACGCTCGCCGCCTCGAGCAAGCCCGCGGTGCGCGGGGCCGGCTACCGGGACACGCCCTTCTGGAATGCCTACGACGCCGTCGCGCAGGCCGTCGACCGCCGATTCGGCTGGCACCGGCTGCCGACCTGGGCGGGGCTGTTAGTGCTGGTGGGCGTGCGCAACATCCTCCGGAAGCAAAACCTCTACGACACCGGCTCGGTGCCCTCCGTGGGCGGTCCCGAGGCGGGTCCCCTACAGCCGGCGGATGTCATGCGCCGCACCGTCTCGGGCGCCTTCAACGATCTCGACCATCCCACGATGGGAATGGGGGGAACGCGCTTCGGACGCAACATCCCGCTCGAGGAGGTGCGCCTCGAGCCAGACGCAGAGCTGCTCGAGCCGAGCCCGCGGGTGGTCAGCCGCGAGCTGCTGACGCGCGATCCGTTCCAGCCGGCCACGAGCGTCAACAACCTCGCCTGCCTGTGGCTGCAGTTCATGATCAAGGACTGGTTCAGCCACGGGACCGGCGATATGTCGAACCCGTGGGTGATCGAGCTCGACCCCGACGACCCGTGGCACGAGCACCCGATGCGCATTCCTCGCACGATCGCCGACCCGACGCGCCCGGCGGAGTCCGAAGGGCCCCCGACGTTCATCAACGCCGACACCCACTGGTGGGATGGCTCGCAGATCTATGGCACCACGCCCGAGCAGCACCAGTTCGTGCGCGCGGGCGAGGGCGGCAAGCTCAGGCTCGGCCAAAACGGCCGTGCGCCCCTGCCCGAGGACCCCAAGCTCAACCCGGCGCTGGTGCCCGGCTGGTGGTTGGGCCTCAGCCTGATGCGCACGATCTTCACGCTCGAGCACAACGCGATCTGCGACCGCCTGATCTCCGACTACCCCGGATGGTCGGACGAGGCGTTGTTTCAGCGCGCCCGCCTGATCAACGCCGCGCTGCTCGCCAAGATCCACACGGCCGAGTGGACCCCGGCCGTAATCAGCCATCCGACGACCGTCACCGCGCTGCGCGCCAACTGGTTCGGGCTGGCCGGCGAGCGGCTCTACAAGGCCGTCGGGCGCATCAGTCAGAGTGAGATCGTCAGCGGGATTCCCGGCTCTGAGACAGATCACTACGGAGTGCCCTACGTCTTGACGGAGGAGTTCACCGCGGTCTACCGCATGCATCCCCTGATCGCCGACGACTACAGCTTCCGCCACGCCGCCGACGACTCCCCGATCGGCGACTTCGAGTTCCGCCAGCTCACCGGACCGGCCGCGGAGCAGGTACTGGACGAGATCGCGATCGAGGACGTGATGTACTCGCTCGGCACCGAGCATCCCGGGCTGGTCTCGCTGCACAACTACCCGCGCTTCCTGCAGGACTTCGAACGGCCCGATGGCCAGCACCAGGACCTCGCCGCCACCGACGTGCTGCGGATTCGCGAGCTCGGTGTGCCCCGCTACAACGAGTTCCGCCGTCTGATCCACCTCGAGCCCGCACGCAGCTTCGAGCAGCTGACCGACAACCCGGAATGGGTCGCCGGCCTGCGCCGGGTCTACAAGGACGACATCGAGCGCGTCGACCTGATGGTCGGCATGTACGCCGAGCAGCGCCCGGCCGGCTTCGCGTTCAGCGACACCGCCTTCCGGATCTTCGTGCTGATGGCATCGCGGCGCCTCAACAGCGATCGCTTCTTCACGATCGACTTCACGCCCGAGGTCTATACGCCGGCGGGCATGGACTGGCTGAAGGCGAACAGCATGCTCACGGTGGTGCTTCGCCATTTCCCCGACCTCGCGCCGGCCATGCGCGGCCTCGACAACGCCTTCGCGCCGTGGCAGGCCGCGGGCACTGTGAGGAGCGCCTACTAGGCGCCCAAAGGCCTCAGAAGCATCTCGATCGCGTCGCAGCCCGCTTGATGGCCGAGCTTGCGGTAGGCCTCGAAGCGCTGGTCGGTGTAGAGCTGGTCGCCGGTGGAATTGTGCGGGAAGGCCGGGTCGCGATCGTGGTAGGCAAGGACGTCGTGCGTTGCCTTGTCGGTAAGCACCGAGCGCACGTAGATGAGCCGGCCTCGGGTGCCGTCGGGGTAGAGGATGCCGCCCTCCTTGACGTTGGCCGCAGCCATGCCCGTCGCCGGATCGGGAACGAGGTCGGCGGGTCTGATGTCGACCTCCACACCGAGCTCGGTGCGCGCCAGGGCGATCGCATCACCCAGCTCCTGCACATCCGTGCCTCCGCTGGCGTCGACGCAGAGAACCTCGGTGCACCCGCGGCGCAGCAGCTCGACGAGACCGAGGTTCTCGTAGTGGCCGCCGTCGGTCACGTACAGGAACTTCGCGTCGGCGGAGTTCAGGCCGAGCAGCTCGTTGAAGATCAACGCGGCCCGGGGTCGCCAGTACAGCCGCTTGCCGAGCCACCCGACCTCGTCGATCCGGCGTGGATTCGGAACCCACACTCCAAGCCGGGCGTTGGCGAGCGTCAGCAGGAAGCGCAGCGGCCATCGCGTCGCCTTGCCCATGGACGGCGAGAGCGCCGCACCGGACATCGCCACGGCAGCGGGCAGGGAGAAGTCGCGCTTGCGGTGCTCGAGCTGATCTTCGAAGTGCTTCGTGGCCACCGCTCCGATGAGCGGTCCGCCGATCGCGTTCGGGCTGAAGGTGAAGCTGGTGACCGCCCGGCCCGGGGGCGTGGCGCCGGGATCCGACACGTTCGCCGCGGCGCAGACGACGAGAAGTGGCCACTCCCTGCCTTTCTGCGCCGCCGGTACGGGCTCCACCCCGGACTCGGACAGCGGCACGATTCGATCGTTGTCGCGCTGGACCGCCACGGCCGGCTCGCCGGCTTTGCCACTGACCCGCTTGAGCGCGAACGCCGTGCACAAGCGCTGCCGGTAGAAGGGGTGCAGCGACCAGCTCGTCACATCCCCGACGGTGTACAGGCCGACGAAAACCGCGAGCGCCAAGCCAAGCACGATCCAGGGTTCATGACCCTGGTCGGCAAGGCTGGCCACCAGAGACGCGAGCAGGATCCCGCCGAGCAGGAGCGGACCGACCGCGGCCACCAGCAGCAGTTGAAGCCCCGCACGCAGGCGCGGCCAGACGCGTGTGGAGACATAGCCGCGTACTCCCTCCCCCACCGCCTCGGCGCTCTGGCGCAGGATGCGGCGATCGAGCAGCTTGGCCCGCAGCTGAAGGAGGGTGCCCGCCAGAAGGGCGGCGGCGCTCGTCCCACCCAGCGCCGCGGCAGCCGACCTGCTGCCCTTCACCTCGCCGTCCTGCGCCTTGGGCTTGACGTCACGGAGCCACTCGAGCAGCTCCGGGAGGGCGACCCCCAGCAGCGCCGCCAGGAGGGCGACGACCAGCAGCCGGCCAGCCCAGGCCTGGAGGAACCGCGTCCACTTCTCGCGCTCGAACCCATGGACGGTGGCCAGTAGGCCCAGCGCCGTGGATGCCACCAACACGGCGGCGGCGGCGATCCCCGCGTTGCGCGTGTCCGCGGAGCCGCCGGGCTCGGCCAAGGCGGGGTAGAGAGCCTCGCTGTACAGCCAGCCCAGAGCCCAGCCGAGGAGGAGCAACAGCGTCCCCAGGAAGAAGAGGTTGACGATCATCCCCAAGACCACGCGAGCAGCGAGCCTGACCTTGCCGAGCGCTCCCGGCGCCATGTAGGTGCTGCGGTTGCGCAGGTACTGCTCCTCGGGCGAACCTGGGTGAAATGGCGGCGCGTCGTCATCGACGAGGTCAGGATCCGAGGCCTCGGAACCATCCACCTTCGCGACCATCGCGAAGGCGGCCGCAATATAGGACCCACCGGACACCGCCGCGATGTACTTCGATTGCTGCAGTATCCGGTGAGGCTGGGCCTGCAATGCCTGGAGTGCTCCGAGGTTGAACGAAGCCGAGCGGACCCCGCCGCCCGAACAGCAGATTCCGCGTCTCCCGGGCTTGGGCGGCTCGCGCACTCCGAGCACGGCTGGAACGGGCTCGGCCGAACGCCGACCCCACAACCAGTGGCGCAAGCGCGGCAACCGCCCGCCACCCATCGCGGCGGCTCGCGCCGCCTGGCTGCGTCGGCGCCGCTGTGCGGCGTTCAACTCGGGATCGAGCAAACCGGCGTCGAGCTGCTCCGCCATCCCTAGTGCAGCGGCGTTGCCAGGAACTGGGGTCGGGGCGTGCCTGTTGCCATGAGGCTCAGCGCGAGCCTACACCGCCCAGGGATGCGGCGCCAGGGGGGCGGATCCCGGGCTCGCGGACGAACAGCGCCTGCCAACCGGCGGTGCGGAGCGCCAGCTCGATCACCCCGCGTAGTACGGCAGCCGCCCTCCCGCCCGCTTCAGCACGATCCCGTAGAGCTCGCGCACCTTGGTGGGGTACGCGCCGGCCACGTTGCGCGTCTCCCCCGGGTCGCGGCGCAGGTCATAGAGCTGGAAGCCGCTCCCGAGGTTGCTGCCGAGCAGCGCCCACCGGTGCGTCCGGATATAGAAGCTGTTGTCATAGCCCCCGTAGGCGTAGCGGCGCTGCGGCGGGCGCCGACCACTGAAGACGCTGGAGAGATCGGCGCCGGTCATCGCCTGCGGAGCGCGCACGCCGGCCATCGAGAGCACGGTGGGAGCCACGTCGTGGGTCGAGGCGAGGTAGTCGCTGGCGCGCCCGGCGCGGCGGTGCCCGGGGTGCACGACGGTCAGCGGAACCCGGGCCAGCTCGGGATGCAGGCGCTCGGCCTTCTTACCGGTGTAGCCGTGCTCGCCGAGCAGGAAGCCGTGGTCGGCTACGAGCACGATCGCGGTCTCGCGCTCGAGTCGCAGCTCGTGCAGGCGGTCGAGGAAGACGCCGAGCCAGCGGTCGGTCATCGTGACCTCCGCCGCGTAGAGCGCGCGCATGCGCGCCAGCAGGCGCTCCCGGTTCGCCCCGTGCAGGTAGGAGCGCACCGTGTCATAGCGGGGAAGGCCCGGCTCACGCCCGCGGTAGTCGGGGTCGCCGTACATGTCCAGGTACTTGCGCGGCGGGGTCCACGGCTCGTGGGGCTGGAAGGTGTCGACCACCAGCGCGAAGGGCCGCCGGCGAGCGCCGGCTTCGAGCAGCCGCACGCCGTCGCGGAACACGCGGGCGGCGAACGACCGGGTCTCGTCGTGGGAGTAGCCGGCGTTGGCCAGGTACCGGCGCATCCGCTCCCTGGTGGGGGCGTCCTCCATCGCGGGATGCAGCCAGTGGCGCAGCTCGTGCTCAGAGACACCGCCCCGGCGCCCCCCCAGCTGACCGCCCGTGCGCGCGAAGCGGTCGAAGCCGGCCCGAAAGCGCGCGTAGGGCGGGGCGTAGCCCAGGAACGGGTTGTCGGTGGCGTAGCCGGTCCAGTAGCCGGCCTTGCGCAGGACGGTGGTGAAGGTCTGGCCCACGTCCTCGAGCGGGGCCCAGCCGGGCCGCTCGAGCAGGCCCCGGTAGTCGTGCCAGCCGCGGAAGGGGAACACCCGCCGGCCGCTGAGGATCGAGTTGCGCGCCGGGATCGTGGGCATCGCCTCGGGATGTGTACGTACGAAGCGGACGCCGTCGCGTGCGAGGGCATCCATGTTCGGGGTGCGGGCGCGGGTCCCGTAGCAGTGGTCGGCACGCAGTGTGTCGACCACGATCACCACGATGTTGGGTCGATCGCCGGGCCGGGCGACCGCGGCGCCGGGCACCGACAGCGCGGCGGCCGAAGTGCCGGCCGCCTGGAGGAACCGCCGCCTGGTGGTACGAGAGTCGCCCATCACACCGAGCGGTGAGGCTAACGGTGTAGTCGGAGGACTACGAAGGGAGCGCCTGGGGTAGCCGATCGGCGTGACCTCGATCACCCCTTATCGCGATGGCCCCCTACTGGTACGAGGAGACTTCACCCTTCAGGACCAGGACGGCAACGAGATCGACCCCGGGCGCGACACCGTGGCGCTGTGCCGGTGCGGCAAGTCGCGCATGCGCCCCTTCTGCGACGGCTCTCACAAGCTGGTCGGATTCCGGGCGCCCAGCGGGCGCGAGGGCGGTCGCGAGAGCCCGTCGGGCTCCGCTGTGCCCGGTTAGGCGGGCTGCCTCGCGAATGGCTGGGGAAGCGGCGCGGCGAGCGGCACGCGCAACGAACTGCGTCCCGCCTCCCACGCCTCCAGCAGCTGGCGCGCCCAGCGGCCTTCGACCTCGATCAAGGCGCGCGCCCCGAACAGCACGTCCTCCGCCACGGCCGGCTCCTGACGCATCAGGCCGCCCGCCAGGTCCACAGCGGCGATGTTCTCGTGCACGGCGTCGGCCTCCACGTGCTCGTCGAAGAACTCCGTGGCCGGGCCCTCGTGACCCAGTCGCCTCAGCGCGTCCGCGTAACGGCGGCTGGGCACCGAGGAGGTCATCTCGAACAGGGCGAGGTGGCCGACGATCGCTCCGCGGTTGCGCCGGTGCAGGCCAAATAGCGACATCAGGTTGACCGCGGCAAGGGTGATCGCGGGCAGATGGTCGAGGTAGGCGCCGTAGGACGAGTCGAGGCCCATCGCCTCCATCGAGTCGGCGAACAGCTGGGCGTGCACGCGCTCCGGGCGCCCGCCGCCGTACTCGTCGGCCTGGACCTCGACCAGTGCCGCCTTCGCCGCGCCGCTCAGGCGCGGAATGGCCCATGAGTGCGGATCTGCCTCCTTGAGCTGGTAGGCGGACTTGTGCACGAGGAACTCCAGCATCTCCTCGGCGCTGCCGTGGCGGGCCAGGTACAGCGACAGCGACGGTCCCTCGTCGGCGTCCGCGATCGCCCTCAGCGCACGGTCGGCCTCCTCCGGGGGCGGCGGGGGCGGGCCTGCGCCGGCGAGCTCGCGGACGGCGCGCTCGAACACCGCCTCCATCTCACCCCGGAGCGCGATCAGCGACGGCTCCCACTCCCAGCGCTCGTCGACGCCGGGCAGGCCGCGGTAGTGCAGCTCATAGCAGCAGTACAGCGCCAGCTGCAGGTCCTCGTCGACCAGCGGGTCGGCGGAGGCCGTCACCTCGATCGGCGGGAGCCGGTGCGGGGCCTCGGCGAGCTCGCCGAAGAGCGCCTCGCTCACCTGACCGCGAGGAGTGGGCACCTTGCGCATGCTCACTGGGTTGCCCCGGAGAAGCGGTCCGCAATCGTCCGGATCTAAGTCTCAGTGGCGAGGAAGCGGTCGGCCAGCGAGCCCACCAGCCCGTTCAGGCCCTCCTCCGCCGCAACCTGCCGCTGGCGCTCGGACCCGTTGGCGGTCACGAGGCGATCCGCTGCTTCCAGCGCCCCGAGGCAGCCGGCGCGCGCGGCCGCCGGCGCAAGCCACTCGAGCAGGGCGCGCAGCCGCTTGCGCGTGGGGCGGGGCTCTCCGGTCTGGAGGTCGGCCAGGGTCCCGGCCAGGCCATGGCGCCCGGCTGACCAGCGGTTCTCGACGTCCTTGATGTGTGTACCGGAAGCGGCGTGATCGCCGTGTTTGCGGCCCGCGCCGGTGCACGGTCGGTCACGATTGTCGATCTGTCGCGGCGCGCGGTGCTCGCGGCGCGCCTGAACGCGGCGCTCCACGGACTGCACGTCCAGGCGCTGCGCGGCAGCCTGTTCGATGCGGTTTCCCGCCGAAGCTTCGACGTGATCGCCGCCAACCCGCCCTACCTGCCAGCGGAGAGCGACACGCTGCCTGGGCGAGGAGACCGGCGCGCGTGGGAGGGCGGCCGCGACGGGCGCCTGCTGCTGGACCAGATCATCTCCGGGGCTCCGTGCCACCTGCGCCCGGGCGGTGTCCTGTGGCTGGTGTACTCGTCGCTGTGCGGCGTGGACGAGACGCTCACCGGGCTTGAGGCCGCGGGGCTCGAAGCCGTAGTCGCCGAGAGCCGGCGGGGCCCCTGGGCCCGCTGGCGGCGGCCCGGGCGAGCGAGCTGGAGGCCAGGGGCCTGCTGGCCCCTGGAGAGCGCGAGGAGGAAATCGTGGCCATCCGCGCCACCGCTCCCCGCCGCTTGCGGGCCCCTACCTCGGTACCCGCTCGTCGAGCGCCTGGTTGACCAGAGCGTCGGCGCGCTCGTTGCTCTCTCGCCGCACGCTGCGCACCTGCCAGCGCTCGAATTCGCGCAGTGCGCGCAAGGCGTCGGTGTGGAGAGGCTTGAGCCCGGCGTGCTTGACCTTGTACTGGCCGCCGATCTGCTTGGAGACCAGCTCGGAGTCATTGACCACCTCAACGTCCGCCGCGCCGAGCTCGCGGGCCAGCTGGAGGCCGAGCAGCACCGCCCGGTACTCGGCCACGTTGTTCGTGGCCTCCCCGATGTAGAGCCTGCGCTCCCCCATCACCTCACCGCCGGGAGCCGTGGCCACCGCGGCCACCGCCGCCGGGCCCGGGTTGCCCCGCGCCCCGCCGTCCACGTGGACGACGACCCTCTTCGCTGCGCTCACTCGGGCGTGGAGGGCTCGATCGGGGGGAATGTCCCCTTGACCCGCTGCCGGCGGCGGTTGGAGAACGACTCGTGGGTTCCCGGCTCACCGCCCTGGGCACGACGGTCGATGATCACCTCGACGTGCGGATCGTCCTCGTAGTAGGCGGCGAGCTTGTCATAGAGCTCGTCCTCCAACGCCTGGGGCACCACGCAGTAGATCATTCTGAGGCCACTCCTATCACGAGTTGTCCCTCGGCGTCGAGCCCGGCGTTCCAGTCGCGCAGCGACTCGTCGATGTCATCGAGCTCGTCGCCCTTGGCCTGCAACGCCACCGGCTCGTCCGCGTCGCCTAGATCGATCCGGTAGCGATACCACGACAGCTCCCACGCCACGAGCACCGTGACCGCGCTGGGGGCGTCCGGATCGGTTACCGCGGTGGCCCACGGCTCGCCGAGGCTGCGCGCGAGGCCGGCCACCGTGCGCTGGTGAGCCGACTCGTTGAACAGGGCCAGCGCGCGCTCGAGCTTGACCTCCATGGTGGTGGGCACGGCCCGCACGTGGCGGGGGTTCTGCGGACGCTCGCGCTGGCGCTGCGGCGGCGCGGCGTCGCCGTTGGAAGGTGCGGGCTCGGCCTCCGCTCCCTCGAAGTCCGGCGGCTCCTGAGGATCCTCGGCGGAGGCGCCGTTCACCGGCTCGGGAGAGCGGCGGCGCAGGCGCCCGAATATCGGGCGGCGTTCCTGGGGCCGCGGGCCGCGGGCGGGAGCCTGGCCGTGCGCGGACTCGCGGAGCCATCCAGCGTGCTCGGCCCTCACCGAGCACAGCTCACAGACCGTGTGCCGCTGGCCCCCGGGAGCCAGATAGGCCTCGGTCTTCTCCCCCTTGAGGATCGTGCGGCTGCACACCTCGCAGGTGATGTGGTCGTGGAAGGGACGGAGCTCTTTCTTCACTGGGCTGGAGAGTACCTGCGCCTGCAAAAAGCCAGTTCCCCAGTCTCCGGGGAGACCCAGTCTCGTCCGCTCCTACGGACCCGCGAGTGCTTGCGCGAGGCTCTCGTGCATCGGGGCCACGGCACCCACGTCTGTGAGGGTGAGCAGTCGTCGCAGCGGTGACGTGGCCGGCACGACCAGCCGCAGGTCCTGGCGCCGGCGGCGGAGCCTGCGTGACAGCTCGAACAGCAGCTCGATGGCCGCGGAGTCGAGGTAGAGGGTGTGGGACAGGTCGATGATGAGCGCGTGCGCGTCGTTGGGCACCGAGCTGGTCAGCTCCTCACGGACGAGCGAAGCGTTGGTCATATCGACCTCACCCCGGAGGCGGGCGACCAGCGCGTCGCCCTCGCGCTCCAGGGAGATGTCGGCGGCGGTGCTCACACGCGCTGCCCCCCGAGGCTGCCGGCGCCGGAGCGGGCAAGGCCCGCGGCCGCCTTCGACGCGGGCCCCAGCCGGCGTCGCATCCGAACCGACGTGCCGCGCGGGCCCGGGGTCACCTCCACATCGTCCATCATGCCCTCGATGATCGACAGGCCCCGGCCGCGCTCGGTGCCCCGGCGCTCGCGCCAGCTGCCCCTGTCGCGCACCGTGAGCGTGACCATCGGCCCGACGGCGCTGGCCTCGAGCTCGAACTCGGCGTCTCCGGGCCCGTACGCGTGCTCGATCGCGTTCATGGCCGCCTCGGACACCGTGAGGATGATGTCGAAGCGCTCCTGCTCGGAGGCCCCGGCGGCCTGTAGAAAGCGCCCGACCCGCCTACGCAGCGGCGCCAGGGCGGACGGGTCGGCGGGCAGGCACATCATCAGCGCCCCCGCGGCCACGGGCTCGGGGCGGACGGCCAGTAGCGCGACGTCGTCGGAGGGCCGCAGTCCGCCGAGGATTCCCTGCAGCACCTGGTCGCACACGTCACTCAGGTCGCCGTCGGCAAGGTCGGCCACGGTGGCCAGCTGGGCCAGCCGGTCGTCGAGCGGGGTGTCGCGCCGCTCGACCAGCCCGTCGGTGTAGAGCAGCATGGTCGAGCCGGGTTCGATCACGGTCGTCTCGTCGCGGTAGGTGGCGGGGTCGGCGGTTCCCAGTGGCACCGACCGGCCCCCCTCCAGGAAATGAGAACCCTCGCGTGTGACCACGAGCGCCGGCGGGTGGCCTGCGCTGGAGAACACCACCTCGCCGGTGTCACGGTCGAGAATCAGGTAGAGCGCGGTGGCCATCACGTCCCGATCTTCCTTGGACAGCAGCCGGTTCAGGCGCGCGAGGGTCCCCGCCGGCGATGTCTCTACCAGCGCGTACGCGCGGAAGGCGTTGCGCAGCTGGCCCATCACGGTGGCGGCTCGCAGGCCGTGGCCCACCACGTCGCCCACCACCACCGCCACGCGGCCGTCGTCGAGCTCCATCGCGTCGTACCAGTCGCCGCCGATCTTGGTGCCCTGCGCGGCCGGGAGGTAGCGGGCCTGGAGCTGCACGCCATCGATCCGGGGCAGGTTCTCGGGCAGCAGCGACCGCTGCAGCGTCTCCGCCACCTCCTGGTCGCGGGCGGCGGCGCGTGCCAGCTTCTCCTCCATCTCCTTGCGCTCGTGGATGTCGGTTGCGGTGCCCACCCAACCGACGAGGATCTCCCCCGCGAATCGCGGCACCCCGCGGTCGACGATCCAGCGGTACTCGCCGTCGCTGCGCCGCAGGCGGTACTCACGCTCCCAGGGCACCCGGCGCCGGAATGCCCGCCACCAGCTGCCGCGAACGCCCTCGGCGTCGTCGGGATGCACGCCCAGCACCCGGGTGTCGCCGGTCTCCTCCTCGTGCGTCCGGCCGGTGAACTCGAGCCAGCCGCGGTTGATGAAGTCGATCATGCCCCTGGCGTCGGCGGTCCAGATCAGCACCGGGGCGCTGTCGGCCAGCTCGCGAAAGCGGGCCTCGCTCTCCGAGGCGTGGCCGAGAGCCGTCTCCAGACGCTGCTGCTCCTCCAGTAGGTGGGTCTCGCTGCGCGCGCGCTCGATAGCCGCCGCCAGGGTGTTGCCCACCCCCTGGAGGAAGTTCGCGTCGTCGGGCGAGAAGGCCCTGGCCCGGCGGCTGCTGGCCCCCAGCACGCCGAAGGGCCGCGCGCGGCTGCCGATCGGTACGCTCACGCTGCTGCGAGCCCCCAACGCGAACAGACGGCGAGAGGGGCGGAAACGCCCCTCCTCCTCGAGTTCGGCGACGATCACGGGCTCGCCCGCCGCGAGGGTGAAGCCGGTCTGACCCTCCCCTCCTCGCGCAACGAAGGGCTCGTCGGTGGATCTGGGAAGGCCGGCGCTCGCACGCTCCACGAAGCCTCCCGTCTGCTCGGAGTACTCCACCAGCGACACGAACGGCGCGCCCAGTTCCGTGGCCACCCGGCGCACCGCTTCGTGGAGCAGATCCTCGATGTCCCCGCCGGCCAGGGCGCGATGGCCCAGCTCGGCCACTGCCGCCTGCTGGCGGAGGCGGGTTTGCAGCTCGTCATCGGACCGGCGTTCCTCCATCAGGCCTCCCTGCCCGCCCGGCGACCGCGCTCGGGTGCCCTACACCGACTCCGTCAACGGATCGGCCTGCAGGCGTGACTTCAGCCGCAGCACGGCCTTGGTGTGCAGCTGCGACACGCGGGACTCCGTCACGCCCAGCACCTCCCCGATCTCGCGGAGGGTCAGGTTCTCGTAGTAGTAGAGGGCGATCACGAGCTTCTCACGCTCGGGCAGCCGGGCGATGGCGTCCGCCAGGCGGTCCTTCATGTCCGTGAGATCCATCTCCTGCGCGGGATCGACGGCGGTGGGATCTTTGATCGTGTCCAGCAGCGACACCTGGTCCCCGGAGGAGTCGGACACCGTCCACAGCTCGTCCAGCGCCACCACGGACGAGTTGGAGATCTTGATCAGCGATTCCTGGAACTCGTCGACGGTCGTGTCGAGGGCCTCGGCCATCTCCTCGTCGGTCGGGGCGCGGTGCAGCTGATGCTCGAGCTTGGCGTTGGCGCGCTCGATCTCGCGCGCCTTGGCCCGCACCGAGCGGGGCACCCAGTCCAGGGAGCGCAGCTCGTCGATGATCGAGCCCTTGATGCGCGTCACGGCAAAGGTCTCGAAGCGGATCTCGCGCTCGGGCTCGAAGCGCTCGATCGCCGAGATCAGCCCCAGAAGGCCGTACGAGATCAGGTCCGCCTCCTCGACGTGGGCCGGGAGGCCGCTCGACATGCGTCCGGCCACGTACTTGACCAGGGGCGCATAGGCGAGCACGAGCCGCTCGCGAGCCCTCGGGTCGCCATCGTCCTTGTACCGGCGCCAGAGGTCTTTGAGCTCGATCGCCTTGAGGTTTGTCTCCACGCTGATTCCCTGTTAGGCGCGGGGGTGTGCCCGCGCGTAAGCCTGTTTGAGCCGTTTCGACTCTACCCGAGTGTAGATCTGAGTCGTCGATATCGATGTGTGGCCGAGCAGCTCCTGGATCGCCCTGAGGTCCGCGCCCCCCTCCAGGAGGTGGGTGGCGAAGGAGTGCCGGAGGGTGTGAGGGGTGGCCCCGGACTGGACCGAGGCTCGTCTGAGGGCGACCCGCAGGCGCCGCCGCAGATCCGAGGTGGACAGCCTCCGGCCACTCTTGGAGAGGAAGAGGGCGGGCTCGGCAAGGCCGTGCCCCCCTTTGACGTCATCGGCTTGCAAAGGGGCGCGGTGCCCCCCCTTCGATGTCTCCCTCAAGAGGCCCGGTCGGGCGCGCTCAGTGTAGGCCGCGAGGGCCTTCCAGGCATGCTCGCCGGCGGGAACCACCCGCGTGCGCCCGCCCTTTCCCCGAACGCGAAGCTCCTCGGCGTCGACGTCCAGATCGGCCAGGTCGAGGTTGACCAGCTCCTCGGCGCGCAGTCCCGCCGAGTAGGCGAGCTCGAAGATCGCCCGATCGCGTGTATCGAGCGGGGCGGAGACCGGCATGGCGCCGAGCAGGTCGGCCGCCTCGCGGGCCTTGAGCACCCCCGGGAGATAGGAGTCGGCCTTGGGCGAAGCCACGAGGTCGGCCGGGCTCGACTCCAGCACGCCGCGCTGCACCATCACGCGGTAGAACGCACGTATTGCCGCCAGCTTTCGCGCGACGGTGCTCTTGGACGCTCCCCGCTCAGAGAGCACTCCGGCGAACCGCCGCAGGGTCCGGTAGTCGAGCTGGGCCGGCCCGAGCCCGTTGCCCGACGCCCACTCGGCCAGCTGGCCCAGGTCTACGCCGTAGGCGCGGCGGGTGCGCTCAGCCATCCCCTGGGTACGGAGCGCCGTGTCGAATTGGGCGAGCGAACCTGCCCAACCGACGGGAGGGCTTTCCGGCTGCGCCGCTGCCCTAGCCTTGAGACCGACCGTGTCGAGGTTCTTCGTCAACACTCAGGACGGGCGCGTGGCCACACGCAGGCAGCTGGACGAGGCCGGCCTGACCGAGGAGGGCGTGCCGATCTCGCCGTGGCACCCGATCCCGGGACCCTCCGATGCCTCGACCATGTGGTACGCCATGCTGCGCAAGCAGGTGAAGGGGATCTTCATTGGCACCATGTGCATTCGGCACGTGGGCAGGGAAGCCCTTCTCGAGGCCCAGGGTTGGACCGTCGTGCCTATCGAAGCGATCGGGGTTGACGCCCCAGTGCGTAGCGCACGGGACTGAGCGCCGACAGTAAGAACCAAGCACTGCCCGCGGCCGGGGTCCGTTAGGCGACGTAGATCGGCGTCTGCACGTCGACCTGGTCATACAGCTCGATCACCTCAGGGATCGCCATCCGGATGCAGCCGTGTGAGGCGGCGGTGCCCAGGGAGCCGACATCGTCGGTGCCGTGGATGCCGGCCCCGTTGTAAAAGCCCATCCAACGCGCCTTCAGCGGGTTCTCGGGCGATCCGCCGGGGACCACGGTGCCGGCCAGGCTGCCTGCCCAATCGCTGTTGGGCACAGACCACGGCACGTCCACCCCCTTGTTCTGGATCTCGTAGAGCCCGGTCGGGGTCTCGTAGCCCTGCTGGCCGAAGGCCACCGTGTACTCCTTTTCGAGCTTGAGGTTGCGGTAGAGGCGCAGCTTGAAGCTCGCGCGGTCGGCCACGAGCACGACCGGATACTTGTCGGCCAGTTCGTCGCGGGTCACGTCAGCCTTGAGCGTCTTCGCAGGGACCCGCAGGGAGCGATCGCCGGCCTGCGTCATCGCCGCGCTGACCTTCGCGCGCAGGCGCTTGGCCTTGACCTTCACGCCATCCCGCTCGGGGATCTGCTCGAAGGAAGGGAAGCTGATGTCGGCGTCGCGCGGCTGGCGGTCGACGCCCTTCTGGGCGCGCTTCACCAGGGTGGCGATCGCGGCCTTTGAGTAGGTGACCCGCGGTCTAACCCGAACGTTGGCCTTCCCGCCGGTGGCGTCGCGAAGCACCCGGCTGAAGATGTTGCCGTCGCGGCTGCGGCGCAGCGCCTCGTCGATCATCCCGCCCACGTCGGTCTTCACACGGGCGTCCTCGGCGGAGAGCTTGAACCGCTTCTCGCCGTGGCGCAGGATCACCGGCTTGTCCAGGGGCGCGGCCACCTGGCGTTGCACCTTGGCCCGCGCCTCCTCCGCGTCCAGCCCGCCGACGTCGACGCCGGCCACCGTGACTCCCTCGGCGATCCGGCTCTCGTTGGAGGAGTCGTACGCCCAGGCCGACACGGCTCCGGCGGCCATCATGAAGAGCAGCACCGCGACGAGGATGAATGGCTTTTGTCCCATTGAAAGGGTGCCGTGACACCGGCACACCGTCGAGTGTAGGGATGTACCCCGGCCGTTCCCAGGCCAGACCGCTACTGCAACCCGGCTTGCGAGTTCCTACGCGCCAAGTACGTCAAGAAAGGGGGCACCGGCCCCCTTTGCAACCCGATGACATCAAAGGGGGGCACCGCCCCCCTTTGCAACCCGATGACATCAAAGGGGGGCACCGCCCCCCTTTGCAACCCGATGACATCAAAGGGGGGCACCG